>ERZ1066138.480-NODE-480-length-13597-cov-5.714001_pt1 | contig 13597 bp, 8 predicted proteins | sample MGYA00382785_ERZ1066138 | MGnify/ENA primary metagenome ERZ1066138 (study PRJEB33369, sample SAMEA5778368) | biofilm metagenome | biome: Industrial cooling water; feature: Water cooling tower basin; material: Biofilm | place: United Arab Emirates | collected... | reverse complement strand
GCTCCCGGCTGCGGAAAGACCGAGAAATTCATCACACTTTCTCGCGACCTCATCGAACCGAGCGATAGCTCTTCTTTCAGCATCATACCGGCAAGCCCGCTTGCCGTTCCGCCGACTCCGCCGGGATTACCGCGAAGGTCGATGATGATACCCGCAGCATCCGCGTGCTCCCTCATCGCGGCACGCAGCTTTGGCATCTGGGCAATGACCCACATATTAAAGCTAATGTAGCCTATATTGCCCTCAAGCCGCCGCGACTCGAACTTCATCGGCTGTGCCGGAAAATTGCCGAGCGGCTGCGAATATTCTCCGGCAAACTCTTCTCGGATGACCGTCACCATCAGAGCGGCCTTTCCCGGTTCGCTGATGCCGATCTTGACTTCTGTTCCCTGCTCGCCGCCAAGCGAAGCTTCAAAAAGCCGTTCGCGATATGCACGCCGAGTACCATCTGTCAGGTCTCGTCCGGCGATCGCAGATTCGAACTTTTCGAGTATCTCTGCTGCAGATCTTCCGTCAATGGACGTGATCACCATTCCCTGCTTGAGCCCGGCCTTTTCGGCCGCAGATCCGGGATCGACACGAAAGACGGTCATACCGGAGCGAAGCGATTTCAGTTCTACGCCGACCTCACCCGCTCCCGAACCGAACTCCGGATTGCCCGAATGAATGCCGAAGTGCGAAAGCTTTAGCTCGCTGAGCATTCGGCGGAGCACACCGTGAAGTTCGTCGTCGGTCTTCGCTGCTCGGGCAAGCGGCTCGTATTTCACCCGGACCGCCGCCCAATCAACGCCGCCAAACGTCGGGTCGTAATGCTTTTCGTTGACCGTTGCCCAGACCTTCTGAAAGCTCTCTATCCGCCGTTGCGCATCGTCGCTCGCCCGTTGCGGGGCGTTTGCCGCTATTTGCGCATCGGCCGTTAAGACAAGAATGCCGAGCGAAATGATCAGCCCGGCCGCGAAATTGAGTTCAAAAAACCGCCTTTTTCCCATAATTTCTGTGTTTCTATACGAAAATCCCGTTTTGTTCGTTTCAAGTTTACAGGAATTTAAAGTGGGTTTAAGATTAGGGCATCGCACAATCAATTAGATTATTTTATCCTTTGATAAATGAAATATTACGAAAGCGTTCTTGAACTTATTGGAAACACCCCGCTGGTGAAGGTCAATAATCTTGCCCGCCAGTTCGGTGTCAGGGCGACTATTCTCGCCAAGATGGAAAGCCTCAATCCCGGCTATTCGGTAAAGGACCGGATCGGCATCTCAATGGTCGATTGGGCCGAGAAAGAAGGCGTCCTGAAGCCGGGCGGCACACTGATCGAGGCAACATCTGGAAATACCGGCATCGGCCTCGCACTTGTTGCGGCGGTTCGCGGATATAAGTGCATCTTTGTCCTTACGGACAAGGTCTCGGTCGAAAAGATGCGGTACTTGAAATCGCTTGGAGCGGACATCGTCGTCTGCCCGTCTGCGGCAAAGCCCGGCACACCGGACCATTACGTCGAAACCGCAAAGCGCATATCACAGGAAACACCGAACTCCTTTTATCCCGATCAATACAACCACCCGGCCAATCCGGCGGCACATTACCGGACGACCGGCCCCGAACTCTGGCGGGATACTGAAGGCAAGATCACGCACTTTGTCGCCGGCATCGGAACGGGCGGAACGATCAGCGGAACGGGCCGTTATCTTAAAGAACAAAACCCGAACATCAAGATCATCGGCGCCGACCCATACGGCTCGATCTTTAAGACCTACAAGGACTCGGGCCGCGTGCCGGAAGCGACCCCGTACCTCGTCGAAGGCATCGGCCAGAGCCTGCCGGTTGGCAATGCCGATATGAGCGTGATCGACGAGGTCATCAACGTCACCGACCGCGAATCGTTTGACCTTGCCCGCCAGCTTTCGCGGAAAGAGGGCATCTTCTGCGGCGGCTCAACCGGCACGAACTTCGCAGCCGCATTGAAGATCGCCAAAGAAGCGGATGACGACGCCGTGATCGTCTTCATCGTTTGCGATACGGGCGAGCACTACCTGACGAAGTTCCATTCCGATGAATGGATGAAAGAGAAGCTCCTGCTCGAACCGCAAAAGATCACGGCAGGACTCATAATCGAGACCAAGAACGGCAGCTCACCCGGTCAGCTCGTTTTTGCCGAACCCGGTGAGACGGTTGCCGCCGCACTTTCGCGTATGTCAGATAACGGCATCACGCAGATGCCGGTCATCGAGGACAACCGCTCGGTCGGAAGCTTCCGCGAAAGCCGCGTCCTGGCAAAGCTGCTGGCGGATGGTTCGCTGCTCGAAGCGAAGGTCAGCGACATCATGGAACCGAGCTTCCCGGTCGTTCAGGTCGATTCGAGCATAAACGAGATAAAGACGAAGCTTTTGGAATCGCCTGCTGTTGTGATAGAAGACTTTAAGCGAATTACAGGGATCATTACCCGCTCGGACGTCCTGGATCTTTCTAGCTGATCCGGGGCGCCGTGCCCAACACTTCAGACCGGAGGTGGTCCGAAATGAACGACGGAACTGCAGAAATGCAAGAACGCGATATCTCTTCCCCGGACGATATCCCGACCGAACGGCCCGAATCGCGACCGGAACCCGGCGCCGCGGCGGGCGGTTGGTCGATGCCGCAGCCGGTCTTTCGCCAGTCAAGCGGATACACGCCGCAGCGAGGCCAGGCCGCAGCCGTTCCCGATGCCGCACCGCCGGCATCAATGCCGGGCGGGCTCGACATCGAGCCGCAGCCCGACCTTCACGAGGCCGTGCCTGACGAGCCGGTAGCGGCCGTGCCCGCGTCCTCGCCCGTCAAAGAGAAGAGCGGCCGGAGTGCGGTTTGGGCGGTCGTCACGCTCTTCGTCATCGCGGTCTTTGTCATCGCGTTTTCGGTCGGCGTGTATTTTCTGTTTTTCCGGGCCGGAAGTGACGGAGCCTTCTAGAAACGCAAAACGCCCGTTCACGGCGCGTCAAAAATTTAGGTTAGTGCCGCGGCCGCTGCCCTTACGACGGAGCTTGCGGCCGATTTTGATGAAAGGGTAACGCCCGTTTTTTAGGTAAATGCCTGAAGCGAAGCTCAAATTTGACGACCGCGAGTTCTTTCTCGGTTCCGGCCTGGTGACCATCGGCCGTGCCACGGACAACTCCATCTCGTTCGCCGGCGATGGCAACGTCTCGCGATATCACGTCGAGATCGAGCTCCGCGGCGAAGAGTTTTGCCTCATCGACCTCAACAGCAGCAACGGAACTACGGTAAATGGTGCACCCGTCAAGGGTGAGATATATCTCGCCGATGGCGATGAAATACTGCTCGGCGGTTCTGCTGCACTGACCCTTGAATACGTAAAGGAAGGCTCCGCCGAAGCACCGGCAACGGCGGTTCCGGCAGCGTCGGGAACTGAAACAGCCGCGGAAGAAAATGCACCGGGAGACGAATCTCCGCAGGCAGCAGAAACCGAGGGCGGCGGCTCGAGTTCCAATGGGCTTTTTCTCGCCGCGGGCGGTTTCCTTGCTCTTTCGCTAGTTCTCGGTGCCGGTGCGACCGCGTTCTACTTTTTGCGCGATACGAGCTGCAACGCCCGGGCCGTAATCATCTCGCCCGAACCCGGCGACACGATAAGCAAGCCGACCGAGATCGAGGTTGAGATCGAGAACTCCGAGTGCGTTTCGCGCGTTGCATTTACCGTTGACGGTTTCGAATTCGCCAGCGTTTCCGGCTCGCCGTACACCGTTGAGCTCAACCCCGCCGATTTCGCCGACCTTGCCGATGGTTTTGACCATCCGCTCGGCATCGTGCTTGAGGACGAAAAGGGCGTTAAATTTACGACCAGCCCGCCTGTCCTTCTCGCTTTTGAGACCCGCGCCGTAAAGCGTGACGAGGACGTGGCACAAGATCGACCCGCGCAAGCTGACGAGCCGCAGCGGCCCGCAAAGACGGGCGGCCCGAGCCTTGTCGAGGTCCACGATCTTTCGCGCAAGCTTCTTGCCCAATTCAAGGGCGGCGACCGATACAACATCTCGAACCGCCAGCTTCTACAGGAAGTTCAGCGAAAGACGGCCGATTACGCACAACCCGGATATTCGGCTAAGGCATCGCAGTTCAAAGATGTAATAAACGTCGCCTTCGTCCGCGAACAGAATCTTGACGCACCGCTCGGCTTTTTCCTTGCGATGAGCCGTAGCCGGTTCGATCCGGCACGGCAGGGTACGGAGGAAGGCCTCTGGCGGATGTCGCCCGAATTTGTCAAAGCAAATGCCTACGATGGCCTCTGCGGCGGGCAGACCATCGCCGACCCGAAGCAGGAATGTGCCGCACTCGCCGCCGGCCTCTATATGAAGTCGATGGTGCTTGGAGCTTTCGAAGGTGATGTTCTTCTCGCGGTCGCGGCGTTCGGCAAGTCGCCACAGGAAGCCGGCGAATGGAAAGCAACTCTGCCGCAGAACCGGACCGATCTCTGGAACGCAATAAAGACGCCGGCCGAACGCGAAAATCTTGTCCGCTTTCTTGCGGGGGGCATCGTTGCCGAAAATCCGCAGCGGTTCGGCCTCGCAAATGAGCGGCCGCTGTCTGAACTTTACCGCATCGCGATGTAAAATAAGAGAAGGATGCTCGAGGTTCGACTCAAGTGCAAAAGCCCGGAAGGCGAACGTACAATAACGGTCGCCGAGGGTCGCATTTCGTTCGGCCGCGGGAGCGACGCCGACGAGCGTTTTGAGGACAACAGCCTTTCGCGGCTCCACGCAACGCTTTACCGCGAGGGCGACCGCGTCTGGATAGTTGACGATAACTCGTCGAACGGCACGTTCGTTAATGGCGAGGCGGTTCCGGCCGTTGGCAAACCTCTCGCAGATGGCGACCGCATCAAACTCGGTAACGAGACCGTTCTGCTGGTCGAGATCGCAGAGCCTGCAAAGGCTGAAGCTCCAAAGGCTGCGGCGGCATCTCCGGGAATCACAGCTTCCTCCGGTGTACCCTCCGGACTCGGCCTGTTGCCGATCGTGATGATCGGTTTTGCATTCATGATCGTCTCGCTCTCGCTTGCCCTTGTCGGTTACAAGCTTCTCGGCTGGGGTGAACCCGCCGTTGTTCGAGCCGATGACGATGTCGAGTTTTCTGATCCGGAGCCGCGAAGTTCTCGCGACAGCGACCCGAAAAAGACGCCCGATTCCCCATCGAACTCAGGAAGCTCAACGTCAGGTTTGACCTCATCGAGCGATGCCAACTCGAACGAACCGCTCGATATCAAGACTCCCGAATCGTCAAAGCCCGAGCCGAGTGTAATACCACAGGGCAAGCGGTATCTCGACCTTTCGGAAGACGAAAAGCGAAAGTACGTAGCTGACCGCTCGATGCGTATCGCCGCCATCATTGGCAATAGTTCAAGCGACACTATCCCCGCCGAGGCGGTCGAAAAGATCAAGAGCTTTACCGATGCCTACGCCAAGCGTATCAATGTAAAGCCGCTCGGCGGCTGCCGCTTTGGCGATAATCTGCAGGCGACCTACGAGCGGGCAAGCAAGAACGCCCCGTTCATCGTACGGGCGTTCAACGCCCGCGGCATCGACCCGCGGATCGGCCTGTACCTCGCGATGATCGAATCCGAGCATTGCGTTTGCCTCCAGAGCCCGACCGGTCCGCTCGGAATGTTCCAGTTCACTAAGGCGACCGGCGAGAATCATGGGCTGAAGACGATCAGCGGAGCCTCGCCAAATAACCCGGATGAACGCTGCGAGCCGGAGCCCTCAGCACGGGCGGCTGCGTCTTATATGAAGTCTCTGACGGGAAGATATGGCACCGGGCCGGCAAGTGTTCCGCTCGCGATCGGCTCATATAACAGCGGCGAGGGCGGCCTCAGTTCAAACCTGGTGAAGGCGCTCGAATCAGGTTCGGGCCTGCCGCGAGATTTTTGGACGCTGATCTCGAAAGGCGATATGCTCTCCAAGCAGTTTCAATCAGAGAATTTCAAATACGTCCCCAAATTCTTTGCCGCGGCGATAGTTGGAGAATTTCCGCAGGATTTCGGCCTCAAGCTTCAGCCGGTTTCGACCTACACGAAATAGGCCCGCCGAGAAAGATGATGAGCGAACTTCGGCTCAAATTCGTTGATCATGATGGCATTGACCGCTCCGTCGGGGTCGAAACGGACGAGTTCGTTCTCGGCCGGCAACCCGGCTCCGACCTCGTGCTTCCCTTTCCCGGCGTTTCCCGCGAGCATGCGATGATCGAACGGAGCGGCCCGGATTTCATCATCCGCGACCTTGGCTCGAGCTTCGGCACGAAAGTTAACGGCATTCCCGTAGTTGGGCTCAAGACATTGCATAACGGCGACGAGATCGACGTCGGCGATTCAGTGATGTTGGAGGTTGACATCGCAACAGCGGCTGCATTCACGCAAGAACCGAAGACTGCAGCACCTGAGGCATCGGCGGCCACGGTCTCCACCGCACCAATGGAGAGCACTCCTGCAGCATCGTCATCCACTTCCGTCCCCGCACCGGCAACGGCAGCAGCCGGCGGGAGCAATATGATCTGGCTCGCCGTGCTTGCCCCGCTTACGGCGGTATTTTTGCTCGCATTTATTGGCGGCGGCTTGTATCTCTGGAACACGAGCGGGCAGACCAACCGCGACATTGTCAGCAATTCTGACGACCCGTTCGCGGATGACCTCGACGATGACTCACCAACGAAATCGAGAGATGACGACAACGGAGGAATGAGTTCAGGTTCGAGTTCCTTGCCACGGCCGAACACTAACAGCGGAAGCTCGAGCAGTTCTTCGAGCACAAACTCCGGAACCACGCCCCCTCCGGTGAACAGTACGGTTACGCCGCCGGACTCCGAACTCGGAAAGGTCGAGCGAAATGCAGCCTTGTTCATGCGGAAGGCCGCACGCAACGACCCTCGGGCGTTCATCACGTCTGAGCATGCAGGCCGCGTCCAGGCAAAGATCCGCGAAATAGCGGGTTCGCCCGCAGTTGCGGCGAATCTCGAATCTGCGAGAAAAAGCTCGTCAAGCCTTGCCTCGCTTGCCAATGCTAATGGCCTCAAGCCGCAGTTCCTTGTCGCTGCGGCGTTGGGTAAACTCGGCACCTCGCGCGGCGACGTGCTCCAGACCGCCCAAGGCATGGTTGAAGTGCTGGCAAAGCTCAATGCACAGGTCGGTGCCGAACGGGGTGACGACGCCGCCGTTCTCATTGCCGCCTATCAGCAGGGCGTAGCGGGCGATTTTTTGAAGATGCGGAATATGCTCCAAAAGCTTGCGACCGACTTTCCCGAAAGCTCACGTGAGATCAGGTCGATCTGGTTCCTCGAACAGAAGCAAAAGATCAGCAAGGCCGAGTTCGATAATGCACTTCGGTTCCTCGCCTTCGGGACGCTGATGCAAAACCCAAAGGATTTCGGCGTCAATTCAGAGCCGCTCGGCGATTAGGCGCACGTTTCGCTCCGCGGCCGGAGGTTTCAACTTATGCAGGAAAATGAATGGGTCACCGGCAATGTGACCATCTCGATCAACGGCCAGCCGCTCTCGATGACGATGACCGTCCCGGCCAATCGCGTGAAGCCGCACCGTATGCTGCCGATCTTCCAACAGATGTCGAACACATTCGTCGATATGGGCGTTTCGGAGGTCGAATCGGCAGGCAAGGCCATCTCCTGCAAGGCCGGATGCGGCGCATGCTGCCGCCAGCCGGTGCCGGTCTCTGAGATCGAGGTCTATCACCTCGCCGAGGTCGTTGAATCGCTCCCGGAACCGCGGCGGACTGAGGTAAAACAGCGTTTCCGCGATGCGATGGAGCATTTTCGCTCGATCGATTGGTTCGAACGCGTTCAGCAGATCCGAGAAGTTGTCGAAGAGGAAGGCAAGGAAGAAGGAATGCGGCAGCTTTCGGAACTCACGACCGAGTATTTCCGCGAGGGCGTCGCGTGTCCGTTCCTGTTCGAAGAGAGCTGTTCGATCCACAAGGACCGTCCGGTCGCCTGCCGCGAGTATCTAGTAACAAGCCCGGCCGAGAACTGTTCCTCGCCGACGGCCGAAACCATCGACCGCGTTCCGATCGGCATTTCGCCCTCAAAAACGCTGACCAACGTTGGAAATACCGGCAGGCTCGCAAACATTGCGCTGTTGCCGCTGATCAGGTCGCTTGAGCTGGCCGAACAATTCCCGGAAAAGTTCGTAGAAAAGACCGGCGAGAAATGGATGGCGGACTTCTTTACGATGCTGACGCACAGCGAGATACCGGACTCGGCGCGAAAGAAACCGGCGGGCACGTCCGGCACCAACGGCCGAAGGCATTGAATTAGAAAGATTTAACTACTTACGCCCGGCGCTGTTTACTATTTTCCGAAGTCGTTCTACTATTTAGGTCGATTCACTTTATGAGCAGATACCGCAAAGTCGTCTGGAACGAGGGGATGCTCCTGACCCCGCATCATTTCCAGCAGTGGGACAACTACTTCGAAGGCTTGCTCAACTCGCGGGTCGATGCCGTAAAGCAATATGATTATGGCGTTCTGGAGCTTCAGGTCAGCAATGAAGCGATCGCGAACGGCAACTTTCAGCTCATAAACTGTCGTGCCGTAATGCCGGACGGTCTGTTCGTCAATGTGCCTGATGCCGAAGCGGTCCCGGATATGCGGCCCGTCGGAGACCACTTCCGTGTTGAGCAGGAAAAGCTTGGCGTCCATCTCGCGATACCGGCGAAAAAGGCCGGCGAGGCAAATTTTCAGGCAAACGGTGCAAAACCGAGCTCGACACTCCGCTTTCTGCAGGAAGGAGCGATGGTCAAGGACGAAACGACCGGCTCCGGCGAGCAACCGATAGCCTACGCTAAAAGCAATCTGCGGATCATCTTTGACGACGAACTTCGCGACGGCTTCACCTCAATGAAGATCGCCGAACTTCAGCGAACGCCGACCGGCCAGATCAAGATCTCAGACGATTACATTCCGCCGATCCTAAAGGTCACAGCCTCAACCTGGCTGGTGAATATGCTTCGCCAGATGGTCGAGATCCTGATCACCAAGAGCGGAAGCCTCGGCGAGCAGCGGCGGCAGCGGAATGCCTCGCTTGCCGATTTTACGACCTCTGAGGTCGCTGTCTTCTGGCTGCTTCATACGATAAATTCGTCGATCCCGACGATGTCGCATTATTTTCGGTCGCCGCTCATCCACCCGGAGCAGCTTTATATCGAGATGGGCGAACTCGCCGGAAAGCTGATGACCTTTTCGCTCGAGCACAACCCGAAGGACATCGTAAAATACGACCACGACGACCTGTATTTCACGTTCTACAGCCTTTCGCTGCAGCTTCGCGACCTGCTTGAAACGGTCATCCCGAGCCGCTGTGTACAGATCCCGCTTGAGAAAACGCGCGATACGCTCTACGTCGGCCGGATCGACGACGAACGCCTTCTCAAAGAGGCCGGTTTCTACCTCGCCGTCCGCGCTCAGATGCCGGAATCGAAGCTTATTGAGGGCGTTCCACGTGTAGTGAAAATTGCCTCGCGGGATGTCATCGATTCGGTCATCGGCTCCGCTCTCCCGGGCGTAGTGTTAACACACGCGAGCCCGCCGCCGGCGCCGATCCCGGCCCGCGTCGGCTTTAAGTATTTTCAGCTCGATTCGATCGGGCCTTATTGGAACGGCATCGCCGGGTCAAAGGTGGTCGCCGTCTATGTCCCGAACGAGATTCCGGATGAAAAGCTCGAGCTTTACGCAGTAAAACCGTAAGAGATCAGATAAATGGCAGAAGGTGTCCTTAAAAAAGACCTGATAACATTCGCCGGGCCGATATTCGACCTGATACTTCGGCTTAAGGCCGGCATCGTCGCGCCGTCAAATGACCTTCGTCCGAAGATCGCCGGGATGCTAGAGGAATTCGAAAAGCGTGCCGAACGATACCGGTTCAATCACAAGATCGTCCAGGTCTCAAAATTTGCCCTCGCTGCATTCGTTGATGAAACGGTCCTGACCAACGACTTTCACCTCAAGAACGAGTGGGAGAAGAACCCGCTCCAGCTTGAATACTTCGGCGAGCAGCTTGCCGGAAACAAGTTCTTCGAGAAACTCGAGTCGATGATCAAGCAGATCGAGGTGACGCAGGAAGCCGTCGAGGTCTATTATTTTTGCATGCTCCTCGGCTTTAAGGGCCGCTACGCGATCTATGAACACGAAAAGCTTCTTGCGACGATGGAGCAGACCGCAAAAGCACTCGTAAAGGTTGGAAGGATCAGGCCGGTCGACCTCTCACCGCACTGGCTCTCAAGCGACCAGCCAAAGCCGCCCGAGAAACGCGGAATGCCCGTTTGGGCAAAAATCGGAGCCGTTGGCGGTCTAGGTTTAGGGATTATCGTTTACCTTGTGATGTTCGTAATGTCGTCACAATTCATGCAGCAGGCGATAAACCGGCTCGCGATGTGATCAGAATTCGGTTCGATCCTCGCGTTCTGATGCTGTAAGCAACAATTTCTTCCCGTCAGGCGGACGTCACTTGCACGTCCCGGCTTTCGGGAGTGTGCTTGTGTCCTTTCTATGTCCAATTGGCACGTCGGACAACTTAAGTTCGCACTCGGGCTTGGCTCGATAATGTCGTTCTATGGCGTCGTCACGTTCATCGTGATGATGATGCCCGAGGGCAGCGTCGGACGTAACCAGAAGATCGTCGTGATCGTTCTCGTGCTGCTCACGATGCCGTTCACGCTTCTCGGCGGATACCTCGCAGCCCGACGGTCACGAAAAAAAGAGGAAAAAGCAAAGGCAGAAGCCGAGGCAAAAGCCGGTGAAGGCCAGCAGGCCGCTCAACCAACCGCAGCAGCGACGACTTCGGCGGTTGCTGCCGATGCCACCGCTCTCGCCGGCCTTGAAGAGGTCGTTCAGTTCATTAAGACCTCAAATCTTGGCAGCGGCGGCAAGGACGCGATCTATTCCCTTCCCTGGTATCTCGTCGCCGGTGCTCCAAAGGCCGGTAAGAGTTCGCTCGTAATCGGCTCGAACCTTAATTTTCAGAACCTTCCGAGCCAGCGGCAATCTGAGCTCAAGATCGTCCGCCCGACCCCTAACGTCGATTGGCGCGTCACCAGCGAAGGCGTATTTATCGACACAGCCGGTCGGTATGGTAGCGAGGGGATTGATGGCGAAGAGTGGGCTGCTCTGCTTGAGGCCATTCGCAAATATCGCCCAAACCGGCCGATCGACGGCTTTATCCTTACCGTAGATGTAAACACCATCACCAAAGGCGATGAGCGGCAGAACGAAGAGCACGCGAAGGTGCTTCGGGCAAGGCTCGACGATACGCTACAGCGGCTTAAGGTAAAGTTCCCGGTCTATTTGGTCTTTACGCAGGCCGATTCGATCGAAGGCTTCCGCGATTCGTTCTCCGCCTCAAAGAAAGAAGATAAGACGCTCGTTTGGGGTGCGACGATCCCGATCGAAAAAAGCGAAAACGCTCAGGCGTCCTTCGACAGCGAGTTCGAAGTGCTGCAGGATGCCGTAATGCGGCGGCGGCTCTCCCGGCTTTCGGCACCTTTTCCGGCTGTCCGCCAGTTGAGGATCTTCAATTTCCCGCTCCATTTCGGTGCGGCCCGTCGGAAATTCGGCTCGTTCGTCAATGCCCTTTTCCGGCCGAACCCGTTCAGCGAGAATCCGTTCTTCCGCGGCTTTTATTTCACATCGGCACCGGGAACGAAGGGCAGCGGCAACGTCCCCGTCACCGTAGGTAATACTTATTTCACCGAGCGTCTCTTTAAGGACGTCATACTCCGCGACCGCGATGTCGTACGTACCTTTCAGGCTCAGCAGCAGCGGGCCCCGATCTTTGGTTGGGTGATGACATTCATTGGAGCGATGATCGTCCTGGGCCTGCTCGGGCTGACCGCGGTCTCGCTCGTTTCGAACAAGCAGATGCTTGACGAAGCGGCAAGCGTCGGCGACAAGGGCCTTGCCCTCCGCCGTGCCGACCTGAACCGCGACATCCTCACGAAGAAAGAGGACGAGGTCCGCGAAGAGCTCCGTGTTCTTGAGGGAATGCGGCCGATGCTCGCAACGCTGGATGATAACAACCGCAACGGTGCCCCGCTGTACATGCGGATGGGGATGTACTCCGGCAACGGCATTTATCTCCAAAGCTTGCTGCCGCTTTACATGAACCTCGTTGAAAAGAGGTTCAAACAGCCCGCCATCCGTAAGCTCGAGGCCGAACTCAAGCAATTTGCCGAGAGCGGCCAACTCGCCGGCCGCGACGACATCGAACGCGAAGCGAGCCTCAATAAGAATTACAACCTGCTCAAAGCGTATCTGATGCTTTCGGATGGGTCGCAGCAGATCGACGGAAAGACGGTCCGCTATCGCGAAAAGGCCGAAGCGACGCACATCGCCGCGACGCTCCGTGAATACTGGCTGACCGAGTCGAAGGTCCCGAACGATATGAAGGCGACGGCCGAGATGCATCTTGACTTCTGGTCACGACAGATCGACCGTGCCGAAGGGCTCGGCGAGTTTCCGCGTATCCAGCTCAATGCAAAGCTCGTCGATGAAGCAAGGCGAAAGCTGCAGGCCTTCCCGGCGGTCAATCGCTATTACAGCAATCAGGTCAGCCGCATTTCCCGCGAGATCGACGACAAGATCGGCCCGACGACGGTCGAATCGATGGTGGCCCGCGGCGGTGCTGATACGAGCCTGCTGACCGGAACTTACCGAGTTCCGGGTGCATTCACCCGGCCGGGTTTTGAACTGATGAAAACGGCTATCGCCGAGGCAGATTCGAAACTCGCCGAGGACGACTGGGTAATGGGCGAACTCGGCAAGCGTCAGCTTGTTCAGGCACAGGCGACCGATGCCGCCAAGCTCGAGGACCTCTATTACCGCGACTACGCCGACCACTGGCGAAAATTCGTCCGCGGCACTCAGCTTCGCTCGTTCGAAAAGCGTTCCGACGCGGTCGATGCCTTCCAGGTACTCTCCTCGGCAAATTCGCCGATGAAGCGGATAGTGATCGAGGTTGAGAACAACACCAATCTTTCGAAAAAGATCGATGGCGGCGGCTGGCTCGACTGGATCTTCAGTTTCTTCTCAAAGAAGAAAGAGGAAGGTCCGGGCAACACCCAGCCGGAAAAGGAATTCCGCCCGGTGACGACCTTCGTCGGCAAGCCCGAGCAGGGTGAGAATGCCCCGATCGAGAAGTATCAGTCCGAGCTCCAGCGGGTTTATACCAAGCTGAGCACCGTCAATGACGACCAGTTCCGCCGGGCCATTGAGGAAATGGCGAACGAAAAAGACCCGCTCGATGTCAACAAACGCGAGCAGGCCGTTAATGGGCTCGTTTCCGCTTTTAACGAAACGCCCGCGGGCCAGGAAGTGGCAACTCTGCTCCAGCAGCCGATCCTGAACCTCAAGAACCTGCTCGGTGCCGGTGTCAAGCAGCAGATAGAACGGACGTGGCGCGATAGCATTCTGCCCGATGCGAAGGCTCTTGAAGCGCTGTATCCCTTTGCCGATGGCCAGCAGGAAGCCGATTTCGAGACCATCTCGCGGTTCCTCAGCCCGACCGAGGGCAAGCTCTCGAAGTTCTACGACGAGCGGCTCAAGAACTACTTCGAAG
>ERZ1066138.479-NODE-479-length-13600-cov-8.449612_pt1 | contig 13600 bp, 12 predicted proteins | sample MGYA00382785_ERZ1066138 | MGnify/ENA primary metagenome ERZ1066138 (study PRJEB33369, sample SAMEA5778368) | biofilm metagenome | biome: Industrial cooling water; feature: Water cooling tower basin; material: Biofilm | place: United Arab Emirates | collected... | reverse complement strand
GGCGTAGCCCACCGACAGCGTCTTGCCGAAGATGTACTCACGCACGAAGTCCTCGGCGCGGCGCATCTGCTCGCGCGGATCGGTGGCATCGCCGATGGCACGCTTGGCCAGGTCGACGATCAAGGCGGAATCGGACTGCACCCACTGACTGGGTTCCAGGAAGCGAGCCACCGCAGCGGCCTCGGCCGCTTCGCCGCGCTCGGGATCGACGATCAGCTCGATGCGATCCGCGGCCAAGCGCCGCACGCGCTGGTGGCCCAGGCCGGGCGGCAGCACCTCGCCTTCGGGAACCTGCACTTCAAAACGCAGCGCAGCCTGCAGATCGCGCGCCTTCAGGCGTTGCGGAGCGGCGACCACCAGGCGGTCTAGAAAGTCGATGGGCTGATTCGGGGCTTCGGCGCAGCTTTGCTCGCAGCTCAACAGTTCGGCGCGCATGCCCATCAGATCCATGCTGATGCGCTTTGCATCGAAGCTGTCGTCGACATAGGCCTTCACTTCCACCGGCCCGTCGGGAAAGCGCACCAACTGCTGCACGCGGTTGAGGCGTTCCTCGCCGTGCATCAGTTCCACCTGCCGCTTGCCCTTGAAGCTGGTCTCGATGGTGATGCTGTCGAGCAGGCTGGGTACGAAGGCGTTGATCACCACCAGCGATTCGCCTTTCTCGATCGCCTGCGTGAGGCGGCGGCGCTGGCCTTCGAAGAACAGGGCGTCAGGCGCCAGTTGTACCTTGCGTTCGCTGATCTGCCCAGCGCTTTCGATGCGCACCGCAAAGCGGCCATCGGCCTCGCGCTGTCCGGAGTAATGCAGCCTCTGGCCCGCGGTCTGGACCGTTGACTCGAAGCGCAGCGGGGTGCCCTCGGCGCTCTCCCAGGTTTGCTCGTCCGAACGCATCCGCACCGAGATGCCGTCGCGCATCAGTTCCAGCGACATCACTTCAGCGCTGCGCACGGCGCCATCGGCGTCAACCTCGCGCTCGGTCAGCGACCAGCCGACCTTGCGCCCGTCGAACAACACGGCGCGCCAGGTCTGCTCCGCCGCAGCCATCGCCGTACTGCTGCCCAGACACAAGATGCCCAGCAGCAGGCTGCGCAGCATCAGCATGGAGGTCTTTGCGTTGGCCATGGGGATCGCCGTGCGGAAAAGAGGAAAGATCACTGCCTGCGGGCACCGCCAGCAGTGTTCATGAGGCGCGCCGTGCCAGTCGCGGCATGGCCGCGAACAGCAGCAAGGACGCGGCATACACCATGCCTGCCGGCGTGGTGAAGTTGAGCAGGATCGCGCTGAAGCTTTGCTGGCGCAGGAACAGGCCGACCAGGGTGTCGGCGAGCAGTACCAAGGCCAGGGCGCCGAGGCCGATCAGCCAGAGTTCGCGCACTGCACTGATCCGGAAGCGACGTGGCACGAAGCGCGCGGCGAACAGCATCGCCATCAGCAGCACCGGCATCTCCACCAGCACCGCGGCGGTCTTGCCGAGCATTGGTTCCAGACCCAGGATGCGGATCGGACCCATGACGAAGCCGGTCGCAAAGACGATGGCAAAGTAAGCAAGGATGGCGAGGGCGAGGCGCATCAGCGTGAGGGCGGTCCAGATCAACCCGGGCGCTTCGCGTAGTCCCGCGGCGGATCCGATGGTGGCGCTGGCTGTCCGCGCAAGGGCCCTGCCGCAGCAGGCACCGCTTGGCTCACGGCCCGCCTGGCGCCAGGCCTTCTGTTCGCATGCGGCGGCTGTCGAAACCGCTCGATTGGTGCCGAAGGAGAGACTCGAACTCTCACGGTGTTACCACCGGCGGATTTTGAGTCCGCTGCGTCTACCGATTCCGCCACTTCGGCGCGGAAAGGCGCGGAGTATAGGCAGAACTCGGGTGCGTGCGGCAAGGGTGCTTGCTGCGGCGCGCGCAACTCGCGGCGGCGTGTTTTGCAGGCCTCCGCGTGCGCCGCTGGTAGGGTCGGCGCACGCCTTGCAGAGATGGCCCTCAGCTCACGACTGGCTGTCTGCTGCGCTTGCGGCTACGCGGGCGGGCGGCGACGTGCGGATGCAGCAGACGGTCGAGGTCATGCAAGGTGCGATTGAGGCGTGCCACCAGCGAGGTGCTGGGCGGACGCATGCCGGTCAGACCGGTCCACAGGGTGCGCCCGCTGTCGTCGAGGATCTCCCGGCGCAGGCGCAGCCCGTGGCGTTCGAGCAAGGGACCCAGTTCTTCGCGCTGCGCGCGCAAATCGTCCAAGGTCTGCTGGTAGGCGTGTTCGCACAGGTACTGACGGCTGGCGAAGCTGAAAACATTGGTGAAGAACATCTCGGCGTCGTCCAGATCGGGCTGGAATAGCACCAGATCGGAGTGATCGTAGCTGCGATCGTACTTGCCGAAGCCGACCAGCATGCGCGAATACAGCATCGCGCGGATGGTCTGTGACAGCACTCGCGGCAGGCCGCCGCTGATCAGGCTGGCCGGCGTCTCCAGGCCCTTGGCGCTGATCTGCGAGGCATCGAAAGGCACCAGCGGATTCAGCGCGAGCAGCACATCAATGTCGGCATCCAGGGCCACCGAGGCGTGCAAGGTGCGCTGCAGGGCGCCGTCCACGTAGTAGCGACCGCCGATCTCGACCGGCGGATAGAAGCCCGGCAAGGCAGAACTGGCCTGCACGGCCTTGGAAATCGCGATGTCATCGTGGCCCGGCGCGCCAAAGCGCACCGCATGGCCGCTGTCCAGATCGACCGCCACCACGTAGAGCGGCCGGTCCAGCTCACGGAAATCATTGTGCCGGCCGGGCGCTTCGAAGATCTTGCGCAGGAAACGCTCGACGCCTTCGTTGTCGAAGATGCCGGTGGGGATGAGTTCGCCGAAGCGGCCCAGGCTCTCGCTCCAGTTGATCTCGCCCGGGCGGATGGCCACATCGAGCAGCCAATCCATCATCAGACGCGGGATCTGCGCCAGTCGCTTGGCGTACTCGCGCAGCGCCGGCTTGAGGAACATCTCGGGGCGAAAGGCCTGATTCGAGTTTTCGCTGGTGATGAAGATGCGGCACATCTCCGCGGTATCGATGCGGTTGGCCAGGCCAGCTGCCAGAAAGGCGCCGGAGCTGACCCCCACGTACACGTCCATTCGCGTCAGATCGATGCCTTCGATGGCTTCGTCGATGGCCCGCAGCGCGCCCAGTTCGTAGATGCCGCCGATCGGGCCACCGCCCGCCACGGCGAGACCCACGCGATGATGATGGCGACGTGATCGAACCTTGCGTGCGGACTGGATTCTGAGCATGCGGATGCCTTTGCTGAGCCTATGCCGATTGTACGAGCCTGCCGCTAGTGCCGGTTCTCAAGCCTGCTGCAAGCCATCGTCTGCCGGACATTGTCTGGCGCGACTCGAACAACATGGTTCGATTGCTCCAGGCGCCTCGACCAGATTGCGCCGATGAGTACGACTTCAAGCTGGCCGGACGATCGCCGTCTGGCATGGACCCTGCGAGCGGCGCTGATTGTGGAGGCGACCGCCTGGCTTGTCTTTGCGCAGCATCAGCTCGCGGCGGGACAGGGCATGGCGCGGACCCTGTGCAGCGTCTTGGCCCTGGCCCTGGGCTGGCGCCTCTGCTTCGTGGCCCTGAGCTTTGCGGTCAAGCCACTGTTTGCCGCCGATCGGCAACTGCAGCGTGGTGTCGGTCCTTGGCTGCTGGCTTATCTGCGCGAGTGCTGGGCCATGCTGCGCTTCTACACCCACGATCAGCTGTGGGCGCGCAGTGGTGGGCCGGATGCGCGGCAGGCCTCGCAGGCCACGCCGGTGCTGCTCGCGCATGGCTTTCTCTGCAATGGCGGCGTTTTCGTGCCGCTGTTGGCACGCTTGCCGACGGCGCTGGCGCCCTACAGCGTGGCCCTGGAACCCAGCTATCGGGATTTCGAGCACAATCTGGCGCGGCTGGAATCGGCGCTCGACAGGCTGTTGGCTGCGCATCCGGGGGAACGCGTGTTGCTGGTGGGTCACAGCATGGGTGGCTTGCTGGTGCGCGCGCTGGCCGAACGCCGTCCCGAGGCGATGGCCGGCGTGCTGATCCTGGCGGCGCCGCATCACGGCACCTGGTTCGGCAATCTGGTGTACGGCAGCGAAGCCGGTCCGCCCTCGGCGCGCAGCCGCTGGTTGCAGGCCTGGAACGCGCGGGCCGAGCCGGCAGCGGCGCTGCCGTGGTTGAATGCGTGGACGCCGCAGGACAACATCGTCATCCCTGCGGCATCGAGCCGATGGGACAAGCTTGCAGAACAATGTTGCGAGGGTCAGGGTCATCTGTCCTTGCTCAGCGACCCGGCGATGCTGGCGGCCTGGGTCGACTGGCTCATGAAGGCCGCCAAGCGCGCCAAGGAGCAGCGTGATGGGCATTGAAGTGGGCCAGAAGGCCCCCGATTTCGAGTTGGAAGATCAGGACGGCCAACGTTTCAAGCTGTCGGCGCAGGGCAAGCGCAGTCTGCTGGTCTTCTATCCCGGCGATGAGACGCCGGTGTGCACCGCGCAACTCTGCGAGTACCGCGACGGCATCGAGGAGTTCGAAGGCCTGGGCGTGGAGGTGATCGGCATCAGCAAGGACGATGCCGAAAGCCATCGGCGCTTCCGGCAAAAGCGCGGTCTGCCCTTCCGCCTGCTCAGCGATCCGGGTCTCGTGGTGGCCAAGCGCTATGGCGCCGCCGGCATGCTGGGCATGAAGCGCGCGGTGTTCCTGGTCGATCCCGACCTGAGCGTGCGCTATGCCCACGTCGAGGCGGTGGCGCTGTTCCGCCGCAGCAAAGACGAACTGGTCGATGTGATCGCCAAGCTCGCATGAAGGAAGTGATCGGCCGGCGCCTGCGCGAACTGCTGGCGCGCAATCAGGTGCAGCATGCCCGCAGCAGCAGTGACGCCCTGGTGCGGCCGCGCTTGCAGGCCCTGCGCGCGTGGCAATCGCGTCGGCTGGCGCAGAGCTACGCCGACATCCGCCACACGCAGCCTTTTGCCGCCGCCTGCGAGTTCTTCCTCAGCGATCTCTATGGCGAGGGCGATTTCGCCGATCGCGACCGGCAGGTCGAGCGCATCGTGCCGATCATGCTCAAGCTGCTGCCCGAGGCGGTGCTGGGCTCGGTGGCCCGCGCGGTGGAACTCAATGCGCTCAGCCACGAGCTGGATTTCGCCATGGCGCAGGCCTTGCCGGGCGCCATCACCCGCGCCGAGCACATCACCAGCCAGCACTACGCCGAAGCCTATCGCCGCGCCAGCCCGCTGCGCGATCGCCGGCATCAACTGGCGCTGCTGCTGGTGCTCGGGCGTGAACTGGATGGCCTGGTCAAGCGGCCGATGCTGAGCGAGCTCTTGCACCTCTGCCGCTGGCCGGCGCGTCTGGCTGGCCTCGGCGCGCTGCAGAGCTTCCTCGAACGTGGCTTCGATGCCTTCGGCAAGCTGGACGGCGCCGGCCCCTTCCTGCGCACCATTGCGACGCGCGAGCGCGCCTTCATGCAGCAACAGGGTGTTGCAGGCTGAGGCCTTGCTCAGTCGCCGAACTCGCGATCGAGGTACTTGTGGATCTCCTGCTCGATCGCGCTCTTGATCGGCAGCAGCAGGAAGCTGATGTTGGCGTGCACCGAGACATGATTGGCGCTGACCGAGATCTCGCCGTCCACGCCGGCGCGCTCGAAGCACAAGGTGTTCTTGTTCCAGCTGGCTTCCACTTCGAACTTGTCCTGGATGCCTTTGGCCACTTTGTCCACGGCTTTCTTGGCGCGGGCGAGGCCAAGGCTGTGTTCGCGTTCGATGCGGATGCTGGGCATGGGGCCTCCAAGGCTGTGGCGCGGCGATTATGATGCGGGAGACTCATCGCGAGGTATGCCCAGATGGCGGATCCCCGGAGCGCAGCGAGACGGCGGCTGCAGGGCCTGTTGATGGCGGTGGCCTTGGGCTGTACGCAGGGGCTCCTTGCGGCCGCGCCGCAGGCCACGCCAGCGCCGCAGACGCCGGTCACGCAAGCGAGTGCGCAGGGCGCCGCGTCGGCACAGCCCGCCACGCCGGCCGTTGTATCACCACAGCCTGCAGCGGCGGCATCGGCTCAACCGGCTGCGGCCGCGCGCCCCGCGCCCAAGCCGGTGCCGGTCAGCAGCACCACGAGCTCCGCGCCCGCCACCGTGTCCGCCAAGCCCGCCACGCCGGCCGCTGTATCGGCGCAGCCCGCAGCGGCGCCGACTACTGCGGGCGCAGCCAGCGCCAGCGCACCTGCGGACGCTGCAGCGCTGGTGACGCACAACATCAGCGGCCGGCTGCAGCTATCCAGTGGCGGCCGAGCCCTGCGGCCGGAAGAGGCGGTCGATGCGGTGGTGTACTTCCGCTCCAGCGCCGTGGCCACGCCGGTGAAGGTGCCGACGCAGCCTTATGTGGTCGTCACCGAGCGCAAGACCTTCAATCCGCGCGTCCTGCCGATCCCGGTGGGGGCTTCGGTGCGCTTCCCGAACAACGATCCGATCCTGCACAACGTGTTCTCCAACGCGAAAGAGAACACCTTCGATCTCGGTCTCTACGGCAAGGGCGATGGCGATGCTGAAACCTTCGAGCAGCCCGGGGTGATCCAGGTCTTCTGCAATGTGCACCACTCGATGGTGGCCTACGTGCTGGTGATGGACACGCCGCACTTCGTCAAGCCCGATGCCAGCGGCCGCTTTCGCTTGAGCCAGCTGCCGGCCGGGCCGGGCGAGCTCTTCGTCTGGCACGAACGTGCCCAGTTGTGGCGGCAAACGGTGTCCGTGGATCGCGATCTGGAGCTCAGCATTCCGCTGGAGCTGTCCAAGCGTCGCGTTCCGCCCCATCTCAACAAACATGGCCAACCTTACCGGAGGGCGCGTCCCGATGAGTACTAAGGCGAGTCGCGGCTTCAGCATCCCGCTGGCGGCCAGAATCTTCCTGGCGCTGGCGATCCTGGTGGCCATCGCGGTGGCGGTGGCAGCGGTGGTCACCTTGCAGCAGGGCAAGGTGGCGGGCGATCGCGCCGTCGCTGTCAATCTTAAGGGTGCCGACTCGGCGCAGCGGCGCTTCGAGGAGTTGTCCTTCGAAAAGCTCGACATCATCGCCCGCGTGATCGCGGTCGATCCCGACTTCGCGCGCTACGTGGCGAGCGCCACCGATGACGGCATCGGCCTCGGCGAGAGTGCCCAGCCACCTGCGCTGGACACAGCCCCGGTGGCTGATCCGGCGATCAGCGCCGACGGCAGCGCTGTCGTTGAACCGCTGCCGGTGGACGCGGCGCCGGTGCAGGACTTCGACCAGAAGATCGATCGCGCCTCAGTGAAGGATCTCCTGGTGGAGCGCCGCGACGACTATCGCTTCGGCCTGGGCATGCTGCTCGACTCGGAAGGCGTACTGGTGGCGCGCACCGATGAGCGCGAGGCCTTCAAGGACGACTTCCGCGACGATCCCCTGGTCGGCCCCACGGTCGACAGTCTGGAGCCAGTGGTGGGCTACTGGCGCGATGGCTACACCTTGTACCAGGCCGCCGTGCGGCCGGTGGCGCTGGAGGAAAGCCTGGTCGGCTTCCTGCTGGTGGCCAGTGCAGTGGATGCCGAACTGGCCAAGCAGATCAGCCAGGTCTCTGGCGGTGATGTGGTGTTCTGGCTGCAGGACGGCGAGGCCCTGCGTCTGGTCGCCAGTTCCTTGAGCAGCGATGCCGAGAAGATGCTGGAAGAGTCGATGGCGCCGCGCGTTGCCGAGGTGCGCAGCATGCTGGCGGCGGGCGAGGGCTTAAAGCAGTTCTCGGTGACCCTGGGCCAGACCGAGTACTCGGGTCAGGTGGCGCCGCTCTTCGGGCAGGAAGGACAGGCGGTGGGTGGCGTGATGACGCTGACCTCCAAGGACGCAGCGCGCGCACCTTTCGAATCAATCCAGCACTCGATGCTGATCGGGGCGCTGCTGGCCATCGCGCTGGCGCTGGCGGTGTCCTGGGCGCTGGCGCGGCGCGTGCTGAAGCCGGTGACCCAACTGGCGCAAGCGGCCGAGCAAGCCGCGGGTGGCAACTACCAGCAGCACATCGCGGTCCAGGGCAATGACGAGGTCGCGCGGCTTTCCCAAGCGCTGGATTCGCTGCTCAGCGATCTGCGCGAGAAGAAAGACATCGAAGGCTATGTGGGCAATCTCTCGCGCTACCTGCCCGATCCGGCGCAGGAAGTGACCAGCGCAGCGCCGACACCGCCACCCAAGCCCGTCACCCGCCTGCAAAGCGTGCTGGTCGGTCTGGAGCTGCGCCGCTTCCTGAAGGCGCCGCCGCCGGGTGAAGAGGCCATCGCGCTGACTGCACTCGGCCAGCTGGTCGAGGAAGCGGAGGCACGGGCACGCGCGCAACAGGGCGAATTGCTGGAGCAGGAAGGACCGCGTCTGCTGTTCGGGTTCGCGGGCGCCAATGGCGAGCAACGCGCGCTGGCCAGTTTGTCCTCCTTGTGGAACGGACGTCTGGGTGCGGCGGAGAACGCCGCTGCCGCCGCGGTGGCTTCCGGCGAAATCGTGCACGGCGCATTGCCGGCCAGGCCGGGTGCTGCGGCCACGCTGGGCATGCCGGTGCTGCAGGTGGAACGGCTGTTGGCCGAAACGCCCACCGGTGCCGTGCTGCTGGCGCCGGGCATCGGCGAAGCGGTCAAGCGCGCCGGCAAGGGCGAGGTGCTGAAGGTGGCCAATGGGCAGTCCAGCGGCAAGCGCTTCCTGGCGCTGGCACGCGAAGGTCTGGCCGCCTTTGCCGCAGCGCCGACGCCGCCAGGCACCTTGCCGGGCGCCGGTCAGTCGACCGTGGTCATCGGTGCTGCGGCGCCCGCAGCGCCCGCCGTGCAGACGCGCGGATCGGATTCCGCCTCCACCCGACTGGCCGTTGGCATGCGCTTCGCCGGGCGCTTCGAGATCCTCTCGATCCTCGGCGCTGGTGGCATGGGCATGGTGTACAAGGCGCGCGACGTCGAACTCAACGATCTGGTCGCGCTCAAGATGCTGCGCCCGGGCATGGTGGTGGATGCCGAGCAGCTCGAACGCCTGAAGAGCGAACTCAAGCTGGCGCGCAAGATCACCCATCCCAATGTCTTGCGCACCTACGATTTCGGCGACTTCCAGGGTGTGCCCTACATCTCGATGGAATACGTGCGCGGCCTGACCTTGCGCTATCTGCTGCAACAGGCCGGACGCCTGCCTTACTCGGCAGCCTTGCGCATCGCCCGTCAGGTGGCGATGGGCCTGGATGCCGCGCATCAGGTCGGCGTGATCCATCGCGACATCAAACCCGACAACGTGATCATCGAGCAGAGTGGCAATGCCAAGCTGATGGACTTTGGCATCGCGCGTCCGGCTCGCCGCACCGAGCCTGGTCAGACGCAGCAGGGCGTGTTCATTGGCACGCCGGCCTACGCCTCGCCCGAGCAGCTGTCCGGAATCGATCTCGATGCCCGCGCCGACATCTATTCCACCGGGGTGATGTTGACCGAGATGTTCTGCGGCAAACTGCCCTTCGAGGGCAGCGACACCATGCAGATGTATCTGGCGCATCTGCAGAAGCCGCCGATCAAGCCCTCGGTCCTGTGGGACGGGATTTCGCCCGCGCTGGAAGAGATCCTGTTGAAGTGCATGGAGAAGAAGCCCGACGACCGCTACGCCGGGGCGTCTGATTTGTTGGTGGCTTTGTCGATGCTGCGGGCCTGAAGGCCCAGGGGAGGGGAGATGGATCGCCTGAAGATCGCTGCGCTCGCAGGACTGCTGCTGTGCTCGGGATCCTTGCGTGCCGAGGAGTCCGCGCCATTTCCGATTGACTGGTACGGCGATCTCCGCCTGCGCGGCGAGCAGACGCGTGACATCCCGGCGCGCGCTGACGACATCGAGCGTGTGCGCAGCTCGTTGCGTGTTGGCGGGCGCTACCTCAACGACAGCGGCTTCGAGTTCGGCGCTGCGATCAAGCTGGCCGCCGGCAGCGATGACAACGACGACAACCGGCGCAACAAGGACAACGAGGAATCGGATGCGGCCGGCCTGGATGAGTTCTATCTGCGCTACGCGCTGAGCGAATCGGCCGGCGTGCAAGTCGGCAAGTCACGCATGCCGCTGGTGCTGACCCCGATGACCTGGGATCGCGATCTGCGCCCGATCGGCCTCAGCCTGGATGTGAACCATCCGGTCAATGGCTATGACGCGCTGCTCCTCAATGCCGGTTACTTCGCCGGCGATCACCTGTATGGCGACGAGTCACGGCTTGCCGCGATCCAGTTCGGCTATGGCTGGATGGAAGGCGCCGAGACTGGCTTCCAGGCCTATCTGGGCTATCTGCGCTACGACGATTTGGCCGTTGCGGTGCGCGAAGGCCTGGTGCGCACCAACCGGCGCCTCGGTGCACGCTATCTCAGCGACTACGAGTTGCTCGACGCGCAACTCATCGGCCGCATGCCGCTGGCCGGCCAAAGCCTGGTCGCCCGCATCGATGTGGTGCGCAACCTCGGCGCTGACGATCAGAACGAGGGCATTCGCAGCAGCCTGGTTTGGGGCGATGCCTGGAACCCGGGCCAATGGGAGCTGGGCCTGTCCTATCAGCGCGTGCAGCGTGATGCAGTGATCGCGGCCTTCGCCGAGGACGACTGGTGGTTCACCAGCTTCGCGCGTGGCGGCATGCCCTGGGTGGCCTATGGTTTCGCCCCGGGCTGGAACGCTCAGCTGGCCGGTTTCTTCGAACGGCGCGATGGCATCCAGCAAGACACCCGGCGCCTGCTGCTGGACGTGCAGGCCCGCTGGTGAAGAAAGCGCCAATGCGCGACCATTACCACTTCGACTGCACGATCCAGAGGAACTGATGCGGATCAGGATCAGCCTACCGGGGGGCGAGCGCTCCGATCTCGTGGCCGGCGAAGGTGTGGTCCGCGTCGGGTCAGCGCCCGGTTCGGACATCCAGCTGCCGACTGCCAAAGGCGTGCGCCCCAAGCATGCCGAGGTGCATTACGACCAACGCCGTGGCGTCGAGCTCAAAGTCATGGAGCCGGGCGCGGTGGTGGTGGTCAACGGCCGCCCGGTCAAGGAAAAAGCGATCCTGCGCCTGGGCGATGTGGTGGTGATCGGTCAGGTTCGGCTGGTGCTCAAGCCCGAGGTCGAGCGCCAGGACAAGCCGCCCAAGCTCGATCCGGCTGCCATCGAGACCAAGCTCAGCTTCGCACCGCCACGTGTGGTGCTGCGCGGCGTCTCAGGCGCCTACTTCGGCAAGGTGATCACGCTCAAGGGCAAGACCGTGATCGGCCGCGGCAGCGACTGCGATCTCGTGCTCAACGAGCCGGAGATGTCCAGGCGCCACGCCATCCTCGAAAACACCCCGCAGGGCCTGTACCTGCGCGATCTGGGATCGGCCAACGGCACCAGCGTCAATGGCCAGCTGGTGCGCGATATCGTGCTGCGCCCCGGCGATCAAGTGGCCTTCGACCAGAATCGCTTCCTGGTCGAAGCCCCCGGCTACCTGTCCATGCCCATCGAAGCCGAGCCGGTAACCGGCGTGATCACCCAGGTGCAGCGCCCGCTGGTCATCCCCAAGGCGCCCGAAGAGCCGAAGAAAGACAACAACACGGTCGACTGGATCATCATGGGTGCCGCCGGCGTGATCCTGGCTGCCCTCGCGGTGCTGGTCTACCTGGAATTCATGCGCGACTAGGGAACGACCTTCGTGGTCGCCTCAGATCCGGTACGCCACCGCCCGCATCAGGTCTGCCGCGGCCTGCATCAGACCCGGGATGGGCCAGGGCAGGCTGACTGCCCCGGCATCCTTGGCCTTGGCGCCATGCTCGATCTCATCGCTGCGCATCTGCTCCAGCACGGCGCGCGTGCGCAGATCGGACTCCGGCACCCGATTGAGGTGATCGCCGAGATGGCTCTCGACCTGCTTCTCGGTCTCCACCACGAAGCCCAGGCTCCAGCGGTCACCGACCAGCCCGGCACCCGCACCGATGGCGAAGGCGCCGGCGTACCACAGCGGATTCAGCAGCGAGGGCCGGCTCGACAGCTCATGCAGGCGATCCTCGCACCAGGCCAGGTGATTGCCTTCCTCATCCGCCGCGCGCAGCAGGTGCAGGCGCAGATCGGCATCGCCCGTCACCGCTGCCTGCCCAAAGTACAGGGCTTGCGCACACACCTCGCCAGCGTGATTGATGCGCATCAGGCCCGCCACATGGCGCCGCTCGGCATCGTCCAGCGGGGTCGGCGCATGGGCAGCCCCAGGATTCGGCTGCGCGGGCTGCGGCGCCGGCGCGAACACCGTGCGCAGCGCGCGATCTGCCTCGGTGAGCAGGCGGTCCAGTCCCGAGTAAGTGCGCAAGGCTTCACGACCCATGAGCTAGTTCTCCTCGATTCGCTCCAGCCAACATTCGAGCGGGTGGCGCACTGGAATGTCCAGTCCGCGCTGCAACAGCCCTTCACGCAGATGCATGGCGCAGCCGATGTTGCTGGTCAGCACCACATCCGGCTGCGCCGCGGCGATGGCCTCGAGCAGGCCCTCGCGCAGTTGCACCGCGCGCTCACCCTCGTCGAGCAAGGCCTGACCGGCGGCCCCGCAGCAGCCATGCGTGGCGGTGACAGGATCTACGCGCAAGCCCGGCAGCGCCGTGAGCAAGGCCAGAGGGGCCGCACGCCAGTTGCCGGCACGCTGACTGCAGGGCGCGTACCACAAGGCACGCTGCGGCTTGGGGTGCAGCGGCGGCCAGCGTTCGCGCAGGGACCACACGAAGGCGGTCGCATCCTGCACCGTCAGCGGCGCCACACGCTGCGCCCAGCTGGAATGACAGCCACTGGCCGTACTCAGTACACACGCGCCTGCGGCATCCAAAGCCTGGCCTGAGCGGCTGCGCAGCACTGGATCGAGCCGCGGATCCGCGGGCGCAGCCTGACCCGAATGCGTGTGCATGGCGCCACAACAGGCACCCGCCGGCAGCGCCTCGGCCGCCACGCCCATTCGGCGCAAGGCCGCGATCAGCCTGCGCTGCAGCGCCAGTTCTGCCGCGCCGGACACACAAGCGCTCGCTACCCACAGCTGCGGCGAGTCCAGCGAGGACAGTGCTTGCCTGGCCGGGGTCGCATCGGCCATCACGCTGAGCAGGCGGCCCAGGCGAGGCAGGCGCCTCCGCCATGCTTTGGGCAAGAGGCGCAGCGCACCGGAACCGATTCGCAAGGCGGCGAACAAGACGCGTGGATGCGCAATCAGTGCCTTCAGCCAGCGCGAGGCCAGCGACTCGCGCGTGTGCATCGACCAACGTTGCCGCGCGCCCTGCCAGAGCTCAGCGTAGGGCACTTCGGCCGGACACACCGACTCGCAGCGCCGGCAGCCCAGGCATTGCTCCAGATGCGCCGAGGCCGCTGCATCCAGGGTCATCCGCGCCTCGGCCAGCAGCTTGATCAAGGCAATCCGCCCGCGTGGTGACTCACCCTCGACGCCACTCAGCGCAAACGTGGGGCAATGTGGCAAACACAGCCCGCACATCACGCAGCGATCGGCCAGCGCAGCAAGCGCGGCATCACGCGGGTCGGCGGGCACAGCATGGGTCGCGGTGGTCGGCATGGTGGGCTAGTGTGGTGTTCCGTAATTAAGTTGAACTAAGTCACTGCGGTGCGGTCTATGC
>ERZ1066138.477-NODE-477-length-13631-cov-9.772024_pt1 | contig 13631 bp, 12 predicted proteins | sample MGYA00382785_ERZ1066138 | MGnify/ENA primary metagenome ERZ1066138 (study PRJEB33369, sample SAMEA5778368) | biofilm metagenome | biome: Industrial cooling water; feature: Water cooling tower basin; material: Biofilm | place: United Arab Emirates | collected... | reverse complement strand
ACCCCCGTTGCGGCTGCGCCGCTCCCCCTCCAGGGGGCGCCGCTGGCGGACCGGCCGAGCCGGATCCGCGGCGGCTGCGCGGCAGGCCGCGGCATGCCCATGCCTGACGCGGAGCCCTGACCATGTTGGACGACAGCCTCAAGACCCAGCTCGCCGCTTACCTGACGCGCATCACGCAGCCGGTGGAGCTGATCGCCTCGCTCGACGACAGCGCGGCCGCCGACGAGATGCGCGAGCTGCTGCGCGAGATCGCCGAACTCAGCGAGAGCGTGAGCGTGCGCTTCGACGGCCGCGATGCGCGCCGTCCCTCCTTCCAGATCACCCGCGGCGGCGCCGACCTGGGCCTGCGCTTCGCGGCCGTGCCGATGGGCCACGAATTCACCTCGCTGGTGCTCGCGCTGCTGCAGGCCGGCGGCCACCCTCCCAAGGTCGAGGCCGAGGTTATCGACCAGATCAAGAGCCTGCAACCCGAAGGTCAGGGCGACTTCGTCTTCGAGACCTGGATGAGCCTGACCTGCCACAACTGCCCCGACGTCGTGCAGGCGCTCAACCTGATGGCGGTGCTGAACCCGCGCATCCGCCACACCGCGATCGACGGCGGCCTGTTCCAGGACGAGGTCGCGCAGCGCGGCATCATGGCCGTGCCGGCGATCTTCCTGAACGGCCAGCCTTTCGGTTCGGGCCGCATGGAGCTCGCCGAAATCCTCGCCAAGATCGACACCGGCGCCGCAGCCCGCGACGCCGCGCGCCTGGCCGACAAGGCGCCCTACGAGGTGCTGATCGTCGGCGGCGGCCCGGCTGGCGCCGCGGCGGCGGTCTATGCCGCGCGCAAGGGCATCCGCACCGGCATCGTCGCCGAACGCATCGGCGGCCAGACGCTCGACACGCTGGGCATCGAGAACTACATCTCCGTCAAGGAGACCCAGGGCCCGCGCTTCGCCGCCGACCTGGAGGCGCATGTACGCGCCAACGGCGTCGAGATCCTGAACGGCCAGCGCGTCGAGGCGCTCGAGCCGGCGCCGCAGCCCGGCGGCTATGCGACGGTGAAGCTTGCCAACGGCGCCGTGCTGAAGGGCCGCAGCCTCATCCTTGCCACCGGCGCGCGCTGGCGCCGGCTCGGCGTGCCCGGCGAGGCCGAGTACGCGAACAAGGGCGTGGCCTACTGCCCGCACTGCGACGGCCCGCTGTTCAAGGGCAAGAAGGTCGCCGTCATCGGCGGCGGCAACTCCGGCGTCGAGGCGGCGATCGACCTCGCGGGGATCGTCGAGCACGTCACGCTGGTCGAGTTCGCCGACCAGCTGAAGGCCGACGCGGTGCTGGTCACCAAGCTGCACAGCCTGCCCAACGTGACGGTGCACCTGAGCGCGCAGACGACCGAGGTGCTCGGCGACGGCAGCCGCGTGACCGGCCTGGCCTACAAGGACCGCGCGAGCGGCGCGACGCACAAGGTCGACCTGGCCGGCGTCTTCGTGCAGATCGGCCTGGTGCCCAACACCGACTGGCTGCGCGGCACCGTCGAGCTGAACAAGTACGGCGAGATCATCGTCGACGCAAAGGGTGCGACCAGCCTGCCCGGCGTGTTCGCCGCCGGCGACGCGACGACCGTGCCCTACAAGCAGATCGTCATCGCCGCGGGCGAGGGCTCGAAGGCGGCGCTCGCGGCCTTCGACCACCTGATCCGAACGCCGGCGGCCTGAAGCGCCCGGCTCGACGCCGCGGCAAGCTAGGGTAAGCACCGGTCGCGCCGAGGGAATCCGGCGCGCTGCGCGGCGCTCTTGGCTGCATGTTCCAGTCGGCCGAGTCCCGCTACAACGCCTGGGTGCGCGAGCACTACCGGTTTTTGCTGCGCAGCGCCTGGGCGCTGACCGGCTCGCGGGCGCTGGCCGAGGACGTGGTGCAGGACTGCTTTGCCAACGCCTGGACCCACCGCGCCCAGCTGCGCGACCCGGCGCTGGCGCGCGCCTGGCTGTTCCAGATCATGCGGCGCAACGCCTGGCGCCACCTCGAGCCGGCCACGACCACGCTCGACGACGACGCGCTGCCCGATGCCGCCGCGCCCGACGCCGGTCTGGACGACAAGCTCGATGTCGTCAAGGCGCTGGCGCGCATCGCGCCTATCCACCGCGAGGTGCTGGTGCTGCATTACTTCGACGACATGCCGACCGCGCGCATGGCCGAGGCGCTGGAGATCGCGCCCGGCACCGTGCCGTCGCGCCTGGCGCGGGCCCGCGCGGCGCTGAAGGCCGCGCTCGGCGGGCCGGCCGAGCCGCGCCCGGCGGCGGGCGGCGCCACGGTCACGCGGCTGCGCCAAGCTTGAACGAGCGAGCGATGAACGACGACAGTGACTTCGACCTGCGCGCCCGCGCCGAACTTGCCCTGGCCTACGAGCCCGGCGAGCCGCCGGCCCATCTGCTGCGCCGCACGCCGCCCTGGCGCCGGCCCGCCCTGCGCCGCGCGCTGGCCGGCCTGCTGCTGGCCGCCAGCGCCACCGGCGCGGTGCTGGCGGTGCGCCCGCCCGAGCTGGTGCGCGGCGCGATCGAGCACGAGTACTACGAGCGCACGCTGCGCGGCAGCTTCATGGAGGCCGCGCCGCTGCTCGGCCACCTGGGGCTGGACCCGGCCCGCACGGTGCCCGGCTACCCGCAGCTGATGCGGCCCTGCGACATCGACGGCCACCTCGCCTACCACCTGACGACCTTCTTCGAGAAGGGCGGCATGGTCACCGTGTTCGCTTTCGACCGTGCGGTCGAGCTGACCGACGGCGACGGCTGGTGGGACGGCATCTACTGGAAGGTCATCCACTCGCGCGACGGCAAGCCGCTGGTGCTGGTCGCGCAGAAGAAGAAGGCACTGGCCGTCGCGCAGGCCAGCCTGCTCCAGCCCCCCGCTCCGAAAAGCACCCCATAGACCACCCCCGAGGAGACACGATGAACGACCTGCCCGAATCCCTGCCTAGGCGCCACCTGCTGGCTGGCAGCACCGCCGCCCTGGCCGCCGTGGGCCTCGCGACCTGGACCCGCGGCGCCGCCGCCCAGACCACCGCCGCGGCGCCCAAGCCGCTGCCCGCCTACGTGAGCTGGAAGGATCCGGCGACGCTGATCGTCCACAGCAGCAACACCATCGAGACCAAGCGCAGCGCCTTCGGCAGCAGCGTCGTCACGCCGGCCGAGCAGCTCTACATCCGCAACAACCTGCCGCCGCCCGACGCCGCCATCCTGAACGACCGCGACGCCTGGCAGGTGGCGATCGAGGGCGTGAAGAAGCCGCGCACGCTGACACTGGGCGAACTGAAGACCCTGGGCCTCGAGACCACGGCGATGGTGCTGCAGTGCTCGGGCAACGGCCGCGGCTACTTCCCCAGCAAGCCCAGCGGCACGCCCTGGCAGGTGGGGGCGGCCGGCTGCGTGGTGTGGAGCGGGGTGCCGCTGCGCTGGGTGGCCGACGCGCTGGGCGGCGTGGCCGACGGCATGGCCTTCATCACCGGCACCGGCGGCGAGAAGCTGCCCGACGGCATCGACCCCAAGAGCGTGATCGTCGAGCGCTCGGTGCCGGCCAAGGCGCTGGGCGACGCGCTGCTGGCCTGGGAGATGAACGGCGCGCCGATCTCGCTGGCGCATGGAGGGCCGCTGCGGCTGATCGTGCCGGGCTACACCGGCGTCAACAACATCAAGTACCTCAAGCGTCTGGCCTTCAGCGCGACCGAGACCGACGCCAAGATCATGTCGCACGGCTACCGCCTCGGCCCGCCGGGCAGCAAGGGCGACCCGAGCCAGCCCTCGGTGCAGGAGATGAGCGTCAAGTCCTGGGTCAACGGCCCGGGCAGCGACGGCGCGCCGCTGAAGGCCGGCAACGTGCAGTTCCACGGCGTGGCCTTCGGCGGACTGCACGCGGTCGCCAAGGTCGAGGTCTCGCTCGACGGCGGCAAGAGCTGGGCCGAGGCGCGCCTGAGCGGCCCCGACCTCGGCCGCTACGCCTGGCGCCAGTTCGTGTTCGCCGCGCGCCTGCCGAGCGCCGGCAGCTACACGGTGATGAGCCGCGCCACCGACAGCGCCGGCAACGTGCAGCCCGAGCAGCGCTTCGAGAATGCCGGCGGCTACAACAACAGCAGCTGGGCCGACCATGGGCTGAAGGTGACGGTCGCATGAGCGCGCCGGGCCGCTCCCCAGCGCGAATCCCGGAGCGCGCAGCGCGGAGGGTCGTAGTGAGCCGCGTCTTCGTGCGGGCGGCCGTGCTGGCGCTCGCCGCCGGCGCGCTGCCGGCGGCCTGGGCCGACGACGCGGCGCGGCTCGCCGAGGGCAGGAAGCTCTTCACCGAAGGCGCGGTGCCGCCCTGCGCGCTGTGCCACACGCTGAAGGACGCCGGCGCCGAGGGCGCGATCGGCCCGGTGCTCGACGAGCTCAAGCCCGATGCCGCGCGCGTCGCGACCGCGCTGCGCAACGGCATCGGCCAGATGCCGTCCTACCAGGGCACGCTGAGCGCGGCGCAGATCGAGGCCGTCGCGGCCTATGTGGCGAAGGCCTCGGGCGCGAAATAGCCGCGGCGCGGGCTAGCATTGCTGCGATGAACAGCAGCCGTACCCGCCCGCACCGCATCGCCGTCATCCCCGGCGACGGCATCGGCATGGAAGTGATGCCCGAGGGCCTGCGCGTGCTCGACGCCGCGGCGCGGCGCTTCGGCATCGCGCTGGCCTTCGAGCCCTTCGACTGGGCCTCGGCCGCCTACTGGCAGAAGCACGGCGACATGCTGCCGCCCGACTGGAAGGCGCGGCTGCAGGGCTTCGACGCGATCTATTTCGGCGCGGTCGGCTGGCCGGCGGTGCTGCCGGACCATGTGTCGCTGTGGGGCTCGCTGTTGAAGTTCCGGCGCGACTTCGACCAGTACGTGAACCTGCGGCCGGTGCGGTTGCTGCCCGGCGTGCCGTCGCCCTTGGTGGACTCACAAGGCAAGCCGCGCAAGCCCGGCGACATCGACTTCCTGATCGTGCGCGAGAACACCGAGGGCGAGTACACCAACGTCGGCGGCGTGATGTACGCCGGCACCGAGCGCGAGATCGTGATCCAGGAGGCCGTGTTCAGCCGCCACGGCGCCGACCGCGTGCTGAAGTTCGCCTTCGAGCTGGCCGCGCAGCGCCCGCGCAAGCACCTGACGGTGGCGACCAAGAGCAATGGCGTGGCGATCAGCATGCCCTGGTGGGACGGCCGCGCCGATGCGGTGGGCGCCGGCTACCCGCAGGTCACCGTCGACAAGCAGCACATCGACATCCTGTCGGCGCGCTTCGTGCTGCAGCCGCAGCGCTTCGACGTGGTGGTCGCGAGCAACCTGTTCGGCGACATCCTGTCCGACCTGGGCCCGGCCTGCACCGGCACGATCGGGCTGGCACCGTCGGCCAACCTGAACCCGGAGCGCAAGCACCCCTCGCTGTTCGAGCCGGTCCACGGCTCGGCGCCGGACATCTACGGCAAGGCGATCGCCAACCCGATCGCGATGATCTGGTCGGGCGCGCTGATGCTCGATTTCCTGGGCCACCGCGACGCGCACGACTCGATCGTCGCGGCGATCGAGCGGGTGTTGGTCGAAGGGCCGCGCACGCCCGACCTGGGTGGGACGGCCAGGACGCCGGATGTCGGTGCCGCCATCGCCGCCGCCCTGACGGCCGCCTGAGATCGCCGGCCGGCTGGCCCATCGACACGCGGGTCGCCCGCCCGTCCGACCCGAGCGCAGGGTCATTTAGCAAATAAGAATCATTCGCATTAATATGGCTCCGCGATGACCGCTCGCCGGTCGCCGCGCCCCAGCCCGGGACCGTGTCCCCAGCCAGCCCTCTTGCCCTTACCCAGCCCGCGCCCGGCGCGGCGGAGGCCTCCGATGAGCTGCACCCCCCTCTGGCCCGCGGGCCGCACCCTGCTTGCCGACGATGACGAGCCCACGCCGCTGCCGCCGGCCGAAGCCCTGCTGGCCGCGACGCTGGCGCTGATGACCGGCGTGGTCGAGCGCGCGGCGCTCGCCCAGCCGCTGGCGGCGCATGGCCAGAGCCTGCTGATGGCGTCGAAGGCGCGCGTGCACCTGCGCGGCCTGGTCGACCATCCGCAGCTCAGCGAGCCCTTCCGCGCCACGCTGCGGCGTCTGGCCGGGCACTGGGACCGCCTGGTCGACGCCGGCACGGCGCCGCGCGCCGATTCCGGCGCCGGCTGGCACCGCGCACCGTCGCAGCTGCAGTGAGCGGTGTCGGCCGTGTGCCGCGGCGCCTCAGCCGCCGCGCATCAGGCGCTCGATCTCGTCGGGCGCCACCGGCACGCCGCGGCTCAGCAGCTCGCAGCCGGTGGGCGTGACGAGCGCGTCGTCCTCGATGCGGATGCCGATGTCCCACCAGCGCGGGTCGACGTCGGGTGCGGCGCGCACGTACAGGCCCGGCTCGACCGTCAGCACCATGCCGGGCTGCAGCCGGCGCGAGGGCCGGCGGGTGCAGCGGCCGCCCTGGCCGTCGGGCTGGTCCTCGGGAGGCTCGTCGAGCGCGAGGTACTCGCCGGCGTCGTGCACGTCCAGGCCCAGCCAGTGGCCGGTGCCGTGCATGAAGAAGCGCCGGTAGGCGGCGGCGGCGATCACGTCGTCCACGCCGCCGTGCACGCCACGGTCGAGCAGACCCAGGTCGAGCAGGCCGGCCGACAGCACCCGCACCGCGGCCCAGTGGCCGTCCATCTTGCGTGCGCCGGGGCGGGTCTCGGCGATCGCCGCCTCCTGCGCGGCGAGCACCAGCTCGTAGAGCGTGCGCTGGGCCGGCGTGTAGCGGCCGTCGACCGGGAAGGTTCGGGTGATGTCGCTGGCGTAGCTGCCGAGCTCGCAGCCGGCGTCGATCAGGCAGAGCTCGCCGGCCTTCAGCACCGCCGAGCCGCCCTGCAGGCCCAGCGCCGCGGCGCCGGCCTGGTGGTGCAGCACGCAGGCGTTGCGGCCGGAGGCGACGATGGGCACGTAGGCCGGACCGGCCGCGCCGCCGCGCCGGAAGGCGTAGAGCAGCTCGGCCTCGAGCTCGTGCTCGTGCAGGCCGGGGCGGCAGGCCTGCATCGCGCGCGCATGCGCCGCGGCGCCCAACTCCCCGGCGCGGCGCATCAGCGCGAGCTCGTGCTCGTCCTTGAGGAGCCGCATCTCGTCGAGCAGCACGCCGAGGTCGCGCTGCTGCGCCGGCGCGCCGACGCCCTGGCGGGCGCGCGCGCGCACCGCGTCGAGCCAGCCGGCCACCCGGGCCGCCAGACCCTCGGCGGCGAACGGGAACCAGACCGCCGGCTGGTCGGCGAGGCGCTGCGGCAGCAGCTCGTCGAGCCGCGCCAGCGGCTGCGCCTCGTCGACGCCCAGCACCGAAGGCGCCGCCTCGGGCCCGAGGCGCAGGCCATCCCAGACCTCGCGTTCCGGGTCCTTGGGCCGGCACAGCATCAGGCTGCGGCCGTCGGCGTCGAGCAGCAGCCAGGCGCCGGGTTCGTCGAAGCCGGTCAGGTAGTAGAAGCCGCTGTCGTGGCGGTAGGGGTGGTCGTTGTCGCCGTTGCGAGGCCGCTCCGGCGCGGTCGCCAGCACGGCCACGCCGCCGCCGGCCGCGCGCAGGGCGGCGGCGACGTGGTCGCGGCGGGCGCGGTAGACGGCGGTGTCCATCGGGGGCAGGGGAAACTCGTGCGCAGTGTAGTGAGCGCACGGCCGGCCGGTCGGTTCGGCCGCCCCCCTAGGGCCCCTCCCGCACACCGGCCGACGCATCCCGCGTCGGCCGGCGGGCGCCGCGACAGGCGAGGCCTACTTGAGCGTCACCTCGTACAGCGTCGTGGTGTCGCTGACTTCATGGGCGACGGCCAGGAAGTAGCGGCTCCCGGACTTGAAGGCGACCAGGCCCTCGGGCGACCGGTCACCCTCGCCGACGAGAGTCTGCAGGAGCCGGGTCTTGCGCGGCTCGGTGATGTCGAACACCGCGACGGCCGCCGTCAGCGTGCGCTCCAGCCCGACGAAAGCCAGCACGCGGCCCTCGATGTGAAGCAGGGCAAGACCCTCCGGCTCGACGCCCTTGTTGTCGCTGCGGCCGTCGTCGTAGATGCCCAGGCGGATCGCCTCGCGGTCGAGGATGCTGCCGCTGTCGTAGACGATCCGGCCGGCGCTGTCGCGGATCGAGAACGAATGGCCGCCGAACTTGACCAGCGGGCCTCCCTTGACCGAGTCGATGTTGGACAGCGCGGTACGGCTCAGTTCGCTGCCGTCGGCCACGTACTCGGCGTCGCCGCTGCCGGCGCTGCCGCGGCGTTCGTCTTCGCTTTCGCCCTCACCGTTGTCGCGCGCGTCGCCCTCGTTGGCCATCACGAAGTAGCCGCGGCCCTTGTGCGTGTAGTTCACGATCGTGTCCGGCTGATAGAGGCCGAAGACCGGCACGCTGCGCAGCTCGATCCTGCCGTCGCGGTCGTTCGGGTCGATCTCGTTGCCGGGCAGGCTGAAGTCCTTCAGCCCGAGGTCGAAGATGCGCTGGAAGCTGTGCGTCCGCAGGTCGAGCACGGCGATGCCGTTGGCCTCCTGCAGGCCGACCCAGGCGTAGCGGCCCGACTTGTCGACCGCGATGTACTCGGGCTCCGGGCCGTAGGGGCAGAACGTGTCGGGCTGCGTCGTGCCGTTGCCCGTCGCCGGGAAGAGGCGCAGCTGGTCGTAGCCCGGGATGGCGGCGTCGATCGGCAGCGTCTTCGCCGTGCCGGTCTTGACGTCGACGATGCTGACGCTGCCCGGCGGGTCGGTCGGGCAGGCGCCGACGGGGTTCAGGTCGTCGTCGAGCTCGCGCTCACCGGGCGTGCCTTCGTTGGCGACGAGCACGAAGCGGCCGTTGGGCGTGAAGGTCAGCATGTCGGGCAAGGCGCCCACGGTCACCGGGTTGCCGACCTGGCGCAGCGTGCGCGTGTCGTAGAAGGCGACGACGCCGGGCTGGGCGCGGTCGAGCGTGTTCTCGATCGCCAGCGCGGCCAGCCCGTCCTTGATGGCCACGCCGTTGACGGCGCCGAGGTGGCGCACGTCGATCTGCGCCGTGCGCACGCCGCTGGCGCGGTCGACGATGTCGATGCCGGTGACGCCGGCGACCCACAGCGTGCCGGTGCGGTCGTCGTAGGCCACGATCTCGGCCTTCTGGCCGGGGATGGCGCCCGGCAGGGTGTGGTCGAACTGCCAGACGCGGCTGATGCCGACGTCGGCCGCAAGGGCTGCGGTCGAGGGGAGGGCGCAGGCCGCCACGAGCGCGGCAGCGCCGGCGACGCCCTTCAGGCGTGCAACGGAGGTAAAGGCGAAGGTCATGACGGCGCTTCAGGTTGGTTGGCGGAACCCGGGAGCGTCGCGTCGCGACGTGACAAAACCAAGTCGGTTGCGTGACAGCGCGGCGGTCGAACGACCGCACCCCCGAAACCGGGGCCTGCTCGGCGCGGCCCGTCGCAGGACTCAGATCACCCGGCCGTGCGGCAGCGCGAGCGGGTCGATCCGCGTGGCCGGATGCACCGGCGGCGCAGGCGGCTGCAGCGCGCGGCGGGCGGCGGCGCGCTTGTCGGCGGCGGCGCGGCGGCGGTTGTCGGCCACCTGGTCGATCTGCAGCCGCACGAAATCGGCCAGCGCGTCGGCCCGCGCCTCGCCGCCGAACAGCGCGCCGGTGCGCGGCAGCTTGACGACCTTGCCGCTGCGCAGCACCAGCACCGGTTGCCAGGCCACCGGCTGCCAGCGCGGCGGCAACCCCGGCCAGTGCGCGCGGCGCTCGGCGACCTGCACCTCGCGCAGCTCGGAGACCGCCACGCGTCGTGCCGAGCGGCGCCAGCCGCGCTGCCAGGCGACGAACTTGACGCTCGCCGCGGCGCGCTGCCAGGTCCATAGGTCCCAGCCCAGCGCCGCAAACCAGGGCGGCAGCGCCAGCCACGGCGGGAAATCCGCCTGCAGCGCCGCGGCGGCCAGCACGCCGGCCAGCGCCAGCAGCGCCAGCGCGATCTCCATGTCGGGCTCGCCGGGCGTCCACAGGCTGCGCTCGTAGACGACCGAGTCGTCGTGCTCGCCCGACAGTGACCGCCGGGCCAGCCAGGCCCGGCGCAGGCCCCGTGCCGCGGCATGCTCGGCGAGCAGCGCCAGCGCGATGCAGGCCAACGCCGTTGCGAACCCCGTCAGCGCCATGCTCAGCGCGCCCATGCTTCACCCCTCGGTCTGCAAAGCCTCCCAACGCTGCGGCGTGCCGACATCGGCCCAGGCGCCCGTGTAGAGGCTGCCGCCGAGCCGGCCGCGGGCGATCGCCGCATCCAGGTGGGGCCGCAGCCTGGCCTTCTCGCCCGGCCGCACGCCCGCCACCACCTCGGCATTGAACAGCGCCACGGTCGAGTACGTGTAACGGGACTTGACCGCGGGGTCGTCGCCGGCCTGCACGCGGCCCGCGGGGCCGAGCCCGAAGTCGCCTTCGGGGTGCTGCGGCGGGTTCGGCACCAGCCAGAGGTGGCCGAGGTCGCCGCGTGACGTGAAGTCGGTCACGGCCGCGGGGTCGAAGCGCCAGCCGGGCATGAACACGTCGCCGCCCAGCACCCAAAAGGTGTCGCATTGCAACAGCGGCAGCGCGGTGGCGATGCCGCCGGCGGTCTCTAACGCGCCGCCATGCTCGCGGCCCTCGGCCGAGTAGCGGATGCGCAGGCCCCAGCGCGCGCCGTCGCCGAGCGCGGCCGGGAACTGGTCCTCGAGCCAGGCGGTGTTGATCACGACCTCGCGCACGCCGCTGGCCGCGAGGGCCTCGAGATGCCAGACGATCAGCGGCCTGCCCCGCACCGGCAGCAGGGGCTTGGGCGTGTGGTCGGTCAGCGGGCGCATCCGCTCGCCGCGGCCGGCGGCCAGGATCAGCGCCGGGGGCTGGGTGGTCATGGGGTCGGCGGCCCGTAAAATCGTCGATTCTGCCGTCAACGCGGCGCCCCACCGAGCAGCAGCATGGCCGCCATCGAGACCCCGTCCCCCGCGAACCTCGACACCTCGCTGATGGCCAACGCGATCCGCGCGCTGGCGATGGACGCGGTGCAGCAGGCCAACTCCGGCCACCCGGGCGCGCCGATGGGCATGGCCGAGATCGCGGTCGCGCTGTGGGGCCGCCACTTGCGCCACAACCCGGCCGACCCGCACTGGGCCGACCGCGACCGCTTCGTGCTGAGCAACGGCCACGGGTCGATGCTGGCCTACGCGCTGCTGCACCTGACCGGCTACGACCTGCCGATCGAGGAGCTGCGCAACTTCCGCCAGCTGCACAGCAAGACCCCGGGCCACCCCGAGGTCGGCATCACGCCGGGCGTCGAGACGACCACCGGCCCGCTCGGCCAGGGCATCAGCAACGCGGTCGGCATGGCGCTGGCCGAGAAGCTGCTGGCGGCCGAGTTCAACCGCGACGGCCACACGGTCGTCGACCACCGCACCTACGTCTTCCTCGGCGACGGCTGCCTGATGGAGGGCATCAGCCACGAAGCCTGCGCGCTGGCCGGCGCCTGGAAGCTGAACAAGCTGATCGCGCTCTACGACGACAACGGCATCTCGATCGACGGCCAAGTCACGCCCTGGTTCGTCGACAACACCGCGCTGCGCTTCACGGCCTACGGCTGGAGCGTCATCGGGCCGATCGACGGCCACGACGTCGACGCCGTCGACGCCGCGATCGCGCAGGCCCGGCAGAGCCGCGACAAGCCGACGCTGATCGTCTGCAAGACGGCCATCGGCAAGGGCTCGCCGAACCGCGCCAACACCGCCAAGGCCCACGGCGAGCCGCTCGGCGCCGAGGAGATCGCGCTGACCCGCGCGGCGATCGGCTGGACCCATGCGCCGTTCGAGATCCCGGCCGAGGCCTACGCCGCCTGGAATGCCAAGGCCTGTGGCGCCGAAGCCCAGGCGATGTGGGAGGCGCGCTTCGCGACCTACCGCGCCGCCCACCCCGAGCTCGCGGCCGAGTTCGAGCGCCGCATGCGCGGCGCGCTGCCGGCGGGCTTCGCGCAGGTCGCGGTCGACGCCGCGGTCGCGGCCCACACGAAGGCCGAGACGGTCGCCAGCCGCAAGGCCAGCCAGCTGGCGCTGGAGCACTTCACCGCGGCGCTGCCCGAGCTGCTCGGCGGCAGCGCCGACCTGACCGGCTCCAACCTGACCAACACCAAGCACACGCCGCCGCTGCGCTTCGGCGCCGAAGGCGCGCCCAAGCTCGGCGACGACGGCAAGCCGGGCCGCCACATCAACTATGGCGTGCGCGAGTTCGGCATGGCCGCGGTGATGAACGGCCTCGCGCTGCACGGCGGCTTCATCCCCTACGGCGGCACCTTCCTGACCTTCAGCGACTACAGCCGCAACGCGATCCGCATGGCCGCGCTGATGAAGCAGCGCGTGATCCATGTCTTCACGCACGACAGCATCGGCCTCGGCGAGGACGGCCCGACGCACCAGAGCGTCGAGCACGCGGCGAGCCTGCGGCTGATCCCCGGGCTGGACGTCTGGCGCCCGGCCGACACCGCCGAGACGGCGATGGCCTGGACGCGCGCGATCCTCAACCGCGACCGCCCGACCGCGCTGCTGCTGTCGCGCCAGAACCTGCCCTACGCGCCGAAGATCGGCCTCGACGAGATCGCCCGCGGCGCCTACGTGCTGGCCGAGCCGAGCGAGGTCGGGCTGAAGAAGAAGGCCCAGGCGGTGATCATCGCGACCGGCTCCGAGGTCCAGCTCGCGCTTCATGCGCAGCAGCTGCTCGCCGCGCGCGGCATCGCGGTGCGCGTCGTCTCGATGCCCAGCACCACCACCTTCGACCGCCAGGACACGGCCTACAAGAAGAAGGTGCTGCCCGCCGGCCTGCCGCGCGTCGCGGTCGAGATGGGCGCGACCGACGGCTGGTGGAAGTACGGCTGCGCAGCCGTCGTCGGTCTCGACACCTACGGCGAATCGGCCCCGGCCGGCGCGCTGTTCAAGCACTTCGGCTTCACGGCGCAGAACGTCGTCGACACCGTGCGCAAGGTTCTTTCTCGTTAACCGGACCGGAGTTCGTCTCTCATGACCATCAAGATCGGCATCAACGGCTTCGGCCGCATCGGGCGCATGGTGTTCCGCGCCGCCATCGCGAACCACGCGGACATCGAGGTCGTCGCCATCAACGACCTGCTCGAGCCCGACTACCTCGCCTACATGCTGAAGTACGACAGCGTGCATGGCCGCTTCAAGGGCGAGGTCGCGGTCGACGGCCACACGCTCATCGTCAACGGCAAGCGCATCCGCCTGACCGCGGTCAAGGACCCGGCCGAACTGAAGTGGGGCGAGGTCGGCGCCGACATCGTCGTCGAGGCCACCGGGCTGTTCCTCACCAAAGAGACCTGCGAGAAGCACCTCGCCGCCGGCGCGAAGAAGGTCATCATGAGCGCGCCGTCGAAGGACGACACGCCGATGTTCGTCTACGGCGTCAACGACAAGAGCTACAAGGGCGAGGCCATCATCTCCAACGCCTCGTGCACGACCAACTGCCTGGCGCCGGTCGCCAAGGTGCTGAACGACAGCTTCGGCATCAAGCGCGGCCTGATGACCACCGTGCATGCGGCCACCGCGACGCAGAAGACCGTCGACGGCCCGAGCAACAAGGACTGGCGCGGCGGCCGCGGCATCCT
>ERZ1066138.473-NODE-473-length-13655-cov-7.233529_pt1 | contig 13655 bp, 2 predicted proteins | sample MGYA00382785_ERZ1066138 | MGnify/ENA primary metagenome ERZ1066138 (study PRJEB33369, sample SAMEA5778368) | biofilm metagenome | biome: Industrial cooling water; feature: Water cooling tower basin; material: Biofilm | place: United Arab Emirates | collected... | reverse complement strand
CCCGTGACGCCGGTCGCACCTGTCGCACCTGCCGGACCCGCAGGGCCTGCCGGGCCGGTGGCACCGGTCACGCCCGCACCAGTCGCGCCAGTCGCACCTGTGGCTCCCGTCGGGCCCACAGGACCAACCGGTCCCATCGGGCCGGGCATTCCCATCATTCCTGGATCACCAGTCGCGCCAGTCGCGCCAGCCGGACCCGCCGGGCCAGTTGCTCCGGCGGGACCCGTCGCGCCAGTTGCGCCTGCCGAACCCGCCGGACCGGTTACACCTGTTGCACCGGTCGCACCCGCAGGACCCGCCGGCCCAGTCGCGCCAGCGGCACCAGTCGCACCCGTTGCACCTGCGGAACCGGCCGGACCAGTTGCGCCCGTGGCGCCCGCTGTACCCGCTGGTCCAGTCGCGCCGGCAGCACCCGTCGCGCCGGTGGCGCCTGCCGTTCCCGCTGGACCGGTCGCACCCGTGGCGCCTGCCAGCCCTGCCGGACCGGTGGCGCCCGTCGCACCTGCAGCGCCCGTCGGACCCGTGGCACCTGTGGCACCCGTCACGCCAGCCGGGCCAGTCGCGCCGATGGCGCCGGTCGCACCGGTTGCACCGACGGGACCTGCAGGTCCGGCCGGGCCGGTGGCGCCGGTGGCACCAGCCGGGATTGCCGGGCAACGCCCGAGCAAGCCGCTGGTGCTGTCAAAACAAAGAAACTGCTCTTCGATCAGTTGTGTGGGCAGACCCGGGATCGTCACCGTGCCGTCGCTATTGACCCTGACTCGGACGACGCCGCCTTGGCTGGTGACTTTGAAGGCATCGCCGTTGCCGAGTTGTGCGTCGATGTCGGCGGCATCAGCCAACTGCACACACAGGACCATCTGGATCGCAAGCGACAAAGGACGAACAGCGCGCATCGTAGACCCCCAGAAATGACGAAGAAGGCGTCGGTCGCGGTGTTTCATCCCCTGTCCCGCAACGGACTTGCCCGTGAACTCATGCGACTCGAACGGCGCAGGCCGAGCTCGCGGCTTCTGCGCGTCTCGCCCCCAAAGCCTGGCAGAAACATAGCAGGTCGCAGGCAGGCCTGGGGAAGCGCCAAGCCGCGTCCGGAATCGGTGTCGTTGCGGAAGCATCGACGACAGCCAGCGAGCTGTCGGCCAGTTCCGACTGCAAGGCATGGCGCACGGCGACCACAGCGGGAGGATTCTCGCGCGCAACAGCGGTGGGGAGACGCTGACATCGGATCCGCCTTCGGTGCGGGCGGATCCGTGCCATGCCAGCAAAGGGATTCCACCCTGAGGGTGCGAGAATCGGTGCTCGATCGACACCTATATGTGGACGAAGGCGCGCGCATCGGCACGGCAGCGCGCCCTTGGCTCACCACAGACTGCGAGGGGCTGGCATGAAGGTACTGTCGATCAAGGCCAACGGCACAACCGTTGACGTACAAGCCGTTGCTGGCGGCTTCACGCCCGTTCGAATGCTCGAAAAAGTGAGCCAGTTGGAGTTCTATGAGGGCACGGAGCTGCAGCTTCGGCTGCTGAGCCTGCCGGCAGAGTCCAGCGTGGACGTCCGCTCCAACAGCGTGGTGGTCGAGTTGGGGCTGCGCTGCCTGCTGCTGAATGGTAAGGGCCTTCGTCCCGGCGCTTCGCTGCGCCTGAGCTTTGTTGCGATGCGCGATGCGAACGGTTGGACGCTCGGCACGATCGAGCTCGACGGGGTCACGAGCGCTGAGCCGGGATGGCGGTCGCTGGGTGATCTGGCCAGCCAGAGAAGGCCGGTCGCGCCGCTCTTGGACGGCAGACTGCATCAGGTCTCAGGCGACTGGCGGTCCGTAGCGCGTTACTTTAGTCCCAAGCCCGCTGAGCCCGATCCGGTCGACGTCTACGCAACCGACTCGCAAGATCGAATTCTTGCGGCTGAGGACTGCTTGCCTCTGCACCTCCTGGGCAGCCCTTTGAAGTGGCGAGAGTCTGGTAGCGAGCATCAATGTGTTGCCTGGTTCGAAGCCGCGCCAGTGCCGCAAAGCCATGCGCGATATCGCTTCGTGATCGGACGCGTGTTGGACTCCCGGCGTTGGGACATTGACCAGCCGGGCAATGGACATTGGGACAAGTCCAGGCCTTGGCCCGACAACACCGACTTCCAGCGTTCGCGAATGCAGTCGCGCCTGCGCGGCGTGTTGGGCTCGAATGCGCATTGGACTGGAGTTGAGCTGAAACCGCATCCGGACGAGAAGCCCCCGGTGGTCTCGCAGTGCTTACCCTGGAACGACACTGAGGTCGGGGACGACAACGTCGAATGGCTGATTCGCATTCACGGTCTACCCGCGCAGTCGACCCTGGAAGCCTGGAACCATTGGCTGGTCGGCGCGCACGCGGCGATGCTGCGCGCCTCTGCGGGGTACGCGGGGCTGTCGCTGGCGCCGAAGCTGGAAAACGCGGCCGAGTGGTCAATGACGGCCAGTGTGCGGCTGCGCGATCCGGCGGCATTCACGGGCGCGTCCCTGTGGCTGGTGGAGGACTTCAGCGCCCGCACTCTTCCCAGCCTCTCCACTGATCTTGTCATCAGCATCGAGCCGGTCGGCGATCCATCGGTGTCACTGCCGCAGTTGCGCACCCACACCGGCAAGGCGCTGCAGCTGAGCGTACGGGCCGCGCCGCCGCACGCTGCCGTCGACGATGCGGGTACGACGTCTGCGGATTTCACACCAGACTGGACGCGAGTTCCCAAGTCGGCGGCCTATCGGGGCGTCATGAGCTGTCAAATCATTGGGGCGATATCTGCGCGTGATGCCACTCTCGCCATTGGCTCGCTGGACCTGACAGTCGCCTCGGCACAGAGCAGCAACCCGATTCAATTAATGCCGACGTTGCATTGCTTTGGCGTGGATCACGCCATTGAGCCGGAACTGGGGCATCCCAAACTCGCATGGTTGAACAGCTTAGGCGAATTGCCCTTGGCCGCTATCCAGCCCGCGGCGGTGGATCCTTTGCCCGAGGAGGGTGCAGCGAACACTCATCAGATGCTGGAAAACTCCGGCAGCGCACTGGTGTACATGCCGGAACCACTCAATAAAGCTGCGTATCGGCTGAGTTTCAAGGAAGAAATGAAGCCTCGCGGGTCACGCGGCATGCAGTTGAAGCTGATGCAGACTCAGGCCGCCAGTGATGCGCGGCGCTTTGTCTATGTGCTGGACAGTGCACCTTTCTTCGTTGGTGCATTCGAATTGAGCAATGCCCTGCGCAGTGAGAATCCAGCCGAGAGTACTGAAGTCGGGATCCTCGATCTGGGCGGCAGCGGATCAGGCACCTGGCGCTTGCGCACGCGTGCGGACCGTTCGGAAATCTTGTTGCCACCTCAGGCGATCGGTGAGGAGGTGGAACGGCGCATGGCGGATGGCTTGAGCCCGGCTCAGCCGATGCAGCAGCGCCTGGGGCCTTTGCTCCGGATGGACGTGTCGCTCCGCGGGAAGGACCAGGAGTTCGCGCCAGCACCTTGGAACTGGCGCCATCGCTTCGGACATCCCTCACTGCCCGAGCAGGCGGCGAGCGTGTCTTCGGCCGAACTGGAACTGCTGTATGGCTTGCTGCACCGCATCCAGGCCCCACATCTGCGCCTGCAGGAAAGCCACGCATGGCGCGGGCGTCTGCCGGCGGCCTTGGACAATCGCCATGCACAGGCAGCGGCCTGGAACACCCTGCTTGGAAGCTACAAGTACCGCGTGGCCATGCTGCAAGCCTCGCAGGGCGATCAGCCCCTGCTGCTGCGCGAGAGCGATGGGCTGAGTGCGGAGCTGCGCCGCAATGCGGACGTCAAGGCGCCTGTGCCGTTGCCATCCGGAAGCAACTTGCCGCACTCGGACCATGGCATTTTGGGCGGGGCGCTGGTCGGCGTCGAAATGTTCCCGGTGTATGAGGCGATTTGGCGCAAGTCTCTGGGAAATGCCAAGGCGGACACGGCCGAACTGGCGGATTGGAAAGTCACCGCGCTGGGCGGCTTCGGCTCTACCAAGGGCAGCTTCGACAATCGGCGCTCCAGCATCCAGGCGCGGGTGTCGATGGGCCGGGTCACGCACTACGCCGTGGAGCGCATCGGGCGCATCGGCGCTTTCTGGAATCGGGCCAAGCATGTGGTGGTGTACGAGCGCACGGTGGGCCGGGCCGCGCGCTACTCGCTCGAGAACGACTACGAGGAGCAGCATCCGCGCCGGCAGCAGCCGGTGGTGCGCAAGATCGATGAGTACATCGAGGTGCTGGAGCCGCTGCGCCGCTACCCGGAGAACGCCGATGGCAATCCGACGGCCACCGGGCCGATCCGCGCGATTCGCTTCCATGACCGCATCATTCGGGTCAAGCGCGAGTGGACGGAGCAGATCTCCGACAACGAGATCAGGGTTCCCCTGTGGCGCTTGGGCATTCCCGACGAGTTGAAGCTGCTTTTTCCGAAGCCCCAGATTGCGCTGCAGTTGGAAGTGGCGGTTCAGGCGCAAGACGCGATGGCGGAATGCGCGATCGACGATCCGCAGAATCTGTACTTCTACACCACCACCGACCCGCTGCTGGACGACCGCACTGATCTCTGGCCAGCCGCCTTGGGCGTGGATTACGCCGCGGTGCCCGACCCGAGGCCGCCCGCCAAGGCTTACAGCGACGCGAATCTCGACGATCAAGTGCCTGACCCCTCGCCGGTGGCGCCGGGATTCGAGTCCTTCACATGGACACTGGCGCGCGGCGATGCCAGCGCGCAGGTCAATCTGGTCGCGCAGCGCCAGGATCGTGCCATCACCGCCGCCATCGAAAGGGTCAGCCTGCAGCGTGGTTCGGGGCAAGGTGCTGACGTTGGCTTGGCGCGTATCGCGGAAGCGAGCACGCGCCTGGGCGATCTGCGGGCGCGCGTCGAGCGCCTGTTGGTCGATCCGGGCGCGGCGGTCGATCTCAAGTCCGCAGTTGGGGACCTGACGAGGTTGCTGCAGAGCGTGGCCGCTGACGGTACGCTCGGGCAATTCGATCCTTGCCAACTGATCTGCCTTACGATCGAAACTGAGCTAAATCGCATCCGCACGGCATGGATCGACGAGCTCAAGCAATGGTCAGCACGGCTGGTAGGCAACATCCGGTCGCTGGCCCCGATCAATGACGATGCCAAACGCGCCATATACGAGCAGATCAGTTTGGGCGCGGCTCAACTCAGCGGCGGGCTGGCGCAACTCGAGGCGCCCCTGGAACGCGCTGGGGCAGACCTGATCCAGTTGCAGACAGAGCTACCTAAGCTCAAAGAGGAAGCGAAAGCCCGTGTTGCTGCGATCAGCGACTGGATCGCAGAGGTGTCGGCGCGAGGCATCAAGGACCTGGCGGCCCGTGAGACTGCTCTCAAAAACCAATGGCAACGCTTGGACGCGCAACTGGCCGCGTTGGGTGACCGGCTGGCGCAGCACCCGCTGTTGAATCGCTTTTCGAACACCGTCCTAACGCTCCCGGATGGTTCGACGCTCAAGCCGGTTCCCAAGTTGCGGGACGCCTACCGCAAAGCACACATGGCCGTGCGCACGGCAGCTGCGAACTTGCTGACCGAGATCAACAAGGGCGGCCAGCAGTTGCAGGCCAGACTGCTGGATCTCGATCAGGCCGCCAGGAACTTGCTGGCTGAGCTTGACATGGCGCTGGCGCAATTGAAGTCCGTCGCCGAACAGAAGCTGTTGGAACTTGGTAATGCGGTGAATGCAGCCCGGTCCGAGTTGAGCCAGCTGCAGCCCGCCATCGGCGTGCTGGCGTCGCAACTCCGTCAAATCGTGGCAAATCACAACGCTGTCGAAACGATGGTGGAAGCCGTCAGCGAGTTCATCGACGCAAAGCGCGCCGATCTCGATGCCGATATGCGGGCGGTCATCGGTCGTTGTGGCCAAAAGCCGCAGCCTCTGAACACCTTGCTCGGCCTCGTTCATCACAAGGTGTGCCCGCTGTTGGGGCAGATCGCCTCAGACTTGGCGAGTCAGGTGGCTGACCTGCTGCGGTCGATTCAACTACCGACGCTGGACCTGCCAGCGCTATCGAAGACGCTGGATGACTTGTTGCCCAATCTGGACGGGCAGTTACGCCATTGGCTGGATGGCCTGCGCGGCCACAAGCGGGGCGACCTGCAGTTCTCGTTGAAGCGCATGTTCGGCGAGTTGCCGAAGTTGCCGGGTTTGGACTTCAGCGCTGACCGCATCGCTTACTTCTTTGCCGATCTGGCGCCGAGCATCGACCTGACCCCGGTCACGGCATGGCTGGATCGCATCGGCGCGCACCTGAAGGCGATGGGCTTGCGTCTGCCCACGCTGAGCCTGGGCGATGGCTTGGAAAGTGGCGGGCAGTTGGCCAATCTCAGTCTGGGCAAACTGTTCCCCGACTTCGCCGGGCTGAAGCTGGACGGTTTGTTCAAGGGGATCAAGTTCCCGAAGATCGACGAGCGGCGCGTGCGTGTGCGCTATGGCATCGACCGTGATCGGCGTCTGGCTTGGGTCGAGGCAGACATCAATGTTGATCTGGACAGTGCCACGCTGTTTTCCGTGGCCGGTGTCGAGTTGCACATCCTTTCGCCCAAGCTGATCGCGAGCTCGCGGCTCGAGGTCGATGAGGATGGTGGCAGCAAGTTGCGCAGCGAGGGCAAGATCCAGGGTGACTGGCAGATCCGCCTGGCTGGCCAGGCGCTGGTCACGTTGGTCGACACCACCGTGCTGATCGATCAGCAAGGGCGCTTCAGCGTCGATATCAAGCCCGATCGCATCCAGTTCAACGGTGCGCTGAAGCCGATCAAGGATTTGCTGGCGCGAGTGTCCGATCCTGACAACGGATTCACCCTGGCTCTGCTGGAAAAGGATGGCAGGCCCTTCGGTGTCGAGAGCAAACTTGACCTGCAATTGCCGCCGTTGTCCTTCGGTGCCTTCGGCGTCACCGGCATGAGCCTGGGTGCGCGCATGGCACTATTGGCCGACCCCCGCTTCTTGATCCAGACCAATCTGAATCTCGGTCGGGCCGATTCGCCTTTCACGGTGACGGTCTTTGTGTTGGGCGGTGCCGGCTATATCGAGTTTGACTGCAGCTACGAACCATCAGGTGGGGCACTGGAGACGCGGTTGGCGCTCAGTGTGGGTGCCAGCGCGATGGTCGGCTTCAATTTCGGGCCGATTCGCGGCCATCTGCAGATTTTCTTTGGTATCAGCGCGCGCTTCATGAGCAGTGCGAGCCAGCGCAGCTTTGCGGTGGCAGTCGTGGCCTCGATCAATGGCGCGGTGGTGGTGTGGGGCTTCGTGCGCATCGGTCTGCATGTGCACCTGGAGATCGAGTATCGCGACGATGGCGGCATGACCGGACGCGGCCACGTCAGCATCGAGGTGCGCATCTCGCGCTTCTTCAAGAAGTCCTTCCGCAGCCGCCTGAGTTACGAATTCAAGAAGGGCACGCGCAGCGGCCAGAACGTCAGCACCTACCGCCAGTCACGAGTCTGAGGAAGACCCCCATGAGTGCTCGTATCGAATTGGATCTGGATATCTTCCCCGGCTCGGCTCCCACAGAACGTGTGCTGGCGCTGACCTGGATTGCAGGTTGCGAGGCCGATGCAGCGAACCACGAGAAAATATTGCGGCCGTGGAATCATCGCAACGCTTTCGCCTTCGGTCTTTATCGTTGGCGTAATGGTTCGGTGGACCCGGTTGTCATTGTTCCGCCAATCGAGAATGACCTGTTCAAAAAACCTGATGAAGTTGAGGCACTGAGAAAGCTGCTCGAAGCTGCGTACCACCACACGGCGCCCGACGGCTTTGTGCGCAGCCTCGATTTTCGCGGCCAAGAGGCCGAGACCATCGATGGCGTCAACTATCTCTTCTGGCCGGAGGTGATGGCCGAATTGGCGCGGCTGCCGGGGCTGTGGCCGCAGCAAGCCGGGTTGGAGTGGCTGTTCGGAGTGTCGGATCACCAGGCGGGTGATCGCTATCTGCTGGTGCCGACAATTGATGGAGTGGGATTCACAGCGCCTGGGAAACCGACCATAGAAGAGGCCTTGAAAGAGGCACTGACGCAGAACAAAGATCGCGTGGAACTGGAAGTGGTCGGTCAGGCTCGCACGCTCATCTCAGCCATTTCCCCCGCCGAACGCCCACTGCAGGACTCGGTGCTCGACTTCAGCACCCAGTTTGTCCATGCGCGGGGCGCTGCGGCCTCGCGCAACTGGCTGGACGGATTCGAACTTGCGCTGGCCAATGCTCTTGATCCCACTGACATCCTGGCGGGCGTCGCAGGGGTTGATCCAGCGCTGGTTGCAGCACAGGTCAGGGCGGTCTACGGTGACGATCGCGATGCCAGCGGGGCCTGGCGCTGCGATACGAATGGTGACGATCACGTCGGCGCCTTGCTGGATATCGTGTCCGATGCGCTGCCTCTGGTTGAGAAGATCAGGGCGCTGGCACCGGGGGCGAACACGAGTGACGACTACGCCGAGGTCCTGAAGCAAGGGCCCGAGGAGCCCGTGCGCGCTCCGCAGTCGATTGATGACTGGGTGGTGCTGACGCAACCCAAGGCCGTGATCTTGCTGGCTTGTTTGCGCTGGAAGCGAGGCCTTGATGCGGCTGGCGCGCAAGAACTCGAAGCCCTGAAGCTGCGTTTGCTGGCCAAAGAGCCCGTGAGCGGTGCCATCGGGCAGGCGCAACGGCGCAGTTGGTTCAGGGCGCAGGTGTGGCCTGAGTTCCAGAAACAGTTGACGGCAACACCGGCGACGGAAGACGCGCGCATCCGCTACGCGAATGCCTTGCTCGCGCTGGCGCCAGCCCTGGCGCTACAGATCGGTGCGAATCCGTCGGCAGTAGTGGCGCGAGTTGAAGACTTCCTGCGCGAGCACTGTGATCTGAAGAAGGAGGGTGGGCAGTGGCAAGTCCCGGCCCAATCCAAGCGCAGCGACAGGCTGGCGATCATGGTCGATCAACCCGAGCCGGCACCCGATCAACAAGCCCTCCCGGAGGACTGGCTGGGCAGTCTGGCGGGGCTGGCGCTGCTGGTGCAGCAGGGCGATCCGACAAGCCCCTGGTATTGCCCGCACCTCGTCCGGGCCACGCTCAGCCACGATACGAAAGCCCCTCCAATCTTGACCGAAATCTCAACCGATACACTGGCCGCGTTGCCGATCGGCTACGCAGGCGGCCAGCGGCAATGCCTGTTGGAGTATGCGGGCCGCTCCCTGATCGCGGCCGACAGCGACGTTCTTGCCGACATGCAGAAGGATGGCGCAGACCAGGACATGCTCGACGCCTTGGGCCTGCGCTTGCGCCTCAGCGCGGTCTTGCAGGGCGGCAAGCCGGCCTTGCTGCCTGATCTCAAGGACGGTCAGACCTACACACTGTGCGCGGCAATGATCGGCAAGGGCAATGTGCTCCCGCCGCCTCTGCGTGGCGCAGGAAATCCGGCCGCATTCGACATGGTCACTTGGGCCATAGGCGAGCCTGCTTTCCAGCCTGCACCCGAATGGCTCCACCAGAAACAGTTGCTGCGCAGGGTTCCATTGCGCGCCCCTGATCTGCATGCGGTCAATGGGCAGCGGAGCTTGCATGATGCCGCCGCCACCGGCGTGGTGCCTTATGCACCGGAACTGCTCAAGCGCAAGGCCAGTGCAGACGCGAAGCTGCCGCTGGTGCTCTTGTGCCCGCCGCAGGGTTTCCTGGGCGCCAGCACCGTTGGCCTCGCGATTGGCGCTCCGAGTACGGAGCGTGAGGTTTGGGAGCGTCATTGGTCCTGGGACAGCTACCTGGCGACGGGGGCTGCCAAGCAGGCCATCGAAGACCGCATCGTCAGTGGCTTGGACGCCTACGTCGAGGCGCTTTCAACCTCCGACGAAGGGGTTGGTGTGCGCACCGGCTTCGACGATCCGGCCTGCCAGGCATTGTGGTTCCAATTGTTTGATCTCAACGGCACTCTGCTCAGGGATGAATCGATTTCACTTAACCAGGCAAAGGATGGCGGGCTGAAGGAGTGGCGTACAGTCGAGCTGAAGTTGGAATGCGTTTCGGATTCGACGCCCACGCTCTCGATCACGCCGTCAGCCGACCTGGTCCACCTGAAGTTGCCGCCCGGCCAGGCCTACAAGCTGGTCGTGTGCGGGCTCGTGCCTGAATCGATGTTCACGGGCCCGCACGCGCGCTTCGCGCCGAATCTGGTCAAGCAGGTCGCCGGGCTGAATGCGCGCGCTTTCGAGCCCGCGTGCCTGTTGATCGAGACCGCGACGGACGCCATGCCGACACTCGATCCCAAGGACCTTTCCTACGAGCTCGCCAGCGACTCCCTGCTGGTGCGCCTGCGCCCCACGGATCCGGCCTACCGCGTCGTGCGTGACGTGTCCACCTTGGTGCAACGTTGGGCTTGGCGCGGACGCACCTTGTTTGAAGCCACGGAGCAGCTGGCTGCCGATCTCGCCGGCACAGCGCCGGGGCCCTTCATACCGGCCAACTGGTCGCAGTGGACGGGCGGCATCGAGGCTGCGCTGACGCGCTTCGAATCCTCGGCATTTGCCGGCCGCTCGGAGCTGGATGGCGAGGTTCAATCCTCGGTGCTGGCTGCTGACACCGACGTACTGGACATCGCGGCGCTGCCCTTGGGTGTGGACCCGGTGGCCAGCTACATTCGGGTGCAGATCAAACTGGAAAGTCGCTACCGGCGCTTGATGCGCAGCCCCAAAGACGTCGTGTTCCCCTTGCAAGGAAACAGACCGGGTGCCAAGTGGGCGCCAATTCTGGTGCGCCAGCGGCGTCAAGCTTTGCCGGCACCGATCATCGACAGCCTGCTGCCACTGACCAAGTGGATCGACCAGCAGCCCGCCTTCCTGGTGGAGTTTGGCGAGGCCTGGCATCGCGAGGGCGGATTCGCCGAGACGCTGCAGATCGAGATTGCGGGCACTCGGCACTACGTCGATCCGCAAAACAGCCAGCCGATCCAGGAAGTGGGTTATGTGCCCACGCGCACTGCCCAAGTGCTGATAACGGACCCGGCGGCACCGATCCAGCTCAAGTCGCCAGGTTTGCTCGGCTTCACCCGCGATCCCAAGGGCATTGAAGGGGCCGGATATGCCCGCGCGACGGCCATCGTCCAAGTGCTGCAGGGGCCTGCACTCATCGAACTGCAAAGCCGAGGAGGCTTGCTGCTGAAGGCGCGGGCACGGCGCCAGGTTCCGGCCGTGTTCTGTGCCAATTCGAGCGAACTTGACGAACTTGTCGGTCTCGTCAGCCCCTACTCGGCCGATCACTGGGTCGAAATCCCGCCGTTGTCCAACCTGATCAGGACCGACCAGGGATTGTTCGAGGCGGCGGCGCTCAGTCTGCGCGTGAATGGCAGCCAGTTGCTGGTCGTTGGCAGTGGCGATACCAAGCACCGTCTGCTCCCCGCCTTTGAAGCAACCGGCACCCCCGCCAGCGCCTTGCTGCTCATCACCCAAGCGGTCAGCGATGCCGCGGGCGTGGCGCCGCAAGACCGGATTGTCGCAGCGCTGCCCTTGGCCACAGGGGTGACCATCAACCTGCCTGCCGACATCGATACGAGCAGCCCATTGAGCCTGCGCGTATTGACGCTGGAAGCGCCCGAAGGACAGCAGGTGAGTCTGCAGGATTTGTTCCAGGATCGTGCCGCGACGCCAGGCAGCGATGGCTACCCACATCAGGATGCCGAAGTGCGCGACGCCCGTACCCGCCTTGTGGCGATCAGCGATCCCATTCGAACGAAACCCTGAGCCGACGTCGCAGGATGGCCCCACTTGCAGGGTCCGAAGCTCTGCTGGTGGTGAGGAACTTGAGTCTCGGAAGGGCACGGTTCCTGCGGTGCCGGGCCAATTCACGACGCGACGTAACCGCCGCAAGGAAAAGCGGCGCCGCAGCAGCGGCGCCCCCCATGCACTCTGCAATTCGACCGCCTCGAGCCCGCCTGACCGTGCAGGAGGCAGCGCCTCCTGCGCAGTCCAGCTCAGGCTCACACCAGCGCGCGGGCTTCGAGTAGGGCCAGTACGCGGGCGGCGAGTTCGACTGGCTCGCCGGAACTGGCGTCGAGCCGCAGTTCGGGTTGCTCGGGGGCTTCGTAGGGGTCGCTGATGCCGGTGAACTGTTTCAGCTCGCCGCTGCGGGCTTTGGCGTAGAGGCCCTTGCGGTCGCGGGCTTCGCAGGTTTCCAGCGGGGTGGCGACGTGGATTTCGATGAAGTCGCCGACCGCCTCGGCGAGGCGGCGTACTTCGCTGCGCGCCGTCGCATAGGGGGCGATCGGCGCGCAGATGGCCAGTCCGCCGTGGCGGGCCACTTCGCTGGCGACAAAGCCGATGCGAGTGACGTTGGCGTCACGGTCTTCACGGCTGAAACCGAGGCCCTTGGACAGGTGCTTGCGCACCAGATCGCCATCCAGCAGCGTCACTGGCCGCGCCGAGCGCTCGTGCAGCAGGCTGATCAAGGCCTGCGCGATGGTCGACTTGCCCGAGCCACTGAGACCGGTGAACAGCAGGACCGCACCGCGTTGGGCGTCGCCCGGATGGCGCTCGCGCAGGACCGACACCACTTCCGGGAAGCTGAACCACTCGGGGATGGCGTCGCCGCGCAGCAAGCGCTGGCGCAGCTCGGTGCCGGAGATGTCGCGCACTTCATCGTCAGGCTGCGCGCTGGGCGCCGGGATGTAGCTCTGCCGCTTGGCGGAATAGACCAGGGCGGGGAAGGGCACGATCTCGATGCCGAGTTCGGCGGCGTGGCTCAGCACCAGTTCCTGTGCCGCCAGCGGCGGATAGAAGGGCTGCCCCTGCGCGTTATTGCCTGGGCCGGCATGATCGCGGCCGATGATGAAATGCGTCGCGCCGTAATTCTTGCGGATGATCGCGTGCCACAGCGCTTCGCGCGGGCCGGCCATGCGCATGGCCAGCGGCAGCAGCGAGAGCTTGGCGCTGTCCTGCGGGTAATGCGGCAGCAAGGCCTGGTAGCAGCGCACGCGGGTGAAGTGGTCGATGTCGCCTGGCTTGGTCTGCCCCACCACCGGGTGCAGCAGCAGCTTGGCGCCGACGCTCTCGGCGGCCTGGCGGGTCAGTTCGAAATGCGCGCGATGCAGCGGATTGCGCGTCTGGAAGGCCACGATGCGCTCCCAGCCCTGCTCGGCGAACCACTGACGCAAGGCCGCCGGGGTGTCGCGCAGGGCACGGAAGTCAAAGTGACGCGGCGCTTCCAGTCCGCGCAGGCGGCCACCCAGATAGACCGGCTGCGTATGGGCGAGCAGGGCGGCCACACCCGGGTGTGTGGCGTCGAGCGTGCCGTAGACGGCTTCGGCTTCGACGCGGCGATCAGGCTGGTAGATCGATTCCAGCTCCAGAATGGCCAGCGGCACGCCTTCCAGATCCTTCAGCGCGATCGATTGACCCACGCGCAGGCTGCTCGCGAACTCGGCGCTGACATCAAGCACCATGGGGATCGGCCACAGCGTGCCATCGGCCAGACGCGAGTTCGTCACCACTGACTGGTAATCGGCTTCGTTGAGGAAGCCGCGCAAGGGCGAGAACGCGCCGTTGAGCAGGAGTTCCAGGTCGTGGCTCTGGCGCGTGCCGAGATCCAGGCTGGGTAGACGCGCGGCCTCGCGTTTGGCGGCGAGCAGTTCGTGCTCGGGTCCGTAGAGGTTCAATAGCGGGCCGCCATGGGC
>ERZ1066138.472-NODE-472-length-13673-cov-8.362094_pt1 | contig 13673 bp, 11 predicted proteins | sample MGYA00382785_ERZ1066138 | MGnify/ENA primary metagenome ERZ1066138 (study PRJEB33369, sample SAMEA5778368) | biofilm metagenome | biome: Industrial cooling water; feature: Water cooling tower basin; material: Biofilm | place: United Arab Emirates | collected... | reverse complement strand
TGGGAAATCCAGGATTAATGTCTAGCAACAATCCCTGCCCGGCATAGGAAGCGGATGGGTTGTTTGGATCGAACGGATTCCACACGCCAACCAGACTTCTTGGCAAGCGATTGCTGCTGGCGCGACCAGCGTATTCAGACTCACTCTCCTCAGAAGAGGTGGCATTCCCCTCGCTGCAGTCATTCGTTTGACCAAGTCTTACGATTTGTTGAGTGCCTCGCTGGTATGCCAGTGAGTTCAAGCTGGTCGGGATGCCGCTAAAAAGCGGATCATTGCACGCCAACAGCGGCGGACCTACGGGACGGGGCTGACCGGCCACATCGCACCGATCCCAAGTGAGCTCTCCCTGGTTGCAACTGCGAAACTTTATTCTGCCGGTGCCAACCAGCTTGATGATTGAAGCGCCCGAAGGATTAGGTGTCATGAATGATGCTGGGCCGCTCTCCAGCACCGCGATATTTGCAGAAAAATCTGATGACGTCCAATTCGTTGGAGCAGATTGGATCGTATACCACCTCAGGCCGCGCTCGTTGGGCTGGGTAACGTCCTTCGAGTAAGTGAACCACGCTCCAAAAACGACCCCCGCCTGTGTTGGTAATTGCGGCTGCGCAACTTCAATGACCAACCCTTGCCCACTTGATGAGGGATCATACCAGGATCCCGACAGACCGAATCGATTGAGGGAAATTGCTCCACTGCCGAACTCGAGAGCCTGAAAAGCTTGAAAGCAGTTCAGGAGACTGGTTGACTGAATGGGTGGGAGGTCACGCTGAGCTTGAGTCATTCCGTTCATGAGCGCTGACTTGAGGCTAGGCGGCGAGTACTTTCCGGGACTCAGTTTCTCACCTAGAAGCGCGGCGCACCCGGCCACTTGGGGAGCAGCAATCGAGGTGCCGCGTGCTAACCGAAAGTCATAAGAAGTTGAGTTTGGGAGGCGATCCATGAGGAGGGTTTCGTCCGTTGGCGCGGCGACGTTAATGAATGGGTCGGTGCCGAAGGTGGTGGCGACCGTAAGGGTCGTTGAACCGATCGGGCTATTGAACGTTTCGCCTACGCTAACAACTTCTCCGATACAGGCGGGGAGTGCGATCGGCGCTGTGGCGCTGTTCCCCGCTGCCGCTACGACAGCCACTCCGAAAGAATTTAGCGTCTGTACGCGAGTTCTGTACTGGTTAAAGCGGGACATCGTTGTGCACGACTGACCACTCTGCGGGAATTCTCCAAAGGAAATATTAACAGAACGAATTGGCCGAGGTGGGTTCGTTATAGACGGATTTACTTGTTGAATGATCCAATCGAGGGCGTTGTTGATGGAAACATCGTCGTAACGGGGGTCGCCGTCGGGCTTCCATCCGTTAAACACGCTGATTAGGGTGACCGTCGCCGATGGTGCGATCCCTTCAAAGCTTGCGCCGAATGAATGCACTCGATACTGCGACGACACAATTTGCGCAACGACTCCTCCGTGGTAATTCGGGATTTGGCCTGCGGGTGGTGGATCGAATACTCGCGTGGCTCCCGGCCCTGACGATCGATTGGTCGGCTGGCCTAAACTGTTTCGGCATTTTTGGGTTGTCGAGAAGCACTCCTCGTTGATTTGGTAACCAGGAGCAAAGGGTCCCGCGCTTAGTGCGTACGCGGGATTGTCTGGGTCGAAGGCAGCGTCTATTATGACGATCTCCTGACCTAGGCCTTTCGCTGTGTTTAATGGAAATGGGGCGTTGGGTGCCGCCTTTATGATCTCTCGAATTGACACAAGATTCGAAAAAGACTCCGTTTGAGACTGCGCGTCTATCGCGAGAATTACTCGGTCACGCCTTAGAGTGTCGATGGCGCGCGCGGGGATGCTCGCGTCGAATGATCCTGCGCCGGAATCCTGGAGCCTGGTCACGCCAAGGCGTGCGAGCCTTGCTGGAAAGGCCTTGCTTTCGGAGAGGCCTCGTTCGCTTGCCACGGTGCCTGGCGGTGCCCAGGGCTGCGGCACGTGATCAAATCGCACTGTCAGTACTACATCGAGCATTTCTTGACCCCGCATCACAGCGGCGGTCACCTGAGGGTCAACTCTGGCCAGCCGAGCGGGTTCTTGCGCTGCGACCGGAGTGAGCGAAACGAGCCACATGAGAGCCGCAGTTTTGCTGATACGCATAAGAACACTCCTTGGGGCGGCCGATGGCGAGAGTACGACACTTGCCCCGTGCTGGTTGATGCTGTGAGTCGCATTGCGATGCCTCGCATGCTGGCTGGGCAGGCTTGCACGACGACATCTAGCTAGTAAGGAGTCTCGAGGGCGCCGATCCTGGCAGCCGGTGTTGACCGTTGGTCGGTTTTTCTCACGGCTTGGTAGATAGCCCTGGCTGCCGGGCGTGGGTGACTGGGCGCCTTCACCCTGGTGGTGGGCGAAGACGTTGACGGGCTTCAATTCACCATCAGCGCGACCATGCCGAGCATGGGCTTACTGTAGCCTCGGTTCAGCAAATGCGCCGAAGCGTTGTCCGGAACGCCGAGCACCTGTCAACCGATGGGAATCACACCACCCCAGCCGCATGCGCCTGCTGGTCGGCGTGGTAGCTGGAGCGGACCAGGGGGCCGGAGGCGACGTGGGTGAAGCCCAGCGACTCGCCGTAGACGCGCAAGGCGTCGAATTCCTCGGGGGTCCAGTAGCGCAGCACCGGATGGTGGTGGGCGGTGGGCTGCAGGTACTGGCCGATGGTGATCATGTCCACATCGTGGGCGCGCAGGTCACGCAGCGTGGCTTCAACCTGCTCCTGGGTTTCGCCCAGGCCGAGCATGATCCCGGACTTGGTGGGCACCGCAGGGTGCAGCGCCTTGAAGCGCTTGAGCAGGCTCAGCGACCAGTCGTAGTCGGCACCGGGACGCACTTCGAGATAGCGCTCGCGCACGGTTTCGAGATTGTGGTTGAACACATCCGGCGGGCAGTTGGCGAAGACTTCCAGCGCGCGATCCATGCGCCCCTTGCCACGGAAATCCGGGGTCAGGATCTCGATGGTGGTGCGCGGATTCAGCGCCCGCGTTTCGCGGATGCAGTCGGCAAAGTGTTGCGCACCGCCGTCGCGCAGATCGTCGCGGTCCACCGAGGTGATGACCACGTAGCTCAGGCTCATGTCGCGGATGGTGCGCGCCAGATTGAAGGGCTCGGCGGCATCCGGCGGCTTGGGTCGGCCGTGGGCCACATCGCAGAAGGCGCAGCGCCGGGTGCACACCTCGCCCAGGATCATGAAGGTCGCCGTGCCCTTGCTGAAGCACTCGTGGATGTTCGGGCAGGAGGCTTCCTCGCACACGGTGACCAGCTGGTTCTCGCGCAGCTTCTGTTTGAGCCGCTCCACCGAATTGCCCACCGGCAGGCGCACGCGGATCCAGCTGGGCTTGCGCAGCAAGGGGCGCTCGGCATCGAAGGTGACCGGATTGCGCCCGACCTTGTTCTCACCGAGCTGCTTTTCGCCGACGACCAGCGCCGGGATGACTTTGCCAGTTGTGCTCATGGGGTGCTGTTCGCCAGAGGCCGCGGCGCGCTGCCGCTGGCCGGAAAAGTGGACACGGATGGTAGCCCGGACCTTTCATGAGGTCACGAGGAAATGCTGCCGCTTCGTTGGGTGGGAGTAACGCTGTGGATGGCTGTCCGGCCAATGTGTCTTCGCCGCATTTTTTCGTCAGCGCGGCGCCTGCTCGTTCTTTGCGCCGATCTCGTCGTGGCTCGTCGTCGCAATCATCCGCGCTCCCCCATGAAATGTCCGGGCCGAGCCGCTGCTCGCCGTGCTGCCGAGGGTCAAGCCGAAATGCGCGGCGAGCGCGGCGGCGTATTCCCAGCCCACGGCTTCCACGCTGGAGGCCTGGCCGCTCTGCAGCGCCATGGAGGTGGCTTCCAGGCCGCGGTAGCCGCAGGGATTGATGCGCGCATAGGGCTCGAGGTCGAGATCGACATTGAGCGCGATGCCGTGGAAGCAGCAGCCGCGGCGCACGCGGATGCCGATCGCCAGGATCTTGCGCCCGTCCACGTACAGGCCAGGCGCGCCCTCGCGGCGTTGCGCGGCGATGCCGTGGCGGGCCAAAAGATCGATGCCGGATTGCTCCAGGCCATCGACCAGCTCGCGCACGCCGATCTTGTGGCGGCGCAGGTCGAGCAGCGGATAAGCCACCAGCTGGCCGGGGCCGTGATAGGTCACCTGGCCGCCGCGATCCACATGCAGCACCGGTATGTCGCCGGGCGCCAGCAGGTGTTCGGCCTTGCCGGCCTGGCCCAGGGTGAACACCGGATCATGCTCCAGCAACCACAGGCGATCGGGGCTGTGCTCGTCGCGTGCGCTGGTGTAGTCCTGCATCGCCGACCAGATCGGCGCATAGGCCACGCGGCCGAGCCATTCCGCCTCGATGCCAGCTCCGCTCACAGGCGGAACACCACGTCCGGATGCGCCTTGAGCACCGCGTACAGGGCTTCGAGTTCGGCGCGCGACTCGACCCAGGCGAGGATGTGCAAGGACTGGTAACGACCGGTGCGCGACAAGCGCGAGCTCGGCGGCAGATCGGTGAGCCGCGCCCCGGCCGCACGCAGGGCGGCCAGCACGGAATCGGCAAAGGCCTTGCCCGGCGGGCCCATCGCGATCAGCGTGTGCATGGCTGGGAAACTGAGGCCCTTGGCCTCGCCAGCGGCATCCTCACTGGGCATCGCTGGCCTCGTCATCCTCGAACCACAGCCAGAAGCCGTCGACCATGCGGCGCCACAGGCCGCCCTCCACACCATCGGCCAGCGCGGTCAGCGGACGTTCGACCAGCGGCTTGCCGTCGAGCACCACTCGCACCGTGCCCACGCGATGGCCCTTGCTGACCGGCGCCAGCAGCACCGAGGGCACATCCATGCTGGCTTCGAGCTTTTCGTACTTGCCCTTGGGAATCACCACCAGCACATCCTCGGCCACGCCCAGCGCCAGGGTCTCGGCCTCGCCCTTCCACAGCTTGGGTTCGGCCAGCACCTGGCCGGCGGCATACAGCTTGTGCGTCTCGAAGAAGCGGAAGCCGTAGTTGAGCAGCGCCTGGCTTTCCTGCGCGCGAGTCTCCTCGCTCTTGCTGCCCATCACCACCGCAATCAAGCGCATGTCGCCGCGCTTGGCCGAACTGGCCAGACAGTAGCCGGCCGACTCGGTGTGTCCGGTCTTGATGCCATCGACGCTGTCATCGCGCCGCAGCAGCGCATTGCGGTTGTACTGGCGGATGCCGTTGAAGGTGTACTCGGGGGTGGCGTACCACTCGTAGTACTCGGGGAATTCGGCGATCACCGCACGGCTCATCAGGGCCAGATCGCGGGCCGTGGTGTAGTGCTCAGGCTCGGGCAGGCCGGGCGCATTGGTGAAGTTGGTGTTGCGCATGCCGAGCTGCGCGGCGTAGTGGTTCATCTGCTGCACGAAGACTTCTTCGCTGCCGGCCACGTGTTCGGCCAGCGCCACGGTGGCGTCGTTGCCGGACTGCACGATCATGCCCAGCAGCAGATCCTTGGCCGGCACCGTGCTGCCCGCATTGATGAACATTCGCGAGCCGCCGAGGCCGCGCTTCCACGCGTTCTCGCTGATGCGCACCGGATCTTCCAGCTTGAGACGCCCGCCGCGCAGTTCGTGGAACAGCACATAGGCGGCCATGACCTTGGTGATGCTGGCCGGCTCGACGCGATCGTCGGCGTTCTGCTCGGCCAGGATCTGACCGGTGGCGTAGTCCATCAGGATCGCGCTCTTCACCGGCAGCGTGGGCGCATCCGGCACCACCACGGGCGGCGGCGCCGGCCGCGGCAGATTGGGACGCGGCACTTCCGTCTGCGCCGCCAGCGGCCAGGACAGGACGAACAGGATCAGGACCAGGATGGAGCGCATGCGGGGTGTCTTGTGCTCGAAATCGGAAAGGGGGAGGGCTCAGCGCCGCAGCAACTGACCGCTGGCGAAACCCAACTCGCGCAGTCGTGCATTGAGGTGCTCGCCTTCGGCCTCGTTGCGCAGCGGGCCCAGGCGCACCCGGTACACGCTGCTGGCGACGCCCAGGGCGCTGTACACCTTGACCTTGGTGAATCCAGCCGCCAGCAAGCGGCGACGATAGGCAAAGGCGTTTTCACGCGCGCTGAATGCAGCCACCTGCAGGTACAGGCCGGCGCTGGCTGCCGCCGTGGCGGGTGTGGGCTGTGCGGGGCGCGGCGGGGCCTCGGTCCTGGGCGCGATGGCTGCCGCCTGCGGGTGATCCGGCGTTTCCAGCACGTGCACTTCGACGCGCGCCGTGCCCTTCATGTGCATGCCGATCTTCACCGCCGCCGCGTAGGACAGATCGATGATCCGGTTGTCCACGAAGGGGCCGCGATCATTGATGCGCACCACCACGCTCTTGCCGTTGTCCAGATTGGTCACTCGCGCGTAGCTGGGCAGCGGCAGGGTCTTGTGCGCGGCGGTGAAACGATACATGTCGTACGGCTCACGCGTGCTGGTCAGGCGGCCGTGGAACTTGGTGCCGTACCAAGAGGCAATGCCGCGCTCGCGATAGTCCGAATGGCGCGGCAGCACGTAGTAGCGCTTGCCCATCACCACATAGGGCGTGTGATTGCCGTAGCGCGACAGCGGTTCCTCGCGCGGCACCGGCTCGGGGATGCTGTCGACATCGAAGGGCATGCTGGGCGGACCGTCCAGCGTCTCGTAGCTGCGCTCCGCTGGCGTGGGCTGCGGGCCACCGCGACTGGCGCAGGCGGCCAGCATGCTCAGCATCAGCATCCAGAGGAGCGCGCGCTTCAGTCTCACGGTGCGCTGCCCGCCACCGCCGGCGTGTCCATCCCGGCGCGCAGCGCCAGCGCCAATTCATGCACCGCCATCGCGTACAGGGGCGAGCGGTTGTAGCGCGTGATCACCCGGAAATTGGGGAAGATCGCGTGGTACTCGTATTCGCCGCTGGCCACTTCCAGGCGCAGCAGGCTGGCCGGCGTTTCCGGTGCCAGCACGATTTCCGGCTGGTAACCCCATTCGACCAGGGTGCCGACGGTGTACACCGGGTCGAGTCCGGGATCGCTCCAGGCCTTGGCATTGGGGCCCGGCACCATTGGTACCGTCACTCGCTCGCCATAGGCCCAGCCATGGTCCTTCAGGTAGTTCGCCACGCTGGCCAGAGCGTCGGCGCGCGAGTTCCAGAGGTCGATCTGGCCATCGTCGTCCTGATCCACCGCCCACTTGACGAAACTGGTGGGCATGAACTGGCCGAGGCCCATGGCGCCGGCGTAGGAGCCGGTCACCTTGCGCTGATCGATCTCGATACCGCGCGTCTTCGGCAGATCCAGAAAGCGCATCAGCTCGCCGCGGAAGTAGGCCTGGCGCGGCGGGTAGTAGAGGCCCAGCGTGGTCAGCGCATCGAGCACCTTCCAGCGTCCGGTGACGCGGCCGTAGAAGGTCTCCACGCCGACGATCGAGACGATGTACTCGGCCGGCACCTGGAACTCGGTTTCCACGGTCTGCAAGAGCTCACGATGCTCGCGCCAGAAGGCCAGACCCTGGCGGATGCGCTCGTCGGTCATGAAGATCGGGCGGTACTGGTGCCAGGGCTTGGCCTCGGCCGGGCGCGAAATGGCATCGATGATGGCCTGCTGGTACTCGGCCGCCTGCATCAGTTCGGTCAGTGCCGCGCGCCGCGCCGCATCTTCCGGCGCCATCTCGGCGATCAAGGCATTCATGCCAGGGTGCTTTTCAGCGGCAGGGCTCACCGCGGCCGCTGGCGTCACTTCGGTGCGTGCGGCGAGAGGCGCGCAGGCGACGAGCCACAGCGGCAGCAGGCAGATGGAGACTCGCGTCATCGACGATTCCGGATGGCCAAGGGCGGCGCGATGTTACACAGCCGAGCGCCATCGGTCTGTTCAAGTGCTCAGCCCAGCATGCGGCGATGTGCGTAGGCGCTCATCAGCAGGCCGAAGGCAATCAGCAAGGACACCGCCGAGGTACCGCCATAGCTCACCAGCGGCAGCGGCACGCCCTTGACCGGCATCATCGCCGTGACCATGGCGCCATTAACCAGCACGTAGACGAAGAAGGTCATCGCCACTGCACCCGCCACCAGCCGGCCGTAGGTGTCCTTGGCCTGGCTGGCGATCCACAGCGCGCGACCGACCACGAACAGGTACAGCACCAGCAGCACGGCCACGCCGATCCAGCCGAATTCCTCCGAGTACACGGCGAGGATGAAGTCGGTGTGGCGCTCGGGCAGGAACTCCAGCTGTGATTGCGTGCCTTCAGTCCAGCCCTTGCCGCTGAGGCCGCCCGAGCCCACCGCGATCTGCGACTGCATGGTCTGCCAGCCGCTGCCCAGCGGGTCGGCGTTGGGATCGAGGAAGTTGTAGACGCGCTGCTTCTGGTAGTCGTGCATGAAGTAGGTCCAGTGCACGGGCGCGTAGGCGGAGATCGCCAGCAGGGCGCCGAGAATCCACCACCAGGACAAACCGGCCAGATAGATCACGAAGGCGCCGCTGAGTGCCACCAGCAGCGCTGTGCCGAGGTCAGGCTGGATGGTGATCAGCACCACCGGCACGCCGACCATCACCGCGGCCACCAGCAGCGCGCCCAGGCGTGGCGGCAGCACGCGTTCGTGGAAGTACCAGGCCAGCATCATCGGCAGCGCCAGCTTCATCAGCTCCGAGGGCTGGAAGCGCAGCACGCCCAGATCCAGCCAGCGCTGCGCGCCCTTGCCTTCGCCTGCCACCACCACCGCCACCAGCAGCAACAGACACAGCCCGTAGAACCACGGCGACCAGCGGCGGAAGGCGCTGGGCGGAATGCGCGCGCAGATCAGCAGGAGCACGAAGCCCAGTCCCAGGCGCATGGCCTGCTTGAACACCATGTCGGTGTCGCCGCCGCCAGCGCTGTACACCACCACCAGACTCAGCGCCGCCAAGGCCAGCAGGCCGAGCAGCAAGGGCAGGTCGATATCGCGCGGCAGCCAGCCGCGCCACCAATCGCCGGGTGAGCGCATCGCGCGATTCATGGCGGCGGACTCCGCTGCAACCAGGCATCGAAGATCTTGCGCGCCACCGGTGCCGCAGCCTGCGAGCCGCTGCCGCCGTGCTCCACGATCACCGCCAGCGCGATCTGCGGCTGTGCGGCCGGCGCATAGCCCACGAACAGGGCCTGGTGGCGCTCATCACCCGTGAGTTCGCGTTCCGGCGCACCCTCGCGGCGCGAGCGCGACACGCGCTGCGCGGTGCCAGTCTTGCCTGCGATGCGGTAGTCGAGATCGTCGCCGACCAGGTGCGCGGTGCCGGTGGGGCTGTGCAGCACTGCCTCCATGCCGCGCTGGACCAAGGCCAGATGGCTCAGCTGGCGGATCGGCACCGGCGTCTCCGCCGCGCTGGCGACCGGGCTGGGCGCGGTGTCGAAGCCGCGCTGGGTGGCATGCACCAGGCGCGGCCGCCAGCGCTGGCCCTGGCTGGCCAGCGCGGCCGTGGCCGCCGCCAGCTGGATCATCGTCGCCGTGTTGTAGCCCTGGCCGATGCCGCAGATCACCGTCTCGCCTGGATACCAGGGCTGGTCGAAGCGCTGCCGCTTCCACTCGCGCGAGGGCAGGATGCCGGCCACTTCGCCGCCGAGGTCGATGCCAGTGGGCCGGCCAAAGCCGAACTGATCGAGCCACGCGTGCATGCGGTCGATGCCCATGTCCAGCGCCAGCTGGTAGTAGTAGCTGTTCACCGACTGCGCCAGCGACTCAACCAGATCGACGCGGCCATGCCCGCCGCGCTTCCAGTCGCGAAAGCTCAGCGTCTGCCCCGGAATGGTGAACACTCCGGTGGAGTAGATGCTGTAGTCGGGTGCGCGCAGGCCCAGCTCCAGCCCGGCCAGGCCGAGGAAGGGCTTGAGCGTGGAGCCGGGCTCATAGGTGCCTTGCAGCGCACGGTTGAACAGCGGCTTCAAGGGCGCCTCGGTCAGCGCCTGGTACTGGCGCCGGGAAATGCCGTTGACGAAGAGATTGGCGTCATAGCTCGGCACCGAGACGAAGGCCAGCACCTCGCCGTTGCGCGGATCCAGCGCCACCGCGGCGCCACTCTCCTGGCCAAAGGCTGCCACCGCAGCGCGCTGCAGTCCGGCATCGATGCTGAGAAAGAGGTTCTGCCCGGCCAGCGCCGGCTCGCGATCGAGCACGCGCAGCACGCGGCCCTCGGCGTTGATCTCGACGCGCTCGTAGCCGACTTCGCCGTGCAGCTGATCCTCGTACTGGCGCTCGATGCCGGTCTTGCCCAGATGACTGGTGCCGGCGTAGCGCTCGGCATCCAGCGTCTCCAGGTCCTCGCGATCGATGCGCCCCACGTAGCCGATCACGTGGGCGAAGAGTTCGCCCTGCGGGTAGTGGCGGGTCAGATAAGGCACCACATCGACGCCGGGGAAGCGGTAGCGATCGAGGGCGAAGCGCGCCAACTCCTCATCGCTGAGGCGCAGCTTTAGCGGCAGGCTCTGGAAGGCGCGCCGCGCCTTGACCATGGCCTCGAAGCGTTCGCGCTCCTCGGCGTCGATCTCGACCAGCCGCGCCAGCTCGTCGAGCGTGGCCTGCATGTCCGCGACGCGCTCGGGCACCACCTCCAGACGGTAGGCGAGGCGATTCTCGGCCAGCACCTCGCCGTTCCGATCCAGGATCAAGCCGCGCGCCGGCGGCATCGGCTGCAACTTGACCCGGTTGCGCTCGGAGCGCGATGCAAATTCCTCGTGGCGCAGCACCATCAGCTCGAAAAAGCGCGCCAGCATCACCACCACCACCAGCGCGATCACTGCGAAGGCCACCAGTGCACGCGCCTGGAACAGACGCTGCTCGGCTTGCTGCTCCTTGATCGCGCGGCTCATGGGCGCTCGCTCTGGCGCCGCTTCAGGCGCAAGCCGTCGAGCAGCAGGAACAGCCAGGGCCAGATCGCCGCGCCCACCACGGGCGAGAGCCAGAAGGCGATCGGCGGCCAGCCGGCGCCGCCGAACATGCGTATCCACAGGTCGAGCACGCGGTCATTGACCAGCAGCGCGAAGATCGCCGCTGACTGCTGCGCGACCGGGAAAAAGCGCAGACGGAAACGGAAGCGCAGTGCCAGGTACACCAGGATCACCATGCGCAGCGCGTGTTCGCCGAAGATGCCGCCGTACAAGAGATCAGCGATCAGGCCGAAGATGAAGGCATGGCCCAGCCCTGCCACCTCGGGTGCTTCCAGCGCGAAATAGACCAGCACCAGCCCCAGCAGCATCGGCTTGAAGGCCAACAGCGCGGTGGGCAGCGGCAGCAGCGCCACCAGCATCGCCGCCAGCACCGAGAGCAGGAACAATCGATAGTGGCCGCGCGCTCTCATGGCGTGGCCTCATCTGCGGCTGCGGCCGGTGGCGTCGCGGGATCGGTCGCCGGCGGCGGCGTCAGCGGTGCCACGCCACGCTGCAGGGGCTCGGGATCAGGTGGGCCGACCAGCGTCTGCGGACGCAGCACCAATAGCTCGCGATTGCGCCCCAGCACCGAGACCGGACGCGCATAGGCCACGGCGAAGGCGGCGCCCGCCGGGCGCTCCACGCGCGTCACATCGGCAACCGGGATGCCCGGCGGAAAGCGCCCGCCGACAGCCGAGCTGAGCAGTCGATCGCCCACTTCCAGGTCCACCGACAAGGGCAAGTTGGGCAGCTTCAGTTCTTCGCCGTCGCCGGTGCCGTAGACGATGGTCTTCAGTCCGGTGCGCGAGACCTCGACCGGCAAGGCGTGTGCCGGATCGGTGATCAGAATGGCGAAAGCGGTGTCGGGCCCGGCGGCGCTGACCTGGCCGACCACGCCCAGCGCATCCATCAGGCCGTCGCCACGGGACACGCCATTGCTGCGGCCGCGATCGAGCAGCAGGCGATGGCGGAAAGGATCCAGATCCACATCGACGATGCGCGCCAGCACTGCATCCACATGGCGCTGACTGCGCGCGTCGAGCAGGGCCAGCGCGCGCTCGCCCGCGGCTGCCTCGCTGCGATGGCGATAGGTTTCCGCCTGCGCCTGCAGCAGGGCTTCGCGCAGCTGCGCGTTCTCCGCCGCCAAGGCATCGCGATCACGCACTGCGAAGCGCAGCGCCTGCATGGCCTCACCCGGCCAGGCGGCCAGCGCGTAGACCGGTTCGGTCAGACGCAGGGCGCGTTCGCGCAACAGATCGAGCAGGCCGCGCTGGCGGTCGGCCAGCATCAGCATGATCGCCAGCGCGAGCAGCACCACCAGTTTCAGCGTGCTGGCACCGCCCTCGGCGAACAAGGGCCCCTGCTCGCTGGCGCCGCGTCCGACCACGGTCAGTCGTTGGCGAAGAGGTCAGGCCCGTGCTCGTCGATCAGTTCCAGCGCCCGGCCGCCACCCCGCGCCACGCAGGTCAGCGGATCGTCGGCGATGTGCACGTGCAGGCCGGTGATTTCGGCGATCAGCTTGTCGATGTCACGCAGCAAGGCGCCGCCGCCGGTCATCACGATGCCGCGCTCGGCCACGTCGGCGCAAAGTTCGGGCGGGGTCTGCTCCAGGGCCGTCTTCACCGCCGAGCAGATGCCCGACAGGGGCTCGTGCAGGGCTTCCAGCATTTCGTTGGAATTGATCGTGATGTTGCGCGGCACGCCCTCGGCCAGGTTGCGTCCAGAGACTTCCATCTCCAGCACGTCGGAGGAGGGATAGGCACAGCCCACCGTCATCTTCACGCGCTCGGCGGTGGACTCGCCGATCAGCGTGCCGTGGTTGCGCCGCACGTAGTTGATGATCGCCTCGTCGAAGCGGTCGCCACCGATGCGCACCGAGTTGGAATAGACGATGCCGTTGAGCGAGATCACCGCCACTTCGGTGGTGCCGCCGCCGATGTCGATCACCATCGCGCCGCGCGCTTCATGGATTGGAATGCCGGCGCCGATCGCCGCCGCCATCGGTTCTTCGATCAGGAACACCTCGCGCGCACCCGCGCCCTCGGCGGATTCCTTGATCGCGCGCCGTTCCACCTGGGTGGACCCACAGGGCACACACACCAGCACGCGCGGGCTGGGCCGGAACAGGCGGTTCGGGTGCACCTTGCGGATGAAGTGCTGCAGCATCGCCTCGGTCATGGTGAAGTCGGCGATCACGCCGTCCTTCAGCGGGCGCACGGTGACGATGTTGCCCGGCGTACGGCCGAGCATGCGCTTGGCCTCGGAGCCGACACTGGCCACCGAGCGCGGGCCGCCGGGGCCGCGTTCCTGGCGGATCGCCACCACCGAAGGCTCATTGAGCACGATGCCCTGCCCACGCACGTAGACCAGCGTGTTGGCAGTGCCGAGATCGATCGACAAATCGGTCGAAAGCAGACCGCGCAGACCTTTGAAGGAAAACATGGAATCAGGACCTGGATAAGGGGCCTGCCGGGCACGCCAGCGGGGGCGCGGGGCTCGACGTAGGCCAGCAAGCAAGACGGGCGGACGGCGCCGAGCGCCGCGAAGGCGCGGGACTCTAACAACTGCCAGCGCAAGCAAACAAGCGCGCAAACCGCGCAGCCACGGGCAAAAGCGGGGCAAGCAGCCAGGCTGCACACTTCGCTGTGCAGGCTGTTCAAGCTGGCTTCGCAAGTGCGGGGTGAGGGGTGAGGGGTGAGGGGTGAGGGGTAAGTGGTGAGCGGTAAGTGGTAAGTGGTAAGTGGTGAAGCGGGGTTGGGGGCTGGGGGCTGG
>ERZ1066138.471-NODE-471-length-13687-cov-9.546141_pt1 | contig 13687 bp, 10 predicted proteins | sample MGYA00382785_ERZ1066138 | MGnify/ENA primary metagenome ERZ1066138 (study PRJEB33369, sample SAMEA5778368) | biofilm metagenome | biome: Industrial cooling water; feature: Water cooling tower basin; material: Biofilm | place: United Arab Emirates | collected... | reverse complement strand
CGCCTGGCCCGCTATCGAGTCGTGCGTGGTGAGAGCGCAGTCGTGGCAGAACTCGAAGCCATCTTGCAGACCCAGCAGCGCCTGTTCGGCGAGGCCGATGCGGAGTCGATCGCCAGCGCCGCCTACCTCAGCAACGCGTTGCGCAGCAGCGGTCAGATCGAGCGCGCCCGCCGCCTGGGCGAGGACTTGCTGGCGCGTGTTCCCGTGGATGTGGAGAACGCTGCTCCGTTTGAATCGCTGATGTCGGAGACCGCGATTGCGCTGGGCATGAGCGGCGACAGCGAGGGCGCGCTTGAACTGCAGCGCCGAGTGATCCGCTCGCGCGAGGCACGCCAGGGCGCGACGGCCTTCGACGTGGTCGCATCGCGCGCCGAGTACGGCAGCACCTTGTTCGTGTCCAAGCGCTATGCCGAGGCACTGGAAACCTTCCGCAGCGTGCTGCCGGAGTACATCCGCATCTTCGGCGCCGAGCATCCGCAGACACTGTCGATCCGCGGCAATGTGGCGGCGGCACAGAGCCTCACCGGCGACGCCAAGGGCGCGCTGCCGCTCGCCGAAGAGCTGCTGGAAGCCCGCATGCGTGTGCATGGCCGCGACCATCCGGAAACCCTGCTCGCGCTGGGCAATGTGGCCGCCACCGCACTGCGCGCAGGCGATATGGTGCGAGCAGAGTCCGCCTTCCGCGAGTTCATCGTGCTCTGCGATGCGCTGCGCCAGAGCAGTCACCCCAGTTGTGCCGAGCGCCGCGCCGGTCTGGGCAAGGTCTTGCGCCAGCGCGGCGCCTACGTGGAAGCCGAGCGCTGGCTGCTGGAGTCCTACAAACTCAAGCAGCAGGCCGAGGGCAAGCACTTTTCCGGCCCCGAGCAAGTGGCTGCCGAACTGGTGCTGCTCTACCAGGCCTGGGGCAAGACAGCCGAGGCGGCACGCTGGCAGCAGGCCGCAGCCAAGGTGCCCGAGCCTTGAAGTCAAGCACGCCTCGGTGTTGCCGCAACTGCGGCATCGGCGGCTGCTTGACGCCTGTCGACGGCGGCGAAAGACTGCGCCGGCAGCCTTGATTGGCCTCTGCCCGTGGTGTCTGCTCCAAGCTCGCGGTCTCGTGACCAAATGGCGAGCCGGGCCGCGAAGGAGGCTTGAGGAAAGGCAAGGGCGGCAGCGGCGGCGCGGCCACAAGAAGGCAGCCCGCGCTCACAGTGCATGCTGGCAGCACCCGAGAGGCTTGATCCGGGAATCGATGATGTCCGCTCAGACACAGGAATTCTTGACGCTGCTGGAGGCCTTCAAGCGCGGTGACTCGCAGGCCTCGGCGCGCTTGATTTCCCTGGTTTATGCCGACCTGCATCGTCTGGCGCGCGCCCACGGCGGCACCGACGGCCGCACCATGAGCCCCACCTCGCTGGTCCATGAGTGCTTCCTCAGGATCATGGACCCCGGCGCCAGCAGCGTGGAATCGAAGAACCATTTCTTCAATCTGGCCAGCCGCGTGATGCGCCAGGTGCTGTGCGACTACGCGCGCGAGCGGCTGGCCGAGAAGCGTGGTGGCGGCGCTGTGCATGACACCTTGTCCAAGATCGATGCAGAGATGCATGCCGAAGCCACCGGCCTGATCGAGCTGGATGAGTTGCTCACGCGACTCGGCGAGGTCGAGCCCGGCGCGGCCCGCGTGTTCGAGTGCCGCTATTTCGCCGGTCTGTCGGAGCAGGAAACGGCCGACGCGCTGGGGATCAGCCTGCGCACTGCGCAACGCGAATGGCATCAGGCGCGCCAGTGGCTGGCGCAGCACATGGCCTGAGCCATGGATCCCACCGAACGCATCGACAAGGCGCAACTGCTCGACCGCTTCGCCACTGGCCAGGCGCTGCGCGGTGCGCTGCTGCGCGATCTGGTCGAGCGCAGCGGCGCCGGCGCCGTGCTGCCGACAGGCGCACGGATCGGGCCGTGGATCATCGTCGAGCTGCTCGGCTCGGGCGGGATGTCGCATGTCTATCTGGCCAGTCGCCACGATGGCGAGTTCGACCAGCAAGTCGCGCTGAAGGTGGTGCGCGGCAATCCCGATCTGATGCATCGATTGCGCCACGAGCGCCAGCTGATCGCCTCGCTGCGCCATCCGCACATCGTCAACCTGATCGATGGCGGCGAAACCGAGACCGGTGAGCTGTGGCTGGCCATGGGTCTGGTCGAGGGTGTGCCCATCGATCGTCATGTCGCCCTGCAGAATCTGGAATGGCGCACCCGATTGCGCCTGTTCGATGCGGTCTGCGGCGCCGTGGAATATGCCCATGGTCGCGCCCTGATCCATCGCGACATCAAGCCGGCGAATGTGCTGATCGATACCGAAGGCCATCCGCGCCTGCTCGATTTCGGCATCGCCTTCGAGCAAGGTGGCGAGCAGGCCCCGGATCACGCCCTGACGCCCGGTTTTGCCGCGCCGGAGCAGTTGGCGGGGCACGCGCTGACCACCGCCACCGATGTGTTTCAGCTGGGCTTGCTGCTGCGTCGCGTGCTCAGCGCGGGGGCCGAGGACCCCGAGATGGCGGCAGCAGTGCGCGCCGATTTCGCGGCGCTGATCGACCGCGCCACTGCGAGCGATCCGGCGGATCGGCATCCCACCGTGGCTGCCTTGCGCACCGATCTGGCCAACATCATCGCGCGGCGGCCACTGGCGCATCAGGCCGCCTCGACGCGCATCCGCTGGTCTCGCTTTGCGGAGCGCAATCGGCTGCCGCTGCTGGTGGCAGGCAGCGCAGCGCTGGTGCTGGCGATCAGCCTCAGCCTGGCCGCGTTGGAACTGCGCCGCGAACGCGACTATGCGGTGGCCAATGAGGCGCGGGCACAGGCCATCGCCAAGTTCCTGGTCGACACCTTGTCGAATGCCAATCCCTGGCGCAGTGATGTCGGTGCTACGACCGTGGTCGAGGCCATGGATCGCGCCGCCGAACGCCTGGATTCGGAACTGGAGCAGTCGCTCGATGTGCGCCGCGAGTTACGCCATGCGATTGCGTCGGTGTATCAGGCGACCGATCAGTTCGACGATTGCCTGCGGCTCCTGTCAGCCCCTGCAGCGGCCGCAGAAGCTGCTGTGGCGACGCCCACGCAACAGGCTGATCTGGCGATCATCCAGGCGAACTGCCATTTCGCGCAGGATCAACGCGAGCAGGCCTGGGCGCTGCTCGACGCAGCAGAGCGGACTCTGGCGGGCCAACATGACGCGGCGGCGGATCGCTTGCGCGCTGCCCTGCTTGTGGAGCGCGGCGAAATCAGTTACGTCGCGGGAAAGCTGCAGGAATCGAATGACTACATGAGAGCGGCCCTGGCGCTGGGAGCAAGCGACGACCACCGCGAACAGGCCTACAGCGCCTATCGCCAGCTCGCCTTCAATCTTTGGGCAACCAAGAACTATTCGGCGGCTGCTGCGCACTTCGAACGCGCGCTGGCGCTGGCACGGGAGATCTATGGGCCGGCGCACCGCGGCACGCTCACCACGGCCGGCGGCTACGCGATGGTGCTGGAACGCATCGGACGCGCAGCGGAAGCCGAAGCCTTGCTGCGACATTCCATCGTCACGGCCGAAGGCATTCGCGAGCATGGTGGCGAGCCGCAAATGGCGGTGGCAGTCCTCCGTGACAACCTTGCCACCGTCCTGTTTCAGCAAGGGCGATTGGATGAGTGTCAGGTCGAAGCACGCGCCGCGCTTGCCGTCTACCAAGGCGCCGCCCCGGACACCACGCGCGGCTACAACCCAGCCTGGCGCATCGCGAGTTGCGCTTACATGCAAGGGCAGTGGGAGACGGCCGGCAATCACGCCGAACTCGCCCTAGGCTATGCACTGAAGGGCATACCTGTGGGGGTGATCAACGCCGAGCGCATGCTTGCGGCGGTCGCGGCGCGGCGCGGCGAGCACAGCGAGGCTGCGCAACACCTCAAGCGCGCCGACGCGGCCATCGCCGGCACCGATATGGCCAAATCCGATGTGCAGACGGCCCTCTTGCTCACCCACGCGCTGGCCGCAGCCAAGCGGGACGATGGCGCTGAAGCACGCGCGCGCCTGGGCGCCGCAGAGGCAAGGATGGAAGGCACCACCCCGCCGCGCTGGCTGGCGCAGGAGCATGGTGAGGTGGCGGCCTTGGTGACGGCGCTCGGGCCTTGAGCGCCGTGTGAGGCGCCGGTTCAGCCATGCACGTAGCGGCGAGCGTCCTTGAGCGGAAGCAGCAGTTGCTGCTCGCGCAACGGTGAGGCCATGAAGCCAAAGCGACTGTAGAAACGTTCCGCCTCTGCATCCAGCGAATGCGTGAGCAGTGCGCGCACGCCGGCCTGGAGCCGCGCTCCATCAGGCACTGAAGAAGCTTGATCGCTGGCGGGATTGGCGCGGACTTCCCGTATCTCCGATTGAACCCCCTCAATCGGAGCCCGTTCATGTCCCTGCCTACGTCCTACCCGGAATGCACGGCCCACTGTCAGGCCCGGCTGCATTCCGGTCATTCGCGGCCGGCCTCGCGCCGCAGTCTCGCGGTACTGCTTCTGCTGCTGGCCACGCTGGCTGAAGCCGGGCCCTTTCGCCTGGTCAGCGGCACTGTCGACGCTGGCGGTGCCCACTCGCAGGGCAGCCGCTTTGCCGTCGAGGGCACGGTGGGTCAGCCCGATGCCGGCCTGGCCCAAGGCGCCCGCTTCAGTGTCGACGGCGGCTTCTGGCCCACCACCGCCACCAGCGCTGCCCCCACCGATTCCATCTTCCGCAACTCCTTCGAGGATTGATGCCATGAACCTGATTCGCTCGCTGCTGCTCACCCTGTGCCTGATCAACGTCGCGCATGCCGTGCCGGTGGGCACGGAGTTCACCTACCAGGGCAAGCTGGAGGACAACGGTGTGCCCGCCAATGGCCTGTATGACTTCGAATTCCGCCTCTTCGATGCGCTGACCGGTGGCCTGCAGTCCGGCCCGCTGCTCACGGCGAATGACATCCCAGTGGAAAACGGCGTGTTCAGCGTGCCGCTGAACTTCGGTGCCTTCAGCTCCGAGGCGCGCTGGTTGGCGATCAGCGTGCGCGAGGGCGCCAGCGTCGGCGCTTATGAGCTGCTGAACCCGCGGCAGGCGATCACCGCCGCGCCGGTGGCGCAGTTTGCGCTGACTGGCAATCAAGGGCCGCAGGGGCCGAGCGGCGTGGTGCAGATCGCGTCGGTTGCGGGGTTCATCAACTCGATCCTGAACACGCCCGCGGGCACCCCGCCCTGGGTCTGGGCTGGCCCCTTCACCACAGTCACGGTGACGGCCGGCCAGCGGATCACCGGGAGCGGTAGCGCCAGCTTCGCTCACGCCGCCAGCACACCGGTGATCGTCTCGGTTTCCTTGTGCAATAGCGCGGACAGCGATGCTGCGACGCTCCAACCCTTTCACCCCAGCAACTTCCCCGATGGCATTGTCCCACCTGTCAACAGTCCTTCCTTGCAGAAGACCCTGCTATCGGCCAATGGCACGCGGGTGATCCCGGCGGGCGGCACTTATCGCGTGGGCTTCTGCGTGCGCAACAAATCGACGGTCACTGTCCTGGGCGAAAACAACTACGTCAACGCCTGGTTCATGGTTACGAACTGAGCCAGCGGCAGCGGAAGGCCGAGCGCGGAAGGACGACCGCGCCCGGCGCACCTGTGATCGGTCAACGCCGCTTGGCGCGCGGGTGGGCGCGGTCGTAGACCTCGGCCAGATGCTGGAAGTTGAGGTGGGTGTAGATCTGCGTGGTGCCGATGTCGGCGTGGCCCAGCAATTCCTGCACGGCGCGCAGCTCGCCGGAGGACTCCAGCAGATGGCTGGCGAAGGAATGGCGCAGCAGATGCGGATGCACGCGCTGCCATAAACCCTGGCGCTGCGCCCAGTGTTTCACCCGCAACTGGATCGCGCGCGGGCTCAGCGCACCGCCGCGACCATTGCCAAAGACCGGCGCCTCGGGCGCGGCGCCGCTGTGCTGCTGCAGCGCGGCCAGCGCCTCACGAGCCTGGCGACCGACCGGCAGCACGCGAGTCTTGGCGCCCTTGCCCAGCACCCGCACTTCGCCGCTGGCCAGATCCAGATCGCCCCAGCGCAGGCCAGCCAGTTCGGACAGGCGCAAGCCGGAGGAGTAGAACAATTCGAGCATCGCGCGATCACGCGTGCTGAGCGTCTCGTCGTCGGGAATCTCCACCAGTTGTGTAACCTGATCGGCATCCAGCACGGCCGGCAGGCGCCGCCCGGCCTTGGGCGGCTTCAGGCCTTGCGCGGGATTGGCTGCTGCACCGGGCTCGCGACGCAGCTGCCAGCGATAGAAGCTGCGGATCGCCGCCAGCATCTGGGCCAGCGAACGCGGCGCCAGCCCGCGACGGTGTTCATCGGCCACCAAAGCGCGCAGCTGATCGCGGCGCACTTGCGACCAGCTTGCGAGGCCCTGCGCGGCCATGCTCGCCGCAGCCCGCAGCAGTTGCGCGCGATAGGCCTCCAACGTGCGCGGCGACAAACGCCGCTCGACCGCCAGATGGGCCAGAAAATCGGCCACGGCCTGCGCCATCGCTGCGGGCACGGCGGGCGCGCCCGGCTCCGCTGCGGGGAGCCCGCGCGCAGCCTCGGGCGCAGCCGCGGACTGGCTCACGCCTCGCGTTCCGCGTGCACGCCGATCGCGGTCTCACACAAGCGCGCGATCTGCTCCAGGAACACCGTGCCCATGCCTGGATGGAAGCGGTTGGGATCGCCCGAACCGATGCCGAGGAAGCCATAGCGGCCCAGCGGCAACAACACCGCCGAGGCCACTTCGTCGGCGCGACCACCGTACAGGAACTCGAGCTTTTCCTGGCGCAAACGGCCGCACAGCGGCTGCTGCCGGTGCAGGAATTCGCCGAAGCCGTTCAGGCCCTGCTCCTCGTCGCTGACCTCGATCAGCCAGTCCTCGTCTAGCATCAGGCGCGGCAGGTTGATGAGGCAGAGCCGCACCAGATCGGTGTGAAAGTCCTCACGCAGGCTGGCGGCGATCGCCAGTACCGCATCACGGAAGCCGCGCGAACGCAGCAGGCGCAGGGCCAGCTGGTGCACACGCCCGACCAGGGCCAGATTCTCCTGCGCCACCGCCACCAACTCGGCCAGGCGATGGTTGAGGTCGCGGTTCTTGTCGCGCAACACGTCCAGCTGGTAGCTGGTCAGCGAGGTGGCCGCGCCGCTCTGCCGCGGCATGGTCAGGCTGAGTGCCAGATCCGGATAGTCGTTGAGAAAACCGGGGTGGCGGCGCAGATAGCCAGCCACTTTGTCGGGGGCAAGTTCGAGATCGCTCACGCGCACCATTCTCCTTCGTAAACGTATTCGGTCGGACCGCTGAGATACACCGGCTGGCCCGTCCCGGCCCAGCGCACGCCGAGTCGGCCACCGGGCAGATCCAGCTCCACCTCGGCATCAACGGCATCGGCACGCATCATCGCCACCGCCGCCGCGCAGGCTCCGCTGCCACAGGCCAGGGTCTCGCCCACACCGCGCTCCCACACGCGCAGACGCAGATGGCGGCGCGTCAGCACTTCGACGAAACCCACATTGCAGCGGTCGGGGAAATCCGGATGGCGCTCGATCGCCGGTCCCAGCGCTGCGACCGCTGCGGCATCGACTGACGCGACGCGCAAGACCGCGTGCGGATTGCCCATCGACAAGGCCGCCACCCGCACCGACTGCGCGGGCAGCTCCAGCACGTACTCGGCTGCAGGCTGTGGACGACGCAACGGAATCGCATCTGGCTCAAAGCGCGGCACGCCCAGACCCACTTCGATGCCTCCGGCACCGAGCACCCGCACCGGCACGGCGCCACTGGGGCTGTGCAGGCTCTCGCCCGACTTGAGCGCGCCGCGATCGAGCAACCAGCGCGCCACGCAGCGCGCGCCATTGCCACATTGCGCGGCCGCGCTGCCATCGGCGTTGTAGATGCGATAGGCCCAGCCTGCGCTGGCTGCCTCGATCACCATGATCTGGTCGCAGCCGATGCCGCGATGGCGATCGGCAACCTGCGCGCACAGCGCCGGCGTGGCCACCCAGGCCTGATGCCGCGCATCGATTACCACAAAGTCATTGCCGGCGCCGTGCATCTTGGTGAAGCGCCAGGCGCTCACGATGCCGGCGTCTCCGTGGGCGCCTTCGGCTTGGGTTCCTGCAAGGGCCCCTTGTTGCCGCAGGCGGCCAGGATGCAGACCAGGGCCAGCCCGGCAAGCACGCGCAAGGCGATGTGAAGAGATTGAGATTGCGGACCGGAACGGAACTTCATCTGTGCACGCGAGGTCTGCCTGGACCGCCCCAGTATACTGAGGGCTTTTGCGCGACCCGCCGTCGCCCTGTCCGGCCGCCGCACCGGCTGCCGCCTTGAGACCTTTCCAGGATTGCCCGCCATGCGTTGTCTTTGGTCCCTCGCTTTCGCCCTGTGTGCCCTGGGCAGCACGGGTTTGCACGCCGAACCCTTGCCCTTGACCGTGGAAAATCTCTCCGTCGCGGCCAAGTCCCTGGATCCGAACATGAACTGGGACGAGTACGCGCGCATCCACCTGGAGACCAAGGAGCCGCAACGCCACGCGATGGTGATGCACTCCGAAGAGGAGATGCAGGCCGAGGTGCAGAAGGTGAAAGAAGAGTTGAAGGCGCAGGCCGATGCCTTCGATCACAAGCGCCTGTACCGGCTGGAACTCAACGCCGCAGCCGGCGCTGATCCCGAGACCGGCAAGGCGATGCTCGGCATCCCCTTGAACTTTGGCCTCTATGGCATCAGCACCAAGTTCCGCGGCCAGGGCAGCTCGCGCTTCTTTCCCGGGCTGTATCGGCTGCTGATCGCCAACATGGACATCCTCAAGGAATTGCAGCCCGCGCCGGACGTCAATGAGTCGATTCGCGTGCGCACGCAGACCGAGACCGGGGTGGCGGCTTACGTGATCCTCGATTTCGAACTGGTCAAGGTCACTCAGCAGCAGAACTTCCACGTGATCATTCGCGAAGTGGCCTGGTACAACGACTGGCAGCGCCAGTCGCTGGTCGCCAAGGCGGTGGAGAAGCGCGATCCGAAGGAACTGGTGGAAGCGCGTCTGCTGTCCGAAGGCATCACCTTTGAGGCGGCGCCCGAGCACGCCGTGGTGGTGGGCGACTACTACATGCTGGAAGTGTTGATGGAGAACCATCCGCGCCTCGGCACCTGCCGCGAAGAGCCGCGCGAGAACGGCCATCGCGTGTTCGTCTGCGGCAAGGAGATCAAGGTGCAGGATCTCACCGCGCGCAGCGAGTACCGCTTCGTCGGCGGGCGGCTGGCCTCGCTGGGCTTTTTTGCGCTGGACGGCACCGGCAATCTGGATGCCTTGCGCCAGCTGATCCTGGATGACGACATCATGGAACGCACCTTGAAGTCGCGCAGCTCCGGCGTCGGCGAGTGGAACTTCGCCTGCTGCGATTTCCGTGTCGATGTGGACGCCCTGTATCGCAACGACGCCAAGCAGCCCTACTACCTGGTCAAGGCCACTCGCTATGCCGATCTCTTGGCCGGCAAGCCGGGCACCGAGGTCGTTCCGTGAGCCAGTTGCTGGATGCGGTGGAACTGCAGACCGGCGCCGCGCCGCAGCACGCGGTGATCTGGCTGCATGGTCTGGGCGCCGATGGCCATGACTTCGAGCCGATCGTGCCGGAGCTGGTGGCGCCCGACTGGCCGGCGCTGCGCTTCGTGTTCCCGCATGCGCCGGTGCGCCCGATCACGGTCAACGGCGGCATGCGCATGCGCGGCTGGTACGACATCGGCGGCATTGATCTGGCTTCCAAGCAGGACGCCGCCGGCATCGCCGATTCGGCCGCCCACATCGAAGCGCTGATCCAGCGCGAAGCGACGCGCGGCATCCCGCCGCAGCGGATCCTGCTGGCCGGATTCTCGCAAGGCGGCGCGATCACCTTGTACACCGGGCTGCGGCGCCGCCAGCCGCTGCTCGGCCTGGTCGCCCTGTCCACCTATCTGCCGCTGCACGATCGCTTCCCCGCCGAGGCGGCGCCGGAAGCCCTGCAGCAAGCCGTGTTCATGGGCCATGGCCGCTTCGATCCGGTGGTGCCGGAGGCGCTGGGCGCGATGAGCCGCGACTGGCTCAAGGCGATGGGGCTCAAGCTCAGCTGGCACAGCTATCCGATGGCGCATTCGGTGTCGGCGGCGGAAATCGCCGACCTGCGCGAGTGGATGGGCGCGCGCTGGCGCGAAAGCTGATCGCCAGCCCCGGACCCGCGCCGCATGTCGCTCTGGCTGATCCTGTGCGCGGCGGTGGTGTGGGTCGGCGTGCTGTTCGCTGCCGCGCTCTACGGTGAACGCCGCCCGCAGGCGCCTGCCAGTCGCGACCTGATCTACGCACTCTCGCTGGCGGTGTACTGCACCAGCTGGACCTTCTACGGCACGGTCACCCAGGCCGACCGCTACGGTTGGCCAATGCCGCCGACCTTTGTCGGGACCGTGCTGCTGTACCTCTTCGCCAGCGGCTTTCTGCTGCGTCTGGTGCAACGCCAGAAGGCGTGGAACAGCACCTCGATTGCGGACCTGATCGCCACCCGTTTCGGCAAGAGTGCGGCGCTGGCGGCCATCGTCACCGGTGTCGCGGTGATTGGCCTCGTGCCCTACATCGCCTTGCAGCTGAAGGCGGTGGCGCAAAGCTTTGCCATGCTGCGCGCCGGCCCGCTCAGCGCGGCGCCCACCGCCTGGCAGGACAGCGCCTTTTACGTGACCGTGGTGATGGCGGCCTTTGCCTGGCTGTTCGGCACGCGCCGCGCTGCCGCCACCGAGCACAACCAGGGCCTGGTCTGGGCGATGGCCTTCGAATCGGTGTTCAAGCTGTGCGCCTTCCTGATTGTCGGCGGCTTTGTGGTGTTCGGCATGCTGGGCGGACCTGGCGCACTGTGGCAGGCAGTGGGTGACAGCGTCGAGGCGCCACGCATCGAGGCCTCGTACCTCAGTCTGGCCTTGCTGGGTGCACTGGCCATGTTCACCCTGCCGCATCAGTTCCACATCGGCGTGGTCGAGTGCCAGAGCGGCGATGGCGTACGCACCGCGCGCTGGCTGCTGCCCTTGTATCTGGTCGCGATCAGCGTGTTCGTGCTGCCGTTGGCCTGGGCCGGCCGGCTGGTGCTGGGCGGCAGCATTCCCAGCGATCTTTACGTGCTGGGCCTGCCCTTGTCGGTGGATGCCGATGGCGTCGCCCTGCTCGCCTTCCTCGGCGGCCTCAGCGCCGCCACCGGCATGGTGATCCTGGCCACGCTGACCCTGGCGATCATGATCGGCAATCACTGGCTTGCGCCGCTGCTGATCCGGCGCAGCGACGAGGGCGATCTGGTGGCCCGCGTGCTGGTGCAGCGCCGGGTGGTGATCGCGCTGGTGCTGACGGCAGCCTACGCCTACAGCCGCTGGGCTGGCGCCACTGAAGCACTGGCCGACATCGGCGCGCTGGCCTTTTCCGCGCTGGCGCAACTGGCGCCGCTGGTGGTGGCGGCGGTCGGCTGGTCCTGGGCCAGCCGCGCCGGCGCCTTTGCCGGACTTGGCGTGGGCCTGAGCCTGTGGTGCTACACCTTGCTGCTGCCGGCGCTGCTGCCGCAGGCGGAATGGCTGGTCGACGGTCCCTTCGGCCTCGGCTGGCTGATCCCCACCGAGCTGTTCGGACTGGGCGCGCTGGACGACCTCAGTCACGGCGTGCTGATCAGCCTGCTCGGCAACATGCTGTGCTTCTGGCTGGTGTCGCGCTGGCGCCCGGATGACCTGGAGCGCTCGCCCGGCCGCGCTGGCGCGATCAGTCGCGCCGGCCTGCATGCACTCGCCTCGCGCTTCCTCAGCGCCGAGCGGCTGCAGCGCACCTTGCCCGAAACGGGTGACGATCGCCTCAGCGCCTCGCAGGCGGAGCTTGATCGCATTGAACATGAGCTCGCCGGTCTGGTCGGTGCCTCCTCGGCCCGCCTGCTGCTGGATGCCGCGCTGCGCGGCGCCGAAGGCCAGCTGGAGGCGGTGGCCACTGTGCTGGGCGAGGCCTCGCAGGCGCTGTCCTTCAACCAGTCGATTCTGCAGGCCGCCCTGGCCAACATGTCGCAGGGCATCAGCGTGGTCGATCAGGATCTGCGGCTGGTCGCCTGGAATCAGCGCTATGCCGAGCTGTTCGCGTACCCCGAGGACTTGCTGAAGGTGGGCCGCCCAGTGGCCGATCTGTTGCGCTACAACGCCGCGCGCGGATTGCTGGGTCCGGGGCCGCTGGACGAAGAGATCGACAAGCGTCTGGGCCACTGGCGCAGCGGCAGCCGTTACCTGGTCGAGCGCCGCATGCCCGACGGCAGCGTGATCGAAATCCGCGGCAATCCGATGCCCGGCGGCGGCTTTGTCACCACCTACACCGACATCAGCGCCTTTCGCCAGGCCGAGACCGAACTCAAGGGCCTGGCCGAAACGCTGGAGCATCGCGTGCAGCAGCGCACCTTGGACCTGGAAGCCGCCAAGGCCGAGGCCGAGCGTGCCAATCTGGCGAAAAGCCGCTTCCTGGCTGCCGTCAGTCACGATCTGCTGCAACCGCTGAATGCTGCGCAGCTCTTCGCCCACGGTCTGCGCACACGGCTCACCGATGAGGCGCAGCGCGGCGCCTTGCAGCGCATCCAGGCAGCGCTGACCTCGACCGAAGGCTTGCTCTCGGGCTTGCTCGACATCTCCAAGCTGGATGCCGGTGGCTTGCGCCCGGCGCCACGGCCTTTTGCGCTGGGCGAGCTGATCGAGCAGTTGCGTGCCGAGTTCGCCATCCTGGCCACCGAACAGGGCCTGCGCCTGCGTGCGGTGCCGAGCCGGCACTGGGTGCGCAGCGATCCGCTACTGCTGCGCCGGGTGCTGCAGAACTTTCTCACCAATGCGCTGCGCTACACCGAGCGCGGCGATGTGCTGATCGGCTGCCGGCGCCTGCGCGGCGGCCGGCTGCTGGTGGCGGTCTACGACACCGGTCCAGGCATTCCCGAGGCCGAACGCGAGCGCATCTTCGAGGAGTTCCAGCGGCTGCCGGAAGGCAAGCAGCGCGCGCCGCAGGGATTGGGACTGGGACTGGCCATCGCCGAGCGCATCGCCCGCCTGCTCGGCCATCCGCTGGTGCTGCGCAGCAAGCCTGGGCGCGGCACCATGTTCGGATTGGTGTTGCCGGTGGTTGCAGCGCGCGAGACCACCCCCGAGCCGCCGCCCGTGCCGGCGCCCAGTGGTCGCGACCGGCGCATCCTGGTGCTCGACAATGATCGCGAAGGTCGCCAGGCATTGGCGCAGCTGCTCGCCGACTGGGGCTTCCAGGTCAGCAGCGCACACCACCCCGAGGAAGCCCAGCGCTGCCTCGAACAGGCTCAGGCTGATCTGTGGATCCTCGACTTCCACCTCGATCACGGCACTGGACTCGATGCCTACCAGCAACTCTGCGGGACTTTCCCTGCCGTGCCCACGATCGTCATCAGCGCCGACCACTCCGCCGAACTGTCCAGTCTGATCAGCGAACACGAACTGCACCTGCTGCACAAACCGATCAAACCCTTGAAGCTGCGCGCCCTGCTGAACCAGTTGCTCAAGGCGCGGCGATAGGGGGTTGTAGCGCTGGGGCTGGGGATTGGGGCGCGTTGCTGGCGGAGTTCAGGAGTCGGGAAGGCCTGATCGCGCGCAAGCGCGCTCCCACAAGCCTGAGGCGATGCTCGCGC
>ERZ1066138.470-NODE-470-length-13699-cov-7.945837_pt1 | contig 13699 bp, 10 predicted proteins | sample MGYA00382785_ERZ1066138 | MGnify/ENA primary metagenome ERZ1066138 (study PRJEB33369, sample SAMEA5778368) | biofilm metagenome | biome: Industrial cooling water; feature: Water cooling tower basin; material: Biofilm | place: United Arab Emirates | collected... | reverse complement strand
GCGTCAGGGCGGTCGAGGACAGCGTGGACAGCGGTGCGACATCGCCGTTGGCGCTGGCGTCGAAGCGGGCGAGCGAAGTGGAGCCGCTGAACTGCGTGACCACCAGCGTCGATGGCTGGCCTTGCTCGCCGAACAGGAAGGCGACATCGGAGACGCCACTCAAGGTGGTCGCGAAACCGGCGATTCGGCGCACGGGAGCGACGTCGCCATTGGCGGTGGCGGAGAAGGTGAGGACCTGGTTGAAACAGCCGATGATGATCTCGGTGCCCGTGTTGTCGGTGGTGATTCCTGCGGATCGGGCATTGCACAGCGCCAGTTGCGTGGCGGCGCCCTGGATCACCCGCACCGGCGCGACATTGCCGCTGGCCGTGCGTGCAAACACCTGGATGCGCTTGGCGAAGTTGAGGTCGCCCGGCACGTAGTCGGAGACCGCGATCTGGTCGAGTCCGAAGAGATAAACGATGTCGGTGGGAATCGAGCCGATGCCGGTGTTGCTGCCGCTGATCGTGCGCGTGGGAGCGGCGTTGCCGGTCGCCGAGCGCGAGTGGAAGTGCAGGGCCGAGAAGTTCGCAGGCGCGACGACGATCTCATCGGTGAGCGGGATGTAAGCCAGGCCCTTGGGTTGTCCGTTGAGCTGCAGCTCGCGCAGTGGCAGCGCATCTCCATTGGCGCCCAGCTGAAAGCTCTGGATGCGGAACAGCGAATTGTTGGCGACCAGGATTTCCTGCCGACTGCTGATGGTGATGATGTCGCTGAGCCCATTGCTGCCATTGCCGATTCCGGTCCGCGCCCCGACGATGCGTCGCAGCGGCGGCGGATTGCCATTGGCAGTGTCCGACCAGACACTGATCCGGTTGGGTGGACTGCCGTTGGCGCTGCCATCGGTGACATAGATCTCCGCCATCGCCGGTTGCGCCAGCAAGGCAAGCGCGAACACCCAACGCATCGCTCATCTCCTTTCCGCAAGGCTGCGCACTGTGCGCCAAAGCCCGCGCCGCGTACGCGAGGCGGGTCACGGTTGCCGCATCGTGGCAGAGGGCGATACAAGGATGTGTGCGCAAGGCACGGCGGGCGTATTGGCAGGGCCTTTCGTAGGAGCGCGCCTGCGCGCGATCAGCCTCGCACTGAGGCCAGACCCTTTTCGCGCCCAAGGGCGGTATAGGGCGATGGCTAGCCCGGTTCCCCCCAGTCCTGACGCAGCGCGAGGGTGGGTGAGAGCCGTGCGGCGCGTCGGGCTGGAATGAAGGCGGCGGCCAGCGCGGCGCTGACGAGGATGGCGGTGACCGCCAGCCATTGACTTGGTGTGATCGCTTCAATGCCAATTACTGCACTCTGGACCATGCGGGCAAAGGCCATCGCAGCGATGCTGCCGACGACGATGCCCAGGATGCTGGTGCGCAGGCCGCGCAGCAGCGTGCTCTGCAGGACCTGGGAGGGCAGGGCGCCGAGCGCCAGCGCGACGCCGTACTCGCGGCGCCGGCTTTCCACCCATTGGCTGAGGCTGCCGTAGGTGCCGGCGATGACCAGCACCAGCGCGGGCAAGGCGAATGCGCCCAACAGCCGAGCCTGAAAGCTCTGTTCGGCGTGTGCCAAGGCGAAGACTTCCTTGAGTGTCTGCGCCGCACCAACGGGCACACTGCTGTCATGCGCCCTCAAGGTCTGTTCGAGTTCGGGCTTGAGTGCGGCCGGATCGACGCTGGTCCGCGCCAGTACCTGCAGCGGAAACCAGCCCTCGAAGATCGCAAGTATCTCGATGGGCGTCTGTGCCAGTGACAGGTAGAGGGTCGCTGGCGCTGCTTCGGTGAGCGAGGAGCGCACATCGGCCACCACGCCGACGATCGCGAAGTCCTGATTCGCCAGAATGATGCGCTGGCCCAGTGGCGAGTTCTGACCGAAATGAATGCGTGCGAAAGCCTGATTGACGATGGCGACCCGCGCGCTGTTGCCAAGGTCGCTTCCACTGAAGCTGCGTCCGCTGATCTGCGCCACGCCCAGTGTTTCGAAGTAGCCCGGGCTGACCGCTCGCAGGTCGGCATTGTACGGCTCGGCCTGCCCAGCGAGATGGAAAGGAAAGTTGCCGCCGGTCGCCAGCGGCAGGCCCATCGCCACCACCGCGCTCGCCTCCACGCCTGGCAGTTCACGCGCCTGGCGCGCCATTTCCTCTGCCAGTGCCGCAACTGTTTCGCTGCTGCGCTGGTGGCGCGTTCCGCCTGTCCAGTAGGGAATCGCCAGCAACTGCTCATGGGCGAATCCCGGATCGATGTTGCGCAGGCGAGTGAAGGCATCGAGGACCAGGGAGGAGGCGAGCAGCAGGACCAAGGCCAAGGCCACTTGCAGCGCCACCATCAGTTCGCGCAAACGCGGCGTGCCACTGGCAATTGCGCCCGCGCCGCCAGTCTTGAGTGTCGGGGCGATCGCAGGGCGGCTGCTGGCCAGGATGCTTGGGACACCGGCACAGAGCGCGACGAGCCAGGCACAGGCCAGTGCGAAGAGCATGCTGGACCAGGACAGTTGCACGCCTTGCCACAAGAAGTCGTTGCCGCGCAGTTCCCATAGCAGGTGCAGCAAGCCTTGGGCGACGGGCAATGCGAGTAGCGCTGCGGCAGTCGCCAGTACGAGGCCTTCCAGCAACAGGTTACGCGCCAGCGCCACACGGTCGGCGCCGACGGCGATCCGAACTGCAAGCTCGCGTTGGCGCTCCAGACCCCGCAGCACCAGCAGGTTGGCGAAGTTTGCGAGGACAATCGTCAACAGGATGGCCACCGCTGCCACCATTAGTCCGATCGGTTCGGCGTAACCCAGGGTGCGCGCGGACATGTAGCCGAGCAATTCGGGCTGTAGCTCAGGCGATGGCGGCTGGTCGAACAAGTCATTGGATCGCGCCGCAAACATCGCGCCGGCCTGCGCCAGGCTGAGATCGTCCCTCAGACGCGCAATGACCGTGTAGTTGCTGCCTTGGCCGATGCTGGCAGCGACCGGCATCAGCGGCAGATGCACCTCGACCGGACTGACCCGCGCGTAGCTGTCGGGGAGTACGCCGACGACGCGATGGCGCGTGTCGTCCAGCACCAACTCTGCGCCGAGCGCGGCTTCGACGCTGCCGTAGTGGCGGCGGGCAAATCCGGCACCGATCACGGTCGCGCTCGCGCTTTCGACATCATCCTCGCGCATGAACTCGCGCCCTACCGCAGGGCTGATTCCGAGGACGCGGTGGAAGTTCCAGCTCACGTGATGTACGCGAATGCGCTGCGCGCCCTGGGCGGCGTTCAAGGTGTAGGTCGCAGTCGTGCTGGCCGCCGGCTCGCCGATGCCGACGGCCTCATCGCGCAAGCTCGTGAACTGCGCATGCGACATGCCGACGCGCCCTTGCTGGTAGCGCCAGCCCAAATCGACCAGCCGCTCCGGCGCCGTGACCGGCAAGCGCTCCAGAAGGATCGCTTGCACGATGCTGTACATCGAGGTGGCTCCCGCGATGCCCAAGGCCAGCATCAGGACGGTCAGCCAGGAAAAGATCTGGCGCTTCCACAGAGTCCGTAGTGCGAGGAGCGTGTCGGCAATGAGCACTTGCATGCAGAGGCCTCGGATGCGTCGGATCTCGGCGGGAAGCATGGGCCGTGCCATGCTGCGGGCGGCGCGGCACATCGCGCTGCATCTGGCTCAGCATCCGCGCGCACGAGTATCGAAAGGTCCGCTCGTGTCCCATTTCGTACAGGCTGCGTCCGTTCGCGAACGGTAGCGTCCGGCGCGCCAAGGATGGTCGAACCGTCGTGGCCGTCGGCAGCTGGGTGCTGGGTGCGGCGGGTCAGGACCGTCGGAAGGTCCCGCGATAGCATTCGGCGATCAGCCTCACATTGAGGCGCGACCCTTTTCGCGCCCAAGGGGATCTTTCTCAGGAGCGCGCCTGCGCGCGATCAGCCTCATACCGAGGCCAGATCCTTATCGCGCCCAAGGGCGCTCCTACAAGGCTGTCGCCAGCTTCATGAGCGTGCCAGGCTGGAGTCAAGGCGCTGGTCAGCTCGGTGTCGGTGAGGATGGCGGGGCCGCCAGCCGTTGGCTCGCTGTGATCGCGGCTGCAGTGAGACGCTCTGCCGGCTGAGTGCGGGCTTGCTCGCCTGCTTGCCAAGCCCACCGGGCTGCGCCTATGCTCCGCCGCCATTGCGTATTAATGCGTTAATACATTGATGAAGCGTCGAGCGGTGCAACCTGAGGCGACTGCGACGACACCGGACGAGTTCCTGTGTCGTGCCCTGCTGACCATGAAGACCGAGGAGGAGGTGCGGGCCTTCCTGCGCGATCTGCTGACGCCGGCGGAGTTCGAGGCGGCCAGTGATCGGTGGCGGGTGGTGCCGTACCTGCGGGCCGGTCTGGCCTATCGCGAGATCCATGATCGCACCGCAGTGAGCGTGACCACGGTGGGCCGCGTGGCGCGGTTTCTGCAGTCGGGCTTCGGCGGCTATCAGCTTGCCGAGCAGCGCTTGAAGCGGCGCGGGCAGTGGCCGGTGCCCAAGGCCGAGGATGAAGGCGAGGCCTGATGCGCAGCCGGGTGGCACCGATGCTTGCATTGACACAGAGCGGCATCGCATCGATGTCGCACGGGATGGATGGAACACACCTAAGGATAGGACAGGAGCGAGCAGCATGAACAAATCCAGGGATCGACTGCGGATCGCAGTGCAGAAGTCGGGGCGCTTGTCGGAGGCCTCGCAGGATCTGCTGGCGCGCTGCGGACTCAAGTTCCGGCAGAGCCGCGACAAGCTCTTCTGCTACGGTGAAAGCCTGCCCATCGACCTGCTCCTGGTGCGCGATGACGACATTCCCGGCCTGATTGCGCAGGGCGTGTGTGAGCTGGGCATCGTCGGTCGCAATGTGGCGCGCGAGCAGGCCCTGGATGGCCGGGCGCGCGGGATCGAGGCCGCCTGGGACGAGCTGAAGGACCTGGGATTTGGCGGCTGCCGGCTGTCCATCGCGCTGCCGTCGGAAGAGGAGTATCGCGGTGCCGATAGCCTCAACGGGCGCCGCATCGCGACCAGCTACCCGGCCTTGCTGGCGGACTTCCTGGCGCGCCTGGGGGCCAGCGCGGAGATCGTGGTGCTCAACGGTTCGGTGGAGATCGCGCCGCGCCTGGGCACGGCAGACTTGATCTGCGATCTGGTGTCGTCTGGCGCCACGCTGCTGGCCAACCAGCTGAAAGAGGCGGCGGTGATCCTTGACAGCCAGGCGGTGCTGATCGGCACGCGCCAGGAGTTTGCCGACGAGCGCACCGAGCTGACCGAGCTGCTGCTGCGCCGCGTGGACGGCGTGATCCGCGTGCGCGAGTCCAAGCTACTGCTGTTCAATGCCGCCCGTGCCCAACTGGCCGAGGTGCTGCGTCGCCTGCCCAAGGGCGATCCGCCGCAGTTGGCGACGCTGGATGGCGGCCCCGATCGGCTGGCCGTGCAGGCGGTCTGCCATGAAGCGATCAGCTGGCAGCATCTGGAAGAACTCAAGCGCGCCGGCGCCAGCCATCTCTTGGTCCTGCCGGTGGAAAAGATGCTCGCCTGAGCACTGCGCGTCCCCATTTTTCGAAGGTGTTTCCCCATGAGTGAGCAACGACTCAGCATTTACCGTTGGCCCGAGCTGGATGCCGCCCAGCGCGAGGCTGCACTCGACCGACCCCCCAACAGCCTGGGCGATGAGGTGATGGCGGCAGCGCGCAGGATCCTGGAGCAGGTGCGCGCCGATGGCGATTCCACGCTGCGCGCCCTGACGCGCCGTTTCGATGGCTGCGAGGTCGAGGATTTCCGCGTCTCGGAGGCCGAGTTCGCCGCCGCCGAGGCAGCGCTGGACGATGAACTGAAGGCGGCGATCCGCGAGGCGCGCCAGCGCATCGAGCACTTTCATCGTCTGTGCAAACCGCAGCCGATCATGGTGGAGACCGCGCCGGGCGTGATCTGCGAACGTTTGCCGGTGGCGATCGGCAGGGTCGGGCTGTATGTCCCCGCCGGCTCCGCGCCCTTGCCCTCCACTGCGCTGATGCTGGCGGTGCCGGCGCGCATCGCCGGCTGCCGCGAGATCGCCATGGTGACGCCACCGCGTGCGGATGGTCGTGCCGATCCGGCGGTGCTGTACGCCGCGCGCGTGGCCGGCGTCGAGCGCGTGTACAAGCTGGGCGGCGCGCAGGCCATCGCGGCGCTGGCCTATGGCACCGAGAGCGTGCCCCGCGTGGACAAGATCTTCGGCCCGGGCAACGCCTATGTCACCGCGGCCAAGATGCTGGTCAGCCAGAGTCCTGCCGGTCCGGCCATCGACATGCCGGCCGGGCCATCGGAAGTGATGGTGGTGGCCGACAACTACGCCGATGCCTGCTTCGTGGCCGCCGATCTGCTGTCGCAGGCCGAACACGGCGCCGACTCGCAGGCCATCCTGGTGACCACCGACAGCAGCCTGATCGAAGCGGTGGAAGATGCGCTGGCCGAAACCCTGGCCAAGCTGCCGCGCAGCGAGCTGGCCAGTGCCGCGCTGCGGCACTCACGGGCGATCAAGGTGGCGGATCTGAACCAGGCCATGGAAGTGGCCAATGCCTATGCGCCCGAGCATCTGATCCTCAATGTGGTCGAGCCGCGCAAGTGGTTGATGTCGGTGGAAAATGCCGGCTCTGTGTTCCTCGGCCGCTACACGCCGGAGTCGCTCGGTGACTACTGCAGCGGCACCAATCACGTGCTGCCCACCTATGGCTATGCGCGCACGCAGAGCGGCGTTTCGGTGCAGAGCTTCCAGAAGCTGATCACGGTGCAGGAGGCCAGTGCCGATGGCCTGAAGGCGATCGGACCTTGCGCCATGACGCTGGCGCGCGCAGAAGGCCTGGAAGCCCACCGGATTGCGGTGGAAGTGCGCCTGCACAGCATTGCCTGCGAGGGCCGGCCATGAGCGTGCTCGATCTGGCGCGCCCGGAATTGCTGGCGCTCAAGCCCTACAGCTCAGCCCGCCTGGAAGCCCAGGGCGGGGAACTGATGCTCAATGCCAACGAGTGGCCCTATCCGGACTCGCCCTGGCATCGCTATCCGGATCCGCAGCCCGAGGCCCTGCTGCAGCAACTGGCCGTCCTGTATGGCGTGTCGACGGCACAAATCTTCGTCGGGCGTGGCAGTGATGAGGCCATCGACCTCTTGGTACGCGCCTTCTGCCGTGCCGGACAGGACGCGATTCTGATCAGCCCGCCCACCTTCGGCATGTACGCGGTGGCAGCGGGCGTGCAGGGCGCCGAGGTGCTGAGCGTGCCCTTGCGCATTGATGGCGACTACTCCTTGGATGTGGATGCGCTGATCGCCACGGCGCTGGCACGGTCGGTCAAGCTGGTGTTCGTCTGCACGCCGAACAATCCCACCGGCGGCCTGGTGCCGCGCAGCGAGATCCTGCGTCTGCTTGAGGCACTGCGCGGCAAGGCGCTGGTGGTGGTGGACGAGGCCTACGTCGAGTTCGCCGGTGTGCCCAGTCTCGCCGCCGATCTGGCGCAGCATCCGCATTTGGGCGTGTTGCGCACCCTGTCCAAGGCCTATGGTCTGGCCTCGGCGCGGCTGGGCTGCCTGCTGGCGGCGCCGGAGCTGATCGGCCTGCTGCGGCGGATCATGGCGCCCTATCCGGTACCCGGGCCGTGTCTGGCAGCGGCATTGGAGGCCCTGGCGCCGGCGCAGGGCGCGCTGCGCGAGGAGCGCCTGGCCCTGATCCGCAGCGAGCGCGAACGCGTGGCAGCAGCTCTGCGGGCGCTGCCTGCGGTGCGCAGGGTATGGCCCAGCGCGGCCAATTTCCTCTGCTTCCAGATCGCCGACGCGGAGAGCGTGTATCGCCGCCTGTTGGCGCAGGGCATCGTGCTGCGCAACGTCGCTCACTATCTGGGACTGCCGCAGGTGCTGCGTCTCAGCATCGGTCGGCCCGAGGACAATCAGCGCGTGCTGGCGGCGCTGGCGGCCTTGGATTCCGCGCCGCAGGAGGCTGCGGCATGAAGCGCAAGATTCTCTTTGTCGATCGCGACGGCTGCCTTATCGAGGAGCCTGCGGACGAGCAGATCGATTCGATCGAGAAGTTCCGTCTGCTGCCCGATGTCGTGCTCTCCTTGCGCCGGCTGGTGGATGCGGGCTATCGCCTGGTGATGGTCAGCAATCAGGATGGGCTGGGCACTGCGAGTTTTCCCACCGAGCATTTCGAGCCGCCGCAGCGGCTGCTGCTCGACATTCTGGAAACGCAGGGCATCCGCTTCGAGGCCATCCGCATCGACCCGCACTTCCCACATCAGCCCAATGACACCCGCAAGCCCAAGGTCGGCATGCTGCTCGACTACCTGCGAAGTGAGGACTGGGATCGCGCCGGCAGTGCGGTGATCGGCGATCGCGATACTGATCTCGAGCTGGCGCAGAACATGGGCCTGCGCGGGATCCGCGTCGGTCCCAAGGGCGTGTCTTGGCCGGAGATCGTGCGCCAGCTGATCGAACAGCCGCGGCGTGCGGAAGTGCGGCGGCAGACGCGCGAAACCAGCATCGTCGTGCGAGTGGATCTCGACCGTGAGAGCGAAGCGCACGCGCGCACCGGGATCGGCTTTTACGATCACATGCTGGAGCAGATCGGCAAGCACGCCGGGATCAGCCTGTGGCTGGAATGCCAGGGCGATCTGCACATCGACGAGCACCACACGGTAGAGGACTGCGCGCTGGCCCTGGGTCAGGCGTTGCGTCAGGCACTCGGCGACAAGCGTGGCATCGGACGCTACGGCTTTGCCCTGCCGATGGACGAAAGTGAGGCGCAAGCCACGCTGGATCTGTCCGGGCGGCCGTACTTCGTGTTCGAGGGCAGCTTCCCACGTGCCGAAGTCGGCGGGCTGCCGACGGAACTGGTGCCGCACGTATTCCGTTCGTTGTGCGAGACGCTGGGTGCCAATCTGCACCTGCGCGTGCACGGCGAGAACGCCCATCACATGGTGGAAGCCTGCTTCAAGGCGGTGGCTCGCTGCCTGCGCCTGGCCTTGCGTCGCGAGGGCGACAGCCTGCCCAGCACCAAGGGTGCCTTGTGAGCGCCGTCACCATCGTGCACTCCTCGGTGGCCAACATCGGCTCGGTGGCGGCGGCCTTCGAACGTGCCGGCGCCGCGGTGACGATCAGCCGCGACTGGGAGGAGATCCGCCGCGCGCCACGCGTGGTGCTGCCCGGCGTGGGTGCGGCGCGACCGGCGATGCAGGAACTCGAGCGTCTGGGCCTGCGCGAGCGCCTGCCCACGCTGACGCAACCGGTGCTGGGCGTGTGCCTGGGCATGCAGCTGATGTTCCGCCATTCGGCCGAGGGCGAGGTGGATTGCCTGAGCATTTTTGACAGCGACATCGCGAAGCTGCCGGCGCAGCCCGGCCTGCGCTTGCCGCACATGGGCTGGAATCGCCTGAAGCCATTGCGCCAGCACCCCTTGATCGAGGGCCTGGGCGCCTCCGACTTTGCCTACTTCGTGCATGGCTACGCCGCGCCGGTGGATGCCCACACGCTGATGGCTTGCACCCATGGCCAGCGCTTCGCCGCCATCGTTGCGCGCGGCAATTTCATGGGCGCGCAGTTCCATCCCGAGCGCTCGGCGCAGGTCGGCGCGCGGCTGCTCGCCAATTTCCTGCGTCTGGATGCCGACCTGCTCAGCCAAGGAGCCACATCGTGATTGCGATTCCCGCCATCGACCTGCGCGAGGGCAGGGTGGTGCGCTTGTTCCAGGGCGATTACGCGCAGGAAACGCGCTATGCGCAGGATCCGGTGGCCCTGGCCCAGCACTACGCGGATGCTGGAGCCCAGTGGCTGCATTTGGTCGATCTCGATGGCGCGCGACAAGGCGGCAGCGCCAATCTGGCGGTGATCGAGGCCATCGCCGCGATCACCGGTCTGCAGCTGCAGTGCGGCGGCGGCGTGCGCAGTGAGGCTGATTACCAGCGCCTGCGCACGGCCGGCGTGGCGCGGGTGGTGATCGGCAGTCTGGCTGTACGTGAGCCGGAGCGTGTTGCGGCCTGGGGTCAGCGCGACGGGTCCGAGGCGATCTGTCTGGCGCTGGATGCCCGCGCCGACGCGGGCGGCGTGTTCCGCGTGCACACGGCGGGTTGGGAGAAAGCCGAAGCGCTGAGCCTGGATGAGGCGCTGGCGCAGTTCGGCGCACAAGGGTTCCGCCACATGCTGGTCACCGACATCGATCGCGACGGCACCCTGCAAGGCCCCAACCTGCAGCTTTATGCCCAGCTGCGTGCGCAATTCCCGCAGTTGGCCTTGATCGCCTCCGGTGGCATCCGCGAGCTGGGCGACCTGATCGCGCTGCGTGAGCTGGGCATGGCCGCCGTGGTGATCGGCAAGGCGCTGCTGGAAGGTCGCTTCACCGTGGAGGAGGCGCTGAAGTGCTAGCCCGACGCATCATTCCCTGCCTGGATGTCCGCGATGGCCAGGTGGTCAAGGGCGTGCGCTTCCGCGACCACGTGGTGATGGGCTCGATCCTCGAGCTGGCGCTGCGCTATCGCGATGCCGGTGCCGACGAGCTGGTCTTCTACGACATCACCGCCAGCCCGGAAGGACGCAGCGTCGAGCGCGCCTGGGTGGAGCGCGTGGCGCGTGCCATCGACATCCCCTTCTGCGTGGCCGGCGGCATCCGCAGCGTCGAAGACGCGCGCCAGGTGCTGTATGCCGGCGCCGACAAGATTTCGATCAACTCGCCGGCACTGGAGAACCCCGATCTGATCGACGCGCTCAGCGCCGAGTTCGGTCAACAATGCATCGTGGTCGGCATCGACAGCCGCGAGGTCGACGGCGAGTACCGCGTCAACCAGTACACCGGCGATCCGAGCAAGTCGCGCGAATTGGCCCGTCGCACCTTCGACTGGGTGCGCGAAGTCAGCGCGCGCGGTGCTGGCGAGATCGTCCTCAACTGCATGAACGTCGACGGCGTGCGCCAGGGTTATGACATCGCCCAGTTGCGCGCGGTGCGTGCGCTGACCGATCTGCCCTTGATCGCCTCCGGCGGCGCCGGTACGCCCGAGCACTTCGCCGCAGTGATGCGCGAGGCCGATGTCGACGGCGCACTCGCCGCCAGCGTGTTCCACAGCGGCGCGATCGCCATCCCGGATCTCAAACGCTATCTGCTGCAACAAGGCCTGGTGGTGCGCCCATGAGTGGGAGTTTTGCGATCGAAGCCGTTGATTTTGCCAAGGGCGATGGTCTGGTGCCAGCCATCGTGCAGGATGCGCAGAGCGGGCTGGTGCTGATGCTGGGCTACATGAACGAGGCGGCGCTGCGCCACACCCTGGACAGCGGGCAGGTCACCTTCTACAGCCGCAGCAAGGGACGCCTGTGGACCAAGGGCGAGAGCTCCGGCCATGTGTTGCGGCTGCGTCGCATCGATCTTGATTGCGATGCCGACACGCTGCTGGTGCAGGCCGATCCCATCGGACCGACCTGCCACACCGGCACTCGCACCTGCTTTGGCGAGTTCCCCGGCCCGGCCTTGAGCTTTCTCGGCACGCTGGCGCAACTCATCGAAACCCGACATCGCGAACGTCCCGCTGGCAGCTACACCACCAAGCTCTTCGACGCCGGGACACGCCGCATCGCACAGAAAGTCGGCGAGGAAGGCGTCGAGACTGCGCTGGCCGCAGTCGCCCAGGATCGCGATGCCCTGCTCGGCGAGGCCGCCGATTTGGTCTTCCATCTGCTCGTCCTGCTCCGTGACCGCGGCGCCGGCATCGAAGACTTGGCCAGAGTACTGGCCAGCCGGCATCGCTAGGGAACTTCCGCCGGGCCGGGAAGGCCGGCCCGCCAATCAAGCATGCAAGTGATTGATTGGTCGGAGCAAAGTTCCGACATGTGCCGCACTTGGCGTGGGCTGACAAGTCCGGATGGACTTGTGCAGACCTTCAGGGCGGGTGGGATGAGAAGTCCAATTTGCGGCTAATTGCCATGGAGGGCGTCGCCCTGCCGCGCCATGGACATCCGCAGGCCTTGCTTTCACAGGCGGCGAGCCCCACTCCCAGCACGCCAGATATGTCGATCAGCGCTTCCATCTGGCCCGGGCTGATCGCGCCCAACGCCGCTCCCACCGGCTTGCCGCCGGCATCCAGGAGCCGAGGAGCGCCCGCGCGGCGCCCAAGTGCGCGCATTCATCGCCAGCGCCTCAGATTTTGCCGTGCTCGGAAGGTTCTGCTTGACCATGGCCGAGCGCCACCCAGATGATCGCCGGCTAGGCTTTGGTCCTTCAGGGGGTTGTATGGCGAAGTCCACGTTTGCAGGGCGCACATGTTTGGCTTTGTGTAGTGCGCTGTTCACTGGAATGGTCGGTGGCGTGATGACGACGGGGGCCATGGCACAGGCTGCGCCTGCGCCGGTCTTCGCGCCTGTCATCGAGACGCTGGAGGTCAAGGGCGAAGTGAGCAGCCGCCAGCCCGCTCCGGTGAGTACGCCAAGGACTTATGCGCTGCGCGCGCCGCTCGGGCAGGGTTACCTGGATGAGGTTGAGCCCAATGGGACCATCGCCAGCGCTTCGCCGATCAGCTCTGGCGACGCTGTGGTTCGCGCCAATCTGTTTCCCGCCACCGATGTGGATTTCTACTCCTTCACCGCGGCCGCGGGCGACCGCATCCATGCGGCGGTCATGACTGCTGCCAGCGCTGGCAATAGTAGTGACAGCCAATTGACGCTGCTCGCCAGCGACGGTACGACGGTTATCGAGTTCGATGACGACAATGGCACCTTTGCCGGATTCTCGTCGAGTATCGCTGGTGCCGTCATCCCGGCCAATGGCACCTATTACCTGCGGGTCAATGACTTCAGCGCCGCCAGCGGGACTCAGAGCGGCTACGAACTGCATTTTCGCGTGCAGAGTGGGGCGCCAACTCCAGAAGTGGAACCTAATGACACGCCAGCCACCGCCAACGTCTTTCCGGCCAATGGCTGGGTCAGTGGCGCGCGCAATCCAGCCTCCGCTACTGAGCAAGACTGGTATCAAATGAACCTCAATGCCGGCGATACCGTCTTTCTGTCGCTGGATCTCGATCCGGAACGCGATGCCACCTCGTGGAATGGCCGATTGGGGATTGCCTTGTTCGGCGATGCCGGCAATCAGATCCTGGTGGCCGATGATGCAGGTACCGTTGATGCACTGCCTTCCGAGGCCTTGTTCATGACGGTCAAGGATGCTGGCACCTACTTTGCCTTTGTCGATTCGGCCTCGGCGGCAGTCGGTGGACCCACTGCGACCTACCGCTTGAGCGTGAGCATTCGTCCAAATGTCAACGAAGGCGTGAACTGCACGACCTACACCTCGACCAACGTCCCGCAGACCATCGGCCCCGGCGCCGGGCTGGTGTCGTCCACGATCACCGTACCAGGCAATCCGCGGGTGGCTGATGTCGACGTGCTGCTGCAACTGAACCACGCGCAGATGAACGAGATTGACGCCCATCTGCGCTCGCCAGCAGGCCAAGATCTTGGCCTTTTCACCGACATCGGTGCAGCGGCTACCGGCGGCCAGACACAAATGGATCTGTGGCTGGACGACGAGGCTGGCGTACCGCCTACATTCACGGTCCTGCGTGGGATGCGCTACAAGCCGGAGAATAATCCAACTGGCGGCACCGCAAATACATCGGGTGCTTATCGCCTGAGTTGGTTCGATGGCATCAATGCCGGTGGCACCTGGACCCTGGATCTGCGCGATGACCTTGCGA
>ERZ1066138.469-NODE-469-length-13725-cov-9.136576_pt1 | contig 13725 bp, 9 predicted proteins | sample MGYA00382785_ERZ1066138 | MGnify/ENA primary metagenome ERZ1066138 (study PRJEB33369, sample SAMEA5778368) | biofilm metagenome | biome: Industrial cooling water; feature: Water cooling tower basin; material: Biofilm | place: United Arab Emirates | collected... | reverse complement strand
GGCGCGAACGCGCGCTCGGAGATGATCGAGCCGTCGTAGTCGATCCCGTGCGTGACCAGCGGCCAGCCGTAGTTGGCGCCCGCGCGCAGCAGGTTGATCTCGTCGCCGCCGCGCGGCCCGTGCTCGTGCGACCAGATCTCGCCGGACTGCGGATCGCGCGCGAGTCCCTGCACGTTGCGATGCCCGCTGGTCCACACCTCCGCCCGCGCGCCTGATGCGGCAATTCGCGGGTTGTCCGGCGCGGCGGCGCCGTCGCGCGTCAGTCGCAGGATCTTGCCGAGGTGGGAAGCGGGATCCTGTGCCGCCGCCTTGTGGTCAAAGCCGTCGCCGACGCTGAGGAGCAGCGTGCCGTCGGGCAGGAACAGCATGCGGCCTCCGGGGTGGCCGGGCCCCGCCTTGTCCGGCTGCGAGCGGAAGATCACGCGGCCGTCCTGCAGCCGCCCGCCTTCGTAACGCGCGCGCCAGATGGCCGTGCGGTTGGCCTTCGCGTCGCCTTCCACGAAAGAAATGAAGAGCTCGCGCGTGCGCGCAAAGTCAGGGTCGAGCGTGACGTCCAGCAGGCCGCTGTCCGCCTCGGCGAACACGCCGGCGGGCCCGCCCGCGACCGGTTCCGGCAGCAGCCGGCCGTCGCGCACGATCCGCAGGCCGCGGTACTTCTCGGTGACGAGGATGTCGCCCTCGGGCGTGAAGGCAAGGCTCCAGGGCCGCTGCAGGCCGTCCGTGATGCGCTCGAGCCGAACGCCGCCCTGGACGGACGCGCCCGCCGCGGCCAACGCGACGGCCTGCTCGCGCGGCGACTGCCCGACCGCGGCCGCGACGCAGGGCAGGCTGACGAGCATTGCAAGGATGAGTTTCGACATCGGCGCCGTCCCACGGATGGAGGGAAAACCCGAGGCTAGCCGAAGGGTCGGGCTCCGGGAGCCCGGAATTGGCGAAGCGCCGTAACGGTGCGACGAACGGCGGGGACGCGTTAGCACTCCGGGACGTTCACGGCCAGGCCGCCCTGGGAGGTCTCCTTGTAGATGGCCTTCATGTCGTAGCCGGTCTGGCGCATCGTCGCGATCACCTGGTCGAGCGACACCTTGTGCGTGCCGTCACCGCGCAACGCCAGCTTGGCGGCGTTGATCGCTTTCACGGCGCCCATCGCGTTGCGCTCGATGCAGGGGATCTGCACGAGGCCCGCGATCGGGTCGCAGGTGAGGCCCAGGTTGTGCTCCATGCCGATCTCGGCGGCGTTCTCGAGCTGGCCGTTGCTGCCGCCGAGCGCGGCCACGAGCCCGCCCGCGGCCATCGAACAGGCGACGCCGACCTCCCCCTGGCAGCCCATCTCGGCGCCCGAGATCGAGGCGTTGCGCTTGTAGAGCAGCCCGATCGCGCCGGCGGCGAGCAGGAAGCGGCGGATGCCGGCCTCGTCGCCGCCGGGACAGCGGCGCGCGTAGTAATGCATCACGGCGGGCACGATGCCGGCGGCGCCATTGGTCGGCGCGGTCACGACCTGCCCGCCCGCAGCATTCTCCTCGTTCACCGCGAGCGCCCAGGCATTCACCCACTCCATGGCATCCGCCCGCGCCGCGTCGGCTTCGAGCGCGCGCTTCATCTGCGGCGCGCGGCGCCGGACCTTCAGCACCCCCGGCAACGTGCCCTCGGCCGCGAAGCCGCGCTCCACGCAGGCCTGCATCACCGACCAGATGCGCGCCAGCCGGGCGTCGACTTCGGCCGCCGGCCGCAGCGCCAGCTCGTTGACGCGCATCAGGCCGTCGATCGACAGCCCGGCGCGCGACGCCTGCGCCAGCAGCTCCTCGCCGCTGCCGAAGGGCAGCGGCACTTCCGCGGGCCCCGCCGCGTCGGCGCCCGCTTCCTCGCGCTCACGCTGCACCGCCCCGCCGCCGATGGAATACATCTCCTCCGACAGCAGCGTCACGCCCGCGCCGTCGCGGGCGGTGAAGCGCATGCCGTTCGAGTGGCCGGGCAGCATCTGGTCGCGGTGGAACAGCAGGTTCATCGGCTCGTCGAACGCGATCTCGCGGCGTCCCAGCAGCCGGATGCGGCCGGACCCGCGGATGCGCGCCAGCGTCGGCTCCATCACCGCCGGGTCGAAGCCGGAGGGATCGTGTCCCTCGAGGCCGAGCAGGATCGCGCGGTCGGTGCAGTGCCCGAGCCCGGTCAGCGCGAGCGAGCCGTAGAGCTGGACGTAAACCTCCTCGGTGCGCGCGAGCAGGCCCTGCGATTCCAGGTCGAGCACGAAGTAGCGGGCCGCCAGCATCGGTCCCATCGTGTGCGACGACGAGGGCCCGACGCCCACCTTGAAGACGTCGAAGACCGAGAGGTTCACAGCGTCGCCAGCCGCCGCAGGATGAGGTCCGCGATCTCGCCGGCCAGCGCCACGCGCAGCGAGGCTTCCTCGTGCTGCTTGGCGAGCACCGCCGCCTCGTCGTAGCCGTAGTCGCGGGTGAGGCGGACCTGGTCGCGCGGAATGACCTCGGTCGCGCCTTGCGTGACCGAGAACTCCGCCGCGTAGAAGACCTCGTACTCGCCCGGCTTGTTGTCCGCCGTGACGGAGAGCAGCTCGCGGCCCGTCCGGTCCAGGTGCAGCCGTATGACGACGCTGGCCGTCGACGCGCTCGCCGCCGGCACGGCGCCGGCGTCGCGCAGGCGCCGGTCGAGCGCCGCGTACAGCGGCGAGAAGCGGTCGGAAGCCTCGATGTACGGCGCGGCCGCCACCGCCGGCAGCGGCGCCTGGCCGCGCAGGTGGAATCCGCAGCCCGCGAGCAGCGCCAGGAGGGCGAGGCCGGTTGCCGCGCGTCCCATCACACCACCACGTTCGCCAGCTTGCCGGGGACGTAGATGAACTTGCGCACCGGCTGGCCGGCCACGAACTTCGCGACCCCGGGGTCGGCGAGCACCGCCTCGCGCACGGCCGATTCGTCGGCCGCCACCGGCACGGAGAGGCGCGCGCGCAGCTTGCCGTTCACCTGCGCGCCGATCTCGATCGTGTCCCTGACCAGCGCCGCCTCGTCCGGTTCCGGCCAGCGCTCGTCGACCACGAGCGTCGCGTGCCCGAGCGCGCGCCACATCGCCTGCGACGCGTGCGGGACGACCGGCGACAGCATGAGCACCACGAGTTCGAGCGCCTCCTGCAGGACCGCCCGCCCCTGCGCCGTACGGTCCTGGAAGGCCGACAGCGCGTTGTACAGCTCCATCACGGCCGCGATCGCGGTGTTGAACATGCGCCGGCGGCCGATGTCGTCGCCGACCTTGGCGACGGTCTCGTGCACCTTGCGGCGCAGCTCGCGCGCGGGCCCCTCGAGCGCCGACGTGTCGAGCGCCGCCGCCGGGCCCGCCTCCACGTGCGAGTGCACGATCTTCCACAGCCGCTTCATGAAGCGGAAGGCGCCCTCGACGCCCTCGTCCGACCACTCGAAGGTGTGCTCCGGCGGGACGTTCGACATCGTGAACAGCCGCGCCGTGTCGGCGCCGTAGCGCTCGACCAGGTCCTGGGGATCGACGCCGTTGCGCCGGGACTTCGACATCGTGCCGATGCCGCCGTACTCCACCGGCTTGCCGTCACCCTTGAGGACACCCGCTCGGGTGGCACCCTCGCCGCTCGCCTCCACCTCCGACGGATGGTAGTACGTCACGCGGCCGGAGGCCGGCTTGCGGAACCAGATCTCGTTCAGGACCATGCCCTGCGTCAGCAGGCGCTGGAACGGCTCGCTGACGTCCGTGAGCCCGCAGTCGCGCATGACGCGCGTCCAGAAGCGCGAATAGAGCAGGTGCAGGATCGCGTGCTCGATGCCGCCGATGTACTGGTCCACCGGCATCCAGTACCGGGCGCGCGCGTCGACCATCGCGTCGCCATTGCCCGCCGAGGCGAAGCGGAAGAAGTACCACGACGAGTCCACGAAGGTGTCCATCGTGTCGGTTTCGCGCCGCGCGGCGCCGCCGCACGCCGGGCAGCGGCAGTCGAGGAAGTCGCGCGACTTCGCGAGCGGGTTGCCGGAGCCGTCCGGCACGAGGTCCTCGGGCAGCCGGACCGGGAGCTGGTCGTCCGGCACCGGCACGTCGCCGCAGGTCGCGCAGTGAATGATCGGGATCGGGCAGCCCCAGTACCGCTGCCGCGAGATGCCCCAGTCGCGCAGCCGCCAGACGACCTGCATGCGGCCGAGGCCCTTCGCCTCGAGGTCCCGGGCGATCGCGTCCACGGCCGCATCGTGGTCGAGGCCGTCAAAGGCGCCCGAATTCACGCAGCGGCCGTACTCCGCGTACCAGGGCTGCCAGGCTTCGGTCGAATACGGCCGGCCGTCGACGTCGATGACCGGCACGATCGGAAGCCCGTACTTCTTCGCGAACGCGAAGTCGCGCTCGTCGTGGCCCGGCACGCCCATCACGGCGCCTTCGCCGTAGGTCATCAGCACGTAGTTGCCGACCCAGACGGGCACTTCGGCGCCGGTCAGCGGGTGGCGGACGAAGAGCCCGGTCGCGACGCCCTTCTTCTCCATGGTGGCGACGTCGGCCTCCATGACGCTGCCGCGCCGGCATTCGTCCACGAAGGCGCGCACGGCGTCATCGCGCGCCGCGGCCAGCTCAGCGAGCGGGTGTTCGGCCGCGACAGCGACGAACGTCGCGCCCATGAGCGTGTCGGCGCGCGTCGTGAAGACCCTGAGCTCGCCCTTGCGGCCGCCGGCCTCGTACGGGAACGCGATGTTGACGCCCTCGCTGCGGCCGATCCAGTTCGCCTGCATCGCGCGCACGCGGTCCGGCCACTCGGGCAGCGTGTCGAGCGCGGCGAGCAGCTCCTCCGCGTACTGCGTGATGCGCAGGTAGTACATCGGGATCTCGCGCTTCTCCACCAGCGCCCCGGTGCGCCAGCCGCGCCCGTCGATCACCTGCTCGTTCGCGAGCACGGTCCGGTCGACCGGGTCCCAGTTGACCGTGCCGGTCTTCTTGTAGGCGATGCCGCGTTCGAGCATGCGCAGGAACAGCCACTGGTTCCACCTGTAGTAGTCCGCGTCGCAGGTCGCGAGCTCGCGCGACCAGTCGATCCCGAACCCGAGCGATTTCAGCTGCGCCTTCATGTGCGCGATGTTGTCGCGGGTCCACTTCGCGGGCGGCACGCCGTTCTCGATCGCCGCGTTCTCGGCCGGCAACCCGAAGGCGTCCCAGCCCATCGGCTGCAGGACATTGCGGCCCTGCATGCGCATGTAACGGGAGAGCACGTCGCCGATGGTGTAGTTGCGCACGTGGCCCATGTGCAGCTTGCCGCTGGGGTACGGGAACATGCACAGGCAGTAGTACTTCAACCGCGCGGCGTCCTCGCGCGCGGCGAACGTGCCGGCGGCGTCCCATTCGGCCTGCACGGCGGGCTCGATCTCTTTCGGTTCGTAGCGTTCTTTCATGCGAACTGGGAAGGATACCCGCTTAGGCAGGCGGCTTGGAGGCTCTCGATAGCCGGGGGGAAGGGGGGGTTGGAAAAAGAATGACAAGCTGCTTGTCATTCCCGTCGGCGAACGCTGCGGAGTGATGTCCGAGACGAATGACAAGCAGCTTGTCATTCTTTTTCCAACCCCCCCCCTTCCCCCCGGCTATCGAGAACCCCCAGGCCGGGCGCGTCAGCCGGTGCGCCTCGCCCTGATGCGCAGGATCGTGAACGCGACGAGCGTGAGGAAGGCGAAGCCGAGGATGGGCCCGTTGCCGGTGCGCGCGTAGGGGGTGAGGCCGGTGCGCGGCACGACCGACGCCTTGAGGATGCCGGGGACGAACTGCGGAATGCGATCGGCGACGGCGCCGTCGGGTCCGATCACGGCCGTGATGCCGTTGCTGGTCGCGCGCACCAGGAAGCGGCCGGCCTCGAGGGCGCGGAAGCGGGCCATCTGCAGCTGCTGGTGCGGCGCCGCCGAGTCGCCGAACCAGGCGTTGTTGGTCACGTTGACGAGCAGCGTCGAGGCCGGCAGGGCGGCGAGCTGCTCGGCGCCGTAGGCATCCTCGTAACAGATGGTCGCGGCGAGCCGTTGCCCGCCGGCCCTGAGCGGCTCCTGGTATTCCTCGCCCGGGGTCATGTCGTAGTAAGGCAGGCTCTGCAGCCGCATCCACTTGCGCACGGCCTCGGGCACCGGGAAGAACTCGCCGAAGGGCACGAGACGGCGCTTGTAGTACCAGCCGTCGCCCGCGCCGCTCATCGAGAACAGGCCGTTGCGGATCTCGCCCGTGCCGAGGTCGAAGTCGAGGAGCCCGAGCATGACGTCGGAGCCGGCCGCCGCCGACTCGCGGCGGATCGCCTCGAGGTAGATCCCGGCGTCGTGGGCGAGCACCGGGATCGCCGACTCGGGCCAGACGATGATGCGCGCGCCGAGCGCCTCCCGGTTGAGCGCGCGATACCGCTCGAGCGTCGCGGCGCGGTTCTCGGCCAGCCACTTCTCGTCCTGCGGGATCGCGCCCTGGAGCAGCGCGACGGAGACCGGAGCGCCCGCCGGGCGCGTCCACTCGCGGCCGTCCAGCAGCCAGCCCCCGAGCCACAGCGCGGCGGCGGCGGCGACGGCCGCGAGCCGCGGGCCGCCGCCCCGCACCAGGACCACGGCCGCGCCGGCCGAGAGCGCGACGCCGAAGGTGACGAGGTGGACGCCTCCCAGCGTCGCGAGCGCGGCGAGCGGCGTGTCGCTCTGCGAATAGCCGAGCTGGAGCCAGGGAAAGCCCGTGAACAGCCAGCCCCGCAGCCATTCCATCAGCGTCCAGCCCGCCGGAATCAGCAGCAGCGAGCGGACCGGCGACGGATCCGGCGCGATGCGCACGACCAGGTAGCCGAGCAGCGCGTAGTACGAACCCTTGATCGCGAGCAGCGCCGCGACCAGGAACAGCGCCAGCCAGACCGGCGCCTGGCCGAAGTCGTGGATGGCCGTGTAGATCCACCAGGTGCCCGCGCCGAACAGCGCGGCGCCGAACCAGAAACCCGTGCCGGCCGCCTCGCGAGGCGATTCGTACTCCCAGAGCAGGAACAGGACCGCGGGCGCCAGCCAGGCGAGGAAATGCCAGCCGTAGGGCGCGAAGGCAAACGAGGCGCCGGCGCCCGCCAGCGCGGCGACCAGGCGGCGATGGCGAAGCAGCCGCGAGACGGGCCCGTCAGGCGCCGGCATTCAGTCGGACCGCGCTTCGCCGGCGCCCGACGGCAGGGGCCCGGGCGTCGTGACGCGGAGCTGGTCGATGCGCCGGCGATCGGCACGCTGGACCTTGAACTCGATGCCGTCCATGGTCACGGACTCGCCGCGGCGCGGCAGCCGCCCGAACTGGTGCATCACGAGCCCGCCGATCGTGTCGTACTGCTCGTCGCTGAAGCGCGTGCCGAAGTAGGCGTTGAACTCCTGCACGCGCGTCAGCGCCAGCACCAGGAACTGCGTCTCGCCCTCCCGGCGGATGGTCTGGTCCTCGTCCGTGTCGTACTCGTCGGCGATCTCGCCGACGATCTCCTCGATCACGTCCTCGATGGTGACCAGCCCCGAGACCCCGCCGTACTCGTCGACGACGATCGCCATGTGGTTGCGGCTGACGCGGAACTCCTTGAGCAGCACGTTGAGGCGCTTGCTCTCGGGCACGAAGGCGGCGGGCCGGAGCACGTCGCGGATGTCGAAGCTGCCGTCCGCGCCCTCGGCGAAGTAGCGCAGCAGGTCCTTGGCGAGCAGGATGCCGACGATCTGGTCGCGGTCGTCGCCGATCACCGGGAAGCGCGAGTGGCCGGACTCGATCACGGCCGGCAGCAGCCGGCCGGGGACGGAATCGCGCTCGAGCACGACCATCTGCGAGCGCGGCACCATGATGTCGCGCACGTGCAGGTCGTCGACGCGCAGCACGCCCTGGATCATGCGCAGCGCGTCGGCGTCGATGAGGTCGCCACGCGCGGCGGCGCGCAGCATCTCGATGAGTTCCGCCTTGCTGCCCGGCGCGTCCTTCGTCAGCCGACGCAGCCAGCCGCTTCCCCTGCCCTTTGCCATCGATTCAGTCCCCGTACGGGTCCGCGAAGCCGAGCCGCGCGAGGAGCGCCCGCTCGCGCCCCTCCATGCGCTTCGCGTCGGCGGCGCGCGCGTGGTCGTAGCCGAGCAGGTGCAGCGTGCCGTGGACGACCATGTGCGCCCAGTGCGCGGCGAGCCGCTTGCCCTGTTCGCGCGCCTCGCGCGCGACCACCGGAGCGCAGACGACGAGGTCGCCGAGCTCGCGCCCGCGCAGTTCCGGCGACGCCGGGAAGGACAGCACGTTGGTCGGCTTGTCCCGGCCCCGCCAGCGCCCGTTGAGCGCCCGGCTCTCGCGGCTGTCCACGACGCGGATGCCGAGCGCGCCCCGCCTGTTGCCGGCGGCGACGCGCGCCCAGCGACGCAGCGACGCCGGCCCGGGCGCCCAGGGACGGCGGGTGCGGTAGCGCAGGACCACGTCGAGCGTCATGTTCCCCCGCTCCCGCCGCCTTCCCGCTCGTAAGCCTCGACGATCCGCTGCACCAGCGGGTGTCGGACGACGTCCTTCGCCGTGAAGCGCGTGACGGCGATGCCCGGCACCCCGTCCAGCACCTCGAGCGCGTGACGCAGGCCCGACTGCCGGTGCGCCGGCAGGTCGGTCTGGGTGACGTCGCCGGTGACGACCGCGCGTGAGCCGAAGCCGATCCGGGTCAGGAACATCTTGATCTGCTCGACCGTCGTGTTCTGCGCCTCGTCGAGGATGATGAAGGCCTCGTTCAGCGTGCGCCCGCGCATGAACGCCAGCGGCGCGATCTCGATGACGTTCCGCTCGATCAGGCGCGCGACGCGGTCGAAGCCGATCATCTCGTACAGCGCGTCGTACATCGGCCGCAGGTACGGGTCCACCTTCTGCGACAGGTCGCCCGGCAGGAATCCGAGGCGCTCGCCCGCCTCCACCGCCGGCCGCACCAGGACGAGGCGCCGCACGCTCTCGCGCTGCATCGCCTCGACGGCGCAGGCGACCGCCAGGTAGGTCTTGCCGGTGCCGGCCGGGCCGATCCCGAAGGTGAGGTCGTGCGCACGGATTGCGGCGAGGTACTGCTGCTGGTTCGCGCCGCGCCCGCGGATCAGGCCGCGCAGCGTCTCGACGGCGTGCTCCTCGGCCGCGTGCCGCGCGCCCATGCCGCTCTCCTGGATCGCGAGATGCACGTCCTCGGGGGTCACCGGCTGGCCGGCGGCGCGCTCGTAGAGCTGGCGCAGCACGGCCGCACCGGCGGCCGCGTTCGCGCCGCGCAGCGAGAAGCGTCCCGAGCGGCGGCGGATCTCGATGCCGAGCCGGTTCTCCAGCTGGTGCAGGTTCTCGTCGAGCGGCCCGCAGACCGCGGCGAGCCGCGCATTGTCCTCCGCGCCGAAATCGACGCTGGACTCGGGGGCGGCGTTCAAGCGACCAACCGGCCGCGCAGCGAGTTGGGCATGGCCTCGGTGATGCGCACGTCCGCGAAGCGGTCGACGAGCGCGGGCGGCCCGTCGAAATTCACCCAGCGCATGTTCTCGGTGCGCCCGGCGAGCTGGCGCGGGTCGCGGCGCGAGTGCTTCTCGACCATCACGCGCTGCGTCGTGCCGACCATGCGCCGGCTGATGGCGCGCGCCTGGCCGTCGATCTTCGCCTGCAGCCGCTCGAGCCGCTCCTGCTTGACCTCGTGCGGCACCTCGTCGGGCAGCGAAGCGGCGGGCGTGCCGGGCCGCCGGCTGTAGAGGAAGCTGAAGGACTGGTCGAAGCCGACGTCCTCGATCAGGTCGAGGGTCTGCAGGAAGTCCGCCTCGGTCTCGCCCGGGAAGCCGACGATGAAGTCCGAAGACAGGCTGATGTCCGGACGCACGGCGCGCAGCCTGCGGATCTTCTGCCGGTACTCGAGGCGCGTGTAGCCGCGTTTCATCGCCGCGAGGATCCGGTCCGACCCGCTCTGCACCGGCAGGTGCAGGTAGTTCGCGAGCTTGGGCACGTCGGCATAGGCGGCGACCAGCGAGTCGCGGAACTCGAGCGGGTGAGAGGTCGTGAATCGGATGCGCTCGAGCCCGTCGAAACCGGCGATGTGGCGGATCAGCCCCGCGAGGTCGACGGCCGCGCCGTCGTCGCGCGCGCCGCGCCAGGCGTTGACGTTCTGGCCGAGCAGCGTCACCTCACGCACGCCCTGCGCGACGAGCGCGCGCACCTCGGACTCCACCTGCGCGAACGGCCGGTTCAGCTCCTCCCCGCGCGTGTACGGCACGACGCAGAAACTGCAGTACCGGCTGCAGCCCTCCATGATCGAGACGAACGCGGTCGCGCCCGCGGCGCGCGGCTCGGGCAGGCGGTCGAACTTTTCGATCTCCGGGAACGAGACGTCCACCTGCGGCTCGCGCGTGGCGCGGAGCCGTTCGATCATCTGCGGCAGGCGATGGATGGTCTGGGGCCCGAACACGAGGTCGACGAACGGGGCGCGCTCCAGGACGCCTTCGCCCTCCTGGCTCGCGACGCAGCCGCCGACGCCGATGACGAGCCCGGGCCTGTCGCGCTTCAGCAGGCGCCATCTGCCGAGATGGGAGAACACCTTCTCCTGCGCCTTCTCGCGCACCGAGCAGGTGTTCAGCAGGACGACGTCCGCCTCTTCCGGCCGGCCCGTGAGCTCGAGTCCCGCCGACTCGCGCAGCACGTCGGCCATGCGCGCCGAGTCGTATTCGTTCATCTGGCAGCCGAAGGTGGATATGTAGAGCCGGCCGCTCATGTCCGGGATGACGTCTCCAGCGCGCAAAGGGGCCCCATAGGGTACCGTTTCCGGGCCCTTGCGTCGTAAAACGCTGATTTTACTTGGATTTCCGGGTCATCCCGCGACCGAAAGTGCCGGTCGCGACGAAGTCCGCCGGCTTCAGGTCGCCGATGACGAAACGGCCCGTGGCCGTGATGCGGGCTCCCTGGGGCAGCGTGTCCGCCAGCGTGCGGCGGCGCGCCATGTGCACCGAGTACTCGATCTCGTGCAACAGGGCCGGCCGCGAATAGAAGTAGCCCTGCCCCGCCACGCAGCCGAGCTCGATCAGGTTGCGCTGCTGGTGCTCGAGTTCGATGCCCTCGGCGACCACCTCGAGGTCGAGCGTGCTGCCGAGCGTGATGATCGCGCGCGCGAAATCCTCGCCGCCGTCCACGCCGCCGAGACGCTCCACGAAGCTGCGGTCGATCTTCAGGATGTCGATCGGGAAGCGGTGCAGGTAGGTCAGCGACGAATAGCCGGTGCCGAAGTCGTCGATCGCGACGCGCACGCCGAGCTTCTTGAGCTCCGTGAGCGTCGCGAGCACGCTCTCGCTGTTCTGCATCAGGACGCTCTCGGTCAGCTCGATCACGAGGCACCCCGGGTCGATCTCCGAGATCGCGAGCGCCCGCTTCACGTCCGCACAGATGTCGGACTTCGCCAGCTGGACCGCCGATACGTTGACGCCGACGCGCACCTGGCGCCCTTCCGGCAGGCGCGCCTGCCACACCTTGACTTCGCGGCAGGCCTGGGCGAGCACCCAGCGGCCGAGAGGGACGATCTGCCCGGTCTCCTCGGCCACCGGGATGAAATCCGACGGCATCACCATGCCGCGCTCCGGGTGCCGCCAGCGGATCAGCGCCTCGACGCCCAGCAGGTAGCCGGAGTGCAGCTCGACGATCGGCTGGTAGTGCAGCAGGAACTGGTCCTGCCGGATCGCCTTGTCGATCTCCGACTCCATCTCCTGGCGCTCGCTCGCGGCGCTCTGCATCGAGGGTTCATAGACGAGGTAACGGCCCTTGCCGGCGGTCTTGGCCGCGTACATGGCGACGTCGGCGTTGCGCATCAGCTCCTCGACGCCGTCGTCCGGCGTCGAGAACGCGACGCCGACGCTCGCCGACACGCGGGTGTCGGCGCCCGGCAGGTCGAGCGACTCCTGCAGGGCCTCGACGATGCGCCCGGCGATGTCGATGACCTGCTCCCTCGAACCGAGGTTCTCGAGCAGCACGGCGAACTCGTCGCCGCCGAGCCGCGCCACCGTATCGCCGCCCCGGGTGGCCTTCACCAGCCGCTGCGCGCTCTTGTGCAGCACGCGGTCGCCGATCGCATGTCCGAAGGAGTCGTTGACGGTCTTGAAGTTGTCGAGGTCCACGAACATGACGGCCACCGACCGCCCGTTGCGCTTGCTGACCGCCACGGCGTGCTCGACGCGGTCGCGGAACAGCGAGCGGTTGGCGAGCAGCGTCAGCGGATCGTGCAGCGCCATGCGCTTCAGCTGTTCCTCCATGCCCTTGCGGTCGGTCATGTCGCGCAGGTTGAGCAGGCGCCCGCCGATCGCGGGCTCGTGGTCCATGTTCGTGCCGTGAATCTCGATGACCCGATGGCGCTCATCGCCGTGCGGGACGCGCGCCTCGACGACGCCGGCGGCACCGGACTGCGCCAGCTCGTGGGCCAGGAACTCGCGCAACCGCGCGCGGTCGTCGAACACGAGCAGCTCGTCGAGGTGCTGGCCGATCAGGTACTGGGCCGGGAAGCCGAAGATCCGCTCCGCGGTCGGCGTGACGTAGATGACGGTGCCGTCCGCGGCGACGATCGCAATGACGTCCGCGGTGTTGCGGATCAGCGCGTTGAAGCGCGCCTCGGCGGAGCGCGTCGCGAGCCCGGTCTGCACCGCGACCGCGAGGGCCGTCGCGATCGCCTGTCGCGCGAACAGGAGGCCCGCCGCGATGCACACGACCCAGGCGATGACGCCCGCGGGCTCACCGAAACTGCCTCCGTGCAGGACCAGCAGCGCGTAGCCGGCCAGCATCAGCGCGGCATACGGCGTCAGCGCGGCGAGCGGCGAGCCGCGCTCGGCGGCGTCCATCGGCGGCGCGCGCCGCTCCGTGCGCAGGTGGTCGCAGTGCGCCGCGACCGCGAAGGCGGCGATCGCGCCCACGTGCAGCGGCAGCGCGTACAGGGAGACCGTGCCGCGCGCCGCCGCATGCGCCTCGAGCAGGCGCGCGCCGACGAGCGCGCCGAGGGCGAGCGCGAACGCGACGTCGCCGGGCCAGTGCTTCCAGTCCGAGCGTCGCAACAGCAGCACCGCGGCGAGCACCCCGATGACGGCATCGAGGCCGACGGTCCAGGAGCTGCGCGCCGGCAGCGCGCCGGTGGCAAGTTCGTGCGGCATCGCGAGCCAGAGGACGCTGCCGACGCAGAGCGCGACGAGCGTCGCCTCGAGCCAGAACTGCGGGCCGAACGCGCGCCCGCGCGTCGAGAACAGGATGCCCGCGGCGGCCATGGCGGCGCAGGGGAAGAAAGCGAATTCGAGCAGCCCCATCGCCGCCTGCACGGCCGGAAGATCGATCGAGCGCGTGACGGGAACCAGGAGCGCCGCCACGAACTGCAGCATGAGCGCCCAGGCAAGCCAGGCCCAGGCGCGCCGGCGCCCGGGTTTCAGGGCCTCGAGTTCGACCGCCCGCAGAATGACGGAGATTGCCGAAAGCGCCGCGGCGACGCCAATCAGCCGGGCGACCAGCGCCTCGTTGTAGCCCACGCCGCCGAAACTGGTGACGGCGGCGAGGACGGTGAAGCCGACGCACAGCAGCACGAGCCAGGCCGCCGAGTGGTCGAACCACGGCGCCAGGGCCTCGCGCAGGCCGTTGCCCGACGGCTGTCTGCTTTCCGCCTCCATTCGGCCGCTCTCCCTTCTCCGGGGCCCGGGACGGAAGCTCGGGAAACCCGAAAAATCGGCTGAATGGTGACTTAACGTGCCCGCAAGGGACGTCTACCGCATCACATAATGC
>ERZ1066138.468-NODE-468-length-13725-cov-10.630724_pt1 | contig 13725 bp, 7 predicted proteins | sample MGYA00382785_ERZ1066138 | MGnify/ENA primary metagenome ERZ1066138 (study PRJEB33369, sample SAMEA5778368) | biofilm metagenome | biome: Industrial cooling water; feature: Water cooling tower basin; material: Biofilm | place: United Arab Emirates | collected... | reverse complement strand
TGAGACATTGCCAGGGAAGCCCGTGCTGAAGCTGAGGTAGAGACGACCCTCGACGTCACGCGCAAGGTCGGTCACCGCCAATTCCGCAAAGTCGCCGCCGCAGCATGAACTGCGCGTATTGGTTTGGGCGAGCAGGCTGGTATCGAAAGCACTCGAATTCGCTCTCATCACGCCGAATACACTGCGCGGCTGACCGATGCAGGTGCTGTTGTCTTGGACGCTGCGAAAAGCAGCGTAGGCCACCGTGCCTGCGGTGATGACGCGGGTGAACTCGTAGTCGGTGCTGGCACCTTGCGAACAAGGCGTAGTCTCAAAGGCGCGGTTGGAGATCAAGCCTCCTTGAGCGAACACGGCGATGTAGCCCAAGCCCTGGTTGCTGTTGGGCCGGCGCGTACTGCCCACCACGAAGACCCTTCCCTCCGTGGTTACTGCCATGGAGTTGGCGATGTCGTCGTAGTCGTCGCGCATTTGGTTGTCGCGGTAGCCCCAATTCACGACGCCCAGCGAGCCCCACTCGTTGCGATTGAAGCCAAAGAAGTTCATGGCATAGATGCGCAAATCGGTGCGTTGCGCCCCGGCGTCGCGGAGCCCCACCACATAGATCCCGATGGAGTCGACCGCGACCGCCTTGGGCTGCATGTCGGTGAAGTAGCGCACGCCGGTTCCACCACCAAAGGACGGCACTGGGTTGCCGGAGAAACCCAAAACCAGAATGTAACCGCCGGGCGCACCAACGAATCGGCCCACGATGGCAATGCCGACGCCTGGAACCAACACGGCATCCTCGACCACGGTGTCGGTCAGCTGACCACCAGGCGCCAGTTTGAAGGCGCGTCGGCCGGTTCCGAAAAAGGCATTATTGAGTTGACCCGCACCATCGAGGCTGGCCACCGTGATGGCCGATTGCGCCGGTGACACGCCGATCGCCGTCTGGCCGGTCCCCACGAGGTAGTGCTCGCCCGAGTCGGCGACCAGAAGGCGGCGAGGGCGTGCCGAGAGATAGGTGCTGGTGCCGAGGAAGGAGGTGACCTTGGCGTATCCCAGCGGCGCGGCGAAGGCGGGATCACGGTTGTTGGTATCGGCGTGTCCAGCTTGGGTACAAGCGATGGCCAGGACGGCGATGAGAGCCAGTAGACGACGGAACATGGTGCATCCCCACAGGAGGCCGGCGGCGGCGAGGCGTGCACTGTGGGTCGATCGCTTCTGGCGCGCTTGATCGCCAGCTTAGCGGCGCCTTATCTGGCCATAATCTGGACCCCAGTCCCTGTTCCGAATGAGTATTTCGAGGCGCTCTCCAGTCTGTGGGTTGCGAACTTCCCCTGGTTTCAGTCGGAGCGGTCCGATCGCGACGACGATGGGACCGCTACTCAAAGCCATCGCCGAACAGCGTGTCGGCCCTTGTCTGACTGCGGTGGAATCCCCCGCTCAGTTCGTAGCTGCCGCCACTTGCCAAACCCGTGCTCGCCTGGCCCGGCGTTCCCAGGAGGAGGTGAGTCGCGACTTGCGCCCTGGTCGAGCCCGCGGCCAGCACCTGGCGCGGGACCTGGTGAATGCCGCCGCTGGCTTGCGCCGCAATGCCACCGGCTGCGACGGTGGCGGCAAAGGCTACTGCCGCGAGCAAAGCCGGCCTGCGCCACCGTGGGTGCGGAACGCTCATCGGCCGTGCTCCAAGGCACCCATGCGATCGATCAGTGCATCGATCCGCGCTTCCAGGCGCGCGATGCGGGCGTTGTCGGCGCCTTGCGCGGACGCCAGTTGCTGCACCGCCAGCGCCAGCACGACGCTCAGTCGGTCGTACTTGACGCCTTCGATCTCCCCGCGATCGTTGCGCACCACCAGGCGCGGGTCTAGCTGGGCGACTTCCTCGGCGATGAAACCCAGGTCTGCTTCCCCGCTGCCGCGCCATTCGAAGCTCACCGGACGCAGTGCTTGCGCGGCCTGCAGGCCGAGCGCGCCATCGAGATCCGCGACGGCCTGCTTGTAGCGGGCGCTGGACGAGCAACTCGAGATCTGGTTGGCCGCATTGCGGCAGACCGCCTGGCTGCCTCCGGGGCCCAGGGTATCGACGCGCAGGGTTCCGGCGACGCGCAGGCGGTTGCCCGCCGGATCGTTGACATTGCCTGCCCCGCTGATGACCGCGCCGCCTTCCGCGCGAACCAGGAACTGCTTCGGCGCCGTCGTCGCGTAAAGACCAGGTGAGGTGTCCGCCCACACGAAGCTGCCTTCGTCGCCGTTGGAGTCGCCCGTCCCAGTGATGCCGGCGCAACCGTTGCCGGGCTCACCCGAGGATGTGCCCGGTCGGGTCACTGCACCGACACCAGCCACCCAGGAGGAAAAGCCGCCCGCGCAGTTGTCGCTGCCACCCCCAACCGCCGATCCAGTGCCCGTGGCGTCGTTATTGATGCCGCCAGCAACCGCCGACTGGAGACCGCTGGCCGTGTTGTCACGTCCACCCGCAACAAAGGACTCTTTTCCGCTGGCGACATTGAAGATCCCGCCGGCCACCGCTGCGGATGTTTCGAGGGACCAGTTCCAGTAGCCGCCTCCCACCGTGGCGGTGAGACCGGTCGCGCGGTTGAACTGGCCTCCGACCACCACGGCGCCTTCGCCACTGGCCACGTTGTTGTTGCCGCCGCCGACGAAGGCGACCGCCGCGGATCTGGCCGCCCCGATGCCATCACCGGCAATGTTGTTATAGCCGCCCGAGACCGTGCCGAAGTGGTCGGTGACCTGGTTTGGACCGGCATTCGGAAGCTCCGGGTCGCTGCCGCCCACGGGGAGACCGCCGCCACCGATCGTGGCGCCACGCACGCCGACGATGGCGGCATTCGCACTGCTGCCGCCGATCAGGTTGCTGGTGGCGGGGACGCCGTTGTACAGCGTGCTGCTGGGAAACAGCCGCAGGGCAGGCGTTCCCTGCGTGGCCAGCACCAGCGGCTGCGCGTCCGTGGTGCCGACAAACTGAGTAGCTGGCGAGGTGCCGGCGTTCCCGCCCAGGCTCCAGCCGTTGAAGGCGGGTGTGCCGCAGACCACGGTTCCGCCGGCATCTACGCTGCGCATGTACTGCCCTGCGGCGCAGCTGCCGCTGACGCGCGCCTGCACCTGCCCGGTGTTGATGTCGGCCACGCCCACCGTGCCATCCTGCAGCATCCCGCCGGTGACCGCGTTGCTGGCGATCGCGAGCGTGCCGGTGGTGGTGATCGTCCCGCCGCTCAGGCCAGCGCCGGCGGTGATGGCGGTCACGCCGTTGCCGCTGTCGTCGGTCTCGCACAGCACGGCTCCGCCAGCGTCGATGCTGCGGATCGACGAGCCGGCTGCGCAGACGCCGCTGACGCGCCGCTGGACTTGGCTGCTATCCACATCGGCGGCACCCACCGAGCCGTCGACCAGACTGAGCCCGGTGACTGAATTGGACAATGTCTTGGCCGCAGCCCAGGCATACGGCGCAGCCGTTAGCGCGGTGCGCGGGCTGAGAGTCTGGTAAGCCCCGCTGCCCGCAGGGCGCAGCCGTATCTCCAGCCATTGCGCGTCCCCGGCGAACTGCGCTTGGCCGAAATCAAGTTCCGTGCTGAACAAGCCATCGCTGACGCCCACTGCCAGACGCGTCACCGTGGTGCCGATCTGGTTGCCGCCGGAAGCGGCGTCAAACAGCCGGAACTCGAAGTCATGACTGCCCTGAGCGGCGACACCGCTGGTGCGCAGCTCCCCCTGGTAAGTGAAGCCAGGGCCAAGCGGTGCCCCCACCGCGCTGCCCAACCACACGCCCGCCAACCACGCCCATCTTGACCTGACCATCAGTACGCCCCACCCACTGCCACGGATGCAGAAGAGACTCGCCGAGCGTGCGCCCTGGCGCTTGAGGCAGGCATGAGGCTTTCTTGATATTTTCGTAAGATCAGGGACTTAGACAGGGGGCCGAGATGCCGCAGGTGCGGCGGTTTCGCTTTGGCGAATTCACGCTGGACCTCGATACCGGGCAGTTGCAGCGCGACGGGGCTGCGCCCGTGGCCCTGCGCCGTCTGGCCTTGCGCGTGCTGAGCCTTTTGCTGCAGCACGCCCCCAATCTGATTAGTCGCGATCAGTTGCTGCAGGAGGCCTGGGGCCGTCAGGCAGTCTCCGACAGCGTCGTGGCCCAGGTGATCAAGGAACTGCGCCAGTTGTTGGGGGATTCGGCACGCACGCCGCGCTACCTGGAAACCCGCTCAGGCCAGGGTTACCGCATGGTCATGCCAGTCGAGATCGTCGAGCCCACGGAGAGCACCCAGACGCCGGCAGCTTCCCGGCCGCCGCCGCCGGCGCGACGACGCCTGGCGATCGGCATTGCCGCGATGATCTGCCTGGTGCTTGCCCTATTGGTGTGGGCGCCCTGGCGCAGCGGCGCTGGCAACCCCTTGCTTGCGGCCGACGCCCTACGCTTGGACTGGCATCGTCTGGACGATCGCCCGCCAGCCGAACTGCCGCTCGCTGATGCGCGAATTGCCGCCGAAGCCCTCCTGGCTCGCGGCGAGGTGGCCGCCGTGCATGCGCTGGTGGCCAGGCAACGTCCGAGCGCAGACGATGCCTGGGAGCGTGGCTTGTTGGACATCATCGAGTTGCGCGCGCAAGGCCGCGAACACGAGGCGCTTTCGCGCATCGATGCCCTGCTGCTGTTGACGCCGGAGGATCTGCCGCTGCGTCTGCTGCGGGCCGAGTTGGAGGCCCAGTGGCGGGCACCCTCGGCGCGCGCGGAGACTCCGGCAGACCCGGCGCTGCCACCCGAGCGCCGGCTGCTACTTGAAGCGCGCGCTGCCGGACAAGCAGGTGACGCGCAGGTGCAGCAGCAGCACGCGCTAGCGGCGATCGAACTGGCAGGCAAGCGCTCTGCGGTGTTGCGCGAGCTGGCGCGCGTCGAACTCGGTCTGGCACTCGCTCGCCTGGGCGACAGCGAAGGCGCTGATGCGGCTTTCGCCGCGGCACAGGCAGCGCTGCGCGCCTCGGGCTACCACAGGCTTGCGCTGGGCGCCTTGCTGCAACGCTCCACCCTTGCACGGCGCACCGGCCGCGCCGCGAGCATCCTGCCGGAGCTGGAGGCGGAGGATGCGCGCCTGGCCGACAGTGGCGATGCCGCCGCGCGAGCCGAACTGACGCGCCACCGCGGCATCTTGGTCGGTATTGGCGGCGATCACGCCATTGCGTTGGCCCTGCTCGAGAGCGCGGCACGGATCTTCATCGAACTTGGCGATCACGCACGCGCGTCGAGCGCGCTGAACGCAAGCAGCGGCCCGCTTGGCCGGCTGGGACGCAACGCGGAAGTCCCTGCACGGCTGGCGGAAGCACAGCGGCATGCGGCGCTCTCAGGCCATCCGGAAAGCGCTGCGGCCATCGCCGGCAACTTGGGTTTGTTCTATTGGCGCCGCGGCGAGATTGGCGCAGCCGTCACTGGCATGCGCGAGGCACTGGCACACTTCGAGCGTGCCGATCGTCCGGACGATGTCGCGCAGGCGCGCAACAATCTGGCGACGCTCTTGCGCGAGGCTGGTGACACCGCACAAGCAATGACTCTGCGCGAATTGGCGATTGCCCACGCGCGCCGCGCGGGCCTGCGCGCGGACCTCGCCACCCGCCTCTACGGACTGGCGGAAGACCAGCGTTCACGCGGCGACTTGCAGGCCGCCCGCGCAGCACTGGACGAATCCGAGGCCGAGTACGCGGCCATCCAGGACAGCGTGTCCCTGCAGGCGATTGCCTGCCTGCGTGGTCTGTGGGCGCTGGAAGCGGACCAATTGCCGCAGGCAAGAGCGTTGCTCCCGCAGTCGCGCGCGAGCACCCGTCCCACCGCCGACCAGGCCGCCTGCGATGCGCTCGGCGTGCGGCTGGCCGCGCTCGACGGACGCACGCGCGAGGCGCTCGCTGATGTGGTCGCGCGAATCGGCGTGCTCGAAGGCGCTGGCCAGCGCCTTTTGGCCCAGCAAGCACGCCTGTGGCATGCAGAGCTCATGCTGGCAGCCGGTCAGACCGAGCAAGCACGCGGACTGCTGGAACAGCTGCGCGCGGCCGCGATCCAGGACGGGCACCTGGCACTGGAGCGGGGCGTGGCGCTGGCCTGGCTGCGATTGGTCGCCAACGATGCAGCCGCAAGTGCACAAGCCGCTGATGCGGCCGAGGATCTACTGCGTCGATTCCCCGACCGTCCGGCCCAGATTCAACTGAATTGCCTACGGACGCGCCTCGCATCAGCAGCAAGCGTGCAAGCCGCGCAGGCGGAATGCCGCGCAGCGGCTGCGGCTCAGGGGCTCGCGGGAATCGCCCGCTGGGCGCTCGAAGGACCGTAACGGCCGGGGCCAGACGTCACCCGGTGAGCGCGTCGGCATGCCTGATCGCGGCGGCGAGTCAAGGGTTGAGGCGATCAAGGCCGGCCGGCGGACGGCCGCCGCGGACCAGACTGAGAGCCGGCGTAGATCCCGTTGCAGGCCCCCAGTCCGACGCCGACCACGGTAGGGGCGACCCTTGTGGCTCCGGCGCCACGGACAGCCACGATGGCTCTGGCGCGGACCCTGGTTTCGCGAGAAGTCAGTGGCCCAATGCTCGCGTCAGCTGGCCGCGAGGCCCCACGACTTCACCACGTTCCTCTGATCCGCGGTGGCAATGTGGAGCGTCTGCGCCGACGGCTGCGGACTGATCGCGATCTGGAACGCATAGTTCTCGGGTGACGGCACCTCCGGCGAGGGATCGTCCGCCACAGACAGGTTGAGCTCCGCGCCGCGCGCTTGGAGCACCCCGTTCATGTCCGTGCTGTTGCTGTGGAAGGCGAGGAAGTACCTCTGCGCGAGCGAATCGTACTCGTAGATCGAAAACTGGAAGACGACCTGGATGTTGGTGAGGCTGCCCATCACCAGGCGCGCGACTTCCTGGCGATTCGTCATCGAGATCTGCGCCGCCAGGTAGACGGCGTCGGTCACACCGGTCTCCCACAGGACGCCGCTCATCACGCCGACGACCTGCAGGTCCATGGTGGCGTCGCTCGGGTCTTTGACCGTCTGATCTGCAGCCAGCGCCTGGGTGCCGATCTGCATCTGCGTGATAAAGCCGACCGGTGTCTGCTTGTCATTCGTGTAGTTGTAGCCCTGGTAGATGTCCAGGTTCCTGCGGTACTCGGGCATCTCAATCATCCTGTTTGGGGCTCACGCATTGCCGCCCGGCGCCGCCAGGAGCGAAAGCGGCTTGAGCGGATACTAGAGGAGCGTGAGATCGTCGGGGTTACGTATTGCGGATGTAGTGGCGACCCTTGTGGTCGCCGGCGCCACGCATGGCCAGGAAGGGCGGCCGGCGGCGGCCGACCGCAACACGGTTTGGTCATGTAAGGGAAACCCGTGGCCGATCGCACCGCGGATTGGAAGGGTAGGGCGACCGGTGGTCGCCCAAAAGACGGGGCAGGCACAAAGCCTGCCCTTACTGCACTCGCTCAGTACCGGATGTTTGCATTGTTTGGCTTCAGCGGCGGCCCTGCTCGATCGGCAGGGCCGCCTACGAACAACCCTCAGGGTAAGGTCAAGCGTGCCATGACGGCAGGGTTCTGAAACGTGCCGCGTTGCCACACGAAACCGCTCTGAGTTTGGACAGAGACAACTGCGGTTGGGGCTGATCCCAAGTTCAAATACATGATGCCGGCAGGTTGCTCATTGCGTGTACGCGGCTCGGCGAAGCAGCCAGGGCAGAGCCCAGTGGTCGTGTAGCGCAGCAGAGGGTAGGCACTGTTATTGACTGGCATGGCGCTGACCGGGCTGCTGACAACCCAAGCCGGTTCGGAGCCGTGATAGTAAAACACCACGCCCAGGGAGACGTCCCCACTCTGGCTGATATTGAGACCCCAGCCGTTTTCCGCCGGCTGATACCACTGACCCTCGTAGGGCCCGCCACCGAAAAGATACTCAACGTACTCGGAGCCATCAAAACCGGAGCCGTTGCCATTCAAGTCGTGAAAGTCCCACTCGAAGATCGCCCTGTGCGCGCTCAAGAGCCGCAGCCGCACATCACCATTTTCGATGACGGTGACCGCTCCAGTCACTGGATTGCGCTCGGCGCGGAACAGGCCGGCCGTCAAGCTTCCGTTATTCAGAGGCGCGACGCCGCTGAAGTACCACACCGGCGTGCCGTCGGCCCGGAATGTATACCAAGTTGCCACGAATCCCTGTTGCGCCCGCGATATTAGAACGCCATGTCCGGTTCGATCAGGGTTATGCCAAGATCCCGTCTGCACCGCCCCTGCTGGCGATGGCGGCGAACGGAACGCAGCGACCCGAGCAGCCTCCTCCCTAATGGCCCTTGCATTGTTCTGCAAAGCAGTACCGGTAGGATATCCGAACTCGTCGAGCAGCTGCGGGTTCGAAAAGAACGGAGCTGGCTGACAGATCCCGCGAATTGGCTGGCCTAAGTCAAAGCCGATGATGCAACTGTCGCTTCCGTTATAGGTCATGATTGTCGCGTACGATTGCGGGGCGTGCTTGCCCGGCAAATTGCGCTTGAAACCACGTGCATATGGCTTCGTGCTGGTGGTCGGAAATTGGGGATCATTGGCCGTTTCCGGATCATGTTCAGCACTGAAAAGGTGTCCCACCTCATGCGCAAACAGCCGGTCATCACACTGAGAGGCACCGTTCACCGTCGCAAATGCCTCGTCTGCAGTTGGCATGAGGCTTGACGCGACTCCGCAAACTGGCCCAAATGACCGCGACACCAACACGACGATGTCAGCTCCTAGCCCGTCGCGGACCCGATGCACCGTATCCATCGCTCCATCCTCGCGACCCTTTAGAGACAATAATTGCAGGGGTGTGGTCGTATTCGGAACATCCGAAAGCAATTGCACGCCAACCAGACGCAATTGCACCCCCGTCTGGCTGTTTAAGAACATGGTGTTCGCATGATTTACTTCATGCTCTGCACGCACAACCGCCTCGGGGTAGCTGGCGTGCAAGCGTGCATCGACCGCGACTAGCACGTCGACCCAGGTTGTCGGCGTGGAGCCGCCTCCGATCGGCGACTCGAGTCCCTTGGATGACGGCTGGTGATCAGTCGCGGAGGATTCCAGAAGGACATCGTCAGCAGTCGCCCGTTGCAGGCTGAGCGGATCTATTGCTTGCCAAAGATGAGTTCCTGCCGTACCCGCGCTGAGCCGCCACTGCCGATTCGATCCATAGACAAGGCCAAAAGCATGCTGCGGCCCAAAAACCATACTTGCCTTGAATCGTTCGTTTCCAAGAGTGCCTTCGCCGGACCATGTCAATACGCCTTCCAGACCGCGGGAGCCCCGAATTCTGTTGAGCACCACTTGACGCGAGCCGTCGAGTGGCACAGAAATCGTTGTCGTGTTTTCGTCGATCAACGCCAGAGGGATGATGACCTCGCGCTGGCTAAGGACTGCTTTTTCCGTGCGTTCCGGGTTGAGCGGAACTTCGGTGCTTACTTCAAACTCGATCGACTGAGCTGCATGGGCGTTGAGGCTCAGCAGCGTAGCCGTGACCGAGGCGGTGAACATTCGCTTGAACATCGGGAGTCTCCTTAACAAGGGGACGGCGTTGCCGTCTCACTTGCTACGCGTGATTCTGATACCCGATCGATCACGGCTCGCAGCGAATTCTTGTTCGTGGTATCGGACTGACCCTTGCAACGGCGGTCGCCCCAAAGACCGGACAGGCACAAGGCCTGCCCCTACAACACGGGTGGGCCGCGACGCCGATGTAGGGGCGAGCCTCGTGTGACAACCCGGTCATTGCAGCGTACGACCGGCTGTACGCTGCCCTCAATTCGCCAACTCAAGGCCATTCCGAAACACGGGGCGATCGGGTCGCAGAAGCGAGCGGTTGCTATCTGCCAGCGCGCGACTTCCTACGCCAAATCCTATTTCGTTCAATGCCTTACGTGCTCTGAGCGCGCTGATAGGGTACCGATAATCTGGTGATCAAGCAGCTGCTCGGCGGCGCTTGCACAGTGCGCGCCGCGGCAGTCCGCCGCGTCACCACCCGGAGCCCGCATCGTGTCCTGCCGTTCGCTGATTGTCTGCCTGTGCCAGATCACGCTGTGCCTGGTCCTCCTCTCGGCTGGCACGGCCAGTGCCGACACCCCAAACCGCGACCCCAGCTTCGCCGCGCCGCAGGGCTACGCCAAGATCACCTCATTCCTCGGCACCAGTACCTATCTGTCGTCCACCCCGCAACGCCTGTTGATCACCAGCTCAGGCACCCACTACCTGGTCGGCACCGGGGTCACCGCGGTCGGGGTGCAGCCGGTACAGAAAGCCATCTCGATCACCAGCCTTGATGCCAACGGCCAGCTCAACACCGGCTTTTTCGGCACGGGCCAACGAAGCTTCAAGCTGACCTCATCCGGCATGCTCCGCGATGTGACCGTCGCCGACGCCGCGATCGTGCCCGGCGTGGGCATCGCGATCGCAGGCAACTTCGTGGACGGCAACGTGTTCGGTTTCGTCGTCCTGATCAATTTCGCGGGCAACCCGGTCACCAGCTTCGGCAACGGCGGCGTGGTGGGCTTCATCAACCAGGAGCCGATCGCGATCGCCGCTGATGCGGGGGGCATCTTTGTCGCCGGCTCCTCCCCCTTCGCTGACCAGTTCACCAGTATCGATCTCTGGGTCAACGCTTACTCGCTCACCGGCGGCACACGTCCGAACTGGAACAACGAGTTTTCCTTCCGGTGGGGCCATGTCGACTCGCAGAATCGCCGCGACTACCGCGACTACCCCTTAGGGATGGCCGTGGACGCCAACGGCCGACTTGTCGTCGTCGGCTACACTGGCCGTTCGAGCGAATCCGTCGCCTACGGCACCGCCCTCGTGCTCGGACCGACCGGGCTGCTTGAACACGCGCGAGTCGACTCACCTCTGGATTGCGCAGCCAACGCCGGGCGGCGCTGGCTCTACTACACGGCCGTGGTCTCGACCGGGGCGCGCGCGTACATCGCGCAGCAGCAGAGCATCGACAACGCTGCCTGCCCCGACGTCCCAGCATCGTCCTTCGGCGCCCGCGAACTTGACCTCGCCACCTCTGCGCTGGCGACGGTCGGCAGCACCAGCACACGCGCATCCTGCTGCGGCGGCGACGGCGCCTTTGTCAGCCTTGGCGACATTGCACGCGACGATCGGGGCCGCGTCTACCTGGCTTTCACCACCGGGCTCACCAGCCCCGGCTGGCGCGGCCATCTCGTGCGTTTCGACCCGGCGCTCGGTGGCGCGCCCGACCCCGGGTTCGGCGATGGCGGCTTCGGCACCTACAATCTCGACAGCCCCAGCCTTGATGCGGGCCTTTCCGCCATCGCCTTCGACCCGCAGCGTCGCCTCGTCGCCGCCGGTTACATCACCAGCGACATCCTCGGCAATCCGCAGAACTTCGACATGTGGGCCTTCCGCATCCGCGACGACCAGTTGTTCGGCAACGGATTCGAATGAATCACGGCGTGCCCATCGCTTCCCGCCAGCGCATCGCGTCGTGGATGCGGTGCCGCGCGCTGGGGTGGTGGAAGAACACGATTTCTTCGAGGGCACCGGGTTCGGGCTTGCGGTAATCCGCCAGTTTCAGGATCGCCTCGGCAAAGCCGTGTGGGTCGCGCGCCAGGTTGAGGCCAAAGCGGTCGGCCTCGATCTCCTGGGTGCGGATGATGGTGTTGAACACCGGTGTGGCGCCCATCATGAAGACCGAGAACACTGCCGCCAACAAGGGCAGGCTGGCCACGTCGCCCGCCGACTGCGTGCCCCAACGCGCCCCGAAGCGCGCGAACAGGCGCTGCATCGCCCACTGGCAGAACAGGAAGCCGAACAGGATCAGCAAGCTGAACTGCATCAGCATCTTGGGCGCATGGTTCAGCACGTAATGGCCCAGCTCATGCGCCATGACGGCGCGGATCTCGGGCAAGGAAGTGCGATTCAACAGGTTGTCGTTGAGCCGGATGGCGGCTGTGCCGCCCAGGCCGCTGACGTTGGCACTGATGCGCTGGGTTTGGCGCGAGGCATCGAAGGCGTAGACCTCGTCGGTCGGCACGCCGTTGGACCGCGCCATCATCAACACCGCATCACGCACCGGACCGGGGTCCAGCGGCTTGTAGGTGTTGAACAGGGGTGCAATCAGCACTGGGCTCACCAACAACATCAGCGCCAACAGGACGCTGCAGGCGGCGGTGCCCCATAACCACCAGCGCTCACCGGCGCGGCGAATCACCGCGTAGAGCACGCTCACCGCCAGCGCCGCGCCCACCGCCTCGATGCCCAGCGACACCATCTGCTCCGAGCCCCAGCCCCACAGACTCTGCGTGGACATGCCGTAGGCGTGTTCGCGCACATAGCTTCGGTAGAAGGTCAGTGGCAGGGCCAGCAGCGCCGCGCTCAAGCCGTAGACAGCGCCGTAGAGGCCGTCGCGCAGCCAGGCATAGCGTCCCACTCGTTGTGCCCAGTCGCGCACGCGCGCCGAGCGACGGCCCCCCAGCATCAGCGCGGCGATGGCCAGGCCGAGCAGGAACTCCCACAGCTGCAGCCAGTAGCCGCCTTCTTCGTAGCGGTTGGCGCGCTGCACGGCCTCGGCGGGCAGGCGGTCCAGATAGGCCTGGGTGGCCAATGCCGCGTCACGCGGCAAGGCCGCCCGCCAGGCGTCGTCGACGGCCGCCACCGCAATGGGAGCGTGCTCGGCATGCTCGCTGTCGGCCCGCGCAGGCGCAGTCCAGCTGATGCAGCCCAGCAACAGGCCCAGAACGACCAGGCGGCGCAGCGAACACGAAAGAGTGGCAGGGGTCTTCATGGGCGAGCGTTGGCTCCGGAGCGGACGTCAGGTCGAAGCGGGGACTTCGGTTGATGAGCGGAACGATAGTGATCGAAGGCGCGAGCGCTCTAGAACGATCGTGCGCGTCCCAGGTCACGCGGCGCAGCGCGGCCGTGACCGGATCGCCGCTTCCGGCGCGCTCGTCGGTGCCATCAGCGGCAAACGCACTGCGGCGCGCGCGGACGTCGAGAGTCTCGGTGGGCGAGCGCAATAGCGGCGGTCGTGCGACCGCGATCAGGAACGCGAAACCTCAGTCAGGTCTTGAACGCTCGTGCGCAGACCAGGTGCTCGGCGTCATGCCGAAGGTCTTCTTGAAGTGTCGGGTGAAATGGCTTTGATCGGCGAAGCCGCAGGCGATGGCGACGTCGGCGAGTGACTGCCCCGTGCGCATCAGCGTGCGCGCGCGGTCGAGGCGGCGCAGCACCGCGTAGCGATAGGGACTCGCGCCGAGCACGGCGCGAAAATCGCGCGACAGCTGCCAGCGATCGCGCCCGCAAAACTGCGCCAGCCTCGCCAGCTCAATCGTGTCGTCGAGATGCGCGTCGACATACTCACGTGCGCGCTGCACAGCGGCGTAGTCGACGCGGGCGGGTCTGAGCGGCGCGCCAGCGGCTTCGAGCAGGGCGAGGGCGAGCTCGTGCAGGGCTTCGTCGCATTCCGGCGATTCGAGCGGGCGCGTCAGATCATCGAGCAAGGTACGCGTCGCACGGACGAGACGCGGATGGCTCGACACGCCGCCGTCGAGAAAGGGCAGCGATCGACCGCCCAGAATGGACTGCAGATCAGTGGGTTGAAGGTACAGGCTCCGATAGCGAAACACCGCGCCATCGCCAGCGCGGCCGTCGTGCAACTCGTCAGGATGGATCACGACCACCTGACCCGGCAGCGAGTGCCGCGCCGCACCGCGGTAGCGAAAGCTCTGCAC
>ERZ1066138.467-NODE-467-length-13727-cov-8.872001_pt1 | contig 13727 bp, 9 predicted proteins | sample MGYA00382785_ERZ1066138 | MGnify/ENA primary metagenome ERZ1066138 (study PRJEB33369, sample SAMEA5778368) | biofilm metagenome | biome: Industrial cooling water; feature: Water cooling tower basin; material: Biofilm | place: United Arab Emirates | collected... | reverse complement strand
GCTTCAAAGCGCTCATCGAAAAACTGGGGCTGAAGCAGCCCGCGAGCGGCATTGCCGGGACGCCAGGGGAAGCCCGAGCGGTGGCGGATCGCATCGGCTATCCCGTCGTTATTCGGCCGTCGTACGTGCTCGGCGGCCGGGCGATGGAAATCGTCCACGACGGCACGGAAATTGACCGGTACATCACGCGTCTTTCGGCTACGCTCGACAATCCATCTGAACTGGTCGTGTCGCCGAAGCGTCCGCTGCTGATCGACCGTTATCTTTCGGACGCCGTCGAAGTCGATGTCGATTGCCTCTGCGATGGCAAGGACACCTTCATAGCCGGTGTGATGGAGCACATCGAGGAAGCAGGCATCCACTCTGGTGACAGTGCATGTTCGCTGCCGCCCTATTCGCTGTCGGACGCGGCCGTCGCCGAACTCGGCGAGCAAGCGCGCAAACTCGCCCTCGCCCTCGAGGTGAAGGGTTTGATGAACGTGCAGTTCGCAATCAAGGATGATGAGATCTACATCCTCGAAGTGAACCCGCGCGCCTCGCGCACGGTGCCCTTCGTCGCAAAGGTGATCGGGGTGCCGGTCGCAGGCATCGCCTCGAAGGTGATGGCGGGCCAGCCGCTTGCCTCTTTCGGCCTGAAGCAGAAGAAGCTCGAGCACATCGCAGTCAAGGAAGCCGTATTCCCGTTTGCGCGCTTCCCCGGCGTCGATCCGATCCTTGGACCGGAAATGCGCTCCACCGGTGAAGTCATGGGCCTCGACCGCGACTTCGCCCTTGCCTTCGGCAAGAGCCAGATCGGCGCTGGTCAGAAAATGCCCATGGGCGGCACGGTGTTCGTCTCGGTCAAGGACCGCGACAAGGAGCGCATCGGCGCACCGCTAAAAGAGCTTTCCGCCATGGGCTTCAAGATCGTCGCGACTCGCGGGACGAAGCGGCATCTCGAGGCCGAGGGCATCCCCTGCGAAACCGTCAACAAGGTCTTGGAGGGCCGTCCCCACATCGTGGACGCCATCAAGAATGGCGAAATTGCGTTGGTTTTCAATACGACTGAAGGCGCCAAGGCTCTCTCGGACAGCAAGGACATCCGGCGCACGGCCTTGCTTCACCACGTGCCCTATTATACAACCCTGGCAGGGGCAGTTGCCGTGACCAAGGCCATCAAGGCCATGAAGTCCGACACCCTGAAGGTGGCGCCGCTGCAGGCCTACGTCGCACGCGCAACCTGAGACGAATGCCACCCGTGTTTGAGGGTGCGGCGGAAACCGCCGCGCCCCGGGCGGGTTTATGTCGTGGGTTTCTCACGCGTTTTGTGGATGAATCGAAGGGTTCTGGCCCGGCGGCCAGGCCAATCAGGAGACGTTAGCGATGTCGATGGATCGGGTTCCGATGACCCTCGAGGGCTACAAGAAGCTCGAGGAGGAACTACATCGTCTCAAAGCTGTCGAGCGCCCGCGCATCATCCAAGCGATTGCGGAAGCGCGCGCTCACGGCGATCTCTCGGAAAACGCCGAATATCATGCGGCAAAGGAAGCGCAGGGGCTGAACGAGTCCCGCGTCGCCGAATTGGAAGACAAGTTCACGCGCGCAGAAGTCATCGATCCTGCGGGCCTTTCGGGTGCCAACGTCAAGTTTGGCGCCACCGTGACCCTGGTGGACGAGGATACCGAAGAGAAGGTGAAGTACAAGATCGTCGGCGATTTGGAAGCCAGCGTGAAGGATGGCAAGATCTCGATCTCATCACCCATCGCGCGCGCTCTGATTGGCAAGACCAAGGGCGATACCGTCGAAGTGACGACGCCGAAGGGCTCGCGCTCCTACGAAATCTTGAAAGTCGAGTGGAAGTAACCGGCCCTCCGCCGGCAGGTCCGCGTCGGCTGCGGGCCGGAGAGACTGCACCATGACCGTGTCCGATGCGTCGGCTGGAACTCCTGCGAACGGAGCGCCACCGTCAGACCGCGCCTTTGACTACTACGGTTATCGGCTCTATTGGGTCGCGCGCTTCCTGCTCGTGTTCGCGATCCAGGTGTTGAGCGTCTCGGTCGGCTGGCAGATCTACGATCTGACCCGAGATCCGTTTCTGCTGGGTCTCGTTGGCCTCGTGCAATTCCTGCCCGCGCCCATTCTTGTTCTCGTTACCGGATCGGTCGCCGACCGCTTCAATCGCCGCATTATCATGGCGTCATGTATGGCGGTGGAAGCGCTCTGCGCACTGGCGCTCCTCACCATCTTGCATCAAGGCCTGACGGCGGTCTGGCCCGTCTATGCGGTGCTTCTCGTCTTTGGCATCGCGCGCGCCTTCATGGGCCCCGCTGTGCAGTCCCTCATGGCAAATCTTGTCCCGCAAACAGCCCTCGCCAACGCCATCGCACTCAATTCGTCGAGCTTCCAGGTCGCGACCATCATCGGCCCCACCGCCGGCGGGTTGCTCTACGGCGTCTCGTCCGAACTCGCCTACGTCGTGTCGATCTTGTTCTTCTTGAGCGCCGGTGTACTGACACTGTTGATCCCCAAGCCCGAAAAGCGCGCGTCACAGCCTGTCACGACCGAAGCGCTGTTTGCGGGCTTCCGCTACATATGGAGCCAGCCGATCGTGCTCGGCGCGCTCTCCCTCGACATGATCGCCGTGATGCTTGGCGGGGCGATCGCGCTGCTCCCCGTTTTCGCTCGCGATATCCTCGATGTTGGACCCTGGGGACTGGGCGCACTTCGCTCGTCAGTAGGCGTTGGTGCACTCCTGATGAGCCTTTGGCTCATTAACAATCCCGTCCGCGATCACGCCGGACTGACGATGTTCGCAGCGGTTGCCGTGTACGGCCTCGCCATCGTCGTCTTCGGCCTATCGACGCTCGTTTGGCTTTCCGTGCTTGCACTCGTCATCATGGGCGCCGCCGACATGGTCAGCGTCTTTATCCGACAGACGCTCATCCAGCTGAAGACGCCGGACGACCTGCGCGGCCGCGTGAGCGCCGTCAACATGACCTTTATCGGCGCATCAAATGAGCTGGGCGAATTTCGCGCCGGCACCATGGCCGCTGGTTTCGGTGCCGTTCCCGCTGTGGTGATCGGCGGCGTGGGCGCTCTTTTAACGGCGGCCGCATGGGCGCGGATGTTCCCCGACTTGCGGAACGTCCGGCACCTCGATCGGATGAACTAGATCACTCTGGCGCGAGGGGCACGCCTGGCGCAAGCTTGGCGCGGCGGATCGCAAGTGTCGTTTTGACGCTCGCCACGTTGGGCACCGCGGTCAGGTCCTTCAAAATGAAATCTTGAAACGAGGTCAGGTCACGCGTGACGCACTTCAGGATGTAATCGCTCTCGCCGGAGAGCATGTAGGCCTCGCGCACGATCGGCCAACCTAGAATGCGGTTCTCGAACGTGCGCAGGTCCGTTTCGGACTGATTGTGCAACCCCACCATCGCGAAGGCCGTCAATTCGAACCCAAGCGCCCGCTCGTCGATGAGAGCAGTATAGCCCGTGATGACCCCAGTCTCTTCCAGAGCCCGCACGCGGCGCAGGCATGGCGGCGCAGACAATCCAACTTTGCCCGCGAGCGCCACATTGGTGAGCGATCCATCGGCCATCAGCTCTTTCAGAATGCGGCAGTCGGTGCTGTCGAGTTTTCGGGTCATCTGGGAATCGCTTACCGGGAGCAGCCTGATTATGTCTCGCAATGGCGCTCCTGGGAAACATTATGACCGTCATGTACGGCTGTCCCGCTGGACAGGCCGTCGGGAAAAGTCGCAGGTTGCCGCCATGAGGACGGAAACTTCTATCGCCAGCCGAACAATAGATCGCCCACTCGCCGGCGCCCGCTGCTGGATCATCAGCGAGGCCAAGGCCGGCATGGACACACAAACGCGTGGGCTGGCGGAGGCGCTGGGCGTCGATTTCGAGATGAAGCGCGTCACGCTCGCGGGCGTGAAAAAATGGACGGCCCCCTGGGGCCGGGTACCGAAAAGCGTGGCCTTCGGTGATCCTGGCTCTGATTTCAGCCCACCGTGGCCTGCCATCGCCATCGCGACCGGCCGCGCCTCCATTCCCTATGTCAAAGAATTGCGTCGCCGTGCGGGACCCGGCGTCTTTACAGTCGTGCTTCTCGATCCCCAGACCGGACCGAATACGGCGGATCTGATCTGGGTGCCCGAGCACGATCGGCGCCGGGGTTCGAATGTTTTCACGACACCGACGTCACCGCACGGCTTCTCGCCCGAACGCATCGCCAGCCTGCGTGCGAGTATCCCACCCCTTATTGCAGCACTGCCGCATCCCCGCATAGCCGTGTTGCTTGGTGGCAAAAACGGATCGTATCACTTCAGCGACGCCGACGATCGGCGGCTGCAAGCGGCTTTGAAATCACTCGCGACACTCGGCGCATCGTTCATGATCACGCCGTCGCGCCGGACCCATCCGCGTCTCGTTGAAATTACCGAGGCGGCGACCCGCAACGCCCCGCGCATCTTGTGGGACGGAACAGGCGACAATCCCTATCCCGACTTCTTCGCTCACGCCGATGCATTCGTCGTCACGGCTGACAGCGTCAATATGACGGGCGAATGCTGCGCCACCGGACGGCCCGTCCATGTGTTCCACCCGACGGGCGGTAAGCGCAAGTTTCATCGCTTCCACGCCATGCTGGAGGAACTCCACGCAACGCGCCGCCTGCCTGAGACGCTAGATCGACTTCCGGCCTGGAGCTACCCGCCCATCGACGCCACAGGTCTCATCGCCCGAGAGATCGAACGCCGCTGGCTCAAGCGCTGCGCTTGGCTTCCACCGAAATGATGAGCGCCTTCCGGCCGGCTCCGCGGAAGCGGAGTCGGAAGGCGCGATTAATGAAAGCTCCGCGCCTTCCGGCCGGCTCCGCGGAAGCGGAGTCGGAAGGCGTTACCCATTTTCCGCGCGTGGCCGCCGGCGGCGCGATAGCGCAGTCGCCACGCGCAGTCACTAAAGTGCCGCACCGCCGAACTCGCCGATGACCTTGCACGGAATGGCCTTCGCAGCCAGAGCCTTGCACATCTTCTTCGCGTCCGCTTCCGACTTCACCGGCCCAGCCAGCAGATTGTACACGACGGCGCCATTATCGACGGACAGGGAGTAACGCGGCTCCAGGTTCTTGAGCTTGTCGGCATGCGTTTCAGATAACAGGTTCCAACTCAGGCGCAGGCTGTCGATCGAGGAGCCCGACGCGATCTGCACGCCGACGGGCTTGGCTGCCGGGGTCACCACGGGTGCTGCAAAGGGCGGCGGTTCGTTGGAGGCCGATGCCGGTATCGTCGCGGGTGAGGGCGCTGTTTGAGGAGCAGGCTTTACGCTCCCCGTTTCGAGTGCAGGCTTGGCATTCAACACCTTCGCATCGGCGATTGATCGCGTTGCGCTGGCAGACGGGACAACGGCCGAGTTTACAGGTGCGCTGTCGAGGCGCAGCGCCGGTGACGGAGTCGCTGCATCAGAAGCCGGAACAGGTGCGTCCACCGGAGCGCCCAGCGTCGCCAGACGATCCACGATCACCTTCTGCTGCGAGGCCGTGTCGCCGACGAGAGAGCGGACGCTCGCCAGATCGCGACGCAGTCCGTCAACCTCTTTACGCAAAGTGTCGAATTGGGCGACCGAGGCGCCGCCACTGTTCAAACGCGCAACCAGATCAGGCCGGATGAGGACGATCGACAAGTAGGCGACCGCAGCCGCTGCCGCGATGCCCCATACAACGATTCCGCTAGAAAGCCCCTTGTTTTGCCGCGGCCTCCCTGCCGGATGCCCGGATCCCGGGGCCACTTCGAACGCGGACGGGAAGGCCGAACCCATCGAACTGTCGAAATGGCCGCCAGCGGCCGACTGACCCGTAGCGGAGTGCAGGGTGGGACCTGAGGCGAAGCTGGCCGGCAAAGGCGGCGGCGTGTGGGCAGCGGGGCCATGCGGCTGAGACATGCTCTAAAACCCTTGGATAATTGGGACTTTGCCGGATTGCTGCGTGAGTCGTGTGGGAGGGTCAATGCACGGCCGGGGGGCTGTTTTGCATGCCTGTGGACGACGGCACGCCAGCAACGGAGGCTCGGCTTTGCTACAAGCAAAGGTTGCAAGCACGCCCTTGGCGAGACGAACGGAGCCGAATCCGGGCAAGGTCCACACTGGACGCCCTACATCGCCTTTTCCGGGCCACCAGTCCGCGCTACGTGCCCGGTACGGTCCTTGCTTCTCCACGGTGAGAAATACCGGCTACAGAGCGATTGCTTCAACAATGACGAAGGTTCAAGAATTCCGCCCATGGCCACCGCAGCGCCGCTCATTGTGATCCTCGCCGCCGGTAAAGGCACGCGTATGAAGTCCGCGTTGCCGAAGGTCCTCCATAAGGTGGCAGGCCTCTCCATGCTTGGACATGTTCTGGCGCTCGCCAGAGGCGTTGAAGACGCCGCCATCGCGGTGGTCGTCGGACCAGACATGGACGAGGTCCGCAGCGAAGTCGCACGCCTCGCACCCAGCGCCAAGGTTTTCACACAAGAGAACCAGCTAGGCACCGCTGATGCGGTCCTCGCCGCCCGCCCGGCTTTGCACGGCCACACTGGCGATGTCATCGTCCTCTACGCCGATACGCCCCTTCTTCAAGCCTCGACCCTGGTATCCCTTCGCACCGCGCTCGACGGAGGAGCCGGCGTCGCCGTTCTCGGTTTCGAAGCCAAAGACCCGACGGGCTATGGCCGCTTGATCACGGTCAACGAGAGCACACTGCTTGCCATTCGCGAGCACAAGGACGCAAGCCCCGAGGAACGCAAGATCACGCTGTGCAATTCGGGCGTGTTGGCCTTCCGTCTTGGCGACCTGCTCGGCGTGCTGAGCCGCATCGGCAACGGCAACGCCAAGGGCGAATACTACCTGACGGACGCGGTCGAAATTGCTCGTGCCGATGGCGCGCGCGCCGCAGTGATCCGCACACCGGAAGACGAAGTGCTCGGTGTCAATTCGCGCAGCCAGCTCGCCATCGCCGAACGCATTTGGCAGGACCGCACCCGGCAGGCCGCCATGGACAATGGCGCGACGCTGACCTCCCCAGAGACGGTGTTCTTCAGCTACGACACGATCATCGGCCGCGATGTGATCATCGAACCCAATGTCGTGTTCGGGCCCGGCGTCACCATTGCCGATGGCGCCGAAATCAAGGCGTTCTGCCACTTCGAAGGCGCCAGCATCGGCGCCAACGCCCGCATCGGTCCCTACGCACGCCTGCGCCCAGGCGCGGTGCTCGGCCCCCGCGTGCACATCGGCAACTTCGTAGAGGTCAAGAACGTCGCGGTCGGCGATGGTGCCAAGGCCAACCACCTTTCCTACCTCGGTGACGGATCGGTCGGGGCGGGTGCCAACATCGGCGCCGGTACGATCTTCTGCAATTATGACGGCTTCTTCAAACACAAGACCGAGATCGGGGAGGGAGCCTTCATCGGCTCGAATACGTCGCTCGTCGCTCCGATCAAGATCGGCGACGGCGCCTACGTCGGCTCCGGCAGCGTCATTACCAAAGACGTCGCACCGGGTGCCTTGGCGCTCGAACGCTCGGCCCAGGAAGAACGACCGCAGTGGGCGGCGAAGTTCCGCACGCTCATGGCGCGGCGCAAGGCGGGACATCGTGCGACATGATCCATGCGATGAAAGTGGAAACATGTTTTTCTTTCAAGGGACGGTAGGGACATAGGCCATGTGTGGCATCGTCGGAATTCTCGCCAATAAGCCCGTTGCGATCGATCTGGTCGACGCGTTACGCCGCCTTGAGTACCGCGGCTATGACAGCGCCGGCATTGCCACACTCGAGGACGGCCACCTCGATCGCCGTCGCGCTGAAGGTAAGCTTCGCAATCTCGAGACGCGGCTCCACGAACAGCCGCTGCAGGGCCACGTCGGCATAGGCCACACGCGGTGGGCCACGCACGGACGTCCCACGGAACGCAACGCCCATCCGCACATGAGCGCCAAGGTCTGCGTCGTGCACAACGGCATCATCGAGAATTATCGCGAACTCAAAGCCGAACTCACCGCACGTGGCCACGTCTTCGAGACCGACACCGACACGGAAGCCGTCGTCCACCTCGTCACCGACGAACTCGACCAGGGCCTCGAACCGATTGCCGCCACGAAAGCCGCTCTCGCCAAGCTCCAGGGAGCTTTCGCGCTCGGCATTATCTTTGCCGGCCACGATGACCTGATGATCGCCGCCCGCAAGGGCTCACCGCTCGCCATCGGTTACGGCACCGGCGAAGTTTATCTTGGCTCGGATGCCATCGCGCTCGCACCGTTCACCGACACGATCACCTATCTCGATGAGGGCGACTGGGCCGTGATGCGCCGTTCCGGCGTTGAAATCTTCGACGAGCTCGGTCAGCGCGTCGATCGACCAAAGATCAAATCCGTCGCCAGTGCGCTCCTGGTCGACAAAGGCAATCACCGCCACTTCATGGCGAAGGAAATCCACGAGCAGCCCGAAGTCGTCAGCCATACGCTTGCCAATTACCTGGATATGGGCGCCGGCACGATCGCCTTTCCCGGCCTCGGCATCGATCTCGCCGCCATTCCTCGCGTGACCATCTCGGCGTGCGGCACGGCCTATTACGCTGGGCTTGTCGGCAAATACTGGATCGAGCGCTACGCCCGCGTTCCGGTAGAAATCGATATCGCTTCCGAGTTTCGTTACCGTGAGGCACCCCTTGTCGACGGCGGCCTCGCCGTGTTCGTCTCGCAGTCGGGCGAAACCGCCGACACGCTCGCCACCCTGCGCTATTGCAAGTCCGGTGGTCAGCGGATCGTCTCCATCGTCAACGTGCGCACGTCGTCGATCGCGCGCGAGAGCCACGCCGTGCTGCCGACGCTGGCCGGGCCCGAAATCGGTGTTGCGTCCACGAAGGCGTTCTCCTGCCAGCTCTCGGCGCTCGCATGCCTCGCCATCGCCATCGGCCGCGCCAAAGGCACCATGACGGCCGAGAAGGAAGCCGAACTCGTCAAGGCATTGATCGAGGTGCCGCGCCTAATGTCATCGATGCTGCACAACGAGCAGCAGTACGAGGACCTGGCGCAGTACCTGTCCAAAGCCCGCGACGTGCTCTTCCTCGGCCGCGGCATCAACTATCCCCTCGCGCTCGAGGGTGCGCTGAAGCTGAAAGAAATTTCGTACATCCACGCCGAAGGCTACGCGGCAGGTGAACTCAAGCACGGGCCCATCGCCCTCATCGATGAGAATGTGCCGGTCATTGTTGTCGCGCCCGATGACGACCTATTTGAAAAGACCGTCTCCAATATGCAGGAGGTCGCCGCCCGCGGCGGCCAGATCATCCTCATTTCCGACGCTCCGACCGAGAAGTGCGGCTGTAAGCTTGTGGCCCATATCAAGGTGCCGAAGGGTCACGACTTTGCCAATCCGCTGCTCTATGCGGTGCCGATCCAACTCATCGCCTATCACACCGCCGTCTTCATGGGCACCGACGTGGACCAGCCGCGCAACTTGGCCAAGTCGGTCACGGTGGAGTGACCGCACGTTTGAACTCAGCGTTAACGACGACCGAGCTATGGCCTTTGGATATCTTGGACGAGCATCTGCGCGGAGCGTGCCCCACAATTGCCACCACATGGCGCTTGACATAGAAGGCGGGGCGTTACGTCAGTCATGTTCAGCGTGCCAGGCCGTAACGGGGGGATAACAGGACGTATGCACGCCAAGCGACTATTGCTTGCTGCCGTTGGCGCGGTCGCGGTCGTTTCCGCGCCGTCGCAAACCTATGCGCAGAACGTTCCCACTGCCCCGGCCGCGGAAAAGAAACCTGCGGCAAGTGGGGTTAAATCCTACGAGGCGGGCACAAAAGCCTACGAGGCCGGCAAGTTCGGACCCGCCATCCAGTCGCTCTCGACCGCACTCTCAACGGGTGGACTGTCGAGCCAGCAGATGGCGAAGGCGCTCTATTATCGTGGCGCGGCCTACCGCAAGACGGGCAAGAGCGCACAAGCGATTTCAGATTTGACTTCGGCGGTCTGGCTCAAGAATGGCCTCAGCGATGCTGATCGCGCCGCCGCCATGGAACAGCGCCAGGCTGCCTATCAGGAAGCCGGCCTGGGTACGGCGACGCCCATCGGGACCCCACCGCTCGATGCTCCAGCCGCCGCCGTTGCGAAGGCAACTCTGCCCTCGTCTGAGACGCCGCCGGCACGTCCGGCAGCCGCGCCGGCCGACAGTGCGACCTCCTCCTGGAGCGCAGCCAGCGAAAAGAGCGCGGCTGAGGCGTCAGTTCCCAATCTCTCGACACCAGCGGGGGGCTACGCGACGCTTTCATCACCCGACGCACCCTCGCTCTCCGCGCTTCCGCAGGGCGATGCCGCTGCAGCCTCGCCAACGCCGCTCGCAAACGTCGGCTCAGCCATCGGCAATGCCGGCAGCGCTGTCAGCGGTTTCTTCGGTGGTATGTTCGGTGGGGGCAGCACGGCCACCACCGAGTCGTCGGCCAATGTGGCAACCGCAGCCACAGCGCCGCCTGCGCCGCAGCCACCGGCAGCGTCCGGCTGGGACTCCGGCACGAGCGTTGTTGCCGCACCGGCAAAGGCGGACGTCAAGCCAGTCGCAAAGAAGAAGACGGCGGCGGTGGATGCCGCCCGCACCACGGCCGCCGGCAAGTATCGCCTGCAAGTCGGCATCGTGAGTTCGCGCGATGAGGCGGAGCAGATCACGGCCCGATTGCGGGCCGAACACGCGCAGGCGATCGGCACGGCCGCTCCCGCGATCGATGAAGTCACGTTCGGCAACGGCACGTTCTATCGCGTCCAGGTCGGACCTTATGCGAGCGCGGCCGAACCCGGCCAATTCTGCACAGCGCTGAAGCCCAAAGGCTACGACTGCCTTGTCGTCACGAAGTGATCTCGAAGGCAGCCCGTTGACGTGGCACGGCGTCCACCGCACGATGATCGGATGAGCCGGGACCCCAACACTATCGAGCAACCCGTAGCGACGACGGAAGATGGCGAAGCCGTTCTTGCGGAAGGACTGAAGCGTCTCGCGCACGACGACCCCGTCGCGCCGCTTCGCCTGGGCGCGCGCCTGCGCAACTACTTTCTCACCGGGATCATCATCGTCGGTCCCGTCGCGGTGACCGTCTATCTGATCAAGTGGTTCATCGATTTCGCCGACGACTATGTGAAGCCGCTGATCCCGTCGATCTACCTGCCCGAAACCTATCTGCCGTTCGCTGTCCCGGGCATCGGCGTTCTCTTCGGCATCATGGGCTTGACGATCATCGGTTTCCTGGGTGCCAACCTGCTCGGCCGCTCCCTCATCTCGGGGGGCGAAATGGTGCTCGACCGGATGCCGATCGTGCGCAACGTCTATCGCGCTCTGAAGCAGATTTTCGAAAGCGCAGTCACGGCCACTGACAAGAAGCGTGCATTCCAGAAAGTGGGTCTCATAGAGTTTCCTTCAAAGGGCCTTTGGTCGATCGTCTTCGTTACCGGCGAAGCAGCAGGCGAAATTGCAGCCGCAGAGCCCGGTGGCGAAACTGATCTCGTCACGGTTTTCATGCCGACCGGCATCGTCCCGCCGACAGGCTTCATCTGCTTCGTGCCGCGCCGGGACGTCACGCTCCTCAAGATGAGCGTCGAAGACGCAGCCAAGATCGTCATTTCCGCCGGCATGGTGATGCCCGACCAGCAGGCGCGCCTGCGCAAACTCGCAGACATCGCGCGGGCGAAGACCTAGGCAGCCCGGAACAGGCGCACGGCTTCATCGCATTCGAAGAGATAGAGCAGCGTGCGCATCGCCCGTCCGCGCGCAGTGGTTAGCGACGGATCCCGCTCGAGGATCAGCTTTGCGTCGTCGCGCGCAGCCGCAAGCAGCATTGGAAATCCCGGCACGTCGGCCACACGGAATTCTGGCAACCCACTTTGCCGCGCGCCCAGAACCTCCCCGCCACCGCGCAACTCCAGATCCTTCTCCGCGATCAGAAAGCCATCCTCCGTGGCCTCCATCATCGCGAGACGCTCTCTTGCCGTCTCGCCCAAGGGCTCCGCGTAAAGCAGCATGCAGTAACTCTCGCGCGAACCCCGCCCCACGCGACCGCGCAACTGATGCAGTTGCGCCAGTCCGAACCGCTCCGCGTGCTCGATGACCATGATATTGGCGTTGGGGACGTTGACCCCCACTTCGATGACCGTGGTCGCAACAAGGATCTTCAGCTCGTTCGCTGCGAACGCAGCCATTGTCGCGTCCTTGGCGGCCGACGTCATTGCGCCATGCAGCAGCCCGACCGTCTCACCGAAAATCTGTTTCAAGTGCGCGTGCCGTTCTTCGGCCGCCGCCAGTTCGCTCACCTCCGAACTTTCGATCAGCGGGCAAACCCAATAGACCTGCGCGCCCTCCGCCAATTGCACCCGGATGCGGTCGATCAGCTTCTCCATGGTATCCGTGGGAACTGCCTTGGTGATGATGGGCTTTCTTCCCGCTGGCTTCTCCGTGAGCTTCGACACGTCCAGATCACCGTAGTGAGTCATCAGCAGCGTGCGCGGAATGGGCGTCGCTGTCATCACGAGCATGTTGGCTCCGCCCTCGCCGCCCTTCATTTGCAACGCCAGCCTCTGGTGCACGCCGAAGCGATGCTGCTCGTCGATCACCGCGAATGCGAGATCACGAAAAACCACGTCGTCCTGGAACAGCGCGTGCGTGCCAATGAGGAGATCGACTTCACCGTCGCGAAGCGCCTGCAAAAGATGGCTGCGCGGCTTGCCTTTCTCACGGCCGGTCAACAGCCCGATGCGCACTCCGGCAGCTTCCGCGAGTGGTGCGATCGTCTCCAGATGCTGCCGCGCCAGAACCTCAGTCGGCGCCATCAGCGCGGCCTGCGCACCCGCCTCCACGGCAATCGCCATCGCCATCAGCGCGACCACAGTTTTGCCCGACCCGACGTCGCCTTGCAGAAGGCGCAGCATCCGGTTGGGCGCCCCCATGTCCGCGGCAATATCGGCAAGCGCAATCTTCTGCGAACGCGTCAATTCGAAGGGCAGGGCTTTGATGATCCGCGCCCGGATGTGCCCCTCGCCGTGCACGGGACGCCCTCGCTGCGCCTTGAAGCTTTGCCGGACGATGCCGAGCGCGAGCTGATTGGCGAGGAGTTCATCGAACGCGAGCCGCTGCCAAGCAGGGCATGACGGCGAAACGTCGCCCGCGTCTTCCGGCATATGGACACACCGCACCGCGTCTCGAAATCCGCACCACCCGCGGGCCTTGAGCCAAGTCGGGTCCTGCCACTCCGGGAAATCGCCGACGCGCTCCACGGCCTGCCGCGCGGCCTTTAACACCACCTTTGCCGTTAGCCCAGCGGTGAGCGGATAGACTGGTTCCAATAAAGGCAATTCGGCGCGGCGGTCTTCGGCGACGATATAGTCGGGATGCGCCATCTGCAGAGTGTCGCCATACTTTTCGGCTCGCCCCGAAACGTAGCGGATCTCCCCGACGGGCAGTTGCCGCTCGACAAAGCTCGGCTCCGCGCGGAAGAAAATCAGGTCGAGGCGGCCGGTCTCATCCTCGGTAGCCACCTTATAGGGTGCCTTGGTGTTGCCGCGCGGAGGCGCCTTGTGCTTCAGAATTCGCACTTTGAGCGTCACAATTGTCCCGGGCACTGCGTCCGCGACAGAGGGCTCTGCCCGCCGGTCCACTACGCCCGTCGGCATGTGCCAGAGAAGGTCCAGCACGCGCGGTTCGCGGACGCCCGGCGGAAGCT
>ERZ1066138.466-NODE-466-length-13753-cov-10.481457_pt1 | contig 13753 bp, 24 predicted proteins | sample MGYA00382785_ERZ1066138 | MGnify/ENA primary metagenome ERZ1066138 (study PRJEB33369, sample SAMEA5778368) | biofilm metagenome | biome: Industrial cooling water; feature: Water cooling tower basin; material: Biofilm | place: United Arab Emirates | collected... | reverse complement strand
TGCGCGTTCCGGCCGGCTCCGCGGAGCGGAGTCGGAACGCGCAAAGTGATTAGTACTGGTCTTCGAAGCGCTTGGCGAGTTCTTCGATGTTGTCCGGCGGCCAGTTCGGCACTTCCATGCCGAGGTGCAGGCCCATCGAGGCCAGAACTTCCTTGATCTCGTTGAGCGACTTGCGGCCGAAGTTCGGCGTGCGCAGCATCTCGGCTTCCGTCTTCTGGATCAGGTCTCCGATATAGACGATGTTGTCGTTCTTCAGGCAGTTCGCAGAGCGGACCGAAAGCTCAAGTTCATCGACCTTCTTGAGCAGGGCGGCGTTGAAGGCCAGCTCCGGATGGCGCTGCTCTTCCTGCGGCTTCTTGGGCTCTTCGAAGTTGATGAAGACGGCGAGCTGATCCTGGAGGATGCGGGCGGCGAGCGCCACGGCATCTTCGGCACGAACCGAGCCGTCGGTTTCGACGGTCATGGTCAGCTTGTCATAGTCGAGGATCTGGCCCTCGCGGGTGTTCTCGACCTTGTAGGACACCTTCTTGACCGGCGTATAAATGCTGTCGACGGCGATCAGGCCGATCGGTGCATCGTCCGGGCGGTTGCGCTCGGCGGGGACGTAGCCCTTGCCCATGTCGGTCGTGAACTCCATGCGGACCGACGCACCCTGGTCGAGGTGGCAGATCACGTGCTCGGGGTTCAGGATTTCGACGTCGGAGGAGACTTCGATGTCGCCAGCCTTCACCGGGCCGGCGCCTTCCTTCTTCAGCACCATACGCTTGACGCCATCCGAGTGGAGGCGCAGCGCGATTTCCTTGATGTTGAGGATGATGTCGGTGACGTCTTCGCGGACGCCGGCAATCGAGGAGAACTCATGCAGCACGCCGTCGATCTGCACGGTCTTGATGGCGGCGCCCTGGAGCGACGACAGCAGCACGCGGCGCAGCGCGTTGCCGAGCGTCATGCCGAAGCCGCGCTCAAGGGGCTCTGCGATCACGGTCGCAAGGCGGGTGCGGTCGCGGCCCGGAATGATCTCGAGCTTCGACGGCTTGATCAGGTCTTGCCAGTTTTTCTGTAAAACAGCGCTTGTCACGTGGTGGCCTCTCTCAGGTGTCGAACACGCATCCCGCCCAAAGGCGCGCGTTCCTTTACCCAGGGGTCGTTCGGTCCGTCCGCATCAGGGGGCAATCGTGCGGGTGGAACGGCAAAACGGACGCCGGGGCCGCAGGGGGCCCGAGCGTCCGGCATGAAATTCAATCAAACGCGGCGGCGCTTGCGCGGACGGCAGCCGTTATGCGGGATCGGCGTGACGTCGCGGATCGAGGTGATCTGGAAGCCGACAGCCTGAAGCGCACGCAGCGCGCTCTCGCGGCCCGAACCGGGACCGCAGACTTCGACTTCGAGCACCTTCACACCGTGCTCCTGAGCCTTCTTGCCGGCGTCTTCCGCTGCCATCTGGGCCGCGAACGGCGTCGACTTGCGCGAGCCCTTGAAGCCCATCGTGCCCGACGACGACCAGGCAAGCGTGTTGCCCTGCGCATCGGTGATGGTGATCATGGTGTTGTTGAACGACGCGTTGACGTGCGCGACACCCGACGTGATGTTCTTCTTTTCGCGGCGGCGAACCTTCGCGCGGCCCTGGGCCTGTTCCTTAGCCATCGTCTCTCAAACTCCTGCGCCCCCTTAAGCGGCGGCTCGTTTCTGTTCGTGACTGCGACCGAGCATCGGCCTGCACTGCGGTGCGAGGCCGGCGCAACGGGCGCGAATTCTATTAGGCCTTCTTCTTGCCGGCGATCGGCTTGGCCGGGCCCTTGCGTGTGCGTGCGTTCGTGTGCGTGCGCTGGCCGCGGACCGGAAGGCCCTTACGGTGACGCAGACCGCGGTAGCAACCGAGGTCCATGAGACGCTTGATGTTCTGCGAAACTTCGCGGCGCAGGTCGCCTTCGACGATGTAATCGCGGTCGATCGTTTCGCGGATCTGAAGAACTTCGGCATCAGTCAGCTGGCTGACGCGGCGATCGGCGGGGATGCCGACCCCTGCACAGATCCTCTCCGCGAACTTGGGACCAATCCCGTGAATGTACTGAAGCGCGATGACGACGCGCTTCTGGGTCGGGATGTTCACACCTGCGATACGAGCCACGATCTTCTCCTGGGCTTTCTAGTCCGTGTCAGCCGGGCTGCTCGAGATCGAGCGCCAAGCCATTGTTGCTGCCAGCTAAAACGAAATAGAACCAGCCTTGCGAGTAAACTTCGCCCGGCCAATCCCATCAACCCTGCGTCATGAAAGCGCGGTGTTGTAGCTCGGCACTACTCCTCAGTCAACCTTCCAAACGAACGTGTCACACCGGGTCCTGCGGGGCGTTAACCCCGTCGTTCCCGTCGCGTCACGCCTTCGCCGCTCCTTTCAGAACGGCTTCGATCTGCGCGGAAACGTCGGCGATCGGGGCCATGCCGTCGACCGTCTGAAGTTTCCGGTATGCGTAGTAATAGCCGACCAGCGGAGATGTCTCGCGGTAGTAGGCCATGAGACGCGTCTTCAGCGCTTCCGCGTTGTCGTCAGCGCGCACGGTTCCGCCGGCGGCCAGCGTTTCACGGGCCCGGTTTTCGATGCGGGAGACCAGGATCGTGTCATCGACCTTGATCTCGACGACGGCATCGAGGTCCTTGCCCTTGGAGGTCAGAAGCGAGCCGAGCGCATCGGCCTGCTTCAGCGTGCGCGGGAAGCCGTCGAGGATGAAACCCTTCGCGCAGTCGGGCTGCTCGATCCGGTCGGCGATGATGCCGATGACGATCTCGTCGGAGACGAGGCCGCCCGACTTCATGATGGCTTCCGCCTTCTTGCCGATCTCGCTCCCGGCCTTGACGGCGGCGCGGAGCATATCGCCCGTGGAGAGCTGCACGAGGCCGTGCTTGTCGGCGAGTAGCTGGGCCTGCGTGCCTTTGCCTGCGCCCGGGGGGCCGAGAAGGATTAGATTCACCGACGACCCCTGTTGTTTGTCGCACCGCGCAGTTTGGCTTTCTTAATGAGGCCTTCGTACTGATGAGCGAGCAAGTGGCTTTGGATCTGTGCCACCGTATCCATGGTGACGGACACAGCGATGAGAAGCGAGGTTCCGCCGAAGTAGAACGGCAGGGCGGCATAGGAGACCAGGAACTCAGGCAGCACGCAGACGGCAGCCAGATACAAGGCGCCAACGAAGGTGATGCGGGTCAGCACGTAGTCGATGTATTCGGCTGTCTTCTCGCCAGGACGAATGCCCGGCAGAAAGCCGCCATACTTACGCAGGTTGTCGGCCGTTTCTTTGGGGTTGAACACAAGCGCGGTGTAGAAGAACGCGAAGAAGATGATGAGCGCGGCGGTGAGCAGCATGTGCAGCGGCTGGCCCATACCCAACGAGGCCACGATCGAGTTCAGCCACTCCGAACCCGTGCCGCCACCGGATCCCATGAACTGGGCGGCCGTGATCGGCAGGAGAAGCAGCGACGAGGCGAAGATCGGCGGAATGACGCCGGCCGAGTTCAGCTTCAGCGGCAGATGCGAGGACTCGCCCTGCGTCATGCGGGTGCCGACTTGTCGCTTCGGATATTGAATCAAAAGCCGGCGCTGCGCACGCTCGATGAAGACGACGGCAGCGACGACGCCGAGCATCAGGGCAATGAGGCCGAAGAGGAGCGGGGTCGAGATCGAGCCGGCGCGTGCCAGTTCGAACAGGCCGGCGAGCGCTGCTGGGAGGCCTGCCACGATACCGGCGAAAATGATGAGCGAGATGCCATTGCCGACGCCGCGCTGCGTGATCTGCTCACCCAGCCACATCAGGAACATGGTGCCGCCGACCAGCGTGATGACGGTCGAGAAGCGGAAGAACCAGCCGGGATCCTTGACGATGGCGCCGGCGGCGCCCGAGGACGATCCTTCGAGGCCGATCGCGATACCGTAAGCCTGCAACGTAGCGAGCAGGACCGTGAGATAGCGCGTGTACTGGTTGATCTGCTTGCGGCCGCTTTCGCCCTCTTTCTTGAGGGCTTCAAGCTTGGGCGAGACCGACGTCATGATCTGAATGATGATCGACGCCGAGATGTACGGCATGATGTTCAACGCGAAGATCGCGAGGCGCTCGACAGCGCCGCCGGCGAACATGTTGAACATGCCAAGGATGCCAGACGACTGGGCCTTGAAGGCTTCTGCGAACGCCGCAGCATTGATGCCCGGCAACGGAATGAACGTGCCGAGACGATACACGAGGAGCGCGCCCAGGGTGAACCACAGGCGCTGCTTCAGATCCTGCGCCTTTGCGAAGGCGCCGAAATTCATATTCGAGGCAAGCTGCTCGGCAGCGGAAACCATCGTGCTCTCTCCTGACCCTCGACAGCCGGGCGGCGTCTTTCAACGCCGTGGCGGCCGCTGCTCACCCAATCCAGTCTCTCGGATCATCGATTGACCGGTTCGCCGCACAGCACGGAGCGTGGCATCGCTCCGGCATCACGGGATATGGGCGCGCCTTCGCGGCCGTACCAGACTAGTCCTCCGACTTGGCCGTGGTCTTCGCAGAACCGGCCTTCTTGGCGGCCGTCTTCTTGCGCTTCACTTCGTCTGCTTCGAGGATCTTGACCTCGATGATCTTCAGCGACCCGCCGGCCTTTTCGATGGCCGCTTTTGCGGACGCCGAGGCTCCGTTGGCGGTCACCGTCAGCTTCGACTTGAGTTCGCCAGTGCCCAGAACGCGCAGACCATCCTTGGGGCGGCGCAGGATGCCGGCTTCGATGAGCGTGGCGACGTCGACCGACTGGCCGGCCTTCAGCTTGCCCTCTTCGACCGCTTTCTGCAGCGTACCGACGTTGATCTCATTGAAGTCCTTCGGACGGAACTTGTTGAAGCCGCGCTTGGGCAGACGGCGATGCAGGGGCATCTGGCCGCCTTCAAAGCCGCCGATGGCGACGCCGGAGCGAGCCGTCTGGCCCTTGCCGCCGCGACCACCGGTCTTGCCGACGCCGGAGCCGATGCCGCGGCCGATGCGGACGCGCCGCTTGCGCGCGCCTTCGTTGTCGTTGATCTCATTGAGCCGCATGGGACGTGGCGCTCCTCAAACCTAAAAGTGCCTCAGGCCTCGTCGACGACGCGGACGAGGTGGGGGATGGACTTGATCATGCCGCGCACGGCCGGAGTGTCCTCCAGCGTACGGCGACGGTTCAGCTTGTCGAGACCGAGGCCGCGCAATGTCTGTGTCTGCTTCTCGGGACGGCGGGCAGCGCTGGCCACCTGCTCGACGGTAATGGTCTTCTTCGTGTCGGCCATTTGACTGTTCCTTAAAGGTTGACGCCGGCCTTAGAGGTCGGCGCCGGCCTCGGCGGCGACCGAGCCATCGCGGCGGCGCGCCACAATGTCGGAAACCTTCAGATTGCGACGGGCCGCGACGCCACGGGGATTCTCCTGGCCCTTGAGGGCGTCGAAAGTGGCGCGCACGACGTTGTACGGGTTGGTGGAGCCGAGCGATTTGGCCACGACGTCCTGGACGCCGAGCATTTCGAAGACGGCGCGCATGGCGCCGCCGGCGATGATGCCGGTACCGGCCGGAGCCGAGCGGACGACGACCTTGCCCGAACCGTGACGGCCTTCGCTGTCATGGTGAAGTGTGCGGGCGTCGCGGAGCGGAACGCGGACGAGGTTGCGACGCGCCGCTTCCGTCGCCTTGCGGATCGCTTCCGGCACTTCGCGGGCCTTGCCGTGGCCGAAGCCGACGCGGCCGCGCAGATCGCCGACGACCACGAGAGCCGCAAAGCCGAAGCGCTTACCGCCCTTCACAACCTTCGCGACGCGGTTGATGTGAACGAGTTTGTCGGTGAACTCGCTCTCGACCTTTTCACGATCGCGATCGCGTCCGCCGCGCTTTTCCTGGGGTCCACGTGCCACGGTCAAATCCCTTTCATCAGAACTTCAGGCCGCCTTCGCGCGCGGCCTCCGCGAGCGCCTTCACGCGCCCATGATAGAGGAAGCCGCCGCGGTCGAAGACGACCGTTTCGATGCCGGCCTTCAGCGTCCGCTCGGCGATGAGCTTGCCGACCGCCGCCGCAGCGGAGACGTCGGCGCCCGTCTTGAGCGAACCGCGCAGATCCTTCTCGAGCGTCGAGGCAGCGGCGATGGTCTTGCCAGCCGTGTCGTCGATGACCTGCGCATAGATGTTCTTGCCGGAGCGGTGCACCGAGAGGCGCGGCCGGGTTCCGGAGTTCGCCTTCAACGAGCGGCGCACGCGGGCGCGGCGCTTGATGAAGAGTGGATTGTGCGTACCCATGGATCGCGTCCTTACTTCTTCTTGCCTTCCTTGCGGAAGATATATTCGCCCTGATAGCGCACGCCCTTGCCCTGGTAGGGCTCCGGCTTGCGCGAAGAACGGATGACGGCGGCCAGTTCACCGACGGCCTGCTTGTCGATCCCTGAGACAGTCACCTGGTCCTGCTTGGCGCCGCCGACTTTCACTTCGACGCCGGCGGGAACCTTGATGTTCACGTCGTGGCTGTAACCGACGGCGAGCGTCAGCACGTCCTTGCCCTTCATCGAGGCCTTGAAGCCGACGCCGTGGATTTCCAGCGTGTGCGAGTAGCCCTCGGTCACGCCCTTGATCATGTTCTGGATCATGGTGCGCGACATGCCCCACATGGAGCGTGCGGCCTTGGTCTCGTCACGAGGCGTCACCTCGATGCCGTCTGCGGTCTTCTCAACCTTGATCTGCTCGGGACACGTGAAGAAGAGTTCGCCCTTGGCGCCCTTCATCTTCACGGTCTGACCGCTGACCGTTGCCGTGACGGCGGACGGGACGGCGACCGGCTTCTTACCAATGCGTGACATGGGTTCGACCCCTTGAACCACCCGGAGATCCGGGCGCCTTCGTTAGAATACGTTGCAGATGATCTCGCCGCCGACATTCTCCTCGCGGGCTCGCGAGTCGGACATCACGCCCTTGGGCGTCGACAGGATCGCGACGCCGAGGCCGTTGCGGACATTCTTCAGGTCCTTCACCGGCGAGTACACGCGGCGGCCGGGCTTCGAGACGCGCTCGATTTCACGGATCGCGGGCTGGCCGTTGTAGTACTTGAGTTCAATCTCGAACTCAGGCTCGGAGCCTTTCAGTTCAACCCTTGCGTAGCCGCGGATATAGCCTTCCTCGGTCAGCACGTCGAGGACGCGGGCCCGCAGCGTGGAAGCCGGTGTCGAGACCTTCGGGCGGCGACGCATCTGCGCGTTACGGATGCGGGTCAGCATGTCGCCAACGGGATCGTTCATTGCCATCTTCTTCGTTCCCTTACCAGCTCGACTTCACGATGCCAGGAATGCGACCCTGGCTGGCGAGTTCGCGAAGCTGGTTGCGGCACAGCTTGAACTTGCGATAGGTGCCACGCGCGCGGCCGGTGAGCTCGCAGCGGTTGCGGATGCGGGTGGGAGAAGAATTCCGCGGCATCTCGGCCAGCTTCAGACGCGCGGCAAAGCGCTCTTCGGCCGGGCGCTTGAGATCGTTGGCGATCTCTTTCAGGCGCTTGCGCTTGGCGGCCGACTGGGCGGCCATCTTGCGGCGGCGGTTGTTCTTCTCAATCGAACTGGTCTTGGCCATTCAAATCCTCCAAAGGCCTTTCGGGCACATGTAACGGGAACCCGAGGTCCTCTAGCTGCGGAAGGGGAAGTTGAAACCGCGAAGAAGTTCGCGGGCTTCGTCGTCTGTCTTGGCGGTCGTGACGACGATGACGTCCATGCCGAGCACGTCGTCGACTTCGTCATAGTTGATTTCGGGGAACACGAGGTGCTCCTTCAGACCACAGGCGTAGTTGCCGCGGCCGTCGAAGCTCTTCGGGTTCAGGCCGCGGAAGTCCTTCACGCGCGGCAGCGCGATGGTGACGAAACGGTCCAGGAACTCGTACATGCGATCGCCGCGAAGCGTGACCTTCGCACCCAGCGTCATGCCATCGCGCACCTTGAAGGTGGCGATCGACTTCTTGGCCTTGGTCATCTGCGGCTTCTGGCCGGCGATCTTGGCCAACTGAGCGGCTGCCACTTCGACCTTCTTGCGGTCGGCGGTGGCTTCACCCACGCCCATGTTGAGCACGATCTTCTCGATGCGCGGGATTTCCATGACGTTCCCGTACTCGAACTTCGTGCGCATGGCGTCGCGCACGACCTTCTCGTAGTGCACCTTCATGCGCGGCTTGTAGTCCGCGGGGCGCGGCTTGGCGGGCGCGGCGTCCACGGGCGCTGCAGCCTTGGCGGCCTTCGCCTTTCCAGCGGCGGCGGCAGCCTGCGGCTTGCCGCCTTTTTTGTTGTTGTCAGCCATGGCTTACTTCTTCTCCGGAATGACTTCGCCAGAGCGCTTCGCGACACGCACCTTGCGGCCGTCGTCCAGCAGCTTGAACCCAACGCGGGTCGGCTTGCCGTCCTTGGGGTCTTCGACGGCGAGATTCGACAAGTGGATCGCGGCTTCCTTGGAAATGATGCCGCCTTCCTGCTGCGCCGTCTGCTTCTGATGCCGGCGCACGACGTTGACGCCACGAACGAGTGCGCGGTTCTCCTTCGGGCGAACCTCGATCACCTCGCCGTGCTTGCCCTTGTCGCGGCCCGTCAGCACGATGACGTGATCGCCCTTCTTGATCTTCTGAGCCGACATCACAGCACCTCCGGCGCGAGCGAAACGATCTTCATGTGGTTCTTGGCGCGAAGTTCACGGGTCACCGGCCCGAAGATACGCGTGCCGACGGGATCGCCCTGCGCGTTGACGAGTACGGCGGCGTTCCGGTCGAAGCGGATCAGCGAACCGTCCGGACGGCGCACGCCCTTGGCGACGCGCACGATCACGGCCTTCATCACCTGGCCCTTTTTCACGCGACCCTTCGGAATCGCCTCCTTCACCGACACGACGATCGTGTCGCCGATGGTGGCGTACTTGCGCTTGGAACCGCCCAGTACCTTGATGCACTGGACGCGGCGAGCGCCCGAATTGTCGGCGACGTCGAGATTGGTCTCCATCTGGATCATCGCTGTCGTCCTTCCCTTGCGGCCATCCTCGGATGGCCAAATTCATTTCACCGGCCGGCTCGTCCGTCTCGCCCGCGCCGTCAGCCCGTTGCCGAGCCCGGCGCCGGGGGATCAGGCCTTCGCCAGAACCACCCAACGCTTGTTCTTCGAGATCGGGGCAGACTCCTCGATGGAGACCTTGTCGCCGATTTTGAAAACGTTCGCTTCGTCATGCGCGTGATACTTCTTCGTACGACGCACGGTCTTCTTGAGCAGCGGATGCGTGAAACGGCGTTCCACTTCCACCACGATCGTCTTGTCGTTCTTGTCGGAAACGACCACACCCTGCAGAATGCGCTTCGGCATCGCTCAAATCTCCTCAAGCGCTCTTCTGCGCACTGCCGGCCCGCTTCGTGCGAGCCACCGTCATCACGCGCGCGATATCGCGGCGGACCTCGCGAATCCGCGAGGTCGTTTCCAGCTGCCCGGAAGCCCGCTGGAAGCGCAGGTTGAACTGCTCCTTCTTCAGCTTCGCCAGCTGGTCGTCGAGCTGGTCGAGGGACATGCCCTTAAGCTCAGCAGCCTTCATCGTTCGTCCTCACTCATTCCTTTGTGTCACGTCTCAGCAATCAAGCGAGGCGCGTCACGATACGGGTCTTGATCGGCAGCTTGGCTGCGCCGAGTTCCAGCGCTTCCTTCGCGATCTGCGGATTGACGCCGCCGATCTCGAACAGGATGCGGCCGGGCTTCACGCGTGCCACCCAAAGTTCAACGCTGCCCTTGCCCGAACCCATGCGAACTTCGGCCGGCTTCTTGGTGACCGGCACGTCCGGATAGATGCGGAGCCAGATGCGGCCCTGACGCTTCGTGTGGCGTGCGATCGCGCGGCGAGCCGCTTCGATCTGGCGCGCGGTGATGCGTTCCGGCTCGACGGCCTTGAGGCCGATTTCGCCGAAGCTCAAGGTCGTGCCGCCCTTGGCAGCGCCGTGGATGCGGCCCTTGAACTGCTTGCGGAACTTTGTGCGCTTAGGTTGCAGCATTGTCTTTTCCTAAAGTTCCTCAGGCCTCAGTGGGCGTCTCGGTGGTTTCGGCGCCCCCGCGTCCCCCGCGTCCGCCGCGCGGACCACGGCGGTTATCGCGCCGCTCGCCGTCGTCGCGGCGCGGACGGGGACCGGCCTGATCCTGGGTTTCGAGCGAACGGCGCTCGGAAGCCATGGGATCGTGCTCGATGATCTCGCCCTTGAAGATCCAGACCTTGATGCCGATAACGCCATAGGCGGTCTTGGCAAGGCCGTAGCCGAAGTCGATGTCGGCGCGCAGTGTGTGGAGCGGCACGCGGCCTTCGCGATACCATTCCGTGCGTGCGATTTCCGCGCCGCCAAGACGGCCGGCGACGTTGATTCGGATGCCGACGGCGCCGAGGCGGAGGGCCGACTGCACGGCGCGCTTCATCGCGCGACGGAAAGCGACACGGCGCTCGAGCTGCTGTGCGATCGATTCAGCCACCAGCGTGGCGTCGATTTCGGGCTTGCGCACTTCGACGATGTTGAGGTGCACTTCCGATGACGTGAGGCGGGCGAGTTCGCCACGCAGCTTCTCGATGTCGGCGCCCTTCTTGCCGATCAGCACGCCGGGTCGGGCCGAATGGACGGTGACGCGGCACTTCTTGTGCGGGCGCTCGATGACCACCTTGGAAATACCGGCGGTGCGTTGGTGCTGCATGATGTGGTCACGCATGACCATGTCTTCGTGCAGCAGCTTGCCGTATTCGCCGCGGGCTGCGAACCAGCGGCTGTCCCAGGTGCGGTTGACGCCGACGCGAAGGCCGACAGGATTGACTTTCTGACCCATTACGCGGCCCCCTTCTTGGGCTGAGCCGCCGTCTTGGCAGCCGACTTGGTCTTCTTGGTCTTGGCCGGCTCAGCCTCTTCGGCCTTCTGACGGACGACGACCGTGATCTGCGAGAACGGCTTCAACACCTGAAAGCCGCGGCCACGACCGCGGGCGGCGAAGCGCTTCATTACGATGTTCTTGCCGACATAGGCTTCGGCGACGACGAGTTCGTCGACATCGAGGCCGTGGTTGTTCTCGGCGTTGGCGACGGCGCTCATGACGCACTTGCGGACGTCCTGAGCCACGCGCTTGCGCGAGAACTCGAGGTCGGCCATGGCGTCGTTGACCTTCTTGCCGCGGATCAGCTCCGCGACGAGGTTCAACTTCTGGGGCGAGATGCGGATGTTCTTCGCAATCGCCTTGGCCTCGTTCTCAGCGAGGCTGCGTTCCCGGCTCGGCTTGCCCATTACTTCCTCACCGCTTTCTTGTCGCCGCCGTGACCAGGGAAGGTCCGGGTCGGTGCAAATTCACCGAACTTGTGACCGACCATGTCCTCCGAGATGGAGACAGGGATGTGCTTCTGACCGTTGTGGACGCCGAACGTCAGGCCGACGAATTGCGGCAGGATCGTCGAGCGGCGGCTCCAGATCTTGATGACCTCGTTGCGGCCCGACGCGCGCGACTTCTCAGCCTTCTTCAGGATGTAGCCGTCGACGAACGGACCTTTCCAAACAGAACGTGTCACTTGCGTTATCTCCTAGGCTCTGTTCTCAGGCCTTACTTCGACTTGTGACGGCTGCGGACGATGAACTTGTCCGTCGTCTTGTTCTTGCGGGTCTTGTAACCCTTGGTGGGCTTGCCCCAGGGGGTCGCCCAGTGCTTACCACCGTTGGTGCGGCCGCCGTTGGGATGGTCGATCGGGTTCATGGTGATCGAACGAACCGTCGGGCGCGTGCCCTTCCAGCGCGTGCGGCCCGCCTTGCCGGTGACCGTGTTCATGTGATCCGGGTTCGAGACCGCGCCCACCGAAGCCATGCACTCGGCGCGGACCTTGCGGGTCTCGCCGGAGTTGAGCTTGAGGACGGCCCAACCGGCGTCGCGGCCGACGAGCTGTACGAATGAGCCGGCGGAACGGGCGAGCTGGCCACCGCGGCCGGGCTTCAGCTCGACGTTATGGATGATCGTGCCCAGCGGCATGGCCGAGAGCGGCATGGCGTTGCCGGGCTTCACGTCGACCTTGGCGCCGGCGACGACCGTGTCACCCACAGCCAGACGCTGCGGTGCGAGGATGTAGGACAGTGTCCCGTCCTCGTACTTGATCAACGCGATGAAGGCCGTGCGGTTGGGATCGTATTCCAAACGCTCGACGACGGCCGCCATGTCGAACTTGCGACGGCGGAAGTCCACGCGGCGATACAGCTGCTTGTGACCGCCGCCGATGTGACGGGTCGTGATGCGGCCATCGCTGTTGCGGCCACCGGTCTTGGTCTTGCCCTCGACCAGCATCTTGATCGGCGAGCCCTTCCACAGGTGGCTGCGGTCCACCTGAACAAGGTGGCGCAGACCTGGCGACGTCGGGCGAAATGTCTTCAATGCCATGACGGTTTCCTCACAGGCCCGTCGTCACGTCGATGGAGTGGCCTGCCTCCAACGTGACGATTGCCTTCTTAGTGTCGGAGAGCAGCGCGCGGCGGCCCTTGAACACCTTGTTCTTGCCCTTGCGGACGAGCGTATTGACGGCCTTCACCTTGACCTTGAACAGGCTTTCGACGGCGGCCTTGATGTCCGTCTTGGTGGCACCCGGGGCGACCTTGAAGATCACCTGGTTGGCTTCCGAGACGAGCGTGGACTTTTCCGTGATCACGGGAGAGAGGATCACGTCATAGGCTTTGAGCTTGATCGTCATTTGAACCGAGCCTCCAGAGCCTCAACCGCGGCCTTGGTCAGCACGAGCTTCCGGCGGCGCAGAATGTCGTAGACGTTGATGCCCTGGATGGGCAGCAGGTCGATGTTGGGAATATTGCGGGCAGCGCGGGCGAAGCCGACATCGAGTTCGGCACCGTCAATGATCAGCGCGTTGTCGAGGGCGAGCTTGGCGAACTGCTGACGCAGCGCACCGGTCTTGCCTTCCGAGGACGAGGCCTTGTCGAGGACGACGATGTCGCCGGACTTGGCTTTGGCCGAGAGTGCATGACGCAGCGCCAGGGCGCGCACCTTCTTAGGCATATCGACGGCATGGCTGCGCGGCTTGGGACCGTGCGCCTTGCCGCCACCGCGCCACTGCGGAACCGACTTGTCGCCGTGACGGGCGCCGCCGGTCCCCTTCTGCTTGTACATCTTCTTACCCGTGACCGCGACTTCGGAGCGGTCCTGGGCGTGGTGCGTGCCGGCCATGCGCTTCAAGAGCTGATAGCGCACCATGCGGTGGATCAGGTCGGGGCGCGGCTCGAGGCCGAAGATGGCGTCGGCGAGTTCGACCTCACCGGCCGTCGTCGCATCCAGCGTGGTGACAGAGGCTTTCATCACGCCTGCTCCTTCTTGTCGGCAGCCACGCGGGCCTTGAACGCGCCGGGCTTGGGCGCATTGGCATGAGCGGCCTTCTTGACAGCGTCGCGAACGATGACCCAGCCACCCTTGGAGCCGGGCACGGCGCCACGGATCATGATCAGGCCGCGGTCCGTGTCGATCTTGGCGACAATCAGGTTCTGGGTGGTGATGCGCTCGTCACCGAGGTGACCCGCCATCTTCTTGCCCTTGAACACCTTGCCAGGGTCCTGGCGCTGACCGGTCGAACCATGCGAACGATGCGAAACCGAGACGCCGTGAGTGGCGCGCAGACCACCGAAGTTCCAGCGCTTCATGGCGCCAGCGAAACCTTTGCCCTTGGAGGTGCCCGTCACGTCGACGAACTGGCCCGGAACAAAATGGTCGGCGGTGATC
>ERZ1066138.465-NODE-465-length-13765-cov-9.156893_pt1 | contig 13765 bp, 12 predicted proteins | sample MGYA00382785_ERZ1066138 | MGnify/ENA primary metagenome ERZ1066138 (study PRJEB33369, sample SAMEA5778368) | biofilm metagenome | biome: Industrial cooling water; feature: Water cooling tower basin; material: Biofilm | place: United Arab Emirates | collected... | reverse complement strand
GCTGGGGCACCGAGCTGCACGACCGCTTCCTGCTGCCGAGCTTCGTGCAGATGGATTTCGCCGACGTGCTCGCCGACCTGCGCGGCGTCGGCTACGGCTTCGACGACGCCTGGTTCGCGCCGCACTTCGAGTTCCGCTTCCCGACGATCGGCCATCTGCAGACCGCCGGCATCGAGCTGCAGCTGCGTGCCGCGCTCGAACCCTGGCATGTGATGGGCGAGGAGGGCGCGGTCGGCGGCACGGTGCGCTACGTCGACTCCTCGCTCGAGCGGCTCGAGGTCCGCGCCACCGGCCTGAACGGCAACCGCCACGTCGTCACCGTCAACGGCCGCGCGCTGCCGCTGCAGCCCATCGGCATCCCGGGGCAGCAGGGCGGGCCGCATGTGGCCGGGGTGCGCTACAAGGCCTGGGCGCCGCCGTCGGCGCTGCACCCGACGATCCCGACGCATGCGCCGCTGACCTTCGACATCGTCGACGCCTGGAGCGGCCGCTCGCTCGGGGGCTGTCGCTATCATGTGGCGCATCCCGGCGGTCGCAACCACGACAGCTTCCCGGTCAACGCCTACGAGGCCGAAAGCCGGCGCCTGGCGCGCTTCTTCGCCTTCGGCCACACGCCGGGCAGGATGCAGGTCAGCCCCGCCACACCGAGCCGCGAGTTTCCCTTCACCCTCGACCTGCGCCGGGGCTGAGCCCCGCCCGGCGCCCATGCCGTGCTGCAGTCCTCGCTCGAGTTCGATGGCGCCTCCTCGCGGGCCGACGCCGCGGTCTATGCGGCGCTGCACGCGGCCCGGCGTGCCGACCCCGGCCACCACGACGAGCTGCTGGAGCCCAGCGGCCAGTCGCTGAGGCCGGCCTGGGCGCATTTCTTCGCGCTGCTCGGCAGCGAGGGGCTCGGCGACCTCGACCGCCGCGCCGCGCAGGTGGCGCAGCAGATCCGCCGCGACGGCATCACCTACAACTTCTACCGCGAGCAGCCCGGCCAGGGCGGCGGCCAGCGGCCCTGGTCGCTCGGGCTGCTGCCGCTGCTGATCGACGCGGCCGAATGGCGTGAGGTCGAGCGCGGCATCGCGCAGCGTGCCCACCTGCTCGACGCGATGCTGGCCGATTGCTACGGCCCGCAGCGTCTGCTGGCCGACGGCCTGCTGCCGCCGGCGCTGCTGTTCGGCCACCCCGGCTACCTGCGCGCGCTGCACGGTGTGGAGCCGCCGGGCGGGGTGCGGCTGCACGTCGCGGCCTTCGACATCGCGCGCGGCCCTGAGGGCGGCTGGTGGGTGGTGTCGCAGCGCACCCAGGCGCCGTCGGGCATGGGCTACACGCTCGAGAACCGGCTGATCGTCTCGCGGCAGTTCCCCGAGGCCTTCCGCGAGCTGCGCGTCGAGCACCTCGCCTCGGGCTACCGGCGCCTGCTCGACACCCTGCTGCAGCTCGCCGCGCCGATCGCCGCCGCCGACGGCAGCGCGACGCCGCGGCTGGCGCTGCTGACGCCCGGCCCCTACAACGAGACCTACTTCGAGCAGGCCTACCTGGCGCGCTACCTCGGCCTCACGCTGGTCGAGGGCGGCGACCTGACGGTGCGCGACGCGCGCCTGTACCTCAAGACCGTGCAGGGCCTGGAGCCGGTGCACGGCCTGCTGCGCCGGCTCGACGACGACTGGTGCGACCCGCTCGAGCTGCGGCCCGACTCGGCCCTCGGCGTGCCCGGCCTGCTGCAGGTGCTGCGCGCCGGCCGGCTGGTGGTCGCCAACGCGCTCGGCGCCGGCTTCCTCGAGTCGCCCGGCATCCAGGGTTTCCTGCCGGCGGTCGCCGAAGCGGTGCTCGGCGAGCCGCTCGCGCTGCCGTCGCTGCCGACCTGGTGGTGCGGCGAGGCGGCGTCCTGGGCCGCGACGCGCGATGCGCTCGACGACCGCGTCGTCCGCCCGACCTACCCCGGCGTGCCCGGCCGCAGCTTCGCGCCGCTGATCGCCGCCAGCGCGCCCGACGCGGTGCGCGCCGATTGGCGCGCCCGCATCGACGCCGACCCCGACGCCCACACGCTGCAGCGCTACCTGCCGTTCTCGCAGGCGCCGTGCTTCGAGGCCGGCCAGCTCGTGCCGCGCACCGCGCTGCTGCGTGTCTACGCGATCGCCGACGCGCAGGGCCGCTGGCACGTGCTGCCGGGCGGCATGACGCGCATCGCCACCGGCGACCCGCACGCGGTGTCGATGCAGCAGGGCGGCGCCAGCCTCGACACCTGGGTGCTCGCCGACGGCCCGGTCGACACCTTCTCGATGCTGCCGCAGCGCCTGCGGCCCGAGGAGATCGCCGCGCACCGCCGGCCGGTGCCGAGCCGCACCGCCGAGAACCTCTTCTGGATGGGCCGCTACACCGAGCGCACCGAGCACCTGGTGCGGCTCGCGCTGGCGACCGCCGCGCTGGTCGAGGACGACGACGACACGCCGGTGCCGGTGCTCAATGCGATCTCCGACCTGGCCCAGGAGACCGGCCTGGCGCCGTTCGGCGTGCCGACGCTGACGCAGTCGCCGCGGGTCTTCGAGCGCGCCGTCGTCGCGGCGCTCGGCGACCCGGTCGGCCACGCCAGCGTGGCCTTCAACCTCGCCGCGCTCGACCGCAGCGCCGGCGCGCTGCGCGACCGGCTGTCGCCGGCGCACGCCGGGCTGATCCGTTCGCTCGGCGAGGACTTCCACGCCCGCATGGCCTGGTGCGAGGGCGACGAGGCGCCGGCCACCGGCTTCGCCGGCGGCGAGCTGCAGGCGGCGCTGGAGCACCTGGCCAACCAGCTCGCCGCGGTCACCGGCGCGCAGAGCGACCGCATGACGCGCGACGACGGCTGGCGGCTGCTGACCATCGGCCGCCTGGCCGAGCGGCTGATCGCGATGGCCGGCACGCTGCGCGCCTTCTTCGCCGGCGGCGCGGTGCACAGCGCCCACGGCTTCGACCTGCTGCTCGGCCTGTTCGACAGCAGCATCACCTACCGCGCCCGCTACCCGGGCCGCCAGGAGGCGCTGGCGCTGCTCGACCTGCTGGTGATCGACGAGGCCAACCCGCGCGCGCTCGGCTGCGTGCTGCGGCGGCTGCGCACCGAGCTCGGCAAGCTGCCGACCGCGGCCGGCCCGGTCGACGGCCTGCTCGCGCTGCTGCCGGCCGGCGGCGCCGGCGCCACGCTGGTCGAGCTGTGCCGGCCGGCGCGCGAGCCCGGGCCGCTGGACGAGGCGGTGGTCGACGACGACGCCGTGGTCGCGCTCGCCGAGCGGCTGGGCGAGGCCGGCGCGCGGCTGTCCGACGAACTGGGGCGGCGCTACTTCGCGCTCGCCGACCTGCATGAGCAGCGTCTTGCGGTCTGAGCTGCCCGAGCCGCCGGCGGCGGCCGCGCCGGCGGTGGTCGACGTCGTGCACGAGACGGTCTACCGCTACGCGCGGCCGGTCGAGCTGGCCCAGCACATGGCCTTCCTGCGGCCGCGCGACGACGCGACGCAGCGCGTGCGGGCCTTCGAGCTCGACATCGAGCCGCGCCCGGCCCAGCGCAGCGACACGCTCGACGCCTTCGGCAACACCCGCACGCTGTTCGCGCTGACCGCGCCGCACGACGCGCTGCGCGTCACCGCGCGCAGCCGCGTCCAGGCCCTGCCGCCGCCGGCCCCCGCGGCGGCGCCGGCCTGGGAGGACGCCCGGGCACGCTGGCGCTACGTCTCGGGCGTGGCGCCCGAGCCGGCGGTGCCCTTCGTGTTCGCGTCGCCGCTGCTGCCGCTGCACGCCGCGCTGCGCGCCTGGGCCGAGCCCTCGTTCACCCCCGGCCGGCCGCTCGACGAGGCGGCGCTGGAGCTGATGCACCGTCTGCACGCCGGCTTCCGCTACGACCCCGACGCCACCCACGTCGGCACGCCGGTGCTCGAGGCCTTCGAGCGCCGCGCCGGCGTCTGCCAGGACTTCGCCCACGTCATGATCGCGGCGCTGCGCGCGCTCGGGCTGGCGGCGCGCTACGTCAGCGGCTACCTGCTGACCGAGCCGCCGCCGGGGCAGCCGCGGCTGCGCGGCGCCGACGCCTCGCACGCCTGGGTCGCGGTGGCGCTGCCGCAGCCCGAGGGGCCGGGCGCCTGGCTCGAACTCGACCCGACCAACGACTGCGTCGCCGGCCCCGGCCACGTGCGGCTGGCGACCGGCCGCGACTACGGCGACGTGACGCCGCTGCGCGGCGTGATCCGCGGCGGCAGCCGCCACGAGCTCGCCGTCAGCGTCGACAGCCAGCCGGCCGGCTGACGGCGAGGGGCGCGACAGGCCGCTTGGCACGGTTCATGCTGATCTCGGCACCAGTGTGGGAGCAACGATGACGACGTACGACGAGATGCACGCGAAGGCCGGCACGGTCCGCGAGCACTACGCGGCCTACGGCCGCTGGCTCGCCGACCAACCCGGCGATGTGATGAAGAGCCGTCGCGACGAGGCGGAGATGATCTTCCGCCGCGTCGGCATCACCTTCGCGGTCTACGGCGCGAAGGACGAGGACGGCTCGGGCACCGAGCGGCTGATCCCCTTCGACCTGATCCCGCGCATCATCCCGGCCCACGAGTGGCGCGAGATGGAGAAGGGCCTGAAGCAGCGCGTCACCGCGCTGAACCGCTTCGTCCACGACGTCTACCACGAGCAGGCCATCCTCAAGGCCGGCATCGTGCCGAGCGAGCAGGTCTTCAGGAACGCGCAGTTCCGCCCCGAGATGATGGGCGTGGCGGTGGCCGGCGACATCTACTCGCACATCGCCGGCATCGACATCGTGCGCGCCGCCAACCCCGACGGCAGCGGCACCTACTACGTGCTCGAGGACAACCTGCGCGTGCCCAGCGGCGTGAGCTACATGCTCGAGAACCGCAAGATGATGATGCGGTTGTTCCCCGAGCTGTTCGCCGGCCACCGCATCGCGCCGGTCGCGCACTACCCCGACCTGCTGCTGGAGACGCTGCGCGCGGTCGCGCCGAGCGGCGTCAACGAGCCGAGCGTCGTGGTGCTGACGCCGGGCATGTACAACTCGGCCTACTTCGAGCACGCCTTCCTGGCGCAGCAGATGGGCGTCGAGCTGGTCGAGGGCAAGGACCTGTTCGTCAAGGACCAGTACCTCTACATGCGCACGACCCAGGGGCCGCGGCGCGTCGACGTGATCTACCGCCGCGTCGACGACGACTTCCTCGACCCGCAGGTCTTCCGCCCCGACTCCACGCTCGGCTGCGCCGGGCTGCTGGGCGTGTACCGCGCCGGCAACGTCACGCTGTGCAACGCCATCGGCACCGGCGTGGCCGACGACAAGTCGATCTACCCCTACGTGCCGAAGATGATCGAGTTCTACCTCGGCGAGAAGCCCATCCTCAACAACGTGCCGACCTACCTGTGCCGCGAGGAAGGCGACCTGAAGTACGTGCTCGACCACCTCGACGAGCTGGTCGTCAAGGAGGTCCACGGCGCCGGCGGCTACGGCATGCTGGTCGGGCCGGCGGCGACCCGGGCCGAGGTCGAGGCCTTCCGCGGCGCGCTGAAGGCCAACCCGAGCAACTACATCGCCCAGCCGACGTTGGCGCTGTCGAGCTGCCCGACCTTCGTCGACAGCGGCATCGCGCCGCGCCACATCGACCTGCGGCCCTTCGTGCTCAGCGGCACGACGGTGCAGATGGTGCCCGGCGGGCTGACGCGCGTGGCGCTGAAGGAAGGCTCGCTGGTCGTCAACTCGTCGCAGGGCGGCGGGACCAAGGACACCTGGGTCCTCGAGGCCTGAGGAGAACACGATGCTGTCCCGCACCGCCGACCACCTCTACTGGATGGCCCGCTACACCGAGCGGGCCGAGAACACCGCGCGCATGCTCGACATCAACTACCAGATGTCGCTGCTGCCGCAGTCCACCGAGGCGGCCGAGCAGGGCTGGCGCGGCATGCTCAGCATCAGCGAGCTGACCGGCGACTACCACCACCGCCACGCCAGCGTGAACCCGCGCGAGGTGATGGACTTCATGGTGCGCGACGAGGCCAACCCGTCGAGCATCCACTCCTGCCTGCGCGCCGCGCGCGAGAACGCCCGCGCGGTGCGCGGCACGCTGACCACCGAGGTTTGGGAGACCGCCAACACCACCTGGCTCGAGTTCAAGCGCCTGATCGCCACCGGCAACTTCCACCGCGACCCTTCGGACTTCTTCGAGTGGGTGAAATTCCGCTCGCACCTGTCGCGCGGCGTCACGCTCGGCACGATGCTGCAGGACGAGAGCTTCCACTTCCTGCGCATCGGCACCTTCCTCGAGCGCGCCGACAACACCGCGCGGCTGCTCGACGTGAAGTACCACGCCGCCGAGAGCGAGTTCTTCGGCGCCCGCGAGCAGCGCGAGCAGCTCGAGGTCGACTTCTACCACTGGAGCGCGATCCTGCGCTCGGTCTCCGGCTTCGAGGTCTACCGCAAGGTCTACCGCAACGTGATCCGTCCCGAGAAGGTCGCCGAGCTGCTGATCCTGCGGCCCGACATGCCGCGCTCGCTGGCGGCCTGCATGAACGAGGTGGTCGCCAACCTCGGCATGGTCGCCAACGAGCAGAGCGTCGAGACCTTGCGCCGCGCCGGCCGGCTGCGCTCGGACCTGCAGTTCGGCCGCATCGACGAGATCCTCGCCACCGGCCTGCACGCCTTCCTGACCCAGTTCCTCGACCGCGTCGGCGACGTCGGCGTCGGCATCAGCCGCGACTTCCTGGTGCCGGTCTAGGGGACTAAAGTGCGGTGGTGGCGGGCCTCGTCGGCCCGCACCGGAGGCCGCCATGGCTCACACCCGCACGCTCGCCATCCTTGCCGCCCTTGTCGTGCTCGCCGCGCCCGGCACGGCGGCTGCCCTTGACGCCGCCGAGGCCGACCGCGTGGTCAAGCGCTTCCTCGCCAAGCAGAAGGTCGACGGCATGACGCCCGAGGCCCAGCAGCAGCTCGTCGCCGACGTCGACGGCGACGGCAAGCCCGAGGTCGTGCTGCTGTGGAACCAGCTCGGCCCGACCTTCTGGTACGCCAAGCTTTCGGTGCTGACGCCGGCCGGCAAGGACGTGCAGGCCGCCGGGGCCGACGTCGCCGGCATCGCCGAGACGGTCCGCGTCGAGGGCGGTCGCATCGTCGTCGACTCGCTGGTGCTCGGCAAGAACGACCCGCGCTGCTGTCCGAGCGTCAAGAAGACGGTGCGCTACCGCTGGAGCGGCGCGAAGCTCGCGCCGGGTTGAGCCGTGCGGTGGCGCACGGGGGCGTCTCGTCAGACCCTCCGAAGGGCCGACCGCTGCGCCTGCTCGTCAAGCGAGCCGGCCGCCCCAGCGGCAGCAAAAAGCTGTATGCAGATCCAGTGGCTGCTGATATCCTCGCGACGCTCACTGCTGCTCTGCCATGAACGACGCTGCCTCGGAAGACTTCGCACGATTCGTCGACGGACGACGGTTCCACACGATCCTTGCCGATCCGCCCTGGCAGTTCAAGAACCGCACCGGCAAGGTCGCACCCGAGCATAAGCGACTGGCCCGCTACGGCACGATGACCCTCGACGACATCAAGTCCCTGGCCGTGGCCGGCGCGGCAGCCGAGACCTCGCACCTCTACCTCTGGGTGCCGAACGCCTTGCTGCCCGAAGGCCTGGCCGTGATGCAGGCCTGGGGCTTCCACTACAAGTCGAACATCGTCTGGCAAAAGGTGCGGAAGGACGGTGGCCCGGACGGCCGGGGTGTCGGCTTCTACTTCCGCAACGTGACTGAACTGCTGCTGTTCGGCGTGCGCGGCAAGAACGCCCGCACGCTGCAGCCGGGGCGCACGCAGGTCAACATCCTCAGCACCCGCAAGCGCGAGCATTCGCGCAAGCCCGACGAGCAGTACGCCGTGATCGAGAGCTGCAGCCCCGGGCCTTACCTCGAACTGTTCGCGCGTGGCGAACGGCAGGGCTGGGTGACCTGGGGCAACCAGGCCGACGAGAGCTACGCGCCGACATGGCCCACGTACGCGCACCACTCCCGCCGGTACGCGGACCAGCTCTTCATGGAGTGAGTTCGCCGTCGTCCAGGGTGTCGACCGCGGCTTGATCGAAGCGGATCATCGCCGCCGGCAGGCCGATCAGGACCAGCGGGCAGGGGTTGCCGACGCCGCGCGCCACGCGCTCCATCAGCTTGTCCCAATGGGTCGTGGCCTGGCCGTACTTGTTGCCGACGAAGTTGTCGGTCCAGGCGTCGCCGAACGGTACCGGATCCTTGGCGCGTTCCACCCGCTTGAGCACGTTCGCCTTCTGCTTGGGCGTCGGCACATAGCCGTGCTGTGCGAGATCGTCGAAGTCTTGGAGCTCCCTCTCGGCCGCGAAACGGCGCACGGCGGCCCATAAGCCGGCTTGCAGACTGGCGCCGCGGGTGATCAGGACGCCGACGCTGATGGCTCCTTCGGCATGCAGCCGTTTGAAGTTCTCGAGGTCACGGTCGAAGAACGGATCCTTGTTGTTCCACTCGATCTCGAGCGCGATCACGCCATGCTCGAAGCGCCGTACATGATCGACCTCGTGCGAGGTCGATTCCTTCGGCACGCCGTCGACGGTCTTGGCGATCTCGAACACATGCTTCGGCCAGTGCATGCCGGCGAGCGACTTGCGCAGGCGCTGCGTGAACCGCGTTTCGCCGCCCCCGCTGCCGATGATCTCGGTAATCGGCAGCGTCAGGCCGGACAAGGCCGCCTGCAGCTCCGCAATGGCTTCGGGGAAGTCCTGCAGCAGGATGCCGGCCGCATGCGACACGAACCGGATGTCGAAGCCTTGTGCCGCCAGGCCCGACAGCGGTTGCGAGACGCCGTTCGTCATGCGGAGCCCGCCTCGTCCCGCAGGCGCCTCAGGCGCCGCCGCGCCGTGCCTGCACCTCGGCCGGCCGCAGCTCGGCGGCGGCCTTGTCGAGCACGCCGTTGACGTACTTGTGGCCGTCGGTGCCGCCGAAGCTCTTGGCGAGTTCGACCGCCTCGTTGATCGCGACGCGGTAGGGGATGTCGAGGCAGTGGCGCAGCTCGTAGGCGCCGATCAGCAGCACGCCGTGCTCGACCGGCGACAGCTCGGTGGTCTTGCGGTCGACGTGGCGCGCCAGCAGCACGTCGAGCGCGGCCGCCTCGGCCACGCAGCCGTGCAGCAGCGCGTCGAAGTGCGCCGCGTCGGCCTGCGCGAAGCCGTCCTGCTCGCGCATGTGGGCGTCGACGGCGGCCGGGTCGGCGCGGCCGACCAGCCATTCGTACAGACCCTGCAGCGCGAGCTCGCGCGAACGGCGCCGCGCGGAGGGGCGCGAGGCGCCGCGCGCCGCCGGCTTGCGGCCGGCCGGCCGCGGGTTGGCGGCGGCGGGCGGGGACACGTCGTTCACGTCAGTTCTTCCAGCAGGTTGGCCATCTCGACCGCCACGCGTGCGGCGTCGCGGCCCTTGTCCTCGGCGCGGGCCCAGGCCTGGGCCTCGGTCTCGACGGTGAGCACGGCGTTGGCGATCGGGGTCTCGTGGTCGAGCGAGACGCGGGTGATGCCGGCCGCGCTCTCGTTGCTCACGAGCTCGAAGTGGTAGGTCTCGCCGCGGATCACGCAGCCCAGCGCGATCAGCGCGTCGAAGTCGCGGCGCTGCGCGAAGGCCTGCAGGGCGATCGGCAGCTCGAGCGCGCCGGGCACCGAGATGTGCTCGATGTGCTTGGCCGCCACGCCGAGCAGCGCCAGCTCGTCGAGGCAGGCCTGGGCGAGCCGGTCGGTGAGGGCGGTGTTGAAGCGCGCCTGCACGATGCCGATACGCAGGCCGTTGCCTTCGAGCTCGGCGACGGTGTGGCCGAAGACGGTGCTGTCGGTGTCAGCGTCCTGCATCAGGGTGCCCCTCGTGAAGCTTCATTCCGCCGCCACGAAGCTGGCGACCTCGAGGCCGTAGCCGGCCATGCTGGGCATGCGCCGCGGGCTGCCGAGCAGGCGCATGCGGTGCACGCCGTGCTCGCGCAGGATCTGCGCGCCGACGCCGTAGGTGCGCAGGTCCATCTGGCCGCGCGCCGCGGGGGCGGGCACCGGGCTGCCGCCGACGAGCTGGCCGAGCAGCGGCTCGACGCCTTCGCCGCAGTTGAGCAGCACCGCGATGCCGCGCTCGGCGGTGCGCAGCGCGGCCAGCGCCTTGGGCAGTGGCCAGGAGTGGGTGCAACGGCCGGCGTCGAGCAGGTCGAGCACCGACAGCGGCTCGTGCACGCGCACCAGCACCTCGTCGTCGGCCGACCAGCGGCCCACGGTGAGCGCGAGGTGCAGGCCACCGAAGCGGTCGCGCCAGGCGCTGCAGTCGAACTCGCCCTGGGGCGTGGTCAGCGGGCGCTGCGCCACGCGCGTGACCAGCGACTCGTTGCGGCTGCGGTAGCCGATCAGGTCGGCGATGGTGCCGATCTTGAGGCCGTGCTCGGCGGCGAAGACCTCGAGGTCGGGCAGCCGCGCCATCGTGCCGTCGTCCTTCATGATCTCGCAGATCACGGCGGCCGGGGTCAGCCCGGCCATCAGCGCGAGGTCGCAGCCGGCCTCGGTGTGGCCGGCGCGCATCAGCACGCCGCCGTCCTGGGCCTGCAGCGGGAAGATGTGGCCGGGCTGCACCAGGTCCTCGGGGCGGGCGTCGCGCGCCACCGCGGCCTGGATCGTGCGCGCGCGGTCGGCCGCCGAGATGCCGGTGGTGACGCCGCGCGCCGCCTCGATCGAGACGGTGAAGGCGGTACCGTGCTGCGTGCCGTTGCGGGTGGCCATCGGCGGCAGCTGCAGGCGCTCGCAGCGTTCGCGGGTCAGCGTCAGGCAGATCAGGCCGCGGCCGTGCTTGGCCATGAAGTTGATCGCCTCGGGCGTGACGTGCTCGGCGGCCATGACGAGATCGCCCTCGTTCTCGCGGTCCTCCTCGTCGACCAGGATCACCATGCGGCCGGCCGCGAGCTCGGCGATCAGCTCGGGAACAGGAGAAATCGACATGCCGGGATTGTAGGTGCCGCCCTCAGGCCGGCCCGGCGCCGGCGCCCAGCATGCGCTCGACGTAGCGCGCGATCAGGTCGACCTCGAGGTTGACGCGCTGCCCCACGGCCAGGCCGCCCAGGGTGGTGTGGGCCAGGGTGTGCGGGATCAGGTTGATGGCGATCTCGGTCGCGTCGGCCAGGTCGACGACGCGGTTGACCGTGAGGCTCACGCCGTTGACGGTGATCGAGCCCTTGTAGGCCAGGAAGCGCCCCAGCGCGCGCGGCGCGGCGATGCGAAGCTCCCACGACTCGCCGACCGGCGCGAAGTGGCTCACGGTGCCGAGGCCGTCGACATGGCCCGACACGATGTGGCCGCCGAGCCGGTCGTGGGCGCGCAGCGCCTTCTCGAGGTTGACCGGGCCGGGCGCGTCGAGCCCGGCGGTCTTGTCCAGGCTCTCGGCCGAGACGTCGACCTCGAAGCGCGCGGCCGCGGCGTCGAAGGTGGTGACGGTCATGCAGGCGCCGTTCAGCGCGATGCTGTCGCCGGGCTGCACGTCGTCGAGGTAGCCGGCGGGCGCCTGGACGGTGAGCCGGCGGCCGTGCGACGCGCCCGGGCCGAGCGGCTGGACGGCGGTGATGCGGCCGAGGCCGCTGACGATGCCGGTGAACATGCGCGCATTGTCTCCGCGGCCGGCACGGGCCGCCGCGGCGCGGCTCAGAAGTCGGCCCGGCCCGGGCGCGCGAGGATGCGCAGGTCGTCGCCGACGCGATCGACGCTCTGGTAGACCAGCGACGGCGCGTCGTCCAGTGCGCCCAGCGGCCCGAAGCGGGCCATCTCGCGGCCCTGGCCCAGCAGCTTGGGCGCGAGGTAGACGAGGAATTCGTCGACCAGCCCCTCGCGCACGAAGGAGCCGTTGAGCTTGTGGCCGGCCTCGACGTGCAGCTCGTTGACCTCGCGCGCGGCCAGGTCGTCGAGCACCGCGCCGAGGTCGACCTTGCCGCCGGGGCCGGGGCGCGCGACCGCGGTCACGCCGCGCTCGGCGAGGGCCTGCGCCTTGTCGGTGACGGCGGGGTCGGACGGGTCGAGCGCGGTGTAGACCAGCACCTCGCCCGGCGGCTGCAGGATGCGCGCGGCCAGCGGGATCTCGAGCCGCGAGTCGACCACCACGCGCTTCGGCTGCAGCTCGGTGGGCACCAGGCGCACGTCGAGCCGCGGGTCGTCGTCGAGCACGGTGCCGATGCCGGTGAGCACCGCACCGGCGCGCTTGCGCCAGGCGTGGCCGTCGGCGCGCGCGGCCTCGCCGGTGATCCACCGGCTGCGGCCGTCGTCGAGCGCGGTGCGGCCGTCCAGCGAGGCAGCGACCTTCATCCGCACCCAGGGCCGGCGGCGCAGCATGCGCGAGAAGAAGCCGATGTTGAGCTCGCGCGAGGCCACCGCAGCGGGGTGGTCCGGCGGCAGCAGGGTGACCTCGACCCCGGCCGCCCGCAGCCGCGCGAGGCCGCGGCCCGCGACCAGCGGGTTCGGGTCCTGCAGCGCGACGACGACGCGGGCGATGCCGGCCTCGACCAGCGCGTCGCAGCAGGGCGGGGTGCGGCCGTGGTGGGAGCAGGGTTCGAGGGTGACGTAGGCGGTGGCGCCGGCGGCGGCATCGCCAGCGGACGCCAGCGCCGCGATTTCGGCGTGCGCCTGGCCGGCGCGCTGAGTGCGGCCTTCGGCCAGAGCTTGACCGTCCGCGGAGAGCAAAACGCACCCCACGCGGGGGTTCGGCTCGGTGCTGCCGACGGCTTCGCCCGCAATCGCAGCGGCTCGGTTCAGCGCGCGCTCATCGATCAGGCTGTTCACGCCGGAATTACGGGGACGTGGGGCAGACGGTATCCCTCGCCGCGTTGGTCGAACGGCAGTTCTGGTGTTCGACGCCTGCCGATACGCCGGTGGTGTTCAGGTCGCCGTCGTTCGTCGTCGAGCAATAGTTGGCGCTGTTGCTGGAGGCGAGCCAATAGTTCTGCTCGTCGATTGACTTGTTGACGCCCGAGTAAGGCTGAACGTTGCGTTCGTTGCTGTCGAGGCCGGTCTGGGTGTACTGGTAACGGCAGACGACATAGTTGCCGGTCTTGTTGACGCCACTCAGCAAGATCGTGCCGCTCCATGTCGGCCCGGCGAGTGTGCCGGGGTCGGTAAGCGGAATCACGCAAAGGTAATACTTGAAGTTCGGAATGGTCGCGCCGCTGTTCTGGTCGACCGCGTTGCCGAACTGGCAGCGGATGCCGTAGGTGCTGGCGTTCGTGCGCGTGATGAGGTCGTCATGGACGCCGAGTGCGTTGAACACGGCGTTCGGAACGTTGCTGGTGCCCGACCGCCCGACATAGCCGGCCACGATGTAACCGGTGACGTTCTCGCACTGCGGCAGGACTATCTGGTTCAGCAGGTCGTTGATCTGCGCCGCGGTCGCGTTCGGTATGCCCAGCAAGGGGTTGCAGATCGTCACCACGCCACCGGTGGTGTTGCTGTAGACGATGATGTAGTTGGCGTCGAACTGCGTCGCGCTCTTGCCGCCGCCGAGGTCGATGGCGGGGATCGGGATGTTGATGTTGCGGTTCTTGACGCGCTTGATCGCCTGATTCAAGGGCAAGGGGTTCACGAGGTCGCCGATGTCCGTCGGGCTGGTCTGCGAGATGACCGAGTTGAGGACGACCTGCTGGGCTGCACCGGTGCGGTCGGTCCAGCTCGCCGTGACGCTGACCGAGCGCATCGCATCGGTCGCCACGCCGCCGATCGCGGCGGCCACGGTGAACGTGGTGTTGGTGTTGGCGCTGAAGGTCTCGGTGGCG
>ERZ1066138.464-NODE-464-length-13768-cov-8.298768_pt1 | contig 13768 bp, 10 predicted proteins | sample MGYA00382785_ERZ1066138 | MGnify/ENA primary metagenome ERZ1066138 (study PRJEB33369, sample SAMEA5778368) | biofilm metagenome | biome: Industrial cooling water; feature: Water cooling tower basin; material: Biofilm | place: United Arab Emirates | collected... | reverse complement strand
AAGCGTCTGGCCTTGATGTCGGGCTGATCGCGCGCAAGCGCGCTCCTACAAAAGACCCCTTGGACGCGAAAAGGGTCTGGCCTTGGCGTGGGGCCGCCCCTGTAGGAGCGCCCTTGGGCGCGATTGGGTCTCGCCTCAATGTGAGGCTGATCGCGCGCAAGCGCGCTCCTACAAAAGATCCCCTTCGGCACGATAAGGGTCTCGCCTCGGTGTGAGGCCGCCCCTGTAGGAGCGCCTTTGGGCGCGATAAGGGTCTGGCCTCAATGTGGGGCTGATCGCGCGCAAGCGCGCTCCTACGGTCTGCGGCGGTGTTCGGGCATCGCTCGACATCGATTCGCGCTGCGACAGCGCGACACCCAAGGCACGCCCGCAAGTAAGGGATACCGCTTTGTGGTGTCGCTCCCCAGCGCACGCTGTCGCTGCCAGGCTTGGCGTGGCGGGTGCGGCGCCCCATCGGTCTCGCAAGGCACCACGCATTCGTATGCCGCCCCGGTCAGCGCGCCGCTGGGATCGGCCATAATCGACGGTCACTCATCGCTGCACAGACGCCGCCGGGAGGGCGCATGGACCAGAAGACCGATCTCGCCAGGACCGATATCGATGCCGTCGAGACGCAGGAATGGCTGGAGGCGCTGCAGTCCGTGCTGGAGCGCGACGGGCCGGAGCGTGCGCACTTCCTGCTCGATCGCATGGTCGAGGTCAGTCGGCGTGCGGGGGCACTGTTTTTTAATGATACGGCGACCACCGAGATCTACACCATTCCGCCGCACCTGGAAGCCAAGAGCCCTGGCGATCACGCGCTGGAGTGGCGGATCCGCTCGATCCTGCGCTGGAACGCGATGGCGATGGTGGTGCGCGCCAATCGCCGCCCGGGTGAACTGGGCGGGCACATCGCCAGCTTTGCCTCCTCGGCCACGCTCTATGACGTGGGCTTCAACCACTTCTTCCACGCGCCGGGCAATGGCCATCCCGGTGACCTCTTGTACATCCAGGGGCATTCCTCGCCGGGCGTGTACGCGCGGGCCTTTCTTGAAGGCCGGCTCAGTGCCGATCAGCTCGATCACTTCCGCATGGAGGTGGATGGCAAGGGCATCAGCTCCTACCCGCATCCCTGGTTGATGCCGGACTTCTGGCAGACGCCCACGGTGTCGATGGGCCTGGGACCGATCACCGCGATCTACCAGGCGCGCTTCTGGAAGTACCTCGAACATCGCGGGCTGATTGCGCCGTCCAACCGCAAGGTGTGGTGCTTCATGGGCGACGGCGAGTCGGACGAGCCGGAATCGCTGGGCGCGATCGCGCTGGCGGGTCGCGAAGGGCTGGACAATCTGGTGTTCGTCATCAACTGCAATCTGCAGCGCCTGGACGGCCCGGTGCGCGGCAATGCCAAGATCGTGCAGGAACTCGAAGGCGTGTTCCGTGGCGCCGGCTGGAACGTGCTCAAGGTGCTGTGGGGCAGCTACTGGGATCCGCTGTTCGCACGCGACACCAAGGGCATGTTGCGCAAGATCATGATGGAAACCGTCGACGGCGAGTTCCAGAACTACAAGGCCAAGGGCGGCGCTTACACGCGCGAGCAGTTCTTCGGCAAGACGCCGGAAACCGCGGCCATGGTGGCCAATCTGTCCGATGAGGACATCTGGCATCTCAACCGCGGCGGCCACGATCCGCACAAGGTCTATGCGGCTTACCACGCGGCGGTCAATCACAAGGACCAGCCCACCGTGATCCTGGCCAAGACGGTCAAGGGCTACGGCATGGGCAAGGCCGGCGAAGCGCAGAACATCACCCACCAGCAGAAGAAGATGGACACGGCGGCGGTGAAGGCCTTCCGCGACCGCTTCAACATCCCGATCGCCGACGACAAGCTGGACGAGGTGCCCTACTACCATCCGGGACCGGAATCGCCCGAAATCAAGTACATGCAGGCGCGTCGCGAGGCCCTGGGTGGCCCGCTGCCGCAGCGTCGGCGGCGCGCGGACGAGTCTTTGGAGGCGCCGGATCTGGCCAGCTTCGATCGCCTGCTGAAATCCAGCGGCGAGCGCGAGATCAGCACCACCATGGCCTTCGTGCAGGCGCTGAACGTGATCCTGCGCGACGCCAAGGTGGGCCCGCGCGTGGTGCCCATCGTGGCCGATGAAGCACGCACCTTCGGCATGGAAGGCCTGTTCCGCCAGATCGGCATCTACGCGCCTTTCGGGCAGAAGTACAAGCCGATGGACGCCGACCAGCTGATGTACTACCGCGAGGACGAAGCCGGTCAGGTGCTGCAGGAAGGCATCACCGAAGCTGGCGCCTTCTCGTCCTGGTTGGCGGCAGCCACCAGTTACAGCAGCAACAACCTGCAGATGCTGCCCTTCTTCATCTTCTACTCGATGTTCGGCATGCAGCGCGTGGGCGATCTGGCCTGGCTGGCGGGCGATATGCGCGCCCGCGGCTTCCTGCTCGGTGCCACCGCCGGACGCACCACCTTGAACGGCGAAGGCCTGCAGCATGAGGACGGGCACTCGCACCTGCTGGCTGGCGCCATTCCCAACTGCAAGAGCTACGACCCCACCTTCGCCTTCGAAGTGGCAGTGATCCTGCACCACGGCATGCGCCGCATGCTCACCGAGCAGCACGATGAGTACTACTACATCACGCTGATGAACGAGAACTACGCCCATCCGGAGATGCCGGAAGGCGCCGCCGAAGGCGTGATTCGCGGCATGTACCGTCTGGCGCAGAAGTCGGCGGGTGATGGCAGCAAGAGCAAGGGCAAGAAGGCCGGCCTGCATGTGAACCTGCTGGGCTCGGGCACCATCCTGCGCGAGGCAATCGCTGCCGCCGATCTGCTGGCGGCCGATTACGGCGTGGCGAGCACGCTGTATTCCTGCCCCAGCTTCAATGAGTTGCGTCGCGACGGCGTGGCCGTGGAACGACACAACCGCCTGCACCCGCTGGGCGAGCAACGGCAGAGCTACGTCAGCCAGTTGCTGGCCGGCCAGAGCGGTCCCAGCATCGCCGCCACCGACTATGTGCGCGCCTATGCCGAGCAGATCCGACCCTACCTGCCGGTCGGCATGCGCTACACGGTGCTCGGCACCGACGGCTTCGGCCGTTCGGACACGCGCGCCAATCTGCGTCGATTCTTCGAGGTAGATCGCTACCAGATCGTGGTGGCGGCGCTGTCGGCCCTGGCCGATGAAGGCCAGGTCGAACGCCAGCGCGTGGCCGATGCGATCGCCAAGTACGGCATCGACGCGGACAAGGCGAACCCTGGCGAGGTCTAGGCGGGTTCAGAGTATTGGCGCAAAGGACGCGAAGACGGCAAAGATCGCAAAACGGTCAATGCCCCCTTCTGTCCTTCGCACCCTTTGCGTCCTTCGTGTCAGTCAATTCGCCCTCGGAGTTCCGGCCACGAGGGTCCAGGACTCGCCGTGGGTGCGCTCCCTGGGACCGCCGGCGTCCTCGCCGGCACCAGCAGCCGCGCTGGCCGCAACCTCACCGAGCACGCGGACACGATCCGGGTCGGTTGACCCAGGCAACACCGAGCTGATCATCGCCACCTTGCGTCCTTTGCGCCTTTTGCGTCCATTGCGTCAGAGAGTCACCCTCTCGGATCGCGCAACAAGTCCAAGTTGAGCCTGCCTGCGACCAAAGTCGATTGTCGCGCCCTGTCCACGGGCGCAAGATCGGCGGCAGTCCACGCGGGGCGGCGATGAACTGGCGGGCCGAATTCGAACCCAAGCTGCTGAGCACGCTGCGCGAAGGCTACGGCCTGGGTGACTTGCGCCGCGACGCGCTGGCCGGCCTGACCGTGGCCATCGTCGCGCTGCCCCTGGCGATGGCACTGGCGATCGCCTCTGGCACCACGCCGGAAAAGGGACTGCACACCGCCATCATCGCTGGTTTCCTGATCTCCGCCTTGGGCGGCAGCCGGGTGCAGATCGGCGGACCGACCGGCGCTTTCATCCCGGTGGCCTTCGCGGTGATCGAACGCCATGGCTACGATGGCCTGGTGATGGCGACGCTGATGGCCGGCGTGATGCTGATGCTGGCCGGCTGGGCGCGCCTGGGACTGTTGATGCGCTACATGCCGCAGCCGGTGATCACCGGCTTCACCGCTGGCATCGCGGTGATCATCTTCAGCAGCCAGTTGCGCGACTTGTTCGGCCTGCAGATGGACGCGGTACCGGCCGAGTTCCTGCCCAAGATGACAGCACTGTGGGAAGCCAGTGGCAGTGTGAACCCGGCAGCGCTGGGCCTCGCCCTCGCCTGCATTGCCTTGATCCTGGCCATGCGCCGCTGGGCGCCCAAATGGCCAGGCTTCCTCTTCGCCGTGCTGGGCGGCACGCTGGCGGCGCTGGCCCTGGCCTTGCCGGTGGAGACCATCGGTTCGCGCTTCGGCGGCCTGCCCGCCAGCCTGCCCGAGATCGCCCTGCCGGCGATCAGCCTGGAACGCCTGCGCGCCTTGCTGCCGGATGCCTTCACCATTGCCTTTCTGGCGGGCATCGAATCGCTGCTCTCGGCCGTGGTGGCCGACGGGATGACCGGACGCCGCCATCGCTCGAATGCAGAACTGGTGGCGCAAGGCGTGGCCAATTGCGCATCAGCCCTGTGTGCGGGCCTGCCCGCCACCGGCGCCATCGCGCGCACCGCCACCAATGTGCGCGCCGGCGCACGCAGCCCCATCGCCGGCATGCTGCACGCGGTCTTCGTGCTGGTCTTCATGCTGCTGCTGGCGCCCTTGATGGCCTATGTGCCGCTGGCGGCCCTGGCTGCGGTGCTGGTCATCGTGGCCTGGGGCATGAGCGAGATCGAGCGCTTCCGCCACCTGCTGCGCGCGCCGCTGGGCGATCGCGCCTTGTTGCTGCTGAGCTTTGCGCTCACCGTGATGGTGGATCTCACCGTGGCCATCGAGGTGGGACTGGTGGTGGCGGCCTTCCTGTTCATGCATCGGATGGCCAGCACGGTGGAAGTGGAAGGCCACAGCCTGGCCGACGAAATCGATCGTGCGGAGCAAGCGGATGAGGACATGCGCGCACGCCTGCCGCCGGGTGTCGAGGCTTACCGCATCGTGGGACCGATGTTCTTCGGCGCCACCAACCGGTTGGAGGATGCGCTGCGCAGCTCGCGGGACACCGGCTATCCGCGCGTGTTCATCCTGCGCACGCGGCTGATGCCACTGATCGACGCCAGCGGCGTGGCCACCCTCGATGTGTTCCGCGCCCAGCTGCGCAAGGCCGGCACCTTGCTGATCATCTCCGGCCTGCAGCCGCAGCCACGGCGGGTCCTGGAGCGCATGGGCCTGCACGCCATCGAGGGCGAGCTCGCCTTCGCTCAGGATTTCGACCATGCCTTGCGCATTGCGGCCGCGCACCTCGCGCCGCAGCAGGAAACGCAGCCGCGCCAGTAAAGAGATGCAGCGAACACAGACTGACCAGGCCAGCAAGCCAACGCTTTCTTTGTCGTCACGTGCAAGCAAGGGCCTTTCTCCTGACCTCGCGACATGCCCGGGCTCAGCCTCGGCGTGCGCGCGGCGAGCGAATGAGGTGATGCCGAGGCGTCATGCGCTCTCGACTAGCGGGCGTGCTTTCATCCGCGCTTTCCGCCACGAGGGCCAATGGCATGGCGCGCAGCAGTTACGTGACGCATCTGGAATGCAGCCTCAACGGCACGCAGGTCCCCGCGGGAAGCTTGCAGAACGTGTCGGCCGCCGGCAAACCTCTGCTGGTTCGATACGATCTCGCCGCCCTGCGCCAGAAATTGTCCAAGGCCGATCTGCGCGCACGCCAGAGCACCATCTGGCGCTATCGCGAACTGCTGCCCCTGCCCTTGTCGGTGACGCCGATCAGCCTCGGCGAGCAGGTCACGCCGCTGCTCTCGCTGCGTAGCATCGCCAGTGAGCTCGACCTCTTGAATGTGGTGGTGAAGGACGAATCCCGACTGCCCACGGGCTCCTTCAAGGCCCGCGGCCTGGTGATGGCGGTGAACATGGCGCACCACTTCGGCGTGCGCGAGATGGCCATCCCCACCAACGGCAACGCAGGCGCGGCGATGGCGGCCTACTGCGCGCGTGCCGGCATCCTGGCGCACTGCTTCTGCCCCAGCGACACGCCGCTGGCCAATCTCAACGAGATCGAGATGTTCGGCGCGCGGCTGGTGCGGGTCGACGGCATGATCGACGACTGCGGCAAGCTGGTGGCTGCGGGCGAACGTGAGGGCCGCTGGTTCTCCTGCGCCACCTTGCGCGAGCCCTATCGCATCGAAGGCAAGAAGACGATGGGCCTGGAACTGGCAGAGCAGTTCGACTGGGAACTGCCGGACGCGATCTTCTACCCCACCGGCGGCGGCACCGGCCTGATCGGCATGTGGAAGGCCTTCCACGAACTGGAGGCCTTGGGCTGGATCGGCAGCAAACGGCCGCGGATGTACGCCATTCAGTCGGCCGGATGCGCACCCATCGTGCGCGCCTTCGAGGCGGGCGAGCGCTTCGCGCAGCGCTGGGAAAACTCCGAGACCATGGCCCACGGCATCCGCGTGCCTGCGGCCCTGGGCGACTTCCTGATCCTGGACGCGGTACGCCAGTCCCACGGCGCAGCCCTGGCCGTCAGCGAGGCGGACATCGTCTCGGCCTGGCATGACGCCGCGCGTGGCGACGGGATGCTGCTGTGCCCGGAAGGCGCCGCCACGCTGGCCGGCTTGCGCCAGGCCCGCGAGCGCGGCCTGATCGCAGCCGGCGAGCGCGCCGTGCTCTTCAATTGTGCGAGCGCCTACAAGTATCCCTTGCCGGTGGGTTAGCTCGATCAGCCATCCGCTGAGCCTCTCACTGGGCTAATCAGACGACCGACTGTGCAAGTCTTTAACAGTCGGAATCGCGGCTTCCCCTAACCTCGCCCGCAGGCATGGGGCGGGGAGCCTGTCTTGGATCGCGAGTACAGCGTCGCGGCGACCGATCGCAGCGTGTACGACATTGCCGTCATCGGCGATGGCGCGGCGGCTGCGCTGGTATTGCTGGCGGCAGCCGAGAGCGCCCCTCGCTGCAAGCTGATCAGCATCGGTCCGGCCGCCGGCCCGGGCGCTGGCCTTGCCTACTCGACCACCGACCCGGCGCATCTGTTGAACGTGGTGGCGGCCCGCATGAGCGCCTACGCCGATCGACCGGACGACTTCCTCGATTTCCTGCGCGCCCAGCACTGCCCGCACCAAGCCACTGACTTCGTACCGCGCGCACGCTACGGGGCCTACCTCAAGGCGCGAGTCGCCGCGGCGCGCTCAGGACGCGACTGGCCGCACCGGCGCACCACGGTGGAGGCCGTGCAGCGCGTTGGCGACACTTGGCAGCTGCGCGGCGCCGACGGCGATGACGTCTGCGCGCGGCACATCGTGCTCGCGCTGGGCGCACCGCCGCAGCGAGTTCCCGCTGGTGTGGATCCGGCCGCGATCGCCAGCCAGCGCTACGTGCCCGAGCCTTGGTCCTGGTTGAATGCCAACGCCGATCGCCCTGCCCCTCAACGCACGCTCATCATCGGCGGCGGCCTGACCGCCGTCGATCTGGTACTGAGCCTGGCTGCCCGCCGCGACGACGCCTGCATTCACGTCCTGGCCCGTCATGCCGCCTGGCCAGGCGTGCACAGCGCGGAACTCGCCACGGCCGCTGACCCCTGGTGCGGGGCTATCGACATCCCGCCTCTCTCGTGCGCACTCGCCGAGTTGCGTCGGCTCAGCGCGAAGGGCGCGGACTGGCGCGCCCTGATCGACGCGCAACGTCCCTACACCGCAGCGCGATGGGCTCGCATGAGCCATGGCGAGCGCCAAGGATTCATCCGCCATGCGCTGTGGCTTTGGCAACGCGCGCGTCACCGCATGGCGCCGCAAGTGGCGCAGAGGCTGGCCAGCCTGCAGGCCGCGGGCCGTCTCTCGATTACGGCCGCACGCCAAATCCAGGTCCGAGCCGAGGACTCGGGCTGCCGGGTGCTTTGGCAGGGCAAGGATTCTGCGGATGTGCAGAGCCTGAAAGTCGATCTGGTGCTGCAGGCCACCGGGGTGGCCACCCTCCACGATCAGCACCTGCCCCCGCTGCTCGGCAGCTTGCTCAGCCAGGGACTGGCCAGAATCGATGCCTTGCGCTGGGGCCTGGAGGTCGACGACCAGCAGCGCCTGATCGATGCCCAAGGCGAAGTCCAGCCCTCAGTCCACGTCCTCGGCTGGCTGGCACGCGGCAGCCGTTTCGAGTGCACCGCCATTCCGGAGATTCGCGAAGCGGCGCGGCGGATTGCTGAGAGGCTTGCTGGCGATTGAGCAACCCAAATTGAACAGGATGACGCCCGAAGCAGCGTCAAGTCGCCGAACGCGAACCCAGAGCGAGCCAAGCGCATGAGCGCATATCCTTGGCATGTGGCTCCACGCAGTCCCAAGATTCGGCGCCACACAGCGGGCAATTACCAGTCTCCCATGTTTTCACCACGTTGCGGGCATCGTCAGGATTACAGTACAAGTCACCCAATTCCAGGTCCTCGACCACGAAAGCGCCGCAACATGTAGTCACCAGAACGACATAATAGCTATTCGAACAACCTGACCCACTCCAGGCCTCAAAGGACTTCTTGTCCATCGCGCAGCCTCATCATGCTTCGAAGCAAGGACCTTTCCGACTTTCGCATCTCGCTGCTCGCGCCGCAATTGCCACAAATGAGGCCAGGAATTTGCGAGTCCAACTACTCGCTGACACCGCGCATGGAGCGGTTTCGCAGGCTAAAGGCCAGGAAACTAAGTCCAGCGACCGCATAGCCAAGAGGGGCAATCCACTGTGTCGACCACCAATAGACCCGGTTGTACCAATCTGGCAATTCATGGGACTCGTCAAAGTGCAGACCCAGCCACGCCGCAAGCACCGATGCGACCAGCGTCATGGCAAGGGACACAGCGCAGACCAGCAACAGTGCGGAATGCTTGTGTCGATAAATGTGAGCAACCGCAACGAATAGGGTCAACGGGCCGACGACCGGCAGACAGCGACGCAGCACATCGACGAAATCCATCATTGCAAGCACCGCCTGATTGTCGATGTCGCGCATCACTGCATCGAATGCAGGCCGATCAGATTGCCTTCGCTGTCGCGCACCAAAGCGCAGTAGCCGTGCTCGCCGATCGACTGCTTCTCCTGGGCAATGCTCCCGCCGTACTGAGCAGCACGCGCAGCCTGCACGGCGCAGTCGTCGCAGGCAAAATAGACCAGGGTTCCGCCGCCTCCCGGTGAGAAACCGTCCATCTTGACCAGCATTCCGCCTGCGCCATAACTGGACATCCCGGCTTCCTTGTCCATCGGAAAGAACCACATGTCCATATCCAGCGCTGGCATTGGGTTCGGCATCTTCACCAGCTTGATCTCGAATACAGCCTCATAAAAGGCCTTGGCGCGGGCCATGTCGGCGACATAGATTTCGAAGTGAACAACTGGATTGCTTGGCATCGCTCGCTCCTGAAGTTGTTGCTGCAGTTCATTGGGCGCATCTGACTAAGCCTGGCACCTCTCAGTCCATTTGCGACTGAATTTCTGGAACTGTGGACTCAGCCCCAGAAGCACGACCATGCGTCGGCGCGAACCAACTCGACGAAATCCTCGATCGCATCTACAGCCGGCGCGGGTTCATAGAACTTCCATTTCCGGCTGGCGGGCATCCAGAAAACCTCCCAGTGATCGCTGGTACGAACGTAGGTGGCTTTAGCCGCAGGTTCCTCCATCAGCTCACCTGGCTGACCGTTCCAACTAGGCCGAATCGAGAAGATCTCGACGCTCTGATTCTTGATCCGGAAGGAAACATCGACCTGAGCGCGCAGATGCGCGGCGGGGCGCACCGACTCAACATATGCGCCGACAACCTTCATCACGCGAGCGATTTCGAACTCACTGAGAGCCATCGGAATATTGGACTGAGCTGGACCGGGCGAAGCCTACGCCCGCTGGTCGCCCATCCACAATGGGGCTCGGCGAGGGACGGCAAGGCTCCGGCATTTGGCGCAAAGCCACACACCGAGCGACTCCGCTGCCTGCAGGTCAGTCGACACCGGCCGGCTCGGGTGTAGTCGGTGCACGCACGCCCGTCGGCGTGGCGGCCAGTTCGGCCGCCCGTGCCAGCGCGGCCCGCGCACGTTCGACGCCGCGGGTGTCCGCGCTGTCGGCCTTGGCGTAGACCGCGAGGGCAGCCTCGGCATGGCGGGTGGCGTCGCTGGCATCACCGCTGGCGAGGGCCACCTCGGCGGCGGCGAGGTGCACGCGGGCGCGGCCGACATAGTCCGGGGCGTAGGCGCGTTCGGCCAGCGCAAGAGCGCGTTCGATGCTGGCGGTGGCTGCCGCCGATTGACCCAACTCGGCCTGCAGGGTCGCGGCGTTGGCCAGCGGGCCGGCGAGACCGGCGTCGTCTGCGCCCAGGGCCGCCTCGCGCGCCGCAATGGCTGCGCTGAAGCGCTGCAGCGCCTCGGCCGGCTGCTGGCGATCGCGCAGCACCAGGCCGTGGTTGTTCAGCGCGATGCTGTGATTGATCGCGCTGCGCGGCAGCGCGCTGGCGAGCACAGTGATGGCCTCGCGATAGACGCGATCAGCGCCATCGAGGTCACCGCTCAGATGCAGGGCGCCGCCCAGCGAGTCCAGCCGCATGCCCAGCGAGGCAGCCGGCAGTTCAAGGGCGCGGGCGCTGGCCACGGTGCGTTCGGCATAAGGCACGGCCTCGGCGGCGCGCCCCAGATCCAACATCAGCTGGGCGAGATCATTGTCGACGATGCCGGCCTCACGGCTCAGTTGCAGCGCCGCGTACTGCGCGTGGGCAGCGAGGAGATCGGTGTGAGCGGCATCGGTGCGACCGCGGGTCCAGGCCAGAATCCCGCGAGCGCGCAGCGCGTCGGCGCGAGCACGACTCTGCGCTGGCGCCACCGCAACCGCCTGTTGCAGCTGCGCCTCGGCGGCGTCCAGCTGCATCAGGTTGGTGTAGGCGTGGGCGATCCCGGTGCGGATCCTCGCTTCCTCCTCCGGCTGGTCGGCGAAATGCGTCGAGACCCGGCCGACGGCCTGGTCGATGGCGTCGATCAGACTGAGCTCGCCGCCAGCGGCAATCGGATTGGCGTCGGCGATCATCGACAGCAGGAAGGCGTTGCTGCGCTGCACGCGCTCGGCTTCGGCGCGCGCGATCAGCGCCTGCTGTGCGGCGATCCCGAGTCCGACGGCCAGCGCCAGGATCGCGGCGCTGCCGGCAGCCACCGGCAGTCGATTCCGGCGCAGGAACAGCCGCAGCCGGTAGCCGCGATCGCCAGCGCGCGCGCTGACCGGCCGCGAGGCCAACCAGTGTTCGAGGTCGGCGCCGAAGGCGGCTGCGGTCGGGTAGCGGCGGTCGACGTCCAGCGCCAGCGCTTTCAGCAGCACGCGATCCAGATCACCGCTGAGCCGGCGCCGCCAGACTTCGGCCTGTCGCGCATCGAGTGTCAGCGCCGCGGCGTCCAGGCTGGCGCTGGGCCGGCTCTGCGCAGCGCGCCGCAGCTGCGTATCGATCTGCCCGGCGCTGTGCCCACGATGCGAGGCCGGCAACTGGCCGGTCAGCAGCTGATGCAGCACCAGCCCCAGCGCGTAGACATCGGAGGCCGTGGTCAGCGGCAGGCCAGCCAGTTGCTCCGGGCTGGCGTACTGCGGCGTCAGCGGCGCGAAGCCAGTGGCGGTGAGTCCGGCGTCTTCGGCATCCAGCGCGCGGGCGATGCCGAAGTCCAGCAGCCGCACGTGACCATCGGCGCCGACCAGGATGTTCGCCGGCTTCAGATCACGATGCAGCACCAACGCCCGATGCGCAGCCTCGACCGCCTCGATCACCTGCAGGAACAGCCGCACTCGCGCACCCGGATCCAGCGACTGCAGCCGGCACCACTGGTCGATCGGCGCGCCATCGACGTACTCCATCACCACCCACGGCCGACCCTCGGCGTCGCGACCCGCGTCGAGAATTCGGGCGATGTGCGGATGGGCGAGCCGAGTCAGGAAGCGCCGCTCGGCCTCGAAACGGGCGAGCGACTGCGGGCCAGCGAGGGCCGGCGCGATCCGCTTCAGCGCGCCCTGTTGCCGCGTGCCCTCCAGCAGCCTTTCGACCCGATAGACCTCGCCCATGCCGCCGGCGCCCAGCCGTTCGCGCAGCTGCCACGGTCCCAGCTGCGTCGGGACTTGCCGCGATTCCAGCAGCCCGGCACTGTCACCGTGGGCCTGCAGCAGCGCCAGCGTGTCGGCCAGCAGGCGGGCATCCGCGCCGGCCGCAGCGCGCACGAAGTCGAGGCGCTCGGCGTCGGGCCGGGTCAGCGCCTGCTCCAGAAGCTGCAGGGCGCGGGCGTCCATCTCAGCGCAGCCGCAAATGCAGGAAGGCGCGCGCGACCTCCCAGTCGCGTTGCGCGGTGGCGCGCGAGATGTCGAGCAACTCGGCGACCTCGGTCATCTCCAACCCGGCGAAGTAGCGCAGCTCGACGACCCGCGCCTTGCGCGCATCGAAGGCTTCCAGCTGCTCCAGCGCCTGATCCAGCGCCAGCGCGTCGATCTCGCCGCCAGCCGCTGGCGCCTGCCCGAGATCCACGGCTTCCAAGGTCAGAGCCGCCGCGCCGCCGCCGCGCTTGTCGGCGTTCCGACGGCGCGCATGATCGACCAGAACCTGGCGCATCCGCCGCGCTGCCAGCGCGTAGAAGCTGCGTCGATCCTCGGCCACATCAACGCGCTCGGCCGCAAGGCGCAGCCAGGCCTCGTGAATCAGCGCGGTCGGCGTCAGCGTGTGCCCCGCCCGCTCGCCATGCAATTGCCGTTCGGCCAGCTTGTGCAGCTCGGCATAGACCAGTTCCAGCAGCGGCCCTTCCGCGCTGGCATCACCAGCGGCGCGGGCCTTCAGCAACTGCGTGATCGGACCGCTGTGCATCGCCGGTTCCCGGTGGGCGCGGTGGGTGCAGTGTACGGCGATGACCGGAGGTAGGAAATTCGCACGCCTTTTCCGCGGAGCCACTGGTAGCCGGGGCTGCCTTGCGCCAATGCTGGCTTGAGGCCTAGGCGAGGGATCGGGTCGCAGGTAAGGGATCGGAAGGCTGGCAAGGCAAGCGCACCAGAAGCCCTGTGTCGACACGGGCGGGGTTACCGATCCTGGCCTGATCGTCTGCAGTGCTCACGGACTGCTGGCCGCCTCAAAGCCGCTGCGGAAAATCGGGTCCGGGCCGGCTCCGGCGGTGTACTGCCGACAGCGTCCGAACTCCGATGTGCCGAGGTGCGTGTAGGTTCCAATCAAGGGCGCGCCGGACAGCCGGGTTGCAGTGGCCACCACCCAGGTGGTGCCGGCGACGAAGTAGTTGTTGACGCCCTCTCGGCGGATCGCCACCTCGCTGAAGCTGGCGCTGCCATTGGCGCCGACGGTCGCATTGCTGATCTGCACGAAACTCGAGCCCAGCCAGTCGCGGCCTTCGCCGAAGAAGCCGCTCGGGAGGCCATTGGAGAACACCAGCGTGCAGCCGGCACTGGTCGGCACGCCGTAGAAGTCGAGCCGGTACCAGCCGTTGGCTGAGCTCAGCGTACCCGTGACCGAGCCCACCGACGGGGTGCCGGAGACACTGCTGATGGCCGGGTAGTTCTGGCTGTCGTTGCCGGCGCCGACCGGTGCGGCCACGGTGTTGTTGGCGTCGGAGAGGTTGCGCCCATCGTCGCCGAGGTCGATGCCGATGCCACCCTGCTCGTACATCGTGTTGCGGCGCAGGGTGTTGCGGCGGGCGCCGGTGACGGCGATGC
>ERZ1066138.463-NODE-463-length-13772-cov-8.448276_pt1 | contig 13772 bp, 13 predicted proteins | sample MGYA00382785_ERZ1066138 | MGnify/ENA primary metagenome ERZ1066138 (study PRJEB33369, sample SAMEA5778368) | biofilm metagenome | biome: Industrial cooling water; feature: Water cooling tower basin; material: Biofilm | place: United Arab Emirates | collected... | reverse complement strand
GCTGATCGGCATCGAGATCAAGAACTCGATCCTGCTGGTCGACTTCACCAACCAGTTGCGCGAGGAAGGCGTGGGCCTGGACGAGGCCATCGAGCGCGCCGGCGAAGTGCGCTTCCTGCCGGTGCTGCTGACCAGCATCACCGCCATCGGCGGCCTGACGCCGCTCGCGGTGCAAGGTTCCGGCATGTACTCACCGATGGCGATCGTGATCATCGGCGGCCTGATTTCCTCGACGCTGTTGTCGCGCCTGCTGACGCCAGTGATGTACAAGCTGCTGCCTCCTGCCATCGGCGCCGCCGAATGCCAGGCCTGCGAGCCCGGCACCGTGCAGGCAATGCCGCTGCCGGCCAGCGGGCGTTGACAGGGTCTGCCGCCACCAGGCCGTTGCGCCGCGCGATGCCCTTGATGGGGCGACCCTTGCGGTCGCTCGCGGTCGGGATGAACTAGGCAGGGGGCGACCAGCCGGTCGCCCCCTGCAACACGCTGCATGTCAGGCCGAGGACGACCTCACCGCGCCCTCGTCGCGCGTGCCGGGCCGTGGGCGCGCGGTGCTCGGCCGTCGCTGCGGCGACGCGCCTGGATGCGCTCGGGCCTGGAACGCCGCCCCCGCCACAGCCGGCGGCTGTGCGATTGCGCGGTCTCGTGTAGGGCCAGGGCCAGCGTGGGCAGCAACAGGCACCAGAACAAGGGCGTGGCCAACAGACCCAGCTGCTCGACGCTGCCGTCGGGCAGCAGCGCCGCCACCGATCCTGCACCCAGCCAGACGCCGAGCGCGAACAGCAGACGGCGGGTGCCGGGCGCGTGCGGCAGGCGCGCCTTCCAGCGCGCATGGGCACGTTCGATGGCGTTCAGGGGTTGCGCAGGGTGGCGCTGCTCAGCAAGGGTGATCGGGGACATCGAAGACTCCAGTGTGGCCGGGTGCAGGCGCACACTGGTGCGGGTCTGTCTCAGAGGATGAGACCCAGGACCAGTGGCGAAGTGCCACTGGTCCGGTACTGCTTGGCGGTCGTATGGGTCCTATAGGTCCCATGAGTCCTATGGGCCCTGTGCGCCGGACCAGAAGGGCTAGCGCGGCGGCGGCGGTGGCGGTCCCATTGGAGCGGCGGGCGGCGCGGAGGAGATCCCGGCTGCATTGGCGTTGCGTGCCCCCTTGCGCGCCCACAGGCCGATGCCGACGGCGATCAGCAGCGCCACCCCGGCCGCCCACAAGGGGCGCACCAGGATCCAGCTCAGCACGATGGTCAGCGTGGACAGGGTGGCAGCGAGCAGCAGCGAGGCGATGCCGGTGGCGGCACCGATCGCGCGGCCCAAGGGCGGCAGCACGCTGGCCGCGGTCTTGAGCGGCGCCAGCATCAAGCCGAAAGCCAGCCACATCAGCGCAAAGCCGCCGCCGCGGATCAGCCAGCCCAGCAGCGTGTTCTCGCTCTGCGCGGTCGCCACCATCGCCGCGGCGTCGTGCTGGCCGGCGCGCGCCAGGTAGATCGAGGTGTCGGCCGGACTGGTCCAGTCGACGAAGCCCTCGCCCTGCTGCTGCGCAATCAAGGACACCATCTGCGGCGGCGTCCAGTAGAAGCGCACCCGCATGTCGCCAATCTCCGGGCTCTCGGGATTGCGGCCGCGATAGAAGGTGGCGCCATCGATGGCGCGGAAGCCCTCGGGGAAGGAGAGATTCGCCAGCTCAGGCTGGTTCAGGGCTTGCTCGTCGAGCGCGCCGAGAATGGTGCTGTCGGCATAGAAGGCGCCGAGATAGGCGTCGCTGGCCTCTACGCGCTCGCTCTCGAAGGGGATCGAGTCCGGGTTGCGGTGCGATGAATCCTCGAAGCGGTCGGAATCGATCAGCCCTTCATGCCAGGTCTTTTGATAGCTGTATTCGGTGACCCGTTCGGTGCCGCCACCCAGCTTCTCCTGCTCGCGCGTGGTCTGCTTCTCTTCCCACTGGTAGACCTCGACCTTGCGCCGCAGCACCAGGCCCGGCACGGCCAGCCCGAACACCGAATCGGCGACGCCCTCGACGGTCTCGACCTCGGCGCTCAAGTGCACCAACTGGCCCTCGAATGCTGGATCCACAGCGTCGGCGGTGATGTTCTGCACCAGCTTGCCGGCGGCTTCCAGACCTTGCGCCGTCTTCAGCGTGCGGTTCTCGTTCCAGGCCAGCAGGGCCAGCGATCCGAACAGGAACACGAAGGACAGGAGGAACCCGACCAGGGAGTTCTTGAGTTTGCTGCCGTAACCGATGGTTTCACGCCGGATCACTGCCATGTCCGCCCCCCGAACATTGATTGAGCCACGGCCGCCGAGTATGCGGCGGCCGCCATCGCCATGCAGCAGATCAGCCGCCGCCGCGTGCGATCCAGGCATCCACCTCGCGTTCGAGCAAGGTCAGCGGCAAGGCGCCGTTGAGCAGCACCACGTTGTGGAAGGCCTTGATGTCGAAACGCTCGCCCAACTGCTGGCGGGCGCGCTCGCGCAGCTCCACGATCTTCATCATGCCGACCTTGTAAGCCAGGGCCTGGCCCGGATTGACCAGATAGCGCTCGATCTCGGCCACCACATCGGTTTCCGGCATGCCGGTGGCCTCCAGCATGTAAGTGATGGCCTCCTCGCGGGTCCAGCGCTTGGCATGCATGCCGGTGTCCACCACCAGACGCACGGCGCGGAACAGCTCGGCCTGCAGGCGGCCCAGATTGTCGAGCGGGTTCTGCTGGAAGCCGGCTTCCCAGGCCAGAAGCTCGGTGTACAGCGCCCAGCCTTCCGAGTAGGCGGTGAAGGGCAGCAGGCGGCGGAACGTCGGCACGCCCTTGAGTTCCTGCATCACCGCGAGCTGGAAGTGGTGGCCGGGAATCGCCTCGTGATAGGCCAGCGTGCGCATGCCGAAACGCGCGATCTCGTCCGTGTTGCGCAGATTGAGATAGAACACGCCGGGCCGCGAGCCATCCAGGGCGGGCGGCTGGTAGTAGGCGCCGGGCGCGGTCTTTTCGCTGAAGGGCGGCACGCGGCGCACTTCCACGCCGGCCTTGGGACGCACGTCGAAGTAATCGCCGAGCCCGCCGTCGATCTCGTCGATGATGGTCTGGAAGTCCTTGAGGATCTGCGCGCGGCCTTCGTCAGTGTCCGGATACAGCTGGCTCGGATCCTGGCTCAGCTGGCGCACCCGCGCGCCCACGCTGCCTTCGGTGTAGCCGGCCGCGCGCAGGATCGCGTCCATCTCCGCCTGGATGCGCGCCACCTCGGCCAGCCCGGTGGCATGCAGACTCTCGGGGTCGGCCTTGGTGGTGGTGTGCACCTCGATCATGTGGCGATAGAAGTTCTCGCCATCGGGGAGGCGCCAGACGCCATCGTTGCTGTTGACCTTGCCCAGCAGCGACTCGAAGTACGCGATCAGCTGGTCATAGCCCGCGTAGACCTTGTTTTCGATGGCCTGCTGCGCCCGCGCCTTGAGCGCGGTCTTGGCGGCCTCGTCGAAACTGCCTGCGGCCGCCTTGTCGAGCTTTTCGGCGAAGCTGGTGTACAGCACATTGGAAGTGCTCGGCGTGTTGCGGAAACCGCGCATCTGCTCCAGCACCTTCTCCACCGTGAAGCGCGGCGGCAGGATGCCCAGCGACTCGCGATGGCGCAGGCCTTCCAGCACCTGCTCGAACTTGTGCTGCACCTTGCCCAGACGCACCAGGTAATCCTCCGCCTCGGCGGCGTTCTTGACCTGATGCACGTCGGACAGGAAGTTCGGCAGCGAGCTCTGCACGCCGAACATCTGGTTGACCGGGAAGTTGTGGAAGCGCCAGGCCTCGCCACGCACCTGCAGGCCGAGGAAGGACTCCAGCACGTCGTAGGACAGTTGCTCCTGGGCGCTCAGGCTGGCGCGGTCATAGCGCTGCAGGGTCGCGTAGTCCTCGTTCAACTTCTGACGCATGCGCTCTTCGCGCGCCAGCGAGGCATCGGTGAGCTCGTCGTTGTGGAAGCTGAGGCCGATTGGTTCCAGCACGCGCAGACGGCTCAGCAGCTCCGGATCGTCGAGCGCGTATTCGAGGAACACACGTTCGTAGAACCACCGGATGTTCAAGGGCTTGAAGTACAAGGTGTGCGCCAGCAGGCCCCCACCCAGCAAGACCACCACGCCCACCAACAGCGCCAGCCACTTCAACACACGCTTCATTGCCCATCCCCGCTCAAGGCCCAAGCGGCGCAGCATCGCAAGGCCGGTGCGGCGGTGGAATAGGCGCTGCGCTGAGCTGAGCCCTTCCTCGCGACATGGCGAGAGGCCCGGCAGTCGGGGCGCGCACGGCGCTGCGCCTCCACACATCCTGCCGAAGCCGCGTTACGACGCGTTCCACCGTGACCGCATGCGGTCTTCGGGCTAGTCTCGCCGCACGCCAGTCGGAGGGTCCGCCATGCTCGAGTTGTCTGCCCGCGCCAAGGAACTGCGCGACCGTCTGCAGCGTTTCATGGACGAGGTGGTGCTGCCGGGCGAAGTGGACTACTACGCCCATGTCGCCAAACCCGGGCAACGCTGGACCATTCCGCCGGTGATGGAGGAGATGAAGGCCAAGGCGCGCGCCGCCGGCCTGTGGAATCTCTTCATTCCCGACACCCGCCACGGCGCCGGCCTCAGCAATCTCGACTACGCCTCGCTGGCCGAGATCATGGGCCGCTCCCTGATCGCTTCCGAAGTGTTCAATTGCAATGCGCCAGACAGCGGCAACATGGAAGTGCTGCTGATCCACGGCAACGAATTCCAGAAGCGGCGCTGGCTGGATCCTCTGCTGGCCGGCGAGATCCGCTCCGCTTTCGCGATGACCGAACCCGAAGTGGCCTCCTCCGATGCCACCAACATCCGCACCCAGATCCGCCGCGACGGCGATGAGTACGTGATCCACGGTCGCAAATGGTGGACCACCGGCGCCACCGATCCGCGCTGCAAGCTGTTCATCGTGATGGGCGAAACCGATCCGCAGGCGCCCAGCCACCAGCGCCAGTCGATGGTGCTGGTGCCGGCCGACGCACCGGGCGTGCGCATCCTGCGTCCGCTCACCGTGTTCGGCTACGACGATGCCCCGCATGGCCATGCGGAAGTGCAGTTCGATCAGGTGCGCGTGCCGGTCAGCAATCTGTTGTTCGGCGAAGGCAAGGGTTTCGAGATTGCCCAGGGCCGCCTGGGGCCGGGTCGCGTGCATCACTGCATGCGCCTGATCGGCATGGCCGAGCGCGCATTGGGCGCGATGTGTCGGCGCGCCAGCGAGCGCGTGGTATTCGGCAAGCCGATCAGCGCGCACGGGATGGCGCAGGAAGCCATCGCGCGCTCGCGCTGTGAGATCGAACAGGCACGCCTGCTGACCCTGTCCACCGCCGCTGCCATCGACCGCCAGGGCAATCGCGCCGCGCGCGACCGCATCGCGATGATCAAGGTGGTGGCGCCGAGCATGGCCTGCGCGGTGATCGATCGCGCCATCCAGATCCACGGCGGCGCCGGCCTGTGCGAAGACCTCTTCCTCGCCCACGCCTATGCCGCGGCGCGCTCGCTGCGCATCGCCGACGGCCCCGACGAGGTGCACCTGATGAGCCTGGCCAAGATGGAAGTCGAGCGCCACAGGCGCTGACCGCCATGCGCGTGCAACCGCTGCTGCGCGATGACGTGCGCCCCCGCGAGTTCTGGGCCTGGGCGGGCTACGACTTCGCCAATTCCAGCTACACCACCGTGGTCAGCACGGCGGTGTTCAATGCCTATTTCGTCAGCACGGTGTACGCCAGTGATGGCTGGAACACCTTCGCCTGGACGCTGGCGATCAGCCTGGCCGCCGCCCTGGTGATGGTGGCCGCGCCGGTGGCTGGCGCGCTGGCCGATGCGCGCGGGCGCAAGAAGCCCTTTCTCGCCGTGGCCACGCTGCTCTGCGTGGGCGGCACCCTGGGCTTGATGGCAGTCGGTCCGGGCGATGTGGCACTGGCCTTGTGCCTGGTGATGATCTCGGCGGTGGGCTTTGGCCTGGGCGAGAGCCTGATCGCCGCCTGGCTGCCCTTGCTCGGGCGCAGCGAGGCCCTCGGGCGGCTCTCCGGCTATGCCTGGGCGATCGGTTACGGCGGTGGCCTGCTGGCCCTGGGCATGTGCCTGGCCTACGTGCAGGGCGCACAGTCGCGCGGTGCGCCCGCCGAGGAATATGTGGCGGCGTGCATGTTCATCACCGCCGTGTTCTTTGCCCTGGCAGCCCTGCCCAGCTTCATCTGGCTCAAGGAACACCAGGCCGGCGCCCAGCCCCTCGCGCGGCTGGGCGCACGCGCGGCACTTGACGATGCGCTGGCCCGCCTGCAGCGCACCTGGCGCGAGAGCGCGGCCTTTGTCGACCTCAAGCGCCTGTTGCTGGCCATCGTCAGCTATCAGGCCGGCGTGGCCGCGGTGGTGGCGCTGGCTGCGATCTATGCGCAGGAGGCGATGGGCTTTTCCACCCGCGACACCCTGCTCCTGATCCTGCTGGTGAATGTCACGGCGGCGATCGGCGCGCTGGGCTTCGGGCGCCTGCAGGACCGCATCGGCCATCGCGCCGCGCTGATGCTCAGCCTGGCGGCGTGGATCGTGATGGTGGTGCTGGCCTGGTTCGCGGTACAGCCCTGGCTGTTCTGGATCGCCGCCAACTTCGCCGGCCTGGCCATGGGCGCCTCGCAATCCGCCGGACGCGCGCTGGTCGGTTATCTCAGCCCACCCGATCGCGTGGCCGAGTTCTTCGGCCTGTGGGGCCTGGCGGTGCGCCTGTCCACCATCCTCGGACCGATCTCCTACGGCCTCGTCAACCTGTTCACCGCCGGCAACCACCGCTTGTCGATGCTGTGGACGGGACTGTTCTTCGTCATCGGCATGCTGCTGGTCGCCCGCGTCGATGTGGCGCGCGGCCATGCGCAGGCGCAACAGCGCGCCTCGTAGGGTGCTGATGAGCACAGCGCAGCGCACCGAAAAGGCCAGCACATCCCTGTGTCATGGCCCAGAGTGCGATTCATCCGACGCCGACGTTTCCGCTCGCATCTCAGGGGGCTTGGATCGTCATGAACATGGATGGATGGGCGAAGCGGATGTTGGGCCGTGGTGTGGGCGTTCTGCTGTTGCTGTGGGCATTCTCGGTCTCCGCACAGACAGTGGTCACACCCTCACTGCAGGTTTGCATCGCGGGGAACACCGCTGATCTCTCATCGAACGGTTGCACCTGCAGCAGCAATCTGGAGTGCATGGGCGTCTGCCCGATAGCAGCCAACGGATCGCCCAGAGTCTGCACGGGCGGCGGCGATGTGCCCGTGTGCGGGCCCGTGGGCAATCTCGCCGACATCAGCGCGAATGGCTGTCCCTGCAACAGCAACCTGGACTGCGAGGGCGTGTGTCCCATTCCCGCAGCCGGGATGCCGCGGGTGTGCGTGGGTGGCCCCGGGCCGGCGGGTCCGCCGCCGCCGCCCTGCGGGGCGCCAGGAAACGGGGTGAATGCCAGCCAGGACGGCTGCCCCTGCGACAGCGCTGCTGACTGTCAGGGCTCGTGCAACACATCGACACGAACCTGCGGCGGACTCATCGGTGCCGTCGCCAACCGGCAGATTCAGTTCTCCGCCTTGGCCTCTGGTGATGTCGAACTCGGCGCTGCCATAACCCAGGAAGCCACCGTGGCAAATGCCTACGCGGCGCCATCCAGCGTGCGCTTCACGCTGCATCCGCCGCAGGATCTGAATTGCGCAACGGTCTTGTATCAGTCCCTGCGCCCTTTGCAAGGGGTGGGCACCGTGATGGCTGTCCCCTACGTCCCGCCCTCCACAGGCACGCATCGCTGGGTCGCGCGCTACATCGGCAACGCCTGGAACCTGCCGGCAGCCAGTGTCTGCTTCGACCCCAACCAGAGCGTGCCGGTGTTCCCGTCGCTGTTCAAGAACGGCTTCGAATGAAGGGACTCAAGCCGAGCCGCGCGCCCGTCGCGGGAAGCCCACCATGCGCTGCAGTTCCTCGTCCCACAACTTGAGGCGGGCGCTCTTGAAGCTGGTCCACAGGGTCAGGCGAGGCGCCATCTGCAGCAGCGGGCTCAGCAAGCTGGACACGCAAAGATCAGCCCTCTGCATCTGCACTTGGGGGAGGTGTGGGCGCAGGGAACGGATACTTGTGCGGAGCCATGGAAGCCAGCTTGGCTTCGGTAGAAGGCGTCACCGAGCTTACCAATCCGACCCGCTGACGTGCTCGGCGAAGAATTGATGGCTCGATCATTCGGAAACCACGGTCATCCTTAGATTGGTAGTAGCGAAAGATCCAGTAGGCGATCAGATCAGCCATCTGGATCAGGCGCGACGCCTTCGAGTCTAGGAAGAGGGGGACCTCTGCAAAGTTTCTCAAGCGACCCAAGGCATGGCCCTGGTGTTTGAACAGGGACGAAAGCGCCTGCAGTTTCTGTTCATAGGAAGCCTTGTCGCAAACGACCAGCCCCCTTTGCGCGTCCCGCCGCCGGACCCACATGTCCGCCAAGTATTGGTCGAACTGATGCGCGATAGCTTCGAACGAGCGATGCAGGATCTGATCCTGCGGCATCGTGGACTTCTCAATGACGGAGGCGAAGACCCGAAGCTGTAGTTGCCGGTTGTGGAGCAGAGTCAGGATGTCGACCACCGCCTGAATTCGGTCAACAGGCGCGATGCCTGCCCAATCGCCCTTGGCTGAGTACATCGGTGAGCCGTGGAACTCAATGGCGAAGGGGTTCTGCGGCCTGAATCTGGCGGCAATCGGATTGATCTTCGACTCAAGCCAGTGCGTCGAGCGTTCGAACACGGCGAAGCCCGCCATGACGAAGAACTCGGTGCCCGGGTCGTTGGGATGACCCGACTCGTCCAGGTACAACAAATGCACCGGGGACCTCGCAAAGAAAAACGGGCCGCGATCACGCGACCCGTCGAAATGGGGAGCCAGGTGGAACAATCGTCCAACGCACCGTGATCGACAGCGCTCCCGACTCGCGCGCAATCTTAAGGCACCGTAGCGCGACGCTGCAATCGCCGGCCTGCGAGGCACTCAACCGCTGCATCGTCCGCTACATCGGCAACGCCTGGAACCTGCCGGCAGCCAGTGTCTGCTTCGACCCCAACCAGAGCGTGCCGGTGTTCCCGTCGCTGTTCAAGAACGGCTTCGAATGAAGGGACTCAAGCCGAGCCGCGCGCCCGTCGCGGGAAGCCCACCATGCGCTGCAGTTCCTCGTCCCACAACTTGAGGCGGGCGCTCTTGAAGCTGGTCCACAGGGTCAGGCGAGGCGCCATCTGCAGCAGCGGGCTGGACTCGAAGGCTTCGCGCAGCCGGTAGTTGGGAATCCGACTGGCCAGGTGGTGGATGTGGTGGTAACCGATGTTGCCGGTGAACCAGTGCAGCCAGCGCGGCAGGTCGAAATAGGAACTGCCCTGCATGGCGGCGGCGCCCACATCCCATTCCGCCTGGCGCGCCCAATAAGCGTGTTCGTAGGTGTGCTGCACGTAGAACAGCCACACGCCCAGCGCGCCGGCGATCAGCACGATCGGCACGTGCACCAGCAGCACGGTCTGCCAGCCCAGCCAGTACATCAGGGCGCCGTAGACCAGCAGCATGCTGAGATTGTTGAGCCAGACGCTGGCCCATTCCTTGCGCCAGGAGAAGGGCAGATCGAAGGGGAAGCGGTGCTTGATCACGAACTGGTACATCGGCCCGATCAACAGCAGCACCGGCGTGCTGCGATAGAAGCGGTAGCAGAAGCGCCCGAACCAGTTGCGCGACTGATACTCGCTGACGGTCAGGGTGTCGATGTCACCGAACTGGCGGCGGTCGAGATTGCCCGAGGTGCCGTGGTGGATGTGGTGCGTCTTGCGCCAGTAGCCGTAGGGGAAGAGCGTCATCAGACCGAGCACCGCACCCAGGGCGTCGTTGGCGCGCTGGCTGGCGAAGAAGGAACCGTGACCGCAGTCGTGCTGAATGATGAACAGGCGCACGTACAGGCCGGCGGTGGGCAGGGCCAGCAGCAAGCTCACCAGGTAAGGCCAATCGGCCTGGATGCTGTACGCGCACAGTGCCCACAGACCGAGGAAAGGCAACACCGTGTTGGCGACCTGCCAAAGGGCCCGCCCGTGATGGGGGACTGCAAAGGGTGCGCAGAGCTTGCGCAAGGTGGCGGCGGTGACGGCAACAGACTCGGACTCAGCACTCACGATCACAAACCCTTGACCCGGAAGCTGCGGATTCTCGACAGGAAGTGGCGACTCGGCAACCGTGCCTGCTGGCAATGGCCGCAGGGCCGAGGCCGGCCCCGCGGATTTGCGCCTCGCATTCAGTCATGCGCATGGCGATAGATGGCGGCGGAACTGCGGTCCAGACGGCGGTGCAAGTCGATGCGCTCGTAGGGGCCGAGGCGACCATCGTTGCTGCGGTAACGCCATTCCACGCGGTCAATGTGGCGGAGGCGAGCGTCGAGGCGTCGGGCCTCGTGCGGGCTCAGCTCGCCGCGTCGCCAGGCGGCATCGATGCGGGCTTCCTGACGCGCCTCGCGCACTTGGATCGGGGCGCGATGGGCCGCGGCCAGTTGCGGCAGGCACAGCGCAGTCAGCAGGGCACACAGCACGACGCTTTTCATGAACGCTCTCCAGTGTTGGCCCGTGGGCCGGATGCGCATGAACAACGCGACCGCCTGCATGAGGTTGATCGGCAGATGCGCATCGGTTCAGCCGGGCGCAAGGCTGCGACAGCGCGGTCGCCTGAGCAAAATCGTCATGGCGTGGTCTTCACCTGCCCTCTACAATGCGCGCCCTTTTTCCAGCGGATGCGCCTCATGCGTGGCCTCAGTGCAGCGATCATCCTGGCTCTCGTCGCCAGCGGAGCCGAAGCGCAAGTGGTGCTGAGCGGCGCGCCGGTGTCGGAGAACTTCGACACCCTGGCCAGTGCCGGCAGCTCATCGACCATGCCCACGGGCTGGGCTTTCCTGGAGACCGGTGGCAACGGCACCTACACCGCCACCGATGGCAATTCGACCTCTGGCGACTCCTACAGTGTGGGCGCAGTGGGCAGCAGCGAACGCGCCTTCGGCAGCATCGGCAGCGGCACCGTCACCCGCGTCGATGTGGGCGCCCAGCTCAGCAACCAGACCGGCAGCAATGTGGGCCAGCTGACCATCAGCTATGTGGGCGAGCAATGGCGCCTCGGCGATGTCACGGCCCCGCTCGACCGACTCGACTTCCAGTACTCGCTGGACGCCACCAGCCTCAACACCGGCACCTGGATCGACGTCAACGAGCTCGATTTCGTCAGTCCCGTCGGCAGCGGCACTGCCGGGCCCTTGAACGGCAATCTGCCGGCCAACCGCAGCGCGATCAGCCACACCATCACCGGCCTCAATCTCGCCGCTGGCGCCACCCTGTGGATCCGCTGGACCGACCTCAACACGGCGGGCGTGGACGATCTGGTCGCCGTCGACGAGGTGGTCATCAGCACCACCGGCGCGGTCGATGTGCCGCCCACGGTGACCAGCACGGTGCCGGCCAATGGCGCCACCGGCGTGGCGCCGAGCAGCAACATCCAGGTCAACTTCTCGGAAGCGGTGACCACCCAGGCGGGCTGGTTTGCACTGAGCTGTTCCAGCACCGGCACAGTCAGTGTGGCGGAGAGCGGCGCTGGCGCCACGCGCACGCTGGATCCGGTACCGACACTGGCTTTCGGCGAAAACTGCAATGCCAGCATCGACGCCAGCAAGGTGATCGATCAGGACGGCACGCCGGACCCGATGGCGGCCAACGTCAACTTCGGCTTCACCGTGGCCCAGGATCTGGCCCCGACGGTGGCGAGCACGGTACCGGCCAACAATCAGTCCAATGTGCCGCGCAGCAGCAACATCAACATCAATTTCAGCGAAGCAGTCACGGTCAGTGGCAGCTGGTACACGCTGCAGTGCTCGGTGTCCGGCACCCCCGCGGTGAGCGTCAGCGGCGGGCCGATCAGCTACACGCTGGATCCGGCCGCAGACCTGGCCGAACTGGAGAACTGCGTGGTCACGGTGCTGGCCGCACAGGTGCTCGATCAGGACGGCACGCCCACGCCCATGGCCAGCGATTTCAGCTTCAACTTCACCACCGCGGCCGGTGCGGGCAACTACTACGCCAGTGTCGATGCCACCAGCGCCAGCACCCTGCGCAACACGCTGCACGCGCTGATCGACGACCACACGGCGTACCAGTATTCGATCGGCAGCAACAACTGCAATGCGCAGTCGCCGACCACCGCGGCCTGCGATGTGTGGGACATCCTGGAGGAGGCCGAGCAGGATCTGACCGAGAGCAACAAGGTGCTCGACGTCTATCGCAACCGCAAATATCTCAAGATCACCGATCGCTCCGGTGCCACCGGCCCGACCACCTACAACCGTGAGCACACCTGGCCGAACTCGCTGGGCTTCAATGACTTGAACGGACTGGATGGCGGCGGTCGACCGTTCTCGCCCTACACCGACGCGCACATGCTGTATGCCTCGGCTTCGGACTACAACTCGAATCGCGGCAACAAGCCTTACGACAATTGCAGCGCCGCTTGCACAGAGAACCCGACCGACCTCAACCATGGGGCGGGCGGCGGCACCGGCACCTATCCGGGCAACTCGAACTGGGTGCAGGGCACGGACGGCAACACCGGCACTTACGAGGTGTGGGGCAAGCGCAAGGGCGATGTGGCGCGCGCGATCCTGTACATGGACGTGCGCTACGAAGGTGGCAGTGCCAGCAGCGGCCAGCCCGAGCCCAACCTGATCGTCACCAACAACCGCAGCCTGATCCAGAACACGCCCTCAGGGCAGGTCCCGGCCGAGGGCTACATGGGCGTGCTCGATACCTTGATCGCCTGGCACAACGCCGATCCGCCCGATGCGCAGGAAGTGCTGCGCAACGAGGTGGTCTACAAGTACCAGGGCAATCGCAACCCCTTCATCGACCGTCCCGAATGGGTGGCCTGCCTGTGGCAGAACAACTGTCCACCGCCCGTGGGCCCGAACATCTTTGCCAACGGCTTCGAATGATCAGGATGGCCGCCGCAGCCGCTGGGCTGCGGCGGCCAGGACGCTTCACCACAAGCCCAGAGCGGTGATCGCCACAACCAAGCAAAGGCCTGAGCCGAGGGCAAGACCCAGCGGCTTGGCATCAGGCGGATCACGTGGCCAGCAACGCGCCGCATTGGCCGCCGACCACATCGTCAGGGCCAAGAACAGGATGGCCGAGAACATCGCAGCGTCGGCCGACATCTCGCCGCCGCGCCGTCCCGTCCGTGATTCCGGCAGGAGCACGGCAGCCACGGCAAGGCCGAGCGTCAGCGCCATCAGCACCAGGGACATTGCGGCATCCGGCGCCTGCGCCTTCGCGCGCCGCCCGCGATGCTTGGGCGGCGTGCCGAAACGGTAAATGGCCAGCATCAGCGCGAAGACGCAGATCCAGGGCCAGGCCTGCATGGCGGGTGTCAGGTGTTGTTGACGACGATTTCGTCATCGTCGGTGCCAACTCGAGCGCCGCTTTTCAAATTGACGGGATACCACTTAGGCGTGCCCTTGCCCGACTGGGCATAAATAGCGAGCCGATAGGTTTGGGTGCCCGGCCCGGCGTGGGTCACATTAATCCTGGCAGCGCTCTGATTCCACCCGGAAAACTCATCCTGAGGTGCTCGCGAGCCGCCAGTCGCCAAAAACCCAACCGGATCGCCAACTGCAGGGGTCTGATAGCCCATGTATTGACCGGAACTTGGAAAAACAAAAGACCAGCCACTGGGCAGATTGAAGGTGATGATG
>ERZ1066138.462-NODE-462-length-13782-cov-8.328477_pt1 | contig 13782 bp, 9 predicted proteins | sample MGYA00382785_ERZ1066138 | MGnify/ENA primary metagenome ERZ1066138 (study PRJEB33369, sample SAMEA5778368) | biofilm metagenome | biome: Industrial cooling water; feature: Water cooling tower basin; material: Biofilm | place: United Arab Emirates | collected... | reverse complement strand
GAGAGTTCGGGGGTGTCAGGCTTCAGGACCGCGGGGTCTACTGGAATGTGATGTGGCCGCGCCGGGCGCGCCGCATCCCGCATGTTCACAGGCTGCGAGAGCGCGTTGTTCGCTTCGCCGGCAACTGCCGGTTCGAGCCGAAAGCACGTGAACAAACATGCAGCAAAGACGGGCGCAATACGCATCTCAGGCGACCTCCACGGGCGCCGACAAACTCAAGCCATAGCGCCGCGATATTCGAAATCCGCGGTCAGCACGTTGCAGTATAACTTTGGCGCGGGGTGTCTTGGCTGCGCGATATCGCGTCTGGTTAATTTCATACCGGGGCACGCCGAGATTAATCATTCTGGGCAGCTGACCTCCCCCTAGCCTGAAAAACTTGCCACTTATGGCGAAAGCAGCGGCGTGCGCCCGGTCGCGAACACGCCGCTCATTGCACATTTTTGCGTGGCAAGAGCGAATGTCTAAAAAGCTTCTGGCGGTCGGTTCGGAATTTGGCGTGGCCACTTCCGGTTCGCCGGCAATCCCGGTTTCGACGGAGCCAGCCAACGCGCATCGCCAGGCGTCGAGCATTATCCTGCCGCGCGGCGATGCAGTCCCGTTGACATACTGCGCCGAGGTTGTCTGGCGCTGGCGCTCTCTCATTGCCGCCACGACGGCGGTGGCCTTGGCGATGGCGGTCCTGATCATGATCGCCAGTCCGTCGCGTTACACAACCCAGGCTCTTGTTCTCTTCGATGCCAATCCGGTGGGCAATCGCGCAGGCAATGGTGTGGCGGCCGATACCGCGCTGATATTGAGCCAGATCGAACTTTTGCGTGCGCCGAGTGTCGTCCGGCTGGCTCTTTCCCAGTCAACAGCACAATCTGACGAGAGCGGGGTTTCCGGCGTCACCACGGACGTTTCCGACAAGCAAATCGAGGACTTCATTGAAAACCTGCAAACGGCGCGCAGGGATCAATCCAACGTCGTCGAGCTGAAATACACAGACAGGGATCCCGCAAAGGCTTCGCGGCTCTTGAACCAGCTCCTCAACACGTATGCCACCTTTGCTGCTGATGCGGGAAAGAGCGGCCTGCGCACGGTTGAGGATCAAGTCGACAATCGTCTCGAGGCAGCACGGAACTCCGTCCGGGAGGCGCAGGCAGAACTGCGCACGTTCAAGTTCCAGCGTGGGATCGTCGAACGCGAAGCGACGGCAACGACCGAGCGTAATTCGGCCGAAAGGGCCGTCACAGCCGGCGCTTTGGCGATTCGCGCCCGGCTGTTGGCCGAGGAAGTGGCAGGACCGGAAAAGAGGCCGGGAGATCCTTTGGGGATCTTCGGGTCGGAGGTCGCTTCGCCGCGACTGGAGGCGGCGCGCCGCGAACTTGGCGAACTTCAACGATCGTCCGACGCTGCGGGCGGCGAGACGCAGCAGCGCATTCGGGCGTTACGGCAAGAGGTCAGTTCCGAAATCAGTTCACTTGTCGATCTGGAGAAGGGGAAGGTCATTGCCGAACTGCTCGATTTGGAGCGGCAGGAACTGGCCGCTTTGCAGCTTTATTCGTCTCTCAGGACTCAGATGACGGATGTAAAGCTTGCCGTATCTGTCCCCGCCGTTCGTGCCCGCGTCATTCAATATGCCGAGCCGCCCACCAAGCGCTCGAATTTGGGGCTGCGCTTTATTCTTCCGCTCGCCCTGGCCGGCGGGCTCGCCGCCGGACTCGGCATGGCATTGTTGGCGGAAGCTGTTCGAAAAGACTTCAGAACGCTCAACGATCTATGGGTTGCGCTCGGATCGGATACCGTGACGGTGCTACCGCACTTGGTAGAGGAGCGTGCCGATAAGGGGAGGCCGACGGCCAAACACCCGCCAGAGCCGTCCGGCAAAGGCTTCGTTGCAGTCTTTCGAAATTGGGTGGGACCGAGGCGGTCAACGCAAGATGCGATCCCAATGGCCGCCAACCGTCCGGTCCTTCTGGCGTCATCGCTCAAGAACTCGCTCTCGTATCGCGATGCGATGGTTTCGCTCCATCACAGCCTTGAAAAGGTCGGTGCGAGCGCTCAGTCCAAAATCATAGCTGTTGTCTCTGGCGGCCATGGTGACGGGAAATCGTCCGTCGCAGTCAACCTTGCCTCGGTCGCATCCGCAGGCGGCCGCAGTGTTCTGTTGATTGATGCGGACCTGCGTCACGGCGGGCTGACCGAGGCACTTGAGTGGGAGCGGTCCTCCAATTCCAGTTCGACGCCAACCGGCTCATTGCGTCCGTTTCTTATCGATATCCTGAAGGCGGACGGGGCTGTCGTCAGCAACCCGGCAAAGACAGAACAAGGATTTTGGTTCTGCTCCTCGGGACATCGGGGCGGCTCTCGCGATGTCTCGCCGGTTTCGCTGTCCCGACTTGCCGATGTGGTGGCTGCTGCGCGAGCGAATTATGACCTGGTCATAGTCGATACGCCCGCCATGCTTTCCTATCCGGACGCTGAAATCGTTCTGTCGTCGGCGGATGCCGCCGTCTTTGTCACGCGGTTCCGCTGGACGCACCAGGATGATGCGCGCATGGCGCTCGCAAAACTTTTGCGCACCGGCTGTGGCCAAGTTGAAGTGGTCTTTAATGACGTGCCTGCCGACAGCCCGCGCGATCGCCATTCCCGGCCGCAGCGAATGCCGCCGCATTGAATCTGAGGCGGCGCTGGAACTTTCTGGCCGCAATCGAAAAGAGCAGCAACGCAAGTCTTATGGATCGGCCTGGACAACTTCAATGCTTGAGAGAACCGCACGGAAGCATGTCCCGATTTTGGGAATACCGGTCAGCGGCTCGGGTATGCCTCAGGCCGTGGAGACAATAGCTGCATGGATAGACGCCGGCGAAGCGCGTTATGTGTGCGCTATCGACGTGTACAATCTGATGCTGGCCCGCTCCAATGCAAGCCACCGGGAGTCGTTGCATAGCGCCGATTTGGTGACGGCAGACGGCGCGCCGATTTCGTGGGCCGGGCGTCTAAGGGGCCATTCGGACATGCGAAGGGTGTGCGGCCCCGACCTCATGTTGGCGCTCTGCCAGCGATCTGTTTCCCATGGTTGGTCGCATTATTTTTTTGGCGGTGCTGAAGGTGTGGCCGCCACGCTTGCTTCTCGACTTACTGAGCGGTTTCCCGGCCTTGTCGTCGCCGGCTTTGAGTCGCCGCCTTTCCGGCCGATGACCGCCGACGAGCATCGCGACATGGTCGAGCGCATGCGACGGCTGTCGCCGAGTATCATTTGGGTCGGCCTTGGCTGTCCCAAACAAGAAGCCTGGATGCGGGACAACATCAGGCATTTGCCGAATTCTGTCTTGATTGGCGTCGGCGCGGCGTTCGACTTTCACTCGGGGCGGATCCAGCGAGCACCTCTATGGATGCAGAACAACGGCATTGAGTGGATGCATCGCTTCGTCTCGGAACCACGGCGGCTGTGGCGGCGGTATCTCATATACGCGCCTCGCTTCGTTGTTCTCAGCCTGATGGAAGCGCTGACGGACCGCGTGCTTCATCGTTTTCAGATCGTCCGATGATGCGCAGAGCTTTCCTGCCGACAACGCTGTTAGGTCTCACATGACCAGGATTTCTCGCCAGTTCGATCTTAGACCATGAATTCATTTCTACAGTTCACAAGCCGCATCACGACCAGCTGGCCGAACGGGCGTTGCCTCTACGCACCAGCAGGCCGGACCGCCATTGGGTCGCGGGATGAGGCGGCCAAAATAGGATCGCTCCTGGTCGGCCTGTCACTGGCTTCGATATTGCTCTTCTGGATATTCGCGGGCGGAAGTGAGCTGCGGTACATCCTCTTTGCCGTGCCTTTGCCGGTTGCTGTCGCGTGGATATTCAGCGCCAGGGGAGATCCGCTGCTGTCGCGGCGGGGCTTAATTGCAGTCGGACTGTTCGGCGCCTTAGCTGCAGCTTCGACGATGGTGAACGGCACCACGCCATTTACCGGGCGCGACCTGCTCGTGATCGGCGTCTATCTCTCGCTCTTTTGCTTTATCCTTCAATCCGAACGATGGCACGCCGGGCTGGGCATGGCGGGATTGGCTGCCGGCCTATTTTTGGAGGGGCTACTCAACGGTGCGACGCCCCAGTTGAGTTTGGTCGATTCCGCCGGCGTTATCGAATCTTCCCTCGCTCTTCCACTTGGCCTCTTCGTTCTTTACTACTATCGCGTCGGCGATGTTTCCAAGGCGGTCATAGCGAGCGTACTTCTTTTCCTCGCATTCAAGCGCATTACATTTCTCGCAGTCGCAGTCGCCATCGCCTTTGATCTCTTTTACACGCGCATCCTGGGACGCCACTCGATCAGCCGAATGATGTGCATTGCCGTGATGATGTTGGTGACGCTCGTCGCGTTGAACCTACAGACGGTTTTTGTCGGCGCGCAGGAGATTTTCAATGATGGGGATTTGAGCGCCAATCGGCTGACCCTGGGCCGTTACGACATAGGAGCCATTCTCTGGGAGAAATGGAGAGTGGCTGGACCATTGCAGGTTTTTTTCGGTTCAGGAGTCGGCGCTACCGATGCTGCTCTGGCGCAGGCTGCACAGGGGAGCCTCGCGCACAACGACTGGCTGAAGATACTGATCGACTATGGGATCATCGGGATTGCCGGTTTCTGGGCCATTCTGATTGCGGTGTTCAAGAATGGCCGTCTTTCCAATCTTTTCCTCATTTACACCGCGGTGCTCATGATGACGGACAATCCGCTGATCTATATTTTCTACTTCATGTTTGCCCATCAGATCCTGCAAGTTCAGGACAGCGAGAATTCATCGATTCCGCTTCGCAACTTCGCGATCTGACGGGGCCTCACGAGATATCGCCGGTTACGCACTGCGGGTGGCGCTGATCAGCCGGCGCGCCATGATGCCGGCCCGCTCCGTCAGCGATGCCCTGTTGCCGTGGCGCACGAGTTCCTGGAGGCGCCACAGTTGATGACCCATGCCGGAGCGGGATTGCCAATCCTGCGAAAGGTCTTTCGTGAAGGCCCCGTTCAACCCCGCCGTGATGAAGTTGGAAACCTCGTCCGACAAACCCGTCTTCGTCTGTTGCCACCAGCCATGGACACGTTGCTGGAGACGGTCCAACTCTTCTGGTTTGTCACGGTAGGTCTCGACAAAGGTGCGTGCGGCTTGCCATTGGGTGAAGCTCGGCAATGGATGGTCCGGCAGGAGCCGGTCGTAGTAGGGCATCCACGTTCTCTGTTCGATGAGCGGGATGCACCCCATTTCCAACGCCTCGTAGACGCGAAATGTCTCGAGCATCACGTTGCCCATCGGACAGGGCTGGAAGACCGTCTGCGAAAGCAGCTTCTTGAATTCTCGCCGGTCGAGCGGCGGGCGCTCCTGGCGCCGGAGGTCGTACCAGTAGGCAAGGCTCGGCCGCAGACTATCGAATGCCCGGTACATCTGCATGCGGGCTGCCGTTCGGGTGCCAGCAAAGGTCCAGATGTACGGGCGTTGCGATGCGAGCGTGATGTGGCTGGAATTTTCGGCGCCGTTCGTCAGACCAAGCGGGAGGGTCAGAATGCCCTTGTTGCGGAATATGGAACTGTGATGATTTCGCAAAGCAAAGTCGAACTCGCGATAGAATTCATAGCCGCCCGAATACCATTCATCCGAGAGATGAAACAGCCCCTTGCCTTTGACCGACGCCAAAGGGCCGCGCATTCTGGCGTGGGCGTCGCGCAGCGGATGAAAGTTCGAGCTGATGACGAAGAGCGCGCCGTCAGGATAGCAATCGAGTTGCGGGGCGTGGAACTCCGCAAGCTCAAAGCCCGTCAAAATCGACCTGATCCAATCTTCTTCCCAAAGATAGGCGGGTGGATTGCACCACACGACGTTCAGCGGCGGTTTGGCCATCGCCGGGATTCCCGATGGATGTTTGCGTAGGTGTTGGTCGTAAGGACTGTACCTGGGGCGGCACGAGGCTGCACAACCAGGGGACGGAAATCGTTAACGGGGGAGCCGACTTTAACTAAGGCTTTGCGAGGGCTGCTGCCGCCCGGGGACTAGCCTGTATTGTGCCCCGTCAAGTCTGAGTTGCCTGGGCGTTTGGCCCGGGGCCGGCTGTAGGAATTGCGTAGCTTGCGACGCACGATTGGCCTTGCGGTGCTTGTTGTCTTGACCGTCGTCCGTTCTGCGGGCGCGGCCGAGGGTGTGAAGCCTTTGGTGGTTCCTGTCTTACCTGCGGCAGGAAACGCAAGTTCTCAGAAGATCGTCGAGGATGCATTCCGCACCGCCGGGAAGCTGCGTGCTGGCCGCAAGGGTGACGTCGTCATCGAGTTTGCCGCCGGCACGTACCGGCTCGACAGACCCATCGTGATTGACGGCGCGAAGGCGGGTGATGGCCGGGGCACCCTCGTGGTGAGGGGCGTTGGCGACGTCACAATCACGGGCAGCCAGCCGCTCATTGAACGCCAGCGGCGCAAAGCAGACGACGCCGTATTTGACAAGCTTCCGGCGACCGCCAGGCAGCACGTCCGGCTTTATGAGCTGCCGGGCCTGGCTGCCCGGAGCCCTCATGTTCTGATCCCCAGAGCTGCCAATTTCAACACGGAGGCCGCGCCGTTTGAAGTCTTCGATGAAAGCGGTGCCCTCGGGCCGGCCGCTTGGCCGAATGACAGCACGGCGACAGCGCAAAGCCATGCAGGAGATCTCGTCGCTTTGCCGCAAGGAAAACGCGGCGCGTGGCGTGGCGAGCCCGACCTGTGGCTGGCTGGACGGCTATGGTCCTACGAGGTTCTCCGCGTCACCTTCATCGACGAGCAATCGGACAAGCTCCGGCTATATCCGCCTTCGCCACTCGGCATAGCCGACGATGCGCCGTTCCAGATTCTCCATGCCGCATCGGAACTCGACGCGCCGGGCGAGTGGTACAGGTCCCCCGACCGGAGTACGCTGTTTGCCATTCCGCGCGGAGACCCGGTGCTTGAGATTTCGGTCGCTGAGAACCTTTTTCTCATCCGGAACGCCCGCGACATCAAAATTCACAATCTCACGATGCAACGCAGCCGGGGCGCGGCTGTGGTCGTTCGCGACAGTCAGAACGTCATTTTGCAGAACCTCGACATCCGCTGGACCGGAGGGCGTGGCGCCGTCATTCAAGGCGGCACAGCAAACGGTGTTGAGGCGTGTTCGATCAGCGATACGGGTGACGGCGGCGTTCTACTGACGGGCGGGGATCGTCACGCGCTCGCACCCGGACGCCATTTCCTGCGCAATTCCACCGTGCGCCGCTTTCAACGGTTGACGCGATCCTACCGTGGTGCAGCCGACCTGGTTGGGGTCGGCAACGACGTCGTCGGCAATTTTATTGCTGATGCCCAGCATTACGCGATCCGCTTTCAGGGCAACAATCACACGATCTCGTCGAATGAGATTACGCGCGTCGTTCTGGAAACAAGCGACATGGGCGCGATCTATACCGGCCGGGACTGGGCGACGCTCGGCACATCGATCACGCACAACTTTGTCCATAACATCGGCGACGGATTGGGCAAGATCGATACCAAGGGCGTGTACCTCGACGATGGAGCAAGCGGAACGGTCGTGCGCGGCAACATTTTCGCCAATACGCCTTGGCCGGCCTTCGTTGGCGGCGGTCACGACAACACGGTGGAAGGCAACGTATTCATTCGTTCCGAGCCGGCAATCCTACTCGACGGCCGCGGACTGACGTGGGCGCGGACCGCGATTACGGATCGAAAGAGCGAGATTTGGCAGAGGCTGTTCGCCGTTCCCTTTAGATCCAAGCCGTGGGTGGAACAGTATCCGCGTCTGGCCGGACTGTTGAACACCGACGCGGGAATTCCACGTGGCAACGTCTTCCGCAACAACGTCTTCATCGGCAGCCAGGACTTCGAGATCCTTCCCGAAGTTTCGCTCGAAGCCCAATCGATTGCCGGTAACGTCTCCATAGCGGCGGACGACCCTCGCCTTGTACCGCCGCTCTCTGAGCTATCGAGTCCGACCGATCTGCTACGCACTTCGGTCCAACGGCTGATCGAGCCCGCACTGCCTTACCTGCCGTCCGACTTGGCCGGACTTGAACGCGAAAAGGTATTGCAGAATGCGCATTGAGAGCAACTCGGAGCGCATCGTTGCGGAGCCGGCGTTGGCGACAGCCGATGCCGGTATTCCAGATGACCGGCCGATTGCAATAAGTGGCAGCCGGCCGCTCAAGGTGACCATCGTGACCGGCGCGATCGCGCCCTATACGAACCGCTTCTACGATGCCTGCGCTTCTTCACTCGACATCAAGCTGGAAGTCCTTGCCTGCGAGTTTCGTGAACCTCAGCGGAATTGGGATGTGCCGTCGCCGAAGCGCTACGATTTCAAGCTGCTGAACGGCATCCGCTATCACGCCAGCTACACGAGCCACATCTACTTCAATCCTGGCGTCGTTCATCACCTCGTTGCGACGAAGCCCGACATCGTCCTGATCGAAGGCTTTTCGCCAACCATGGCGCTTGCCGCCCTGACGGCACGCGCGATGGGAATTCCCATCGGCGTAATGACCGACGGGTCCGTCGAGACCGATCCAGGCCAGCAGTCGTTCATTCACCGCGCCATGCGCAATCTGATCGTTCCGCGCGCTGTTGTAGGGATCGGAGCCAGCGCAGACAGTTTGCGGTTGCTCGGCCAGTATGGGCTGGCTCCGGAACGCGGCATCATCGTTCCGATTACAACAGCGTGGGACGGACCCATGCCATCACAGTTCGCAGGCTTCGACGACCGGCCGTTCGACGTCCTGTTCAGCGGAGCGGTGGACGACAATCGTAAGGGGGCACTCTTCTTTGCCGATGTCATAGCGAGGGCGGCGGCATGCGGCTACAAATTGCGCGTTCGCGTGACCGGCGACGGACCGTTGCGACAGACATTGGAGGAGCGATTCCAGGCCGGCGGCATCGACGCTCACTTTGACGGCTATCTACAGCAGCACGAGCTGCCGGCCGCTTACACGTCGGCGCGCCTCCTGCTATTTCCTTCGCGCGGCGATCCCTGGGGACTGGTCGCCAACGAAGCGCTTCAATGCGGTACGCCCGTCATCGCATCGCGGCACGCCGTGTCAGGCGTCGAACTCGTTGACCGATTCAGTGCCGGACTCGTGCTGCCTCTCGAGGCGGCTGTCTGGACGGAGCATGCGATCCGGCTTGCGCGCAAGGACCGGGCCGCTTGGCTTGCGCATCAGGCCGGATGTCCGGCGGCGTGCGCATGGTTTACCGTGGAGGCCGCGGTCGAGGCATTCTGGCGGTCCACTGCGAAGGCAGCGGGCATCACTTTGGACCCAAAGCACGGTGCGGCAACATGAAAGCCCTCCTATTCAGCGGCATTCGAAGTGTCCATCGCGCTGTTGCGCTCGGTCCACTGCCTGACCGGCTCGCAATCTACTTTCATGACCTTGAGGCGCCGCATTGGCCGGCGTTTCAAGCGGCCATCGAATGGCTCAAGGCCGCGGACTACAAGCCGGTCGATCCGCTGGCGTTCGTCAACGGCTCTCATGAATGTAAGAGGCTGTTCATTTCATTTGATGATAGTTTTGCAAGCTGGCACCGGGCGCTCCCGCTGTTTGGCGCACTCGGGATAAAGGCCACATTCTACGTCAATACCTTGCCGTTCGACGCAGCATTTGGGACGGAACGAGACCGTTACTTCGATCGTCTGGCTCACAAGGGAGAGCGGCAGGCCTTGTCAGCTGAGATGTTGCGCGACATTCATAGCGACGGGCATACGATCGGTTGCCATTCGCATTCGCATTTCAGCCTCGCCTCGCTTCCCCGCGCACAGTGGGACAGTGAAATCAGGCGCTCGAAGGATATTCTGGAAGACCTGACCGGAGCGCCCATTGTGCACTTCTCGTTTCCATACGGCATGCGGCGGTTCTTTTCTTCCGCCTTGCGCGATTACTGCCGCGATATCGGATTTGAGACGATTGCAACCGGAATACCTGGGATGCAGACCGCGGACACCGGCGATCGGTTTGCCATTCATCGGACGGGATGGTTGCTCGATCGGCCGATAGACCACAACTTGGATGATCTGAGAATTGACGGACGTCTGTTCGAACGGGTGACAGGCCGGAGCGCGATTGGCTAGGGCCGGCGCCGGCATATGCGCGAGATGCAGTGCGGACGCTATCGTTCCTTGATCATGAGCCGCAGATAGTGCGACCGAATCGCGGCGGCTACCGCGTGAATTCGACGGTTGGCGGAAACCGCTCGGCGCGCGGAACGGACGGCGTCCTGAAGAGCAATGTGCGCTGCGCCGAAGCGATCGAGCGCTATCAGCGTGTCGAACATTTTAATTTCGTTGGGTCGCCACAAGGCCTTGTGGCTGCCGTCGCCTGGTCCAAAGTCCCAGGCTCGGGCCCCGCGCGCGCACTGCCGGGACATGAGGTCATGAATCAAGAGTTGCGCGAGGGACCAGCGTCGCAACGGCGTCGGTGCGATGGCGCCGTTGAGGTGATAGAAGCGATCCTTGAAGCGCATACCATTGATCGTCGACACGGTGTCGCCGTCGACCGCGATGAAGCCTGGCTCAAGCCGTGTTTCCGGAGCGGCGGGGTCGCACAGCGCCTTGAAGAATTTCACAATCGCCGGATGGCCTATCAGATTGGGCTGTCCGTTGGCGATCACTTGTTCCGTCTTGTGGGCGACGAACGTGTCGATCATATCCCGCGACGATCGCGAGGCGATGCCGACAGAGACGGGATGCTCGGAAAGACGGCGCCACTGACGCCGCAGATCCTGTCTTTTGTCGCTACTGAGTTGCCGGAGACAGACGGCGTCGAAATCCCGTTGCAGCGGGACTTCATAGCAACTTGCAACTGGGATGCACGAGAGCTGCGCCATCGGATTGACGAGCCCGTCCCACAAAGCCGGCTGTCCGCGAAAGCACACCGCGTTGAAGGCAACGCCGCTCCTGCGGATTGCCGCGAAGACGGCGCGCAGATCGCGTTCGCTCAGTTGAGAGGCAATGTCTTTGCGAAAGAGACCGAAGTTGTAGGCTGACTGATTCTGCGCGAGCCATTGGAGAACACGCGCACCGAGAACGCGACGCGTTGCCAGCGGCAAGAGAAAGGCCACGGCGCCGGAGGGCTCGCGCGCAATGACGAAGACAGGCTCCTCGCCCATTTCGGCCGCGGCGGTATGGCACCATGCCGACACCCAGCGAAATGATTGGAAGACGGTGCAGGCTGCGTCTTTCTCAAACTCTTGCCAAATGTCCGCGAGGGGCTGGAGATTGCGGAAGACGTGGATCTGGTATGCGCCACCGGTCGCTTGCGTGACGGCCTGAGGCGGAACAGGCGTTGCGGCTTGAGGTGTTTCGCATTCAGCCGATCGCGAGACCGCGAAAGTTTCCGGTGAAGCCGGCACGAGTGGGCCGTTCGCCTGGCCGGGCTGACCCAGACAATCAACTGGCGCGAGTGAACCACTCAATTGGATTTCCATCACTCGCTTCCGGGCATCGGCGGCATGCTTGAGGTAGCTGCCCCGCGTTGTAGTCTGCTGTGCAGGCCCGTCAAAGATCCGTTTCTGCGCTCACGCCTGCCGGCAGCATAGGTTCGCTTGATGCTCGACATGTTTGAGAGCCTAAGTTTGGCATTGCCCGGTTGCCCGGCCAATCTAGTCGGGCGGCTTGCGGGTGAAATGCGATGCGTACCGTCTTGGTTAATCGCCGGCTGTTACCAACTCTGCAGGCAAGACGTCGTCGCCGCCTCACATCAGGTAGGATCGCTTCGGTCGCTTATCATCAATCGTTTGTAGTCCATCACCCTTAATGACGATCTCGGTCCTGGTTCTGGCGCAACTCCCGCCACCTGTGCACGGTGTTACCGTCATGAGCGGGCATGTTCGCACCGTCCTGCTGAACATGCCGGACGTGAGGGTTGAGCATCGCTGGCGGGGCGGTGCAAGTTCGCTGCAGGATATCGGATCGTCCAGAGTGCGGAAGGCGGCCGGTTTCTCGACGCTACTGCTCGAACTGGCGACACTACGGCCTGATCACCGATTTGACCTTGCGTATCTCACGCTTGCGCCCTGGGCAAAGTCGGCACCGCGTGACGCGCTTCTGGCGGGCATGGCGCAGAGAATTGCGCGACGGACGGTGGTGCATGTTCATGGCGAAGGTCTGACGTCTCTGATCGAGGGTCCGGGGACCCGCACCGCGCTGATGCGGCGCCTGTTACGTGGCTGCGAGATCATCGCAATAACACCCGGCACAAGGCAGGAAGCCGAAGGGTGCGGCCTGTTTTCGGCGGTTCATGATCTGCCGAACTTCACCGACGATCCAGGTTGGCGCCCGCGCGATGAGGGACCGGCAAGAAGGCCGGACATCGTCTGCGGGTATTTGGGCAATCTCGATCCCCGGAAGGGGATCCTGCAGTTTGTCGACATTGTCGGCGCGGCGGCATCGAAGGGTATTCCGGTCAGCGGCGTCATCGCGGGGCCGGCGACGCCCCACCTCAGTCACGCCGGACTTCGCGAACACATTGCGGCTCAGGGTCTCGCCGATCGAATAGAGATCGTGGGGCCGGTCTATGGTGCCGCGAAGACGGAGTTCTTCAGGGGGCTTGATCTCTTCATCTACCCCACCCGCCACGATCATGCGCCGCTGGTGTTGATCGAGGCGATGTCGTTCGGTGCGGTCCCGATTTCGCTCGACACCGGTGGAATTGTTTCGATTGCGGGACCCCAATTCGCAGATCACATCCTGCCTGCGGGTGCCGATCAGCAATCAACGACACTGCGGGCGCGGAACATCATTAAAATGTACGCCGAAGACCGGGAGCTCTTGTTCGCTGCCCAAAATCGCGCGCGGGCCCGGTACGAACAGGCGTTCACGCGGGGTCATTTCGTCGACCGGCTGAGGTCCATCGTGAACGATCCGGTCGTCGGCGCCTCCACGGCTCACCGATTTTAAGGACGATGTGACCGGCTGCTTGTTGGCGCATCCCGGCTGGCGGAAGTATCGCGAGCGGTGGGCCGCGCGGCCGGGGCCGCCGGACTTTTTTCGGACTTTTTCGGCAACAGAAGGCACGGCCGATGTCGGACACTTATTTGGGCGCGACGCCAGTGCCGGCGATGGCGGACGAACTGGCGCCGCACGAACGGCAGAAACTTAGAGCGCGCTCGTTTCGTGAAACGCCCTACCGGTTTGCAGAGCGCATGGTCATGGGGACACATTTTGCCCTGCTACCGGGGCGTGTTCAGCATTTGCCGCGGTTGCTGTCGGCAGTGGGTGCGGATCTTCTCCGGGGAGGCACGCAGGTGCCCGATCCCGAGCGAGTCGTTGCCTGCCCGGATCTTTTCGGAGGCGTCTGCCGGAGCTACGACGCAACCTCCATCATCGAGGCTGCGAAAGTCGGATTTTCGGCATGGTGTCACATCGGACCACAGAAGTGGCTGACCTTCCCGGACCGCATGGTGCTCTTTTTCGATGAGAACCACATAGCCAAGCGACTCCGGCGCGATATGAAAAGCAAAGGGTATCGCGTCACTTTCGATACCGCGTTTGAAGACGTGATCGTGGCCTGCGCGGGCCGCCGCTCCTATCGCCGGCACGGACTGACATGGATCACGCCTCAGGTGATGCGCGTTTACGGCGATCTTTTCGATCGCGGCGTGGCCCATTCGTTCGAGGTCTGGAACAAGGATGGCATCCTTGCCGGCGGCGGCTTCGGACTAAGCATTGGGCGAATTTTCATCACCGACAGCCAATTCAGCTGGGAGTCGAACACTTCCAAGATCGGCTTTGCGTCACTCAA
>ERZ1066138.461-NODE-461-length-13791-cov-8.927490_pt1 | contig 13791 bp, 13 predicted proteins | sample MGYA00382785_ERZ1066138 | MGnify/ENA primary metagenome ERZ1066138 (study PRJEB33369, sample SAMEA5778368) | biofilm metagenome | biome: Industrial cooling water; feature: Water cooling tower basin; material: Biofilm | place: United Arab Emirates | collected... | reverse complement strand
TTGGAGACGATGGCCTCGAAGGGCTCGTCGTCCCAGTGCGCCGGATCGGTCAGCGTGTCGCCGTGGGCGATGTCGAACTTCTCGAAGTTCACATCGTGCAGGAACATGTTGATGCGGCACAGGTTGTAGGTGGTGAGGTTGATCTCCTGGCCGAAGAAGCCCTGGCGCACCTTGTCGTGGCCCAGCACCTTGGCGAAGTTGAGCAACAGCGAGCCCGAGCCGCAGGCCGGGTCGTACACCTTGTTCACCTCGGTCTTGCCGACCACGGTGATGCGTGCGAGCAGTTCGGAGACTTCCTGCGGCGTGTAGAACTCACCGCCCGATTTGCCGGCGGTGGAGGCATACATCTGCATCAGGTATTCGTAGGCGTCGCCGAATAGATCGATGGAGTTCGCCGAGAAGCCGCCTTCGTTGGTGAGCGGCAGGTCGCCGATGGCATCGAGCAGCTTGACCAGCTTCTCATTGCGCTTGGCCACGGTGGGCCCCAGCTTGCTGCTGTTCACATCGAGGTCGTCGAACAGGCCCTTGATGTCGTTTTCCGAATCGCTGCCGGTGGCCGAGCCTTCGATATCGGCAAAGATGCGCGAGAGCGTTTCGTTGAGGTTGGCATCGTGACGGGCGCGGGCGCGCACGTTGGCGAACAGCTCGGATGGCAGGATGTAGAAACCTTTCTCCCTCACGGTCTCGTAGCGGCCGAACTGGGCCTCGACATCACTCAATCGGGTGTAGTCGAAATCGGCGCTGCCTGCGCGGCGTTCCTGTTCGTTGAGGTAGGTGGTGAGGTTCTCCGAAATGAATCGGTAGAACAGCATCCCGAGTACGTAGGTCTTGAAGTCCCAGCCATCGACGCTGCCACGCAGGTCGTTGGCGATGCGCCAGATGGTCTTGTGCAGCTCGTCGCGTTCGTTTGCCATGGGTTTCCTTACACGCTGGGCGTCGAGTCGCGAGTGATTTCGCCGTTCATGCCGCCGTCGCGGGTTGCTGTACGCCTTCCTTCGGTGCAGCTCAGAGGGGCAGGCCACGGCACCAGCGACCATAGCCCGCGCACGACGCCAGCAATCACGCGCCCAGGTTCATCGCTCGGACACAGCGAGATGCGGATTGCCAGCCATGAGAGTGCGATGGCACGGATCATCTTGCCTGGTCTGCCTTGGGGCTCTGATTGCGGTTCTGGCCGGTCTGGTCATCAATCCATCGATCAAGCTCGCTTCGTCGAAAGCGCCATGTACCTCCGAGCTTGAACGCCGGGATCTGGCCGTTCGTGGCGAGGCGATAGACGGTCCGCTTTCCGGCCTTCAGGTACACCGCCACCTCGTCGAGCGTCAGGATGTCGCCTTCGATGTTCGCCATCGTCTTGCCGACCATGGAATCGGGTTGCCAAGTGTAGCCAAGTTGGCATCCGGCCAGTGTCGCACCACATCATGCGGGAGCGCTGTGGTTTTCAGCCAAGGAATCGGTACCAAGGCACCGCGCAAGCCGGACCAGACATGGCCGACTTCGTCGTGTGCCGCTTGGTGTCGATCCGGGAACCAGTCCACCCTCTTGTGGTCGGATGCAATTGACGCGAATCAAGATCCGGTCGCATTGGGGCTGGTAAAGTTGCACCATGTTGAAGTATTTCCGCCGCCGCCGAATTCGCAACCGCCTGTCGCTGCTCGCGATGGTCGCGTTGCTGTGGTCGCAGATCCTGCTGGCAGGGCATGCGGGCTGCTTCTCCATGTCGATGCCGCCGATGGTTGCGGCTGCGGCGGCGCATCACCACTGTGGGGAACACGTCGACGAGGCGGTCCCAGGGGTTTGCGAAGCGCACTGCAACCAGGGAGACAGCAGTCCGGCAACGCCAGTTGCGCAGCTGTCGGTTCCCCCGCTTCCACCCGACGCGTTCGCGATCATTGCCGTTCTACGCCAGATCGACCGCGGCGTTTCCGAACGAGCGCCTGCGCGAGCGACCGCCGCCTGGCATAGACCCACGCTTCATCCTGCAAGCGTACTCCTGATCTGATCCAAGCCCGAAGGCCCTGATGCCCTGCATCAGGGAGGAGCGGCGCGGCGTGCCTTTCGAAGCGCTCCGACGCTGCACGCCGCGAGCCGTTGCGGTTCGCCACTTCGAGCCAGGAGTCCCACATGACGTTCTTTTTCGCGCCTCGGCGCGGCCGCTGGCCAGCGGTCGCCCATCCGCGCTTCGCTGCTGCTTTGTTTTCCGCTTGGTTGTCCGTGGCGTCGGTCGCGCAAGTCGTCGCCCAACCGATGGCTGGGGATACCCTGCCCGGCGCCGACGTCACCTCGGTGCACGACTGGCTGCTGGCCAACAACCCCGAGTTGCGGGCCCTCCAGGCAGAGGCAGACGCCGCTGATGCACGCATTCTGCCGGCCGGTGCGCTGCCCAATCCGATGGTGGGATTGCGGCTTGAAGGCATCGATGCCGAACGTGATCTGGCCACCTACAGCGTGAGCCAGACCTTCCCGCTATGGGGCAAGCGCGGCCTGGCGCGGGACATCGCGACCCAGGAGACTATTGCAGCCCGCGAAGATCGCTCGGCTGTGCTTCTCGAACGCATGGCGCAAGCCGAGCAAGCCTATGTCCGCTACTGGCATGCCGATGCAGCGCTGCGAGTGGTCGACCGGCAGATCGATCTCGTCGCGACCATCGAGACGGTCGCGCGCGAGCGCTATGCCCTGGGGCTGGCCGCGCAACAGGACGCGATTCGCGCCCAGGTGGCGCAGACCCGGATGCGCGCCGAGCGCATCGAGCGCGCGGCGATACGCGAAGAGGCCATCGCTCAGCTCAATGCCGGCCTCGGCCGTCCGCAGGACGCCCCGTTGAATCCGCCCGCGGGCGAGCCGGCCATCACGGTCCCCGTCGCGTCGCGCAGCGAAGGTGTTGCGGCCATCGCCAGCCAAACCCATCCGATGTTGCGCGCGCGAACGGCGATGGCAACGGCCGCCGACCAGGCGTTGACCTTGCAACAGCGACAGCGCCTGCCCGACCTCAGCGTTGGGATTGGCTATATGCAGGAGGACAGCCGGTTCGACGGCTACGAGCTCATGTTGGAGGTGGAAATCCCGCTGCAACGCGGTGCGCTGCGTGAGCGCGAGCGCGAAGCTGCGGCACGCCGAGATGCCGCCGACGCGCGAGTGGAACAAGCCCTTAAGCAGATCGAGGCGAGCTTCGGAGAAGCGTGGGCGGCATGGGCCAGTGCACGCCAGCGCCAGGAACTGTTTGGCCGAACCTTGTTGCCGCAAACCGAGGCCAATTTCGCATCGGCCTTGGCCAGCTACCGAGTCGGCGAAGTCGACTTCGCTACCCTGCTGGAAGCACTGGAAGCATGGCAAGGCGCCGACTTGTCGAGACTCGACGCGCAACGCGATGAACTCATTGGCGCGTCAGAACTACGCGCCCTGATCGGGAGCACCCCATGAAGACTGCAACCTGGATTGGAATGACCGCCGGCCTGGGGCTGGCGCTCGCGGCCGGCTGGTGGCTCGGGCGCGCAACGGCGCCCGCGCCTGAGGCCCTGACGTCAGTCAACGGTGCGCCCGAACGTACGGAGCGGAAGGTTCTGTTCTACCGCAATCCGATGGGCCTGCCCGACACCTCGCCGGTACCGAAGAAAGACAGCATGGGCATGGACTACATCCCGGTGTACGACGGCGAGGAACCCACCGAGCCCGGCACCGTGGTGTTGCCGCCGGAGAAGGTGCAGAAGCTCGGAGTGCGCACCCAGCGGGCAACCCGCGAGCAGTTGGCGACGCAGGTGCGCGCCAGTGCCACGGTGCAAGTGGACGAGACGCGACAGTTTGTGGTGGCGCCGCGGTTCGAGGGTTGGATCGAAACGCTGCATGCGAATCAGACTGGCATGCGCGTGCGTCGCGGCCAAACGCTGATGACGCTGTACAGCCCGGAATTGCTGGCGGCACACGAAGAATTCCGGATCGCGGACGTTGCGGCCGAACAGCTGGCCGAAAGCGATCCCGCCAGCGCCGCAGCCATGCGCAAGCTCCGTGATGCCGCCACCGCGCGACTGCGTAACTGGAATGTCGCCGGATCGCGCCAGTCTGGTTCGACAGAGTCCGCGCGTCTGGCGATCACTGCACCGGCTGATGCGGTGGTGATCGAGAAGCCGGTTGTCGCTGGCGATCGCTTCGAGGCCGGACAGACGGTGTTGCGTCTGGCGGACTTGTCGCAGGTATGGGTTGTCGCCCAAGTGCCCACCTCGCAGGCAGCTCAACTCGCGGTCGGCGACGAGGCAAGCTTCGAGACGCCCAGCCTTGTCGGCGAGCGCTACTCGGGCCGGATCGACTTTATTCATCCGGTTGTCGACGTCGACAGCCGCACTGTCGATGTGCGCATCGTGCTGGCCAATCCCGAGGGACGTTTGCGCCCGGGCTTGTTTGGCGACGCGCAACTGCGCGGCGCGCCGGACCAGGCCACCCTGGTCGTACCGCGCTCGGCCGTGATCGACAGTGGCACGCGTCAGATCGTGTTGGTGCAGATGGCGGAAGGACGGTTCGAACCGCGCGCAGTTCGCCTCGGTCGGCGCAACGAGGATCGGGTAGCCGTCCTTGAAGGCATCGAGGAAGGCGAGCAAGTGGTGGTCGCTGCGAACTTCCTGATCGATGCCGAAAGCAACCTCAAGTCGGCGCTGCAAGGTCTCTCGGACGCAGCAGAGGCGCCCTCGCAACACCAGCACGACGCCGCAGCCCGGCCGGCGCAGGAGCCAGCACCCGATAGTCGCGGCGCGGCCCTTGCGGGCGACCGGCCCGCGTCGGCAGATCCGCATGCCAACCACGGTGGCGCGGCACCTGCCGAGGAAACGGACCACTCGGGTCACGACGGGGAGCACTGACATGCTGGCCAGACTGATCGAGTGGTCGATCCGCAACGTCTTCCTGGTGATTGTGCTGTCTCTCGCGGTGACCGCCGCGGGCGTCTACGCCGTCCTGCGCACTCCGCTGGACGCACTGCCGGATCTCTCGGACGTGCAGGTCATCGTGTTCACCGAGGTCCCGGGGCAGGGTCCACAAGTGGTTGAGGATCAGGTGACCTATCCATTGACCACGGCGATGTTGTCGGTTCCTAAGTCCAAGGTGGTTCGCGGCTTTTCGTTCTTTGGCGCGTCGTTCGTCTATGTGATCTTCGAGGATGGGACCGACCTCTATTGGGCACGGTCGCGCGTGCTGGAATACCTGAACTTCGCCTCACAGAAGCTGCCCGAAGGCATCACGCCGACCCTGGGGCCCGACGCCACCGGCGTCGGCTGGGTCTACCAGTACGCGCTGGAAGGCGAACAGCGCTCACTCGACGAACTGCGGGCAACCCAGGACTGGTATGTGCGCTACCAGTTGACCAAGGCAGCCGGCGTGGCGGAAGTGGCCAGCGTCGGAGGCTTCGTTCGCCAATACTCGGTCACCGTCGATCCCGCCCGGCTTCGTCAGTACAACCTCGGGCTGGATCGGGTGATGCAGGTCATCGCCAAGAGCAATCTGGACGTTGGCGGTCGCATCGTCGAAATGGCAGAGACCGAGTACATGGTGCGCGGTCGTGGCTACCTGCGCGGCGTGGAGGACATCGAGCAACTGACCCTCAAGTCCGCGGATGGCACGCCCGTGGTGATTGGCGATGTGGCGCGGGTTGAATTGGTGCCGGACGAACGCCGTGGCATTGCCGAGCTGAATGGCGAAGGCGAAGTGGTTGGCGGCATCGCGGTTGCCCGCTACGGCGAGAACGCGCTGTCGGTGATCGAGGGATTGAAGACCAAGATCGCCGAGATCGCGGGCGGCTTGCCCGAGGGCGTCTCCCTGCGCGCTGTCTACGACCGTTCCGACCTGATCTACCGCGCCATCGCAACACTGCGTTCGACGCTCATCGAAGAGAGTTTGATCGTCGCCCTGGTGTGCATGGTGTTCCTGTTCCATGCGCGCAGCGCGTTGGTGGCCATCGTCATGTTGCCGGTCGGCGTGCTCATTGCTTTCCTGGCCATGCGCCTGCTGGGCATGAACTCCAACATCATGAGCCTGGGCGGCATCGCCATCGCCATCGGCGCCATGGTCGATGCGGCCATCGTGATGATCGAAAACGCGCACAAGCACATCGAGCGCGACGATGGCAGCACGCCGCGCGCCCGCCTGATCGTGGCGGCCTGCCGGGAAGTGGGCCCGGCGCTGTTCTTCAGCCTGCTGATCATCACCGTGTCGTTCTTGCCGGTGTTCGCGCTCGAAGCGCAGGAAGGCAGATTGTTCCATCCACTTGCGTTCACCAAGACGTTCGCGATGGCGGGGGGGGCCCTGTTGTCGGTAACCCTGGTGCCGGTGCTGATGCTGCTGTTCGTGCGCGGCAAGATCCTGCCGGAAGCCCGGAATCCCGTGAATCGGCTGCTGATCGCGCTTTATCGGCCGGTGATTGCCGTGGTGCTGCGGCACAAGGTGTTGACGCTGGTGGCGGCGCTGGTCGTGTTGTTGGCCACGGCATGGCCCGCGTCCAGGCTGGGAAGCGAGTTCATGCCCACTCTCAACGAGGGAACGCTGCTGTACATGCCGGCCTCGCTGCCGGGCATGTCGCCCACCAAAGCAGCAGAACTGCTGCAGCAGCAGGATCGCATCATCAAGTCCTTCCCCGAGGTCGAGTCGGTGTTCGGAAAGGCCGGACGTGCGTTGACCGCCACCGATCCGGCGCCGCTCGAAATGTTCGAGACAGTCATCAATCTCAAGCCCGAAGATCAGTGGCGCAGCGGCATGACCGTCGACGGGTTGATCGCCGAGATGGACCGCGCCCTGCAGTTTCCGGGCGTCGCCAACTCCTGGACGATGCCGATCAAGGCGCGCACCGACATGTTGGCCACCGGTATCCGCACGCCCATCGGTATCAAGGTTTTCGGTACGAACCTGGTTGAAATGGAGCGCCTCGCCAAGCAGATCGAGGTCGTCGTGCGCAACGTGCCGGGCACGACCAGCGCCTACGCCGAGCGCCTGACGGGCGGCTTCTATCTCGACATCGAGCCGGATCTGCGTCAGCTCGGGCGCTACAACCTGACTATCGGTGACGTCCAGGACGTCATCGCGGCAGCGCTCGGGGGCGAGATGGTGACCACCACCGTTGAGGGGCGTGAGCGCTTCGGTGTGATCGTGCGCTACCCGCGCGAGCTTCGCGACAGCCCGGAAGCGATTGCTTCACAAGTGCTGGTTCAGACCATGGACGGTGCACAGATTCCGCTCGGCGAGCTGGCAAACATCTCGGTGCGCAAGGGGGCGCCGTCGATCCGTACCGAAAACGCGTTGCTGTCGGCCTACATCTATGTCGATACCCGCGACGCGGACCTCGGGGCGTTCGTCCGTCGCGCGCAGGAAGCCGTCTCCGCCGAGGTGCGCTTTCCGCCCGGCTACTACGCGACCTGGAGCGGGCAGTACGAGTACATGCAACGCGCTCTGGCCAAGATGAAGATCGTCGTTCCGCTGACGCTGACGATCATTTTCCTGCTGCTGTATCTCAATTTCCGCCGCGTGACCGAATCACTGATCGTCATGCTGTCGGTACCGTTCGCTCTGGTCGGCGGCGTCTGGCTGATGTGGGCGCTCGACTACAACCTGAGCGTGGCCGTGGCCGTGGGATTCATTGCGCTGGCAGGCGTCGCTGCAGAGACCGGCGTGGTGATGCTGATCTACCTGGACCACGCGCTGGAGCAGCGCGCGCAACGACGACGGGAGCGTGGCGAGTCCCTGACCGTCGGTGACCTCACCGAAGCCATCATCGAGGGTGCGGTCGAGCGCGTGCGGCCGAAGATGATGACGGTCGTGGCCATCATGGCGGGCCTGCTGCCAATCATGTGGAGCACCGGCACCGGATCAGAGGTGATGCGCCGCATCGCCGCGCCGATGGTCGGCGGCATGGTGTCGTCGACCGTCCTGACGCTGGTAGTGATCCCTGCGATCTACGCCTTGGTCAAGCGGCGCCAATCCATCGAGCGGCAGGCCAGTGTGACGTCCTGACGCCATCGATTGGTCCCGTCGGCGACCGGCTCGACGGGTACGGACAAATCGCCGGTCGCGCAGGCCCGCCGCATGCGGGCGCGAGTTCCCCCAACCGGAGAGCAACATGAACAGCCAATCAAGCCTCACCAACACCGTCCGCCACTTGCGGACGTTATTTGCCGTTACACTGCTGGCCCTGTTGTCGGCGTGCGCGACCAACAGTCCAACGCGCCACTACTTCATGCAGGGACAAGTGCTGTCCGTCGAGGACCAGACCGCAGTGGTGTGCGTCGGCACGGCCCATGGTGCCGAAGTCGGCCAGGTGCTCAGCGTGTATCGCAATGAGCCTGTCCGAGCCGCACCAAAATCCTCCCGCACCGGCTTCAAGCGCGTGCCGATGGGGCAAGTGCGAATCGTGGAAGTCTTCGACGAGCACTACGCGCGAGCGGAGATCGTGTCGGGCGAAGTTCACGCCAACGACACCGCAGAGTTGCAGCACTGAGGCCCTAGCCGACGCGTCGTGCGGCGACGCGGCATTGACTACCCCGACCGGCGCTCAGGCGCCGGTCGGCCCGATGACCATCGAGAGGAAACGGCGATGAATCGCAACTGGAAACTGGTGGGCTTGTCCGCCTCGCTCGTGCTGGCATTCGTGATTCTTCGCGAGCACTGGGGTCATGTCCTGGGTGTGCTTCCGTACCTGCTGCTGCTGGCTTGCCCGCTGCTGCATTTGTTCCATGGACACGGCGAACATGCCCACCATGACCACGCCAAGGATGACCGCGGTTCCTGAGCATGCGACTTTGGCGCAGGCAGCGCAGCGGGCCGTTGCCTACGCGCTGGTCACACTACCGATGTTCGCGCTTTGGGAACTGGCGCACGTCAGGTTCTACACGATCTGGGTCGAAGGCGGTCCGGATGCTGCCTGGCGCGCGGCGCTGCATTGCACCCTGGGCGACGCCGTCATCGCCTTCGCGTGCGTCATGGCAACGGCGATACTCGCGCGGCCGATCCCTTGGCTGCGTCGTGCCGATCACGCCGATGCAGCCATCGTGGCGATGGGTGTGCTGACGACTATCGTCATCGAGTGGATCAGCACGCGCTGGCTCGGACGCTGGGCCTATCGCGAGTCGATGCCACTCGTTCCGCTGATCGGCATCGGATGGAGTCCACTCGCCCAGTGGGTCGTGATCCCGTTGATCGCGCTACGAATCCTGCGGCGCCGGGGCGACTCTGCGCGACTTCGGCGGTAGCCGGGGCAAGGTCGAACCAGCTGCGCCGCGTTCATTGCGGCCGAGTGCCGCGGTACAGCCCGATCCGACCAACGGGAACGTCGAGGTTTTCCAGAGTGGACACGTCGACAAAGCCTGCTCCCGCGATGAACTCGGGTAATCGGCCCTCCGCGTGATCGCGCGTGTTGGAATAGCCGTCAAGCAAGCGAATCAGCTGGAATGAACCTCGGCCCAGCCACGAGGCAGGCCGTCCAAAGTCGGCAATCAGCACGCGTCCGCCCGGGCGCAGGACACGCCAGATTTCGCGAAGACTTTGCTCTTTGTCTGCGGGCTGGAGGTGGTGGAAGAAGAGCGACGAGAGCACCAGGTCGAAAGTGCCATCGCGAAACGGCAGCGCGTCGGCCCACGCGGGCGTGAGGTCCATGACGATGCCGGCGGCAGCAGCTTTGGCTTCTGCTTGTCGCAGCATTTCCGAATCGGCATCGACGCCGGCCAGACGCGCCTCCGGCACGTGCGAAGCCAGTTGCAGCAGCAGTGTGCCGGTGCCACAACCCACATCGAGAACGCGCTCGCCGGGGGCGACCCTGGCGTGCATCAATAGCGACGTTTTCATTGCAGCGTCGCGCACTGTCCACGCCACCAGGCGGTCATACCAGGGCGTCAGGAAACGAAAGCGCAGGGCCGAGACAAAGTTTCGGCGAGACGAATCGTTGTTCATTCATCAGGCGCCCACGTCAGCGTGAGCGCGCCCAGCAATGCGACCAGCAGCACCGGATGAAGCAGCATGAGGTGCGCGAAGCTGCGCTCGACCAGGTAGCCGTCGACGAACAGTGACGCGATCGCTACCAGGATCAGGAGGCGCAATATTCGTCGCTTGCGATGCGCCCAGCGCCATAGTGATTCGAGTGCGAAGGCCATGATGCGTTCCAACTCCCAACCGATGGTGTGATGTCTAGAGTGCCGCGTGCGAACTCGGTTGGCTTGAACGAAGGGGCGGAACTCAAGATGTCCGCAGCGCGGCCAGGATGGCCATGGGTGGAACGCCGAAATGCCTCTGCATGGTTCGACTGAGGTGCGCGCTATCCGCGAATCCGGCGTCCTGCGCTGCCCGGCTCAAGTCGGCGCCCGCGGCGGCGCTCGACAAGGCACGGTGCAATTTCAGCCACCGCAGGTACGGTCGAAGGGGCATTCCCACCATCGTGCGGAACCGATGCCGGAAATGGCTGGCAGACAACGAAGCTTCTCCGGCGAGTGCCGCCAGCGTCGTGTTCAAGTGGCGACGACCGGGCAAGCTCTCGATGACTCGACGAACCCGGTCGATGCCATGGCCTGTTGCATCCCGCACGGGCATTTGCGCGCCAAGTGGCGCAAGGAGCGGGCCCAAATCTGCGGCGCTTGACTGGGGCCAGAGGCCAAGCACCGCAGAGCATTGTTGCCGCGTGAGCGCGCGCGATCCTTGCACGCAGGTCAGGGCCAATGCCTCGCCAATGCGGGATTCGCGGTCCACGAACAGCATCCAGGCCGGCCCAGATGCGACCCGATGCAGCACGTCGGCGCCGATGAGCAGACCCGGCGCGGTGATCTCATCCTGACCGGCAACCGATGCGCTCACCGTTCCGTGGAAGGTCAGGACCAGTTGCAGGGCATGGTGAGCGTGTATCCGGTTGTCGCCCATGGCTCCACAGAACGCGGCCCATCCCGCGCCCAATGCAATGCGCCCCGTCCAGCCCGCCGACTTGCATGAAGCGCTCGCCGCGCTCAATCGCGCAATCTCAGCGCGTTTGCCACCACCGAAACCGATGACAGACTCATCGCCAGTGCGGCGATCATGGGACTCAACAGGAGACCGAAGGCTGGATACAGCAGCCCTGCGGCGATCGGCACGCCAAGCGCGTTGTAGGCGAAGGCGAAGACCAGGTTCTGGCGCATGTTGCGCACGGTGGCGGAAGAGATCTCGCGGGCTCGAACAATGCCGCGCAAATCACCCTTGACCAGCGTCAGTTGTGCGCTCGACATGGCGACGTCGGTGCCGGTGCCCATGGCGATGCCGACATCGGCCGCAGCGAGCGCCGGGGCGTCGTTGATACCGTCGCCAGCCATCGCCACCCGCCGCCCTTGCGACTGCAAGCGAGCCACCAGCGCGGCCTTGTCCTGCGGGCGCACTTCGCCGTGCACTTCATCGATGTGCAGCCGTCGCGCAACAGCTTCGGCGGTCGTGCGGCCATCGCCGGTCGCCATCACGATGCGCAGACCGGCCCGATGCAAGGCGTCAATCGCCTCGGGTGTGCTCGTCTTGATCGGATCGGCCACCGCCACCAGACCTGCCAGCGCACCATCGACAGCCAGAAACATCACACTGGCGCCATCACCGCGCAGGCGTTCGGCATCGGCCTGCAACGCAACGGTGGCAACGCCATGTTCCTGCATCAGCACGGTATTGCCGAGTGCCAGGGAATGAGCGCCGACGCGGCCACGCACGCCGATACCCGTCGCCGATTCGAAATCCACAGCATCTTCGAGGTTCAGTTGACGTCGACGGGCTTCCGCGACAATGGCGTCGGCCAATGGATGCTCACTGCCGGCGTCCAGGCTGGCGGCCAGCCGCAACACTTCCGTTGCCGACCATTGCTGCGTCGCCAACACCTCGCGGAATGCCGGCTTGCCCTCGGTCAGCGTGCCGGTCTTGTCGACGATCACGGTGTCGACGGTGCGCAGCCGCTCGATGGCTTCGGCGTCGCGGAACAACACCCCGGACTGCGCCGCGCGCCCCGTCGCCACCATGATCGACATCGGTGTCGCCAGCCCGAGCGCGCAAGGACAAGCGATGATCAGGACGGCTACTGCATTGACCATAGCGTAGGTCCATGACGGTTCCGGTCCGAACAGGCCCCACCCCAGCAATGTCGCCAGTGCGATGCCCAGGACCGCGAGCACAAACCAATAGCTAACCACATCCGCGAGGCGCTGCATCGGCGCCCGCGAGCGTTGCGCTTGCGCCACCAGCTGCACGATCTGCGCGAGCACCGTGTCGGCACCGATTCGATCAGCACGGATCACCAGACTGCCGTTGCCGTTCTGCGTGGCCCCGATCACCCGCTCGCCTGCGATCTTCTCGACCGGGATCGGCTCGCCGGTCAGCATCGACTCATCCACCGCCGAGCGGCCGTCGAGCACTTCACCATCGACCGGCACTTTCTCGCCAGGTCGCACGCGCAGGCGGTCGCCCACGTGCACGTGGGTCAGAGGGATATCTTCCTCGCTGCCGTCATCTCGCAAGCGACGGGCCGTCTTGGGTGCCAGCCCAAGCAGTGCCTTGATCGCCGCCGACGTGCTCGACCTCGCCTTCAGCTCAAGCACCTGCCCGAGCAGGGTCAGCGACACGATAATCGCAGCAGCCTCGAAGTAGACACCCACTCGACCGTGCTCTCGGAATGCGTCAGGAAACAGACCGGGGGCCAGTGTGGCCACCACGCTATATCCGAACGCGGCACCTACACCGGTGCCGATGAGTATCCACATGTTCGGGCTGCGATTGGCAATCGACTGGGCCCAACGCACGAAAAATGGCCAACCCGCCCAGAGCACGACGGGCGCGGACAACACCAGCTCCAGCCAGGTGCGGGCGCCGGGAGCCAGGCCCGGCAGCCGGTGCCCCAGCATCGCAATCAGCAGCACCACGAGGGAGAGCGGCAAAGTCCACCAGAATCGCCGGCGGAAGTCGCGCAACTCGGGGTTTTCGTCGTCATCCAGACTCGGAAGCATCGGCTCCAGCGCCATCCCGCAAATCGGACAGCTGCCGGGCTCATTGCGCACGATCTGCGGGTGCATTGGACAGGTGTATTGGGTCCCGGGCGGCCCTGCCGAAGTCGTGTGCGCCGGTTCGCCCTCTAGGTAACGAGTCGGCTCGGACTGGAACTTCCTGAGACAGCCTGCCGAGCAGAAGCGATGCAGCTTCCCGCCGTGTTCGACCTGGTGCAGGGTGTCGGCCGCCACCGACATGCCGCACACCGGATCGACAAACACCGCCGACGCGTGCCCTGCTCCGTACTGGCCGGCTCCACCAGCGTGTGCCGAATGATGATGGGATGCGGTGCCGTCAGCTGCATGCTGATGCGAGGTCTTCGACGACGATTCTGCCGCCTGGTGATGATGCTTCTGCATGTGCCTTACTCCTTTGTCAAAGCACTGAGGATCGGACAGGCGTCGCTGAGCCCGTGTCCCGGACAGGCCGCGACCAACTGGCTCAAGGCTTTGCGAATTCGGTCGAGTTCAGCGATGCGCTGCTCGATGTCCGCGAGCTTGATCTGGGCAGCTGTTCGCACGCGCGCAACATCACGCTCGGCGCTCAGGGCGAGCAGGCTGCGAATGTCGTCGAGCGAAAAGCCCAGCGCCTTCGCGCGGCGAATGAAGCGCAATCGCTTGAGCTCCTCCGCACCGTAGCGACGGTATCCGGAAGCAAGCCGGCCAGCAGGTGCCAGCAGGCCATTTCGCTCGTAGTAGCGCACGGTGTCGATGGCGACACCTGCTTGTTTGGCGAGCTCGCCGATGCTCAGGGACATGTCCTTGCTCCTCCTGGTGACGGCAGCTTGCACCC
>ERZ1066138.460-NODE-460-length-13811-cov-10.118712_pt1 | contig 13811 bp, 10 predicted proteins | sample MGYA00382785_ERZ1066138 | MGnify/ENA primary metagenome ERZ1066138 (study PRJEB33369, sample SAMEA5778368) | biofilm metagenome | biome: Industrial cooling water; feature: Water cooling tower basin; material: Biofilm | place: United Arab Emirates | collected... | reverse complement strand
GCCTCGGCCGCCGCGGCGCGCTCGCGCAGCGGCGCGAGGTGGCCGGCGGCGCGGGCGATCAGCCCGTCGAGCTGGGCGACGCGCGCCTCGATGTGCAGCGGCCCGTAGGACGGCGCGGCGCGGCGCTCCATCGCCGAGGCCATCAGCCGCAGCATGCCGCCCTCGTCGGCCGCGGTGTCGGCGATCGAGCGGGCGAGCGCGAGCTTGCCGGCGTCGCCGTCGTCCTGCCGCGCGGTGGTTTCCAGATGCAGCTGGGCCTCGAAGGCCTCGACCGCGCGGGTCAGCCAGGGCGCGTCGAGCGCCACCGCACCGAGCAGCTCGCGCTCGACCCAGGCCGCAAGGGCCGCCACCTGCGCCGGCTGCTCGGCGACGCACCAGGGCAGCAGCCAGAGGTCGACGACGCTCACCGCGTCGCGCCCGCTGGTCGCGGCGGCCGTCTTCAGCAGGCCGACCGTCTGGCGCCAGCGGCGGTCGGACACGGTGATGTGCTCGGCCTGCAGCACCGCACGCAGCGCCGCGAGCGCGGCCAGGATGTCCGCGCCGACCGTCACCGCGTCGCGTCGCGCGAGGATCGCCGTGCGCTCGGTGTCGGTGACCGGCAGCGCGACGGGCGCCTCGGCGGCGTCGAGCGTCAGCAGCGCCGCAAAGCCCGCATCGCCGACCGGCGCGACCGGCACGCGCAGCAGGAAGCGGTCGTAGAAGGCCTGCAGCGACTCGTCGGCCGGCACCTCGTTGGTCGCGCCGACGACGCAGACCAGCGGCGTGTGCACGCGCTCGCGGCCGTTGTCGAACTCGCGCTCGTTCAGCAGCGTCAGCAGCGCGTTGAGGATCGCCGAGTTGGCCTTGAACACCTCGTCGAGGAAGGCGATGCCGGCGGTCGGCAGGTAGCCCTCGGTCAGGCGCTCGTAGCGGTCGTCTTCCAGCGCCTTCAGCGACAGCGGGCCGAACAGCTCCTCGGGCACCGAGAAGCGCGTCAGCAGCCGCTCGAACCAGCGCGCGCCGTCGAAGGCATGCTGCAGCCGCCGCGCCAGCGCGCTCTTGGCGGTGCCCGGCGGGCCGATCAGCAGCACATGCTCGCCGGCCAGCGCGGCCAGCAGTGCCAGGCGCACGGCCTCGGCGCGTTCGAGCAGGCCGCTTTCGAGCGCGGCGATCAGCGCGGTCAGGCGCTCGGGCGGCAGCGGGTTGGCGGGTGCGGTGGCGACCATCGTTCCGATTGTGGCCGCAGCGCCGTGGCGCAGGGAGCTCAGCGGTCGTGGACCTGGCCGCCCTGCCGCGCCGCCGCGCCGGCGGCGACCAGCTCGTCGACGAGCTGCCGGCACCAGCCCGAAGGCGCGTCGGCCTCGGCGCGGCCGGCGCGCGCCCACAGCCGCCCGAGCAGCGGCGCCGCGGCGGCCCAGGCGGCGAGTTCGGCCTCGGGCTGGGCGCCTTCTTCCATCAGGTGGTACTTGACCAGCACCTTGGCGGCATGCCGTGCGTGGCGCCGCGGGTCGGCGCGCCAGCTCGCGAGCCGGCTGCGCGCGCGCGCCAGTGCGCTGGCCACGTCGGTGAAGGGCGCGCCGTGGCCTGGTACGACCACGGCCACCGGCAGGCGCTCGATCGCGTCGAGCACCGCGGCCACGTCGTCGAAGCCCGGCTCGCCGTCGAGCTCGGGGAAGACGACGCCGAAGCCGTTTTCCCACAGCGCGTCGCCCGAGACCAGCAGGCCGTGGCGCGCGTCGAACAGCATCACCGCGTCGGGGTCGTGGCCGGGCGCGGCGATCACGTCCCAGGGGCGGCCGCCGAGCACGAGCGGCGCTTCGGTGCGCAGCGCCGCATCGGGCACGAAGCGCGCGCAGCGCTGCGCGGTGGCGCGGTAGCTCAGCGCGTCCTCGTCCCAGTCGCGCGCGGCGGCGAAGCCGCCCGGCGGGACGATGATGCGCAGGCCTTCGAAGGCCTGGGCCAGCGCGGCGTTGCCGCCGCAGTGGTCGGAATGCAGGTGGGTGTTGACCAGCCGGGTGAGCCGCGCGCCGCCTAGCGCCAGCCGCAGCAGCGCAACGGTCTGCCCGGCATGGCGGACATGGCCGCTGTCGATCAGCGTGGCGGCGTCGGCGTCGAACACCAGCAGGTTGTTCGACGACAGCCAGCCACGTTCGAGCACGCGGACGTCGGGTGGCAGGGCGTCGCGGCGGCTCATCGCGCGGACTGTAGACGCTGGTCGTCGGCCGGCCGTCAAGGGCACGGCGTTACAGTTTCGACCATGCCCGCCGCGACGATGCCCCCCGCCCCGTCCGCCGGCAGCGCGCCGGACCGCGGCTTTGCGGCGCGCGAGTCGGCGGCGCGGATGCAACTGCTGTTCGAGCGCACCCAGGCGTCGATGTGGTTCAGCGCGCCGGCCGCGCTGATGGTGGCGGTGCTGCTGTGGACGCTGGTGCCGCAGCCGCTGCTGCTGGGTTGGCTGGCGGTCAAGCTTGGCGTGTTCGCGCTGCGTCTGTTCGTCTGGTGGAAGCGCCGCCACGGCTGGGACGACGCGCGCTGGCTGCGCGCCTTCACCGTCACCGTCACGCTCGACGGCCTGGCCTGGAGCCTGCTCGGCACCTGGCTGGCGCCGCCGGCCGCCGACGCCGTGACCGCGCTGCTGATCGCCACGCTGGTGGCGGCGGCCTCGATCGGCGCGATGGTGCTGTCGCTGCACCCGCCGGCGCTGTACGGTTTCACCGGCACCGTGCTGCTGCCGGCGGCGTTGTGGCACGGGCTCGGTGGCACGCCGCTGTCGTGGTACGTGGCGCTCGGCCTCGGGTTGTTCGCGCTGTTCGTGCTGGTCGAGGGCCGCGCGATGACGCGCCACCTGCGCGAGATGCTGCGCCTGCGCCTGCTGCTGGAAGACGAGGCCCAGGCGCGCGCCGACGCGCTGGTGCTGGCCGAGCGCCACAGCGCGGTCAAGAGCCAGTTCCTCGCCAACATGAGCCACGAGATGCGCACGCCGCTGCACGGCATCCTCGGCCTGACGCGGCAGCTGCGTGCCGCCGACGCCTCGCCGGCGGCGCGCGAGCGGCACATCGAGCTGATCGAGCGCTCCGGCGAGCACCTGCTCGGGCTGATCAACGACGCGCTCGACTTCGCCAAGCTCGAGGCCGGCCATGCGCGGCTGGTCGACGAGCCTTTCGACCTGGTCGCGCTGGTCGAGGACGTGGTGGCGCTGTCGGGCGGCGGCGCGCGTGACAAGGGGCTGCTGCTCGACGTCTCGACCGGTGGCTTGGGCCGGCCCGGCGGCTGGATGCGCGGCGACGCGGCGCGGGTGCGGCAGATCCTGCACAACCTGGTCGGCAACGCGGTGAAGTTCACCGATGCCGGCCGCGTGGCGGTGCGCGCGCTGCGCGAGGGCAGCACGGGCATGGTGCGCATCGAGGTCGAGGACAGCGGCGTCGGCATCGACGAGGCGCAGCTCGAGCGCGTGTTCGACGCCTTCCAGCAGGCCGAGGGCGCCTTCGACCGCCGCTACACCGGCACCGGCCTGGGCCTGACGATCGCGCGCGAGCTGGCGCGGGCGATGGGCGGCGACCTCAAGGCGCGCAGCCGCGTCGGCGAGGGCTCGGTGTTCGTCTTCCGCGCGCCGCTGCCACCGGCGCTGCCCGACACCGTGCCGCCGGAGGGCAGCGCGACCCGCCCCGACACGCTGCCGGTGCCGCTGGCCGGCCGGGTGCTGGTGGCCGAGGACAACCCGGTCAACGCGCTGGTCGTCGAGGCGATGCTGCGCCAGGCCGGCGTCGACGTGGTGTCGGTCGACGACGGCGCCCGCGCGGTCGAGACCTGGGAGCGCTGCGCGCCCGACCTGGTGCTGATGGACCTGCAGATGCCGGTGATGGACGGCCTGGCCGCCACGCGCACGATCCGCGAGCGCGAGGCACGCAGCGGCCGAGGCCGCACGCCGATCGTCGCGCTCACCGCCAACGCCTTCGACAGCGACCGCGACGACTGCCTGGCCGCCGGCATGGACGCCCACCTCGCCAAGCCCTTCCGCGACGACGAGCTGAAGGCGCTGCTGCGGCTGTACCTCGGCGAGGTCGGCGCCGACGCTGCCCGGCCGGTCGACGTCGGGCTCTGAGGCGGGATCGGCTCGGCGCGCGCCGAGCACCCGGCTACTGCTTGACCGCCTCCACCTGCACCAGCAGCCGGATGTTGTCCGGGATGCCCGGGATGCCGTAGTTCATGCCCCAGAGGCTGCGCTGGATCGTCGTCTCGAAGTCGCCGCCGCAGACCTCGCGCTTGAAGAAGGGGTTGGGGTAGCAGTTGAAGTTGCTCGCCTTCAGCGTGACCGGGTGGGTCTTCCCGAGCAGCGTCAGCGTGCCCGAGACCTCCTTGACCTTGTCGCCGTCGAAGACGAACTTGTCGCCGACGAACTTGGCGGTCGGGAACTCGCTGCTGCGGAAGAAATTCTTGTCGCGCAGGTGCTCGTTGAACAGCGGCGTGCCGGTGTTGATCGAGCCGGTCTCCAGCGTGATCTCGACCTTGCCGGTCTTGGCGACGCGGTCGATCGTGATCGAGCCTTCCTTCTTGTCGAAGCGGCCGCGGTTCGTGGAGGTGTTGAAGTGGTGCGCCTCCCAGTGCACGAAGGTGTGGGTCGGGTCGAGCGTGTAGCTGACGGGCTCGGCGTGGGCGGCGGTGGCCGCGAGGGCGAGCGCGGCGGCGAGGGCGGTTCGGGTCATCGTGGGGTTCCTCGTGGGGTTGGAAGGAAGGGGGCTCACAGCGGCGCCAGGCCGGTGAGCACGAGCTTGAAGCGGACCTGCACGTCGTTGGCGACCATCGAGGTGTCGGCCCATTCGCCGTCGCCGATCTTGAAGGCCAGGCGCTGGATCGCGAAGCTGCCGGTCGCGGTGCTCTGGCCGCCGGCCTGCGTGAGCTGCACCGGCACGACCAGGTCGCGCACCGTGCCCTTGATCGTCAGCTTGCCGGCGACCTCGAACCGGCCGCCGCCCAGGGCCTTGATCGCGCTCGACTGGAAGCTCGCCTGCGGGAACCTGGCGGCGCTGAACCAGGTGGGCGTCGGCAGCTCGGCGTCGGCCTCGGGCACGCCGAGCGTGGCGCTGGCGGTGTCGACCGTGAGCGCCAGCCTGCCGGCGGCGGGGTTCTTCGGGTCGAACGCGACCTGGGCGTCGAACTTCTTGAATTCGCCGTCGACCGGCACGCCGAGCTGCTTGCTGGTGAAGGCGATCGAGCTCTGGGCGGGCACGAGCTTGGCTTGCGCGGCGGCGGGGCCGGCGGCGACGAGCAGGGCGGCTGCGGCCAGCGCAGCGAGGGTGGCGGACAGGGTGCGGATCATGGGCCTCCCGGGGTTTCAGCCGCGGCCCGGGCGCATGCGCGCCAGCAGGCCGTCGCGGTCGACGAACTGGTGCTTCAGCGCCGCGGCCACGTGCAGCACGACCAGCGCCAGCAGCGTGTAGGCCATCCAGCCGTGCACCGGCTTGAGAAGCTTGGCGAGCTCCTTGTCGACCGGCACGAAGTCGGGCAGCGGCAGCACGCCGAACCAGACCACCGGGAAGCCCGCCATCGAGCTGTAGGCCCAGCCCATCAGCGGCACCGCGAAGAAGAGCAGGTACATCAGCCCGTGGGTCGCGTGGTAGGCGGCGAGCTGCCAGCGCGGCATCGCGAACTCGATGCGCTGCGGCAGCGGCGGCGGCTTGTGGCTCAGCCGCCAGGCCAGCCGCAGCAGCGACAGCGCCAGGATCGTGATGCCGGCCCACTTGTGCCAGTTGTAGAGCCGGAGCTTGGACGGCGTGATCCCCGGCAGCTCGCTCATGTAGGCGCCGACCGCCATGCTGGCCAGGATCGCCACGGCCAGCAGCCAGTGCAGCGCGATCGCGGGCGCGGTGTAACGGGCGACGGGCAGGACGGGCATGCGCAGGCAGGTTCGGTGGACGGGGCCACTGTAGACAGCGCCACCCCGCCGCGGGTTCAGCGTCATTGACGCATCGATTCAAAAAAAGCGCAGCCCCACGAGCGCAGCCCGGCCGGGGCCCGGCCGCGCTCAGGCCGCGGCCGCCGTGGCCTCGTGCCAGCGCGCCAGCAGCGCCGCGCGCCGCGCCCGCGTCTCGGCCAGGTGCCGCGCCTTGACATGGCCGTAGCCGCGCACGCCCTCGGGCAGCGACGCGATCTCGACCGCCAGGCCGAGGCGCGCAGCGTCGAGCGCCGGCAGCAGCGCCTCGATGTCGGCCCGGTATTCGTCGATCGCCGCGCGCTCGCCGCGCCGCTCCTCGCTGCGGCCGAAGGGGTCGAAGGCGGTGCCGCGCAGGCCCTTGAGCCGGGCCAGCAGCCGGAAGGCGCTGAGCATCCAGGCCCCGTAGGTGCGCTTCTGCAGCTCGCCCTGGGCGTTCCTGCGGGCCAGCAGCGGCGGCGCGAGGTGGTAGCTCAGCTTGACGTCGCCGTCGAACTGCGCCGCCAGCCGGGCGTGGAAGGCCGGGTCGGCGTGCAGGCGCGCGACCTCGTACTCGTCCTTGTAGGCCATCAGCTTGAAGAGGCAGCGCGCGACGGCCGCGGCCAGCCGCGTCGAGCCCAGCGGCGCCTCGGCGGCGCGCACGCGCTCGACGAAGTCGCGGTAGCGCTGCGCGTAGGCGGCGTCCTGGTAGGCGGTGAGGAACTCGACGCGGCGCGCCAGCAGCTCGTCGAGCGTGGGCTGGCGGGCGATGCGGATCACCTGCTCGGTCGCGGTCAGCGCCTCGACCGCGGCGAGGTCGTGGGCGGCGCGGCGGCCCCATTCGAAGGCGGCGTGGTTGCTCGCGACCTGCACGCCGTTGAGCTCGATCGCGCGCTTCAGCGCGGCGCGGCCCAGCGGCACCCAGCCGCGCTGCCAGGCGTAGCCGAGCAGCAGCGGGTTGGCGTAGATCGCGTCGCCGAGCAGCGCGGTGGCCAGGCGCTCGGCGTCGAGCCGGCCGAGCTGCTGCGGCCCGCCGGCGGCCTGGGCGATCGCGCGCTCGCAGTTCGCCGCCGGGAACTGCCAGTCCGGCTGGTGCACGAAGGCCGCGGTCGGGCTGCCGTGGGTGTTGAGCGCGACATGGGTGCGGCCCTCGCGCATGACCGCCAGCGTGTCCTTCCTGGCCGCGACGATGGCGTCGCAGGCGATCACCAGGTCGGCCTCGGCGGTGCCGACCTTGGTGCAGAAGATCGCGTCGGGCCGCTCGGCGATCTGCACATGGCTCCAGGTCGCGCCGCCCTTCTGCGCCAGGCCGCCGGCGTCCTGCGTGACGATGCCCTTGCCTTCGAGGTGGGCGGCCATGCCGAGCAGCTGGCCGATCGTGATGACGCCGGTGCCGCCGACGCCGGCCACCAGGATGCCCCAGGCCTGCTCGCAGCGCGGCAGCGGCGGCTCGGGCAGCGGCGGCAGCGCCGCAGGGTCGTGCGTGCGATCCTTCTTCGGCTTCTTCAGCGTCGCGCCGCTCACCGTGACGAAGCTCGGGCAGAAGCCCTTCAGGCAGGCGTAGTCCTTGTTGCAGCTGCTCTGGTTGATGCGGCGCTTGCGGCCGAACTCGGTCTCGACAGGCTCGACCGACAGGCAGTTGCTCTGCGCCGAGCAGTCGCCGCAGCCCTCGCAGACCGCCTCGTTGATGACCACCGTGCGGTCCGGCGTCGCCAGCTTGCCGCGCTTGCGGCGGCGGCGCTTCTCGGTCGCGCAGGTCTGGTCGTAGACGATCGCCGTCGTGCCGGGGATCGTACGGAACTCGCGCTGCAGGCGGTCGAGATCGTCGCGGTGGTGCACGGTGACGCCGGGCTCGAGCTGCTGGTTCACCTCCGGGCCGGCGTACTTGCCCGGTTCGTCGCTGACGATCACCAGCCGCTTTACGCCCTCGGCGACCAGGCTCTTCTGGATCTGCAGCACCGAGTGCCCCGAGACCGCCAGGTCTCCTTCGGAGCCCGGCCGCTCGCCCACCGGCTGCCCGCCGGTCATCGCGACCGCGTCGTTGTAGAGGATCTTGTAGGTGATGTTGACGCCGGCCGCGATGCTCTGCCGGATCGCCAGCAGCCCGCTGTGGAAGTAGGTGCCGTCGCCGAGGTTGGCGAACACATGCGTGTCCTTCGAGAACGGTGCCTGGCCGACCCAGGGCACGCCCTCGCCGCCCATCTGCGTGAAGGTGCTGGTGCGGCGGTCCATCCACAGCACCATGTAGTGGCAGCCGATGCCGGCCAGTGCGCGCGAGCCCTCGGGCACCTTGGTGCTGGTGTTGTGCGGGCAGCCGCTGCAGAACCACGGCGCGCGCTCGCCGGTGTCGACCGTGATCGCCGCGAGCGCGCGCTCCTTGGCGTCGATCAGCGCCAGCCGCGCCTCGACGTGCGCGCGCGTGTCGGCGTCCAGCCCCATCGGCGCGGCGAGCTTGAGCAGCCGCTTGCCGATCGCGCGGGCGATGATCGCCGGCGTCAGGTCGGCCTGGGCGCGCAGCAGCCAGTTGCCGCTCGGGTTCGGGCGGCTCCATTCGCCGCCGCTCAAGTCGCCCTCGGGCTCGTCGAACTTGCCGAGCACGTTGGGCCGCACGTCGGGCCGCCAGTTGTAGAGCTCCTCCTTGAGCTGGTACTCGATGACCTGGCGCTTCTCCTCGATGACCAGGATCTCCTGCAGCCCGGTGGCGAACTCGCGCGTCGTCGTCGCCTCCAGCGGCCAGACCACGCCGACCTTGTGCAGCCGGATGCCCAGGCGCCGGCAGGTCGCGTCGTCCAGGCCGAGGTCGTGCAGCGCCTGGCGGGTGTCGTTGTAGGCCTTGCCGCTGGCGATCAGGCCGAGCCGCGCGTGCGGGCTGTCGATCACCGTGCGGTTCAGGCGGTTCGCCCGCACGTAGGCCAGCGCCGCGTACCACTTGTGGTCCATCAGCCGCGCTTCCTGCTCCAGCGGCGCGTCGGGCCAGCGGATGTGCAGGCCGCCGGGCGGCATCGGGAAGTCCTCCGGCCGCACGATCTGCACGCGGTCGGGGTCGACGCTGACCGAGGCCGAGGACTCGACGACCTCCTGGATCGTCTTCATCGCCGCCCACACGCCGGAGAAGCGGCTCATCGCGAAGGCGTGCAGGCCGAGGTCGAGGATCTCCTGCACGCTGGCCGGGAAGAACACCGGCGTGCCGCAGGCCTTGAAGATATGGTCGCTCTGGTGCGCGGCGGTGCTGCTCTTGGCGATGTGGTCGTCGCCGGCCACCGCGATCACGCCGCCGTGCCTGGCGGTGCCGGCCATGTTGGCGTGCTTGAACACGTCGGCGCAGCGGTCCACGCCCGGCCCCTTGCCGTACCAGAGGCCGAACACGCCGTCGAACTTCCGGCTCTCGGGGTAGAGGTCGAGCTGCTGCGTGCCCCAGACCGCGGTGGCCGCGAGCTCCTCGTTGACGCCCGGCTGGAACACCACCTGGTGGGCCGCGAGGTGGGTCTTCGCGGCCCACAGCGCCTGGTCGTAGGTGCCGAGCGGGCTGCCGCGGTAGCCGCTGACGAAGCCGGCGGTGTTCAGCCCGGCGGCCGCATCGCGCACCCGCTGCAGCATCGGCAGCCGCACCAGCGCCTGCACGCCGCTCATGAAGGCGCGGCCGGTCGGCAGCGCGTACTTGTCGTCGAGCGTGACGGTTTCCAGCGCCAGGCGGATCGACTCGGGCAGCGGGGCGTTCATGCGTTCGAGGCTCCTGCGGGGGCGTGGAGGTTGCACCGGGCCGCTGCCGCTCGTGACGGCGCGGCCCGGCGCAGGACCGGATCGGTTGCGGACCAGTGTAGGCAAAGCGCGCCGGCATGTCTTTTCTTATCCGACCTCTTGAGGCATGCTTGCAGCAACATCCTTGCTCAATACAGGTTCTGGAGAGCATTTTGCTGTCGAGAAAGCAGGTTTCATGGCAAACCCGGGCGTCGGCCTCCGACGTAGCCGGCGACGCGCCGGCCGCCGCCGCCGGCAGCCCGCTCGACCGCTACGACATCGCGCTGCTGCGCGAGCTGCAGCAGGACGCCCGGCTGTCCAACGCCGAGCTGGCCGCGCGCATCGGCCTGTCGCCGGCGCCGACCTGGCGGCGCGTCAAGTGGCTGGAGGAGCAGGGCTATATCCGCGGCTACCGCGCCGAGATCGACCGCCACAAGATCGGCCTGGGCGTGCTCGCCTTCGTGCGCGTCGACGCCGAGCGCAACACCGGTGCGGCCACGCGCGAGCTGGAGGAGGCGATCCGCCGCATCCCCGAGGTGATCGCCTGCCACTACATCAGCGGCTCCGGCACCTTCGAGCTGCAGGTGATGACGACCGACCTCGACGCCTTCTCGGCGCTCGCGCTCGAGACGCTGCTGAACCTGCCCAATGTGAAAGACCTGCACACCAGCTTTTCGCTCGGCGAGGTCAAGGCCGGCGCGGCGTTGCCGCTGGGGCATCTGGGGCGCGACGGACGATGAGCGCCGTGGCCGGCCGGCCCCAGGATTACGCCGACTTGGCGCGTCGCCATCGGCAGGGCGTCGACTACCGCATCGTGCTGCGGCGGCGGGCGCATTCGCCGGTCGCCGTGATCGCGCCGCATGGCGGTGCGATCGAGCGCGGCACCTCGCGCATCGCTGAGGCCATCGCCGGTGAGGACTTCAACCTCTACCTGTTCGAGGGCCTGCCGCCGCGTGGCCACTTCGACGCGCTGCATCTCACGAGCCACCGCTTCGACGAGCCCGAGTGCCTGGCGCTGATCGCTGCGTGCGAGTTCGTCGTCGCGGTGCACGGCTGCGAGGCCGCGCCCGACCCCGGTGTGCTGCTCGGCGGCCTCGACCTCGCGCTGCGGCGCCGCTGCGCCGACGCGCTGACGGCCGCCGGCATCGCGACGCTGAGCGAAGGCCACCGCTACCCGGCGCGCCACCCCGACAACGTCTGCAACCGCGGCCGCCGCCGCCGCGGCGTGCAGCTCGAATGGACCGGCCGCCTGCGCGGGGGGCCGCTCGAGGCGACCGCGGTGCAGGCGCTGCGCGGCGCGCTGATAGCGGCCGAGCGCGGACTGGCCGCGCCGCGCTGAGCGCGCGGCCGGCTCAGCCGCCGGCCGCGGCGCGCAGGAAGTCGTCCTCGTGGACGATCTGCAGCGTGCCGCCCTGGCGGCGCTGCTCGACGGCGAGGTCGATCTCGCGGCCGCAGCGCGAGTAGCGCCAGGCGGGCGAGGTGTCGGCGCCGACCACCAGCACGTCGGTGTCGGGGTCGACATGGGCCTGCACCAGGCCGCCGTGCGACGGCACGATGCGGGCGAACGACGCGGCGTCGAGCTGCCGCGGGTGGCCGGTCAGCCGGAAGCGCCGGCCGACGAAGACGATCGTCGGGTCGACGGCGCACAGGCCGGCCAGCGTCGGCAGCGGCTCGTCCGGCGCCGCGTCGCCGCCGTCCGAGGCCCAGGCCGCGAACGCCGACTGCAGCGTGGCGCGCTCGGTGTCGTCGACCCGTCCGTCGGCCAGCACCTCGTCGACCAGGCTGGCGATCTCGTCGTAGGGCCAGCAGCCGCGCAGGTGGCGGTGGTCGGCGAGCCAGCGGCGCAGGCCGTCGAGCTCGGCGTCGGTGACCACGCCGTCGGCCGACACCGCCGCGAGCTGCGCCTGCAGGCGCTGCACCCCGGCGCCGACCAGGTCGAAGTACTCCTGGCTGCTGACCTGCTCGCACAGCCACAGCAGGTCGAGCCGCTCGGCCTCGGTCAGCGTGCCGTCGGCCAGCGCGTGCTCGATCACCGGCACGATGTCGGCGTAGGGCGGGTGGCGGCCGTGCGCGGCATGCTGGTCGAGCCAGTCGCGCAGCAGCGCCAGCTCGCTCGGGCCGATCTGGCCGTCGACCGCAATGCCGTCGAGCAGCCCGACCAGGCGGTTGATCGATCGCTCGAAGCCGCTGCGGTCGTGCAGCACGTCGGGCAGGTCGAGGGCGGGGATGGTCATCGCGGGTCCCGTTCGCGCCGTGCGGTGATCGAGCGGCCGCGCTCGCCGAGCAGCCGCAGCGTGCCGCCCGGGCCGAGCTCGAAGCGCCGCACCGCCTCCAGCGCGGCGAGGAAGCGCCGCTCCTGCGCCATCAGCGCCGGCGCGCAGGCGCGGCGCGTGGCGGCGGCGCCGCGCACCGACAGCGACTCGCCGGTCAGCAGGTAGGCGGCCGTGTAGCTGTTGCAGGAGGCCGTGCCGGCGATGCGGCCGTCGGCGCCGAAGGCGAGCGTGGCACGCGGGCGCTCGGTCAGGCCGTCGCCGTCGATGGCCTCGACCGTCCACGCCTCGCCCCGCAGCAGCGTGGCCGGGTCGCCGCCGCAGCCGCGGTAGACGCGGCCGCCGTGGCGCACCTCGACCGTGTGCGGATGCGGCATGCCGCTCATCGTGTCGGCGCAGCGGCGGTCGGCCAGCGTGACCACCAGCCCCGGTCCGTCGACCACGTAGCGGCGCGCCTCGGCGCCGTCCTCCGGTGCCGGCCGCGCCGCCTCGACACGCACGCCGGGCGCCCTGAACGTCAGTCGCGCGTCGGCCAGGTCGAGCACCCAGGCCGGCTCGTTGCCGCGGGCGCGGTAGGGCAGCGGCAGGCCGTCGTCGACGCGGCATTCCGGCAACCGCCGCCCGGCGATCGACACCACCGCGCGCTCGCCCTTGAACCACACGTAGGTCGAGGGCTCGCCGCGCTCGGCGTAGCGGCTGCCCGAGGCCGCCGGCACCGCGGCCAGTTCGCGGCGGCGGCCGTCCTCGTGCAGCAGCAGCGCGTCGCCGGCGTAGGCGACGTCCAGGCGGCGCTCGCCGCACTGCAGCGCCGTGCCGAAGGCCGGCGCGACCGCGGCCGCCGTCATCCGCAGCGTGCCGAGATCGACCGAGCCGCGCCGCAGGTCGACCGGCACCGCCTCGGTGGTCCACGGCGGCCGGCCCGCGACGCTGACCGTGGCGCGCAGCGTGTGCGGGTGGTCGGGGCGCAGCCGCGCGGCCTCGGCCTGCAGCACGAAGCGCAGCGGCACCTGGCGCCCGCGCAGCGCCTCGGCGTGCTCGGCGACGACGCGGCCGCTGCGCTCGTCGCGCAGCTCGACGAGCATCCGCGCCTCGCTCGGCAGCGCGATGCGGGCAGGGGTGCTCAGGCTGCCGGAGACGCTGAGCAGCGCGGCCGCCGCCGGCGGGCCGGCCGGCGGGGCGTCGGGGCCGGGTGGTGGCGGCAGCACGCAGCCGGCCAGCACGAAGGCACACAGCGCCATCGCCCCGCCAGGCCATCGCAGGCCGTGGCGCCGCTCCCCCGCTGTTGCCGCTGGCACCGACATCCCCGACGACCCGATGTGAACGTGCGGCCGATTCTGCGCGGCGCGGCGGTGCCCGGCAAGCCGATGCGGCACACTCGGCCGCGACCCCACCCGACCCCGACTTCGACGATGCCCGGCTCCTCCTTCGGCCCGCTCGCGCTGACGCTGATCGCGTCGCTGCTGATCGCGGTGATCGTGCTGGCGCTGCGCGTGTTCGTCATGCAGCGGGTGCAGACGCAGCGCCAGCGCGAGAACCGGCAGGAGACCGAGAGGCTCAAGTCGCTGGCCGCGGCCTACCGCTCGCTGGCCGGCTCGTTCTCGCCGGCGGCCGAAGGCGACCGCGGCCAGCTCGAGGAGGCGCTGGCCGACATCGTGCTGTTCGGCTCGCTGGAGCAGGTCGAGCGGGCCGCCGCCTGCGCGCGTGCGCTGCTGCGCGGCGAGGCCGTCGACACGCAGCCGCTGGTCGAGTCGCTGCGCGCCGACCTGCGCGTGCAGCTCGGGCTCGAGCCGATCCCGTCGACGCTGAGCCTGCCGCCATCCGGCCCGGGGCGTGCCGCGCGCGCGGCACGCGACGGCGAAGGCCGGGGCGGCGGGCGCGGGGCCGCCGGCGGAGGCGGCGCGGGCGGTGGTGGGGGC
>ERZ1066138.459-NODE-459-length-13812-cov-10.821473_pt1 | contig 13812 bp, 12 predicted proteins | sample MGYA00382785_ERZ1066138 | MGnify/ENA primary metagenome ERZ1066138 (study PRJEB33369, sample SAMEA5778368) | biofilm metagenome | biome: Industrial cooling water; feature: Water cooling tower basin; material: Biofilm | place: United Arab Emirates | collected... | reverse complement strand
GCCGTGCTCGAGCGCGACGGATATGCCGGTGGCATCTACTGCTACCCTTCGCTCGATGCTCCGGCGCTCGATGCAGGCGGCGAGAGACTTGCGCAGAAGATCGACGGGCTTCTCGCAGGCTTGCCGGACTATTCGGATGAGCGTGACGAACTCTCTGTCGCGCTCTACGGTGATGTGCAGGTCCTCGCGATCGACGGCGACGGGCGCATCGTCCTTCCTCAGCCGCTTCGCGCCCACGCCGGTCTTCAGTCCGAGGTCACTTTCGTCGGGCTTGGTGACAAGTTTCAAATGTGGGCGCCTGAGCGGTTCGACGAACGCCGCCGTGTCGCCCGCGAGAAAGTCCAGGAGCATCGCAAGCTTCTTGGACGACAGCCGCCCCGATCAGAAGGCGGCGACGGAGAGGGTTCATGACAGCTGCTTCCGGTTCGCCGGAGACTGCGCGGCACATTCCGGTGATGCTTCCGGACGTGCTGGACGCACTGCAGCCGAAGCCCCACGAAACCTACATTGACGGGACATTCGGCGCGGGTGGGTACACGCGCGCCATTCTCGAAACAGCCGACTGTCGCGTGGTCGCATTCGATCGCGACCCAACCGCGATTGCGGACGGGGCTCCACTCGTCCAGGCTTTTGCGCCTCGCCTAACGTTGCTGCATCGTCCGTTCGGTGAAATGGCTGAGGCTATCCAAGAAATCGGCGTCGAGGCCGTGGACGGCGTTGTGCTCGATATCGGCGTGTCTTCGATGCAAATCGATCAGGCGGAGCGCGGGTTCTCATTCCAGAGCGATGGTCCCCTCGACATGCGGATGTCGTGCGAGGGGCCGAGTGCGGCGGATGTGGTCAACGGTTTCGAAGAAGAGCAGATCGCCGACATCATCTACGAGTATGGCGAGGAGCGGCGGTCGCGTGCGATCGCGCGGGCGATCGTTAAGGCGCGGGCGATTGCACCGCTGACGCGAACGAAGGAACTGGCGGATCTCGTGCTGCGCGTTTTTCACGGGCGCAAGGAGGACGGTCGGCATCCCGCGACGCGGACCTTTCAAGGCTTACGCATTTTCATCAACAATGAGCTGGGTGAACTGGAACGCGCGCTTAGTGCCGCGGAAAAAATTCTTCGTCCCGGTGGACGGCTGGTTCTGGTGACGTTTCACAGCCTGGAAGACCGAATTGTGAAGCGTTTTCTGGCTGAACGGTCCGGCAAGATGGATCAGGGATCGCGATATCTGCCGCAGAAAAACATACAAGTTTCGCCGCCGAGTTTCCGACTTGTTAACTCCCGTCCGTTAACACCTCAGAAAGGTGAATTGGATGTGAACCCGCGTGCCCGGTCGGCACGGCTCAGGGCCGCCATCCGGACGGACGCTCCCGCCTGGAGTACCGCCCCCGGCAGCGGCTGACTCGTCCGGCCAGATCGCTTGCGGTTTCGGAGTGTCGCCATGCGTATTTTGAATGTCGTTGCCGTGCTCCTTGCCCTTTCGAGCGCATTTCTGCTCTACGGCCTCAACTACGATACGCGCATGATCGAGCGCAGCCTGCACGTGCGTGAACGGGAGGCCGAGCGGGCGCGGGCGGATATCGCGGTGTTGCGTGCCGAGCGGGCACACCTTGCGCGGCCTGAACGCATCGAGCCACTCGCTCGCAGGCTTGGTCTCGAGCCCCTATCGGCGCGCCATCTGCTGCCGGGGCCTGGCTTGGCCGCCGGCAATATTACCACCAGTTCCACCTCGGTGCGGTGAGGCACGCGATGTCTGTTGCCGCGCGCATAGCCGGACCAGACTTGCACGAGACATCCGTGGCACCCCGGTCGCGGTCGCGCATGCTGGCGCTTGTGATCGCGTTGGCGTTCGCGGCCGTCGGCGGGCAGCTGGTGCGGCTGGCGTGGCAAAACGAGGATGCGAGCACGATCCGTGTGTCGATGATGTCGTCGCCGGCCAATACGCTGGCGCGGCCGGATATCGTGGATCGCAACGGTCGCTTGCTGGCGACCGACGTGCAAATGCCCTCGCTCTACGCCGATCCGCTGTTGATCCAGGACGCGGATGAGGCGGCGGAGCGGCTGGTGAGGCTGTTTCCGCAGATCGATGTGCGGGAGTTGCGTCAGAGCCTCGCTGACAAGTCGCGGCGGTTCGTCTGGGTGCGGCGCGGGCTCAGTCCAGCGATGGCGCAGCGCGTTCACAACCTAGGAATTCCAGGGCTTCTGTTTGTCGACGAGATCCGGCGAACGTATCCAGCCGGACGGCTCGGCGGGCATATTCTCGGCCGGGTCGATATCGACAACCGCGGCACCGGCGGCATCGAACGGTACATCGATGAGATCGGTGCGTCGGAGGCGGCGGTTGGAGCGCGGTTGTCGGCGCGGGCGCCGGTTCGTCTGTCGCTCGATCTCGGTGTCATGCATGCGCTCGACGAGGAACTTGCAGGGGCCATGGTGCGGTACGAGGCGGCCGGAGCGGCCGGGCTCGTGATGGATGTGCTGACGGGCGAAGTGGTGGCATCTGTGTCTCGCCCGGGTGTTGATCCGGCTGTGTATGAGGACGCGCTCGATCCATCGCGTATCGACCGGATCGCAGCGGGAACCTACGAACTCGGTTCGATCATGAAGCTTGTCACGGTCGCCATGGCGCTGGAGATGGGCCGCAGTCTCGACAGCATGGTCGATACGGCAGAGCCGCTGAAAGCTGGCCGCTTTACGATCGAGGATCTGCATCCCCTCGGCCGGCCGATGTCGGTGTCGGAAGTTTTCATTCATTCGTCAAACGTCGGGGCTGGGCAGTTGGCTTTGTCCGCAGGGGCTGCAACGCAGAAGGCTTTTCTGCAAAAGCTCGGTCTGTGGTCGGCGCTCAAGACCGAAGTATCCTCAGGGCCCGCACCGCAGAAGCCGCAGCAGATCGGGCGCATCGAACAGATCACACTGTCGTTTGGTCACGGATTGGCGACGACGCCCTTGCAATTCGCGGCGGCGTCCGCTGCGCTCATGAACGGAGGGACGCGTGTGACGCCGACCTTCATGGCGCTGGACGGGGAGGCGCCTGTTGTGCGCGGTGAGAGGGTGGTGTCGGCGCGAACGAGCGCGCTGCTGCGGGAGGTCATGCGGCGCAACGTGACCGATCCGGCGGGGACGGGGCGGCGGGCGGACGTGCCTGGCTTCGAGGTCGGGGGCAAGACCGGGACCGCTGAGATGGCCGCCAAGGGCGGGTATCGCAAGAAGTCGATTCTGGCTTCGTTCATTGGCACGTTTCCATCGTCCGAGCCACGATACGTGACGCTGATTCTGCTGTTCGAGCCGAAGGGGCAGGATGTAACCGGCGGAGAGATCACAGCGGGGCGGAATGCGGCGCCGACAACGGCGCGCATCATCGAGCGCATCGCTCCGCTGCTGGGGGTTCCGGCGAAGAGCCTCTAGACGGCAGGTCGTGTTGTTGGCGGGCGATCTTGTCTTGATCGGGAGCCGTACTCACGGCTAAACGTGGCAAAAATTCCCGGAGGTGCGCCGATGCGTATTTTGACAGCTCTTTTGACATTGCTTGCAGCTGCGGTGCTCGCCGGCACCGGCGCGCGTGCGACAGTTCCAGGGGCTGAGAATTGGAACGCGCCCGCCATAACCTGGCACAGCTTGAAGACGGGCATTCCGGAAGCAACGCGGACCGGGAAAACCGTGGTCATGGTGTTCCATGCGCCGTGGTGCACAGCGTGCGCGAAGTATCGCTCGGTATTCAAGGATGAGCGGGTGGTCGCCGCAGCCAAGGATGTGGTGATGATCCTGGTCGATGCGGACGCGGATAAAACCGCGAACGGTGCCTTCGCGCCGGATGGCACCTATGTTCCTCGCACAATTTTCATGACGCCCGATGGCGAGGTGCGGACGGACCTCACGGGTAGGAGCGATCCGGAGCATCCGCACACCATCGACATCGAGAAAGCGGATGAACTCCTCGCGCTCATGCAAAAGGCGGGCGTGAATGCTTCCGGTGAGGCCGAGCCGGATCAGCGGGCTTCGAACTGATCGTCATGGTCGTGCGCCGCAACCCATTCTGACAGCGAGCGGCGCACATGGCTTGGACCGACAAGATCTTCGCCTACTGTGAGCGGGCCGGCGAACCCGCGTTCTGGGCGGAGCCGTTCAACGCCATTTCGAACGTGGCGTTTCTTGTGGCTGCCCTGGCAGGCGCGGTGCTTCTCATGCGGACGCCGAACGCGCGTGAGCGCCGGATCGAATGGGGGCTGGTGTTCCTCGTCGCGATCATCGGGATTGGAAGCTTTCTGTTTCACACGTATGCCACGCGGTGGGCATCGGTGGCCGATACCGCGCCGATCGGACTTTTCATGATCGGGTATCTTGGGTATGCGATGCGCCGGTTTCTCGGCGCGTCGTACGTCACGATGCTCGTGGCCTTGGGCCTTTTCATCGCCGCGCTGCGTTATGCGGGATCGATCCCGTGTGATCCGGAGTTGTTGCCGATCACGGTGGCGGCCGGGCGGCCGTGCTTCAACGGATCACTCGGCTACGTTCCGGCCCTGGGCGCTTTGCTGCTGATCGGTGGCGTCTCCATCGTGCGGGGGCACGCGGCCGGGTGGCCGGTCTTTATGGGCGGGGTGGTATTTGCGGTGTCGCTGACGCTGCGGACAGTGGATTTCGAGGTGTGCAGCGTTACGACGGTCCTCGGCCGGTCGCGGGGGACCCACGCGCTTTGGCATACGCTCAACGCGGTGTTGCTTTTTCTCCTGCTGGCGGCGGCGATCCGGCATGGCCGTCTGGTGCCGCGGCAGTCGAGGGGGTAACAGGCACCTCGGCTGGGTTGCGAGATGCCATACCGATCACTCAAATAAGTTTTAAAGCTGAAAGTATGAATATCAGGCCACTGGAGCGGGGCGATTTGGAGGCAGTAAAGGCTGTCATCAGTGCCACGGGATTGTTTCCCTCAGAAATGCTCGACAACATGAGCGCCGATTACTTTAATGGCGCCAATCAAGATGTCTGGCTGACAGTGACTGACGATGATCCAATCGCTGTTGCCTATCTTGTCCCCGAACGGATGACGCAGGGGACATTTAATCTTCTGCTGATCGCGGTCCATCCAGATCGGCAAGGGCAGGGAAGTGGTTCTGCTCTCATCAAACACATCGAACACATGCTTGCCGCCAGAGACGCACGCATCCTGCTTGTCGAGACTTCGGGTTTGCCGAGTTACGACCCTGTCCGGAATTTTTATCGGCATTGCGGATTCGAAGAGGAGGCGCGCATCCGAGACTTTTACATGGCCGGCGAAGACAAAATCGTGTTTCGAAAGGCAATCGTCGCCGCGCAAGGCTGACTTCGGCGTTGTTGCGATCGCTGGCCGTGGGATGCGCTGGTGCGGACGGTGGGACTCGAACCCACACGGCGTTTCCGCCTCAGGATTTTAAGTCCTGTGTGTCTACCGTTCCACCACGTCCGCGGGGAAGTCAGCCCTTTATGCTCCGGCTTGCGCGCGGGCGCAACGCCAGTCCGCGTGCAGAAGCAATGACTCCGCCGGCTGCCGGTGAGACGACGTGTTGCGGTGCGCTGGACCGTGTCCCGGTTAAGCTCTCCCCGGAGGCGCGGGGTCAACATGGTCGATCTGCAGGTTTTGGCGCGCGACGTTCATGCGGAACTCAATGGGGAGGCGGACCGCGGGAAGGTTGCCGACTACATCCCCGAATTGGCGAAGGTCAGCCTCAACAAGTTCGGTATCGCGATCGCGAACCTCGATGGCGTCTGCTTCACGGCGGGCGACGCGGATGAGGCGTTCTCCATCCAAAGCATCTCCAAGGTGTTCGCGCTGGCGCTGGCGCTCGGCAAAGTGGGCGACGCGCTTTGGCGACGTGTGGGGCGGGAGCCGAGCGGTTCGGCCTTCAACTCCATCATTCAGCTCGAACACGAAAAGGGAATTCCGCGAAATCCGTTCATCAACGCGGGAGCGATCGTCGTCTCCGATATCATTCTGGCGGGGCATCGACCACGGGAGGCGATTGGCGAGATCCTTCGCTTCGTTCGGGTGGCGGCGAACGATGAGACGGTATCGATCGATCCGGCGGTGGCGCGCTCAGAGCAGGAGCACGGATTTCGCAACGCTGCATTGGCCAACTACATGCGCGCCTTTGGCAACATCCGCAATTCGGTGGAACTTACGCTCGGGGTTTACTTCCATCAGTGCGCGATCGAGATGAGCTGCGTGCAACTCGCGCAGGCCGGGCTGTTTCTAGCGAATGGCGGTTGTGATCCGCGGAGCGGAATTTCCGTCGTGTCGCGAGAACGCGCACGACGCATCAGCGCGTTGATGCTTACGTGCGGACATTATGACGGATCGGGCGATTTCGCTTTCAAGGTCGGCTTTCCGGGCAAGAGTGGTGTCGGGGGCGGTATTCTCGCCGTTGTGCCGGGGAAAGCATCCATCGCCGTCTGGTCGCCTGGGCTCAACGCACAGGGCAATTCGCTTCTGGGCACGAAAGCGCTCGAACGGATTGCGCAACGTACCGGGTGGTCGGTGTTCGGCACGTGATGATCTGCGGAAGATCCAGGGGCATCCGATGTGCGTTCCATCCGCAACCGACATGGCCGAAGCGGATGAACAGGCGCGGGTGCATGCTTGGCAGCGTTCTCTGCAAGTGGGTCGGGCGGACCAAGCAGTAAGAACGGCCACAGCCGGTCTGGTGATCGGGCGTGGGTCAACTCCGCGGACTTGACCTCGACCCTGCGAATAATCGAACACTGAGGTCGGACCGGCGTGGCAAACACCCCGGTCGGGGACCCGCAGTCACGCGGGATAAATGCGCGTTGCTACAACTCAGGCCCATCCTCTTCTCCATCGGCCTCATGCTGTGCACGATTGCGGCGGCGATGCTGTTGCCGGCGTTGGTCGACCTCGCGGATGATCAGGACGTATGGAAGACATTCGTCGCTTCGTCCGTAGTGACGTTCTTTGCGGGCGGGTTGCTCGTTCTTTTTGCTTACGACGAGAACCCTCCGCGCATGGGTGTGAAGGAAGGTTTTCTGCTGACAACGTCGGCGTGGCTCGTCATCGCATCTTTTGCAGCGCTCCCGTTTCTCGGGCACGGCCTCGACTATACGGATGCGTACTTCGAGGCGATGTCGGGATTGACGACGACGGGCGCGACGGTGATGTCCGGATTGGACAAGTTGCCTCGTGGAATTCTGCTCTGGCGCGCGCTGCTGTGCGGCATCGGTGGTCTGGGAATTATCGTGATTGCCATTCTCATGCTGCCGTTTCTGCGGGTCGGCGGCATGCAGTTGTTCCAGATGGAAAGCTCTGACAAGTCAGAAAAAGTCCTGCCGCGCGCGTTCGAACTTACTCTTGCGATCGCCGCGGTGTTCGTCGGGTTGGTGCTCGTTTGCGCATTTCTATACACGTGGTTCGGTATGACGGGCTTTGATGCGATCTGCCATGCCTTGACCACCGTCGCGACGGGCGGCTTTGCGAACTATGACTCCAGTTTCGCCCACTTTGAAAGTCATGCGATTCACTGGACAGCGATTGTTTTCATGATGCTTGGCGCCATGCCGTTCGTCGTGTTCATCAGAACACTACGCGGCGATAGGACGGCTGCTTGGAAGGACGTGCAGGTTCGCGCGTTCGTCGGGTTTCTCATCTCGGTCAGCCTCATCATGGCGCTGTGGCTGCTCTTTACGCGCAACATTTCGTTTTTCGATGCGCTGACGCTGTCGTCTTTCAACGTGACATCTATCGTTACGACAACAGGGTATATGAGTGATGATTATACGAGGTGGGGTAACTTCGCGGTCGGCGTTTTTTTCCTTCTGACGTTCGTCGGGGGATGCTCGGGTTCGACCTCGGGTGCGATCAAGATCTACCGGTTGCAGATTGCGCACATGCTGACGCGCAGTCATTTTCTGCATCTCATCAGCCCGAGCCGCGTCGTGACCTTGACATACAATGGCCGGCGGTTGCCTGCGGACGTCCCGTTTTCGGTGGTGGCTTTTCTCGCGATCTATTTCGCGGTCGTCGGGTTGTTCGCGGTGATCTACGCGGGATTGGGGCTCGATTTTGTAACGTCCCTGTCCGCATCTGCTACGGCGCTCGGCAACGTGGGTCCGGGACTCGGTGAAATCGTTGGGCCAGCGGGCAATTTCGTGCCGATTCCGGACACAGCGAAATGGGCGCTGTCGTTCCAGATGATGCTGGGACGACTGGAACTCTTCACGGTTCTCGTGCTGTTCAGACCGGAGTTCTGGCGCTCGTGAGCGCATCTTCTACGGTCCAGCCGTAGAGCCAATCGTATTGCCGCATGAACAGATGGGCCGGTGTTGCAGCGAGCACTGCGTTGCGTGCGCGGCGCATCAGACCGTCGAGATGATAGGCGCGGCCGTTCCTCGCGGAGGCTTCCATGACGCGCGTGGTGCGGGGGCGGCGGATGCGTTCGAAGTCTTGGAGGCGCGCCGGCATGTCGGTCGTTGCGACGGTCCGGAGAAGTTCTGCGAGAATGATGGCATCTTCGAGCGCCATCACCCCGCCCTGGGCAAGGAATGGCAGCGGCGGATGGGCCGCATCGCCGAGGAGTACGACACGCTTTTCAATCCATCGAAACGGCGCCTCGGGTGTGTAGAGCGACCATTGTCGCCATTGCGCAGGTTGTTGCAGGAGCGTGCGCAACACCGTCGGAAATGATCGCGTGCGGTCCGAGATTAGTGCGGGCTCGACAAGTTGCGACCAGGTTTCGCCGAGAGCTCGGTCGTCGAAGATGGCGACGATGGCCAGCTCGCGACCGGCCCGGACCGGATAATGCACGACGTGCGCGGCAGGCCTCAGCCAGATAGTGGTGTCAGTGGTGGAGATACCCGGTGGAACGGCATCGTTCGCAATGACGGTGCGGATGGCGCATTTGCCTGTGAACGTCAGCGGTGGAGCACCCATCACGGTGCTGCGCAAGGTGGACCAGATCCCATCCGCGCCAATCAACAAGGCGCCCTGCATCTTTGCACCACCAGCCAGTTCGACTGTGACGCTCTCAGAGGATGATCGCGCCGCGATCACGTTTGCTTCGTGACGGATTGTAACGGCAGGCATCGAGGCGACTGCGGTGCGGAGCGCGCCGTGCAGGTCGCCCCGGTGCAGGACCCCATACGGTGCGCCGTGCCGGGCGGCAATATCGCGTCCGAGCGGGAGCGAGGTTAGATGTTTTCCGCTGAGGCCATCCATGACGCGGATGCACTCGGGGCAGGCGATTTTCCCTTTGAGAAACGAAGTCACGCCAAGCGCCTGGAGTATACGCATGCCGTTCGGCCCGATCTGAATGCCGGCACCTTCTTCTGAGCTTTCAGCGCGTTTTTCCAGAACGGTGACGGCGCGGCCAGTGCGGGCGAGTGCGAGCGCAGTCGCCAGGCCGGCGATGCCGGCGCCGGCAATCAAAATGTCGGAGTGATTGGATGGCAGGTCAGAGGCGCGGTTTGTCATCGCGCACGCCGAGTTAGATCAAGCAGCGGTATCGAGGTGTGTATCGACGAGGCAGCCCTTGGGATCTGTCTCGTGTTCGCCTAGGCGGGCATCAAAGACAAAGAGGGTCGAACAGTAGGGGCACAGGATCTGGCCATCCGAGCCCATGTCGAGAAAGACGTGCGGATGATCGAACGGCGGGCGGGCGCCCATGCAGTTCAGTTCCTTCACGCCAACGAAGATTTTTTCCGCGCCCTGGTCGTTCGCGAGGTGGGGAACGAAGTGTGCGGCCATGGCAGTCTCTCGGCTCGTTGATAGGGAGGCGTGGAAGTGGTGGCGGCACCATAGCGGCTAGCCTGCTGTAATGATAGGGGATGACCCAGGGCAGGCCGCCGCATCGGACCGGCGGACCCGACAGCCTTCGACAGCAGGAGTGCCGCAGTTTGCCGACGTTTCAATCCGATGGCGTGACGCTGGCCTATCTCGACCAGAACGACGGTGTGTCGCGCCCGCTCCCGGTCCTGCTGATCCACGGGTTCGCTTCCAGCATCGAGATGAACTGGGTGGCGACGTCATGGGTGCGGGATCTGGCGGGTGCCGGCTATCGGGTCGTGGCCATCGACAACCGCGGACATGGCCGGAGCGAGAAACTCTATGTGCCCGAGGCGTACAGCCGAGAGATCATGGCAGAGGATGCACGGCGGCTCCTCGATCATCTGGGGATCGGGACGGCGCATGTGATCGGCTATTCGATGGGCGCGCGTATTGCTGCGACGCTGGTTCTGGCGCATCCGGAGCGGATTGGACGGCTTGTGCTCGGCGGGCTTGGCCACAACATGGTGCGCGCCATGGCTGGTACGGGGCCGATTGCGCAGGCGCTGCTGGCGCCGTCAATCGATGACGTCGTTAATCCTACCGCGCGGACGTTTCGCGCGTTTGCCGATCAAACGAGAAGCGATCTCAAGGCGCTGGCGGTCTGCGTGCGTCAGATCCGAGATCCGGTGCCGCGGGAAGAAATTGGTCGAATTGCAGTGCCGACACTCGTCGCCGCTGGAACGAACGATGTCATCGCAGGTCCGGCACACATTCTGTCCGACCTCATTCCAGGATCAGAATCGTTCGAAATCGCCGGGCGCGATCACATGAGGGCCGTGGGAGATCGCAGTTTCAAGACGGCGGTGTTGAATTTTCTGGAAAGGGATGCCGGTGGAGCGGCGCTCCCTTGAGTGTCGTCGGGCCGCTTCATACCTGAAAAGGCGAGGCCGGCTGTGCGAGAGGAAGCCGGCCCAGGGAGACTGGATTTAGGCCCCGGCTCCAGCGAGAGAGGGCCTCGCCGTCATCGTTCGGGGGGAATCTCGCAATGTCGAGACGGCGGAGAGAGCCAGGGCCTATACGCACCAACGCAACGCTTACACATTCAACGCACTACCATTCGAGGTGGGCGGATCCGGCTCATGGGACGGGGGGTAGAGCCTGGCTTTCGCTCCTCTTACGCGACACTACACAACGATAGCGTGCAGACCGTCGTCTCGTTACGCTTCACACTCAACCATCGATACGCAACAGGATGGCCGAAAACCGGGACTTTTGCCTGCTGTCGGGGCGTGTCTTGCCTTCGACAAGGAGAACGTACGCCTCGTTTCGTCCTCTGTCCGTGACAATTGTACGTTGTCCCCCTAAATTTTGTGGATAACTTAAACGGACCTCTTGAGACATCAGCGCTGCTTTGGAAGCCGCGATTCGATCCGGAAGCGGCCCAAATCCCGACGCTGCATCGGCTCATGTCTGCCTGATCTGGCTGGCAAATTCGCTCAGTTCCGATCGACCGTTCACGGCTCGTTAGCCATCGGGGCGTAGTGTCCCATTCCATGTCGTTGCGTGGCGTCCTGTTCACCCTGGTTGTTACCGTTCTGCTCATCCTTGCCGGATGCAGCACGGGCGGTCCTGATTTCGTTGCCAGGCATGAACCATGGCGGGAAACGGAAGAGAGCGCTTGTCTCGCTGCCGGAGCCGTGAGGCAATCGGCCTTCGTACAAACGCGGTCGTCGCTGGGTGGTCCGAGTTATTGCGGTGCCGCACGACCCTTCGAAATGTCAGCAGCTGATGAGGGTCGCGTTTCGCTGCGCCCGCCAGCATTGCTGCGCTGTCCCATGGTCCCCCAAGTCGAGCGCTGGGTCTCACATGTCGTGAAGCCGACGGCGGAGTATTACTTCGGTGTCCCCGTCGTTGAGATGAAGGTGGCGGCGTCGTATGGATGCCGACCTCGCAACAATCAGTCCGGCGGCAAGCTCTCCGAACATGGTTATGCGAACGCGTTGGATATCTCGTCGTTCACGCTGGCTGATGGCCGTGTCGTAACAGTGAAGAGCGGATGGTGGGGCGAAGAGCGGGAGCGGTTGTTTTTGCGCGCGGTGCATGAGGGCGCGTGCGGTGAATTTACGACCGTGCTCGGACCCAACTCAGACAAGTTCCACGCTGACCATTTTCACGTGGATCTCGCGCGCCATGGACGGGATGGACGGCAGCGGTACTGCAAGTGAGCCGGCTCAATTGGTGACGGGCTTCTGCAGGGGGTTATCCCAAATGCGGACGAGCCCGTCGTCGCCTGCGGAGGCGATGTGCTGACCGTCGGGTGAGAAGGCAAGTGCTGCGATATCGCCGGCGTGACTGGGTAGCGTACGCGGTGTGCGGCTCTTCTTGAAATCCCAGACACGGATTTTGCCGTCGGCGCCGCCGGAAGCGAGCACGTCTCCCGATGGTGCGAAGGCCAGCGCGCTGGCGCGCCCGTCGTGGCCCGAAAGTGAGCGCGTCAGGCGATTGGAGCGCGTGGACCAGATGCGGACTTTGCCATCGAGGCTGGCGGAGGCAATATCCTTGCCGCCGGCTGCCAGTGCGACGGCGGTGATGTAATCGCGGTGACCCCGATAGGTGCGGACGCGGTCCAGCGTTTCGAGATTCCAGATCTTCAGGGTTTTGTCGGCGCTGCCGGAAGCGAGGATGGGCTTGGAGCCCGACCTCCCGAAGGCGAGGGAGTGTACGGCGCTATCGTGTGCATCGAGTACGCCGAACGGGCTGCTCGTGGTCGCTGCATCCCAGACGGCGATTTTCCAGTCATGGCCGGCAGCGGCAAAGCGCTGGGCGCTGCCGAGGAACGATACGGACCAGATTTCAGCGTCGTTGTGCTTATATGTGGCGATCCTATCCGCGGTTTCCCAATCCCACAGAACGATGTTGCCATTGGCATGACCCGTGAGGAGGCGTTTGCCGGCGACCGCCATGGCGGTGGCCGCTCCGTCGTCCATCTCAATCGTGCGCTTGAGCGTGGCGGATGACGCGGTCCAGACTTTGACCGTGGCGTCTTTCGACGCGGTGATCAGGGACGCGCCATCGTCGGAGTAGAAGAGCGCGGTGACGGGACCGCCGTGACCGGTGAGTTTCGCAACTGGCGCGGCGATGCGAACGGGCTGCGGGTTAATGGAGCCGGTCGTGGTGCTGGAGGTGATCGTCGCGCTCCGCGTCTGCATTTGAGGGAGACGGTCTTGTAGCGCGACGGCGCCACTGGCGACGCCGATCCCAATCAAAAGCTTGAACAGCACGGGTGTCCACGCCCACGTCGAGGCGATGCGCTTCGGCTTGGGTGTGCGATGGACTTTTGGCAGTTGTATCTTTGCGGCGGGTTTTGCAGCCTGCTTTGGTTCGGACTTCGCTTCCGGTTCGGATTTTCGTTGTAGAACGCGCGGCACCTTCGCCGGTACAGAGTCGTCTTCGAGCTTGCGCGTGGCGGCAGCGCGAGCCTCCGGCTTTTTCGCCGGCATATCGGCAGCCGCGGCAGGGGGCGCGGTTTTCGATTTGGGTGGCGATGCGGGTGCGTCGCCCGGCGCGCCTTTCTTGTCCTTCAGGTTCTCGACGAAATCGAGCAGCGCGCCTTGAGGACCGGGCGCGTCGGGGATGGGTGTTGCGACGGGCTTGGCCTTGGCGACGGCGGGTTTGTCGTCGGAGTTGAGGGTGCGCTGGAGCCAGGAAGCGGGTTTGGGATCCGGGGCTAGAAGATCGCCGCGCCAGGCGGCAATCGTCTGCGGGCGATCTTCGATGCGAAGGGCCAGCGCTTTGTCGATCGCTTTCAGGAAGCCGGCGCGATACGCGCCGATCGCGGCTTCGCGTGCGGGGACGAAATCATCCTTGACCATGCGCGAGGGCGCATCGGGGGGACGCTTGCCGGTGATCGCATGATAGAGCGTGGCGCCAAGGGCGTAGATGTCGGTCCAGGGTCCCTGGCGTTTGCCGGTTTCGGCATACTGCTCGTAGGGGCTGTAGCCTGGTTTGACGAGGGCCGAGACGGTCTTTGAGTGAGCTGCGATCTCGCCGCGTGCGGAGCCGAAGTCGA
>ERZ1066138.458-NODE-458-length-13820-cov-5.500763_pt1 | contig 13820 bp, 8 predicted proteins | sample MGYA00382785_ERZ1066138 | MGnify/ENA primary metagenome ERZ1066138 (study PRJEB33369, sample SAMEA5778368) | biofilm metagenome | biome: Industrial cooling water; feature: Water cooling tower basin; material: Biofilm | place: United Arab Emirates | collected... | reverse complement strand
ACTTCGCCGTCGGCTTGCTAGGTGGATTTGCTCAGATCACGGTAAACAAGAACGTAGCGACTGAAACTGCAGAAATTGTCGAATTTCAGCAGCGGACCTTTCGCCTTCAACAGGAGACGGCTGTTGCAAATCTGCGCGCGCTGGCCGGTCTTGCAAGGCAGCACGGGGAGACAAACCGCATTCTCACGGCTCTTGCGGCAGGCATAGAGAACGGCCTTGATCAACTTACCGCAGTAGCTGAAGATCTGTTGTATGCCACGGAGGCACAAACTAAGGTTCTTAGGACATGCTTTGAACGCGTCGCGGAGCTTTTGATCTTACAGCGTCAAGATCTTTTTGCCATTGCAGACATCCTCAGTCGACCCTACGAGACTAAGGCACGCGAACTTCTTAATGAGGCGGGACGTGCTCTGAAAAACGGGATGCAAACATCCGGTCGGGACCGTAGGGAGGATTTTCGCGACGCACTGCGTCTGTTAACCGAGGTAATTCAGAATCCAGTGGGAAGCCGGAATTATGCCGCTTGGTTCCAAATCGGATGGCTCAGGTGGAAGGACTTGCAGAATCTTGGCGAGGCGGAAGAGGGCTTCTATCAGGCGGCTCGGCTGAGCCGAGCCGAAGCGAACCTCTACTATCCGCTGAGTCTTCGACATCTCGCTTATATGCAGTATCTTCAGGGGCGCGTCGACGACGCCTATGGAACAATGCAAGGTGCACTGGCCATATCGAAGGATCATGACATCATTTATGACACTGCGAGGTACGCCGCAAGGACAAAGCGTGATGACGAGGCCATTTCCCTGTTGGAGCAATGTATCGACCTTCGGCCCGAGACGATCATGACGATGTTCAGTGAGCAGGATTTTCTCGCATGACGATTCGCAAGCAACTCGTGAAACTGCTCGCGAACAGAACACAACAAGCGCGATGCAAAGCTCGCCAGGACCTGCGTAAAGTCCTGGAGTGCTGCTCTGCCATTACGCATGCAGCGGAGATGACACAATGTTTACTTACGTCAACAGAGGAAACTATAGCTGACACAACTCGGAGGCTCGGGCGAGTCGATTCACTCAATTACATACTTGCTGTGGCCGAAAGCAACGCTGCGCGAGAGCTGCATAGTCGTCTGTTGGACGGTGCCCTGAGGGAGCTTCGCTTGATTCAGTCCGCGAAACAAAACGCAATTCGAGATTATGCAAATCACATCATGAGGCTCAATAATGCATTCAAAGCAGGAGTCGAATCAAGAAACGAGGAGGCCGCCAGACTAACCGAACAAGCAAAGGAGGAACGAGACGAGTTGGAACAGAAACTGCAGCCCATAAAAATCGAGGACTCAATGGCCACATGGACTCTTTTCTGGTTATTTCCGAGTCTGTGTATGTGTTGCATTATCGGCAATTTGGCGAATGACGATGGTCCATTGAAGAACTCACAAGCGTGTGGCTTATTGTGTGCACTTCTGTTGTTGTACCCGATAGGATGTGGGGCCATTGCCGGATGGTGGAGCTATCGAAGTGACCGAGCGACTTTTTGGGCTGACCAATTCCTTGAAGACAAGGTTGCAAGCATTGAGAAGAGCCGCGCAGTTGCGGTCTCGGACATGAAATCTAGATGGCAATCAGAAATTAAGCCGATAGAAGACTCTTTTAGAGAAGCCAAGAACGATGACGAGCAAATAGCGCATGCAATTTCAATGCTGGAGTTGCTGGCCTGAGTTAGACGGCAAAACAGTTTTGTTTCTGCCCGTGGCTCGCAATTCCTCGGCCGGCCGCTACTTCTTCATCTGCCGGATCCACTCGCGCATCGCCTCCACCATGACGTCGTCGACGACGCGAGTCGCTAAGGGGGGCATGTGGCCCTTGTCGCGGGTGGCGATGCGGCGGAGCATCACCGAGCGGTCGGGGTCGCCCGGGGCGATGATGCGGGCGTCCTGGATGCCGAAGGTGTCGTGCTGGGGCTTCACGTCGATGATCTTCATCTGCTCGAGCGTCTTGGTGAATTCCAGCTCCATCTGCGCGTTGCCGCCGCCGGCCTCGACGTGGCACTGGGCGCAGTTGCTGTGCAGATAGGACCGGACGCGCTGCTCCAGGTCCTGCTTCTTGTCGTAGGGATCGACCAGCTTCGGCGCGGTCGCCAGGTTGAATGGCAGCAGCGTCGACGGCGCCGCGGCGCGCTGATCGCGCGCCGGCGTTCGGCGGGCGATCTCCTCGTTGATCTCCTTGGTCGTGCGCCCCTTCGCTTTCAGCTCGATGCGCAGCTTCGCATGATGCTCGGCGGTCCAGTTGAACTTGTTGAAGAGGTTGAGCCGCTCGAAGACGGCGAGCTGGTTTTCCTTGAGACCCGACCCAGGGACCGCTGTCCCTGGGCTTTCGTAGACGTGGTCGTGGTTCATCTGGAGTTCGGTGAAGCCCAGGACAAAGTGCGCGGCCCGGCTGTGGCAGACCATGCACTCCGATCGGCTCGGGTAATGCCAGTTGAGCTTCTTCGCGCCGTTCTTCGTCTGGATCGTGTACTCGCGGTCGGCCCCTTTTGCCTCGATGAGCGTCCCCTCGGTTTGCTCGTCGTTCCAGGCGTAGGAGTAGCCGTACCATTCCTTGCCTTGCCGGGTGAGGAAGCGCGTCTCGATCCAGCGGCGCGACTTCGGGTCCCCCTCGACGGTGTCGATGAAGAACGACTTCACGATCACGGTCTGGTCGGGAAATTCCCAGCCGCGGTTCTTGCGATAGTCGATCTTTCCACCGGGCGGCAGGCCGAGCCAGCGCTGCTTGTTGGCGCCGTCGGACCAGAGGACCGCGTTGACGGAATAGGGGATCATCGAGTCCTCCATGACGTGCCCCTTCACGCTCTTGAATAGGCCGCTCTCCGATAGCTTCTTCGGAAACGTCGTCACCTGCTGCTCCTTCGGTGTCGGCACCAGCGTGTAAAGCCCGCCATCCTCGCGCATGAAGTGGGCGATGAGGATTTCCCCTTGAGAGTCGGCGCCGAAGCCGGTGATGGTGAGCCGCGAGTCGCAGATCTCGCGATGGGAGACGACCTTGTCGCCGTCGTGCTTGACCGCCCAGATCTTGCCAGTCGAGTAGTCGCCGTAGATGTAATGGCCGACGAGCTCGGGATGCTTCTTGCCGTGGTAGACGATGCCCCCGGTCAGCGAGCGGGCCTCGGAGTGATGATGCTCGACCGTCGGCTTGACGAGCGGCACCGGAGCGAGCTTGCGGTTCAGATAGAACGGATGGCTCCCCTCCATGACGCTCCAGCCGTAGTTGTCGCCTTTCTTGACGAGGTAGGCTTGCTCGTAGAGGTCCTGCCCGTTCTGCGCGACCCAGATATGCCCGGTCTTCTCGTCGACGCACATGCGCCACGGGTTGCGCAGACCGACGGCCCAGATCTCGGGGCGAGCGCCCTTCATCTTGACGAACGGATTGTCCTTCGGGACGGAGTACGCCTTGCCCGGCGCGGGACGATCGACGTCGATACGCAGCACCTTCGCGAGGAGGCTGCTCATGTCCTGGCCGACGATATCGGTGTCCGAGTCGGACGTGCCGTCGCCGGTCGTGACGTAGAGCATGCCGTCGTGTCCGAAGACGAGCGCGGCGCCGTTATGGCCATTGGAGACGACGTCGATGATGACCTTCTCCGACTTCGGATCAATCGCATAGGGCGGCTTCGTTTGCATCGTGTAGCGGGTGACGCGCGTCTTTTTCTTGTCCTTCTTCTCTCCCTTGGCGAGAGGCGTCGCGCCGTTGCCGTTCGAGCCGACGTAGACGTAGCCGTTGTCGGCCCATTTCGGATGAAATTCGAGCTGATAGACGACCTCGGTCGCATCGTACCAGAGGTCCCAGTCGTTGACCTTCGCATCGTCTTTCATGCGGAAGATCTTGGTCGAGTTGCCCGCGTTGGGCGAGGTGATGACGAGGATCTGATCGGTCCCCGGAATGCGATGCGTGATCTGCGGATAGATCATCTTGAGGTCGGGATAGACGCGTTGCACCTGATACGGCGGCGGGCCATCGGGGAAGCCGGCGACTTTCGACGTCGTCATCGGCACATGCTTTTCGAGCCGGCCATTCTCGGCCCGGACCTTCGGCGTGGGGCCTTCGGGGCCGACAAACTTGAGCGTGGCGTAGTCCTCGAAGTAGTGAAAGTTCATCTTCGATAGTGGCGCGCACGTCGACAGCTCCGGCCCCTCGAAATCGACGCTGTAGTCATAGCGGCACAGGGCGAATTTCCATTTCTCGCCGCGCTCGGGACGCCCGCCGGTGCGTAGGAAGTCGGTCCAGGGGATCTTGCCCTCGACGGTCCAGCCCTCGTCCTTGTCGGTCCACTTGTTGAGGGTGCCGCGCAGGCTGACCTTCGCATCGATGTGGAAGTCGCCATCCTTCTTGAATCGCTCGTAGCCCCCCGCGCCGCGCCGGGGGAGAAACATGTCGAGCACCGCGCCGGCGGCGTTCACCTGGAACTCGTAATAGCCGGGCTTGTCGTCGGCGGGCTTGAAGAAGAGCTCGAAGACATCGTTGTTCCATAGCATGCCATCGTGCTCCTTGACGTCGGCGTAAAGATCTCCGTCCTCCATGTCGGCAAGGAAGTAGAGGAAGTCGCGGTCCCAGAGCAGCTTCGCTTTCGTCTTCGTGCGCGCGGGGCGAGCCTTCTCGCCGAGCCAGGGGACGGTGAACTTGTCGATGAGCTGGGCGTTCTTCCAGGCGGGATCGGTCCCCTTGCCGGTGATCTTGATTGGCCGATCGGTCCAGCGGCATTCGTACTCGACGGCGGCGGCCGGCTTCTGTGCAACGCTCGGCTGCGAGAGCCCGATCCAGGCGAGCCCGGCGATGAGAAGCGATGCGGTGCAGGAGGTAAGGATGCGCGCGTTCATGGCGTGAGCTTCGCGAGGGTAGGGGGCCAATCGAGGCGAGATGGTCAGCGTATCAGATGGAGGAATGCAAAGCAATCGTCAAGTACAGTTGCCCTTGATCGCGCGCGCCTTGCCGCGCTATAATCGTGTCGGAATCCATGCAGAAGGGCGCCACGATGTCGACGATCACCACGCAACCCGTCACCTATGGACACGACGCGTCCCTTGCGCGTTTCACGGTCGCGCGCTATCAGCGCATGATCGAGACGGGCATCCTGAACGCCGAGGACAAGGTGGAACTGCTGGAAAACTATGTGGTGTTGAAGATGCCGCGAAATCCTCCGCATGATAGCACCGTGCAACGTTCGCTGCGTCCCCTGCTAAGGCCATTGCCGGCCGGTTGGGACCTGCGGATTCAACTCGCGATTACGCTGTTGGATAGCCAGCCTGAGCCGGATGTCGCCGTGGTTCGCGGCACGGCGGACAACTACATGACGCGCCATCCCTTCCCGGCGGACATCGGTGGTCTCATCGAAATCGCCGACGCGTCGCTCCTGCGCGACCAGCGCGACAAGACGCGCATTTACGCCCGCGCCGGCATCCCGTGGTACTGGATCGTGAATCTGCCCGATCGCCGGATCGAAGTGTACTCGCAGCCCTCCGGCCCGACGCCGCAGCCCGCGTATGGCGCGTTTCAGATCTATCAGCCTGGCGATAGCATCCCGCTAGTGCTGGATGGTAACGTCGTGGGCTCCATCTCCGTATCGGACTTGCTTTCGTAATCCTCACTTCACCCGCATCAGCACAGACTTCGCCGCGTGCTCCGTGTTCTTCCCCTCGCGCCGCGCGAGTACCACGAATGGATGGTCCTGTGCCTGCACCCAGGGCTCCGCGTAGAGCGTGACGGTGCGCGTGGTCTCGTTCTCGTTGACGAGGATGCCGTTCAGGCCAATGTCGAGCACGCGCACGCCATGAGGCAAGCCGCGCACCTCGAGCGGCACTCGCCCCTGGAAGCCGTGGCGGCGCTCGATCGACACCGTCATCTTGGCCTGGCCCCCGGGCTTGATCGCGACCTCGGATTCCTTGACAGTCGTCAGGATATCGCTCGAGTCCACCAGGAGTGGCATGTCGACCATCGTTCTCGAAGTCAGCATCTGGTCCCCGAGCATCGCTTCTCCGGCGCACTCGAATGCCAGCGACATGGCTTCAGGAAGCTTGGCGTTTGGCTCCGCGAATAGTGCGACGGTCGTGCTGAAGGTTCCCGCTTCGATCGTGGTTTCCGGTGCATGGGTCCCAGCCTGCAGGTCTTTGAAGCGAACGTGGATCGGGCCTTCGTAGCCATCGAATCGCTCGGCGGTGATCGTCATTGGCAGAGCGCCCCCCTTGACGAGATGCCCCCTCGCTTGCGCCTGAATTCGGAAGCTTGGTTGCGGCGGGCGCACCGTGAGTCGATACCCGAAGTTGACGCCTCCCATGCCGCGCGCATCGCCGATTCGCACCTTGTACTCGCCGTCGGCGGGAGGGTCAAACAACAGGCGCGAGTCACGGCCATAGCCTGGGCCGCCGTCGTCGTTCCTGTAAAGGAGCGTGAAGGTCGGATACCCGTTGGGCGGAAACGTCGAACCGGGCGGATGGACCGAGACTTTGTACATCGGCGTGCCGTTCGCGTGATGCGTCGGCGTCGTGTCGAGATAGCCGATGCGCTGCCCCTGCGTTGCGAAGAAATTGCAGTCGGCGTCCGGATGCGTCGGCAGCGCCTGGATCTTCATCAGCTCGTTGCCGACGTAGAGATAATCGTTGACGCCGAGCTCGCTCCACGCCTCGATGCGGATGTTGCCCTGGGCCGAATCGTGATCGCGAAACGTCACGTGCGTCTTCGCCTGCGAACGCAATACCGCGCGCGGCACCGGTCGATCATTCGCGTCGAGGATCTCGATGACGGAGTCCAGCCGGCTGCCGAGCCGACGCGCCATCACCTCGACGACGAGCGGTTGCCCTTTCTTGGCGATGAAGCTCCAGACATCTTGCTGATTGTCCCGCTGAATACGCCCGTTGGCAGTGCCGGGAATGGGGATCGTGCCAACGATTTTGAGCAGGTCGACTTGATGTACCGGTTCGGGCAAGACTTCCGGAAACTCGCCGACAACAATGTGCGTCGGGCCGAGCACGCCCTTGTCGAGCGGAAGTGCGATGCGGTCGCCGACCTTCGCGTCCTTCGGGACCATGACGGAAACGCTTTTTTTAGGCAAGAACACGCCGTCGAGCTGGATGTCGGCGGTCGTTCCGCGCTGAACGCCGAGCGGGAAGAGCGAGGTGACGATGGGCGTCTTGTCGAAGTGAAGCTGATATTGAAAGTCCGGGCCGCCGCGGTACTCGCGATCGCGGATGTTGAGCCAGTATTCGCCCGCCTCCGTAAAGGTATGCGCGAGGAATCGCTCATGGCTGCTGGCGAGAGTGCGCCCCGACGCGGGGGACAACGTCAGCACGGGTTCGAACTTTGACTTGGGGTCGATCGTGATGCGCACCGCGAGCTGCTCGCCTTTCTTGACGTTGAGTCGATATTGGCCGATGGCGCCGGGGCGGTCGAGAATGCCTTTTTCCTTCGAGGGGGGCGCGATGAGTTCGCCCGACTGAAAGAGGGTGAGGAGGTGGGGCAGTGTGTTCGCGCGGCTCAACCCCCGGGAATCGCTGCGCTCATCCCGGGGCTTGGGGGCGGGCTTTTCGGCGCCGAACTCGTGCGCGACCTTGCCCGTCTTCATATCGATGAGCTGCACGATGCCGTCGTAGCGGCCCAGGATGATCTGGCCGGCGTCCTCGCGCAGGGCCATGCAGAGGACCGTCTCGGGCTGTTTGTCGTAGACCTTGCGCTCGATCATCTTCTCAACGTCCCACGCCTTGACGACGCGATCCTGCCCGAGCGAGTAGAGCGTCTTCGAGTCCTTGGAGAAGAGCAGCTTCTGCACCGGTCCTTCGTGCGCGAACACCGATTGCCGCAGCTTGGCGCCATCGCGCGTCGCCTCGTACACGCGGATGCTCTTGTCGACGCCGCCGCTCACGAGATTGCGCCCATCGGGGCTCCACGCGACGGTGTAAAGCCAATCGGTCGCTTCGCCGAGCGTGTAGAGGAGCTTGCCCTTCTCGACGTCCCACACCTTCATCGCGCGGTCGGCGGATACCGACGCGAGCAGTGTGCCGTCGGAATTGAACGCGAGGCCGTAGACGGTGTCCGAGTGTTCTTTGAGAATACTAACTTTGTCTCCACGCCACTCCTTTAAGTGAATGTGCGTGTCGTAACTTGCCGATGCGATCCAACGTCCGTTTAAGTCAGCGGCCAAATCGATAATGATGTCTGTATGTTGAGGATGTTCTCCCTTCATGGAGACACCGTTCTGAACGCTGACTCGCCCTCGCAGACCGCTTTCGCTAATTGCGCCAATAATGGTCTTGGGGTTGCCTGGTGAGGAAGCAACAGTTAATGCCGTCAAATGACCATCGTTAACCTCGTAAGAATTGTGGCTGACATTCTTCTCTAGCCAGATGTTCGTGATCTTTTTGTTCCGCGCGATCACGAGTAAGTTCTCAAACTGAGATGCTCGATATGCAAGCGCTGTCACGGGCGGCAATCCGCCCCCTTCGCCTTGATCGACGGCAGCTCCACCTTCACGCTCGCGCCATCGTCGATGGCGCCCGCTTGCACCCAGGCACGCAGCAGTTTGATCTCGGTTTTGGTCGGCTGGAACTTCGCTTTCGGCGGCGGCATCACCGGCTTGTCCTTGTGCTCCGCAAGCAAGACGAGTCGGCTCTCGTCGGGCTTCTTCGGAATCACGACCGCGCCGCCGTCGGAGCCATCCATCATGGCCTTGTAGGTTTCCAGATCGAGCGAGCCCTTCATCGTCTTCGCGTTATGGCACTCGACACAATACTTCGCGAGGAACGGACGAATGTCCTTCGAGTAGCTGGGGGCCTGAGCCCATGCCATGGAAGTCCACGCCAGTATGATCGACAATGCAATAAGGTTTCGCGTCATACGACACCCAGGACCGATGTCAGTTTCGTTTAGCGCTCGCGCCAAACCATCGGCAACCTTATCGCCGATGCATTGGCGCGAGCGCTAAACGTTGAGGGTTCACTAACGATTGAACAAAAACTCGCGGCTCGTCAGCACCGACCAGAACAGGTCCTCCAGCACCTCGCGCCGGGCCGCTTGCGGGTCCTCGCGCATCAACTTTCGGAAGCGCGCGAACTCCGCGTCCGTCGGCGGGCGGCATAGCGCCAAGACGAACACGCGGCGAATCGCCTCGTCGTCGTCGATCTTCTCCGCGAGCCATTCTTCGACCCGGCTCTTCTTCGAGCGCAGCTTGTCGTTGAGCGTTTGGCCGTTGTTGAGATGCAACGCCTGCGTGACGCTCGATTCTTGCTGACGCTCGCACGAGCATGTTTGGCCGCGCTCGGGGCGACCGAACGCGTCGAGGAAGAGCGAGACGAGCTGCGTGTCGGGGAGCTGCAACGCGCGCGTGCCGAGCGGATAGTCGCTGGTCTTCGCGGTGCCTCCCGAGGAGCCGACGGCGACCTGGTTGAACTCGGTCGGGACCTTCGTGATGTCGCTGTACGCATCAAGCACCACTTCCGCAGGGAGCCGGCGAATCAGATAGCGCGAGTAGTGGCGATCGTCCGCCTTGTTGGCGGCTTGCGGCGTGGCAGAACGCTGGTACGCCGCGGAACTCATGATCGTGCGGATCAGATGCTTCACATCATACTTGTGCTTGACGAAATCGCGTGCCAGGGCATCGAGCAACTCTTCATTGGACGGCGGATTCGTTTGACGCAGATCATCCTCTGCCTCGACGAGGCCGCGGCCCATGAAATTGCGCCAGACGCGATTGACCAGGGCTTTCGCGAAGTAAGGGTTGTCGGGCGACGTCAACCAGTCGGCGAAGTACTCGCGGCGGTCCTGCCCGCTCCCTAACGGTCGTGGCTCGTCTAGGGCGCGAGGAGGCATTGGAACGCCACGGCGCGGGTGCATGACGTCGCCTTCGTTGGTCGACTGGATGCTGAACTCGCCGGGCCGGTCGCCGTTCTTGATCGCGATCTGCGCGAAGAGATTGGCCATCGCCCAGTACTGGTCCTGCGTCCACTTCTCCATCGGATGATTGTGACAGCGCGCACAGGTGAGCGACATGCCCATGAAGGTCAGCGCGGTCGATTCGGTCAGGTCGCTGATCTCCTTGTGGAGCATGAAGTAGTTTGCCTGACCGTTCTGCAGCGTGTTGCCTCGGACGGTCAGGATCTCGCGCGCGAAGCGGTCCCACGGCTTGTTGGTCGCGACGCTTTCGCGGACGAAGTGATGGAAGGCGCGCATTGCGGGCTGCGGCAGCTTGCGACTCGAGATGAGCAGGAGGTCGGACCACTTGTAGGTCCAGTAGTCGGTGAATTCGGGGCGGGCGAGGAGAGAGGCGATGAGCTTTGCGCGGCGCTCGAGCCCAGGGACCGCCGTCCCTGGGCTTTCGAAGGCGCGCGCCTCCTCGGGGGTGGGGAGGCGGCCGATTGCATCCAGATACGCGCGGCGCAGGAACTCGCGGTCGGAGCATTGCGGCGACGGCGGGATGCGTAGCGATTCCAGCTTCTTGAGGACAAGCTCGTCGATGAAGTTGTGCCGCGGCGACTGCGCGAACACCTTGGGTTCGATGTCGTTCTCGAAGGGCGACGCGATGCGCACTAGCGCAACGTGGTTGCCGAAGAGGACCGCGATGGCCGCCTCGCCGTGGCCCGTCACCTTGACGAGCCCTTCCTCGTCGACACCGGCGACGAGATCCTCCGTGCTTGAGTATTTCGCCCAGCGCGTCACGTCCTCGCTGTGCCCGTCGGAATACCAGGCGCGGACGATGACCTGCAAGCGATCGTCTTTCGTCAACGTCGCGCGCGAAGGGAACGCTTCGATGCGGGTAAGCGTCGGATTCCCTTGCTTGTGCTGCGAAGTCGCAAACCACGCGCCTTCCGCGATCCAGTCGCCCAGCACGCGAAACTCCGGCGCCTTCACGTCGAGCTTCAACCCGCCGCCATGCGACAGCGCCAGCGTCGGCTTCATCAGCACCAGGCTCTTGTGCGGCTCCTGGCAGTTGACGCGGCGCGCGTTCGCTTGCCGGGTGAGGACGAAGTGATCCGCCTCCGGATCGTAGCCACGCAGGGAGAGCTTCATGCCCCCCTTCCCCGCGAGCGCGCCGTGGCACGCGCCGGAGTTACAGCCAAGCTTTGTCAGCACCGGGATGACATGGTTGGTGAAGCTGACGCCGGCGGGCTCGCGCGTTTTCTCGACTTTGACCTTGATGACGGCGCGCATGTCGTCATGCGATGCGGAGATGTTCGTCTCGCCGTCGCCGACTGCGCGCACGACGCCGTTCTCGACGGTCGCGACCTTCGGATTGGACGAGAACAGCTCCGCCTGCTCCGTGACATCGCCGACCACCGTCTTGTCCGCCGTGCGCAGGACGAGAATGCGCTGCGCCGCCCCGGGGCCCGTGAGCGTAACGGCGGCGGGCTGGATTTCGAGGCCGGGTTGTGCGACCGTGGAAGCCAGGGTGAATGCGATGACCGTCGTGAACATGGTGGGAGCCTTTTGCTTCTATGCTGCTTGTTGAGGAATCCTAAACACCTCCTCCACCGGCAACGAAAAGCCTGGCAGCACCTTGCCGCCTTCGAGCATGTCGCCGACGCCGAGGATCTTCACGTCCTTGGGCGAGGCATAAACATAAATACGCCGCGTCATCGGGAGGACGACCCAAACCGCCTCGACACCCGTCGCGAAATAACGTGTGATCTTCGCTTCAACCGCGACGATGGTGTTCGTTGGGCTGATCACTTCGATCGCCAGCTTGGGAGCAAGCTCGGGCTCCGCGGGGTCAGATGCGAGATCGGGAATCTTCGCGAGCTGTTCATACGAGATGAGCGAGATATCCGGGCGGCGCGTGGCGGCATCGGAAAACTTGTAGATGGCTTCGAGAATCACCAGGCCGATTTGGTGATCTTCCGCGAACTTTCCCAGCTTTCGACCAAGAGTGGTCGCGATGATGCTGGCCAGAAATCCCATGGTCTTCACCGTGCGTTTGCCATCGATGACTTCGTACAGCTCATCGCTATCGTCTCGACCGAGATCGGGAATCGGCGCATCTTTCACGACGCGCTTGCCGTCGATGATTTCATAGAGGTCGTCGTCGGGGGGAACTTCCGAAGGAGTGATGATCCCTAGGGACATTGGCGTTTTCTCCGGAACTGTGTAGCGAATGCTAAGCCGCAAGCGGCAGGCTATCAAAAAAGCTCCCGAATTTCGCGCACGCCGAAGTCGACGAGCGGGATGGGGCGGTTCTGCGGGCCGGGGAGCTCGCGGTGGATGTCGAGGCCGAGCGCGCGGTAGAGCGTCGCCGCGACCTCGCCGCTGGTGATGGGGCGCGTCTTGGGCCGGTAGCCAAGCTCGTCCGACTCGCCGACGATGCGACCGCCGCGGATCGGGCCGCCGCCCATTAAAATCGTCCACACGCCCGGATGATGATCGCGGCCTCCCGCCGGGTTGATCTTCGGCGTTCGGCCAAACTCACCCATCGCGGTGACGACCGTGTTCGAGTACAGCCCACGATCGACGAGATCGGTGATCAATGCCGAGTAGGCACGATCGAAGTTCGGCACGACCTCGCGCGACATCTGGGCGATGTCGGTGAACGGGCGGGAGCCGTGGATGTCCCAGGTCACCTCGTCGAAGACCGTCTCGAACATGTTGATCGTGACGAAACGCACGCCGCGCTCAATGAGCCGGCGCGCCAGCAAGCAGCTCTGTCCGAAGCGCGTGCGGCCATAGCGGTCGCGCACCGCCTCCGATTCCTGATTGAGATTGAACGCCTCGCGGGCCCGGGCGCTGGACATCAGGCGATACGCGAGCTGGAAGCTGGAATCGAGCTGCCGAGCCTGCGTGCTGCTTTCGAAGGCATCCATCGCGCCATCGACGGCATCGCGCATCCGCTGCCGTCGGTCGGCGCGAATCGAGGAGATGTAGCTTGGCGGCAAGAGATCGGGCACCTGGAAGTCCGGCACCGAGGGATCGGCGTTGAGAATGAACGGATCATGCTGCCGGCCGAGATAACCCGCCGTATGCCCGTGCGGCAAGTTTCCCCCGGTCCGACCAATCGGGCGCGGGATCAACACGTGCGGCGGCATCTCGCCGCGCGCACCTTTGACGTAGCCGAGCGCGCAGCCGATGTGGGGATGCTCGATCCCGCCCGTAAACAGCCGGCCGGTCTGCATCATCTGATGCCCGGTATCATGCACCGCGGTCGCCGTGTGATAGACGGAGCGGACGAGCGAGAACTTGTCCGCCAATCGGGCCATGCGCGGGAAGATCTCCGTGATCTGCATGCCGGGGACGTTCGTCGCCGTCGGACGGAAGGGGCCTCGCACTTCCTCGGGTGCGTTCGGCTTCGGGTCCCAGGTGTCGATATGGCTCGGCCCGCCGACGAGGAAGAGCATGATGCAGTTGACGTCGCGGGCTCCCTCACCCCCGTCCCCTCTCCCCGAGGGCGAGGGGTGACCTGCTTGCTGCGCGGAGAGATAGTCGCCGAGCGTCAGGCCGAGCGTCGTGATCGCCCCCGCATGGAGAAAGTCGCGGCGGGTCAGGCCATCGCAGAATCGGGCCGGCTTTTGCGCGTCGAGTCGCAGCATGATGGTTCGCCTCGCTCCAAGTGATTGCCGAACTCCAGCTTCGGGATAGTTTTACACTAATGCAAGTCGCAGGTCGGGTCAATTCATTTCCATCACGCGAGGGGACTGCCATGAGACGCTACGCCATTCCGATGCTCGCTCTCTTTCTCGGCGCCGCCGTGCTGCCGACCGCTCGGTCGCAGGACAAGACGAAAGTGCCCGATGCCGTGCAGAAGTCGATCGACGCCGTGCGCAATCCCGCCAAGTCCAGAACGACGTCCTGTTGGAC
>ERZ1066138.457-NODE-457-length-13833-cov-10.383365_pt1 | contig 13833 bp, 13 predicted proteins | sample MGYA00382785_ERZ1066138 | MGnify/ENA primary metagenome ERZ1066138 (study PRJEB33369, sample SAMEA5778368) | biofilm metagenome | biome: Industrial cooling water; feature: Water cooling tower basin; material: Biofilm | place: United Arab Emirates | collected... | reverse complement strand
GCTTCTGCATCAGGGTCATGCCGGCCATACGTTTCGGCGTGTGCGTCTGAAAATCCATTCTGGATGCCGTCCGTCGCACGCCGCCCCCGCACCTGCGCTTTGAACAATCCTGTGAGCGACGTGATCTTCACGAAAAGAATCCTGTTGGTGGTCTTTGCCTGCGCTCACGGCCGTGGGGCTGCTGGCAACGTCTCGGAACTCCAGCCCGAAGCCTCAGTGCCGGGCTGCACCCTCGGTGCGGCTTTCGATGACTTCTGGCTTGAGCCCTGAGCCTTGCGTAACTCGTCGGGAAAAAAGATAGCGCTCGGCCGGCCACCGGTCGAGCGGCCTTGCACTTCGCTTGACCAACCGTCGGACGGCTTGGCCAAAGCCTTGACGGCGGACGTATCGATTGTCGCCTTGCCTGATGCCATGTCGATCACGAGACGGTTGCCACGCACAACAGTCCCTTGTTGCGAGAGCTCGACGTCACCCGTCACCGCGACGCTGTTTGTCTTCGCCTCATAACGTGCCGTGGTGCCGGTGACCTTTCGCCCGTCGGCCGTGGTCACGACCACCCCGCCGTCGGCCTCGATGCGCTCGAGTTGACTGCTGCCGCCGCTGCCCGACGGCTCGTCAGCGCCGGCATTCATATCCGCTAAACGCGCCGATCCCGTATAGCTGGCCCGGATTTGCGGTGACCGCATCGTCACCTCACCTTGCTTGGTGACAACATCGCCGCGAAAGATCGCCAATCGCGCCGTATCATCCACATCGAGCGAGTCCGCCTCCACATCGAGCGGCGCTCCCGGTGATGTCTTGAACTGGGCAAGTCCCGCGGCGCCCTTGGTCTCTGTGTCAGCCGGCTTTTTCGTTCCCGTATCCTTTTGGACGAATCGCGCGGTGATCCGTCCCGGTCCACTCCCTGCCATCGGCGGTGCGGTAAGAGACGATCGCCCGGCCGGGCGATCAATGGAGAGTCGGCGGCCCCTCAAAACCGTCTCTCCGTTGACCACGACGACCTCGCCGGTCAGTACCGCGCTATCCTTTGCCTGATCGAGTTCAACGCGCTCCGCCGTTACACGGCGATCGGGGCCCGACGTCATGACGATGCTGCCCTCGAGCAGACCCGTCTCGGCCTGCGCATCGAAAAGAGCTCCGTCTCCGGTGACGCGATCGCCATTGTCCCGCGTCATCACGAACGGCCCCTTGGCGACGATCCGCGTCAGCTTTCCGCCAGAATCACCCGAGGCGGATTGAGCGCCCGGCATGCCCGATCCACCTTCGTAGAATGCCGTGATCTCAGGCGTTTCCAGCGTCGCGCCAGCCTGGGCTGCGCGCACATTCCCGGTAAAAATCGCGCGTTTGTCGAGATCCTGGATATCGAGACGTGCCGATGTAATTTCGACCGGACCATCCGAACTGCCGAGCAGCGCCGCGGTACCCTTAGGCTTTGCTTCGCTCGGATTTGCGGGCGCTTTCGTTGACGGCACGAGCCGCGCGACGACCTCCTCGACGAACGTCACTTCGCGAAGCTTCTGCCGGATCTCGAGCCGTTTTGCCGTCACCGATCCGGCAGGAAAGCCGACACGAACGGGATCATCGCTATTGATACGTCCTTCCCGCGTGCGCACGACTGCGCTTGTTAGATCCGCCGAAAACCCGTTGTCCGACCGGATCTCGATCTTCTCCTTCAAGTCGAGCACGTTTTCCTTGTGATTGAAAACACCGGCCACGGCCGTCAGTTTTGTTGTAGTTTTATCCTTAGCAACAAGATCGCCCGTGATGCTTTCGAGTTCGATGAGATCGGTGCGGTCGAAGTTCTGCCGCGCGCGCGCCGCCGCCACACGGTAGGTCCCGCCATCCTCCGTCACGCCATCATACTTGGGGTTCTGCATGGACAGATCCTGCGGCGTGATCCGCGGGATCGCCACATCCGGGATCCTATTCATGAAACCGCCTGATCCGACGAGCGCGCCGACATAAATCACGCACATCACCGCGCCCACGATCGGCAACGCCAGCCGCAGAACCTTCACCACCTTGGTGTGGCGCCGTGCCTTGCGGAATCCGTCGCTGCGATCTGTGGCCAGCACGATTCCCGAGCCGCTCGCGCGGCCGCCGCTCATCGGCGAGCCCTGCGTGCGATCGGCCTCGAAGGTCATCACCATGGAAATGGAACGGTCCGCAACTGGGGTGGGAGAGCGCTACGATGCACCCTCGCCGCCAATTTGGGTGAGATTGGGACTAGGCTCAAGCCAGACACCCGCGGCAAACCGTTCGCCACGCCCTGAAAATTGAACCAAGACAGACACATCGGGGCATTGGGGACGCCACGGCAACACCTAATGTGCGAAGATGTCGTCCTCGGGAAATCCTGTGAGATCGAGCCGCGCCCGTACCGGCAGGAACTTGAATGCCGCCTGCGCGAACTCCGTCCGCCCCTCACGCGCCAGCATCGCATCCAGCCGATCCTTGATGGCATGCAGATGCAGCACGTCATGCGCCGCGTACGCCAACTGCTGCTGGGTCAGTTCCGCGGCCCCCCAATCCGAACTCTGCTGGTGCTTTGACAGCTCCACCCCCAGGATCTCGTGCGCCAATTCCTTCAGCCCGTGCCGATCCGTATAGGTCCGCGCCAGTTTCGACGCGATCTTCGTGCAATAGACGGGCGCCGTCATCACGCCCAGCGCGTTGTACAGCGCCGCAATGTCGAACCGTGCATAGTGGAAGATCTTCAAGACGCTCTCATCGGCCAGCAGCGCCTTCAATCGCACCGGCTCCGGCCCCCCCTTTAGGATCTGAACGATATGGGCCGTCCCGTCGCCCGCCGACAGCTGCACGACGCACAACCGATCCCGGTGCGGGTTGAGCCCCATCGTCTCGGTATCGACAGCCACCGCCGGGCCGAAACCGACGTTCGCAGCCAGATCACCTTTGTGCAGCTTGATGACGGGAGCGCTCATCGGAGGCCTCATGTTGCGGGCGGGTTGCCTCCGCCGGCACCGGCTCCGCAGCGGTCACCGATCTGATGCCGCGGCGCACCGTATAGAAAGGGTGCAAACGAAAGTGGTGCCCAGAAGAGGACTCGAACCTCCACGCCTCGCGGCGCTAGTACCTGAAACTAGTGCGTCTACCAATTCCGCCATCTGGGCAACGTTCGGCAGGAGCATGGCGTTTAGTGGCACCTGGACACGTTGTCAATTGCGCCTGCGCCGACTAAACAACGACGCCGCCGCACCGATCGAGGTCAGCGCCGGTGACACACCATAAGGGCACTTAACGTCATGGCTCAGGCACCGAGCGCAACTGGTCTCGTTACCATCTTCGGCGGCTCCGGCTTTGTCGGACGCCATACGGTTCGCGCCCTCGCCCAGGATGGCTGGCGCGTCCGTTCCGCGACCCGCCGTCCTGACCTCGCCGGATACCTCCAGCCGATGGGCGTCGTCGGCCAAATCCACGCGGTCCAAGCCAATCTCCGCTATCCGTCCTCCGTCGCGGAAGCCGTCAAAGGCGCCGATGTCGTGATCAATTCGGTCGGCGTCCTCGCCTCCACAGGCAAGCAGACGTTCGACACGATTCACGACGAGGGCGCTCGCACCGTCGCCAAAGCCGCCAAGGCTGCCGGCGCCCGCACGTTCGTCCACATCTCCGCGATCGGTGCTGACGCGCAGTCGAACTCCAAATACGCTCGCTCCAAGGCCGAGGGCGAACGCGCGGTCCTCGAGGAGTTCCCCGGTGCCGTCATCCTTCGCCCGTCCATCGTATTCGGCCCCGAGGACGAGTTCTTCAATCGCTTCGCCGCCATGGCGCGGATGTCGCCGTTCCTGCCGCTGATCGGCGGCGGCAAGACAAAGTTCCAGCCCGTCTACGTCGGCGACGTTGCCGCCGCCGTCAAAGCCGTGGTCGATGGAAAAGCCAAACCCGGCACGATCTACGAATTGGGTGGCCCGGAAGTGCTGTCCTTCCGCGAGTTGCTCGATCGCACTCTTGAATATGCCGGCCGCAATCGTTTCTATCTCGGCCTGCCGTTTTGGGCCGCAAAGCTCCAGGCCATCGCCACCTCGCCTCTCCCCAATGCGCTCCGCCCCGTCACGCTCGATCAGATCCGACTTCTCCAGCGAGACAATGTCGTCAGCAAAACCGCGCTCGACGATGGCCGCACGCTCGCAGGCCTGGGCATCCTGCATCCGCACTCGGTCGCGTCGATCGTCCCCTCCTACCTCGAGCGCTTCAAGCCAAAGGGTCAGTACGCCTCGTATCGTGGCTGAGCGAGCCGAGCGCCCTGACAAAAAAGCCCTGACCTTCCGGCCAGGGCTTCCCCAAACAAGCTTGATCTGTCGATTAGTGAACGCTGGCAATCGCCAGTTCACCATCCATCGCATGGCTGAGCGCCGCCTGACGCGAATCCGTCAGCGCGATTGGCGTTCCGTCTGCCGCGTGCAGAGCGAACAATCGCACCCCGGCCGGCAACCCTTCGATCGCTGGGAACAGCTGACGGGCTTCCTCGACATCGAGAACTTTAATGTAGGCCACCTCACCGCCACCGAGCCGGGCGAGTTCGATCTCGCTCATCACAGGCGGCGCGGCTGTCGCGGACGGCCGCGACTTCGTCTTCTTTTCGGGTGCATTATTCATGACGCACAATCCTCCTCGAGGAGAGCTGGTAGGACGTCACGTGAAGGTGCGTTTTCCATGACGCTCTTTTGGAAAACCCCCAAAAGACGTCGAAGTTCACGCAGTTCTTTGATCGTCCTACGATTCAAACGGCTTGGCTGTAGCGGCACAGCATCTATCGCGGCTTTTTCTCGGCCCCGATCTCGATCTTCCGCACAAATCGTTCAGGCTCGTGCCGCACGAGATCGATAAACAGCAGGCCATTTTGCAGATCGGCTGCCCGCACTTCTATGCCGTCTGCAAGCAGAAAAGCCTTGCTGAACTGACGGGCTGCAATTCCGCGGTAGAGGAAATCACGCTCTTTATCGTCCTGGGCCTTACCCCGCACAATAAGCTGCTTGTCCTCGACGCTCACGTCCAGGTCGTCCCGCGTGAAACCTGCGACAGCCAGAGTAATGCGAAGGGCTTCAGGCTTGCTACCGTCACCGGCGATGCGCTCGATGTTGTAGGGAGGGTAACCGCCACCGGCACTCTTGCCGGCACGCTCGATCATCCGCTCGATCTCTTCAAAGCCCAACAGCAAGGGGTTCGAGAGCAGGGTCATTCTGGTCATTCGTCGTTGGTCCTTTTCAAGAAGCGACCGGTTGTGTACGGCCCGCCTGTGCGGCACCGCAGTAAGCGAGATATGGGTCGGGAAGGATCCGGCTTCAAGCCGTCTTACACAAGCTTAACGATCGCGCCCAAGTTCAGCGACACTTGCCATATAGGGATGGCTATTCGGTTCGAAAGGACATCTGCTAACATGCTGCGTTTGATGGTTTATCCGCTCGTTTTCGCCGTATTGTGGGCGGCTCCGGCTTTGGCTGATGCCCCAGCTGATGACAAAGCGACGCTGTCGTCGACGAAAATCGATCTCACGCCCGAGGAGGCCGCCGAACGCGAGGGCCGCCGTGCTTGCAAGGCCGCATTCTGTGCCGCCTTCCACAATCCTGCGAACGGCCAGAATGTCGCCTGTGCCGTCAAGAAGAGCTTCCGCAAGGAACAGCTGCAAAGGATCGTTTCCAAAGCCAAGGTCTCATGGCCGTGGGGTCGCGTAGTCTGCAACACCGATCTGAAGGCCGACCGCGATGTTCTTTCCAAGGCGCTGACCACCGATAACCAGGTCGTCAAATTCGCACCTCACAAAGTCACTTGCACCATCGACCACGAAGGCGAAGCACCCTCGAAGATCACCGCAGAAATGACGCCTGAAGTCACCTTTGAAAAGGGCAAAGCCACGAAAGCGGTCATGAATTGGGGCAAGGTCGAAGGCCCGACACTCGTCAAGGGCATGATGTGGACAGCCACGGCCACAGACAACACCGTCAATGTCCTAGGATCCATGATCGTGGACGACATGAACGACTTCGTCACCGCCAAGTGCGAAGAGGTCAAACTGGACTGGCAGGGCAAGTAGCCGGCTTCAAGATCACATTTCGCGGGGAGCATTGGGGTCCGGCGCGGCATCCGGTGCAGCTTCAGGCTGCGGAGCCGGCTTGGCTTCCGGCGTCGCAGGTTCACCGCCTTTGCTCTCGCCTTCGGCCGCTTCCAAGGCCTCTTCAGTCGCCTGCTTGGCTTTGTCGAGAACTTCGCTGGTCGCCTGCTTGGCTTTCTCCAGTGCGTCGATTGTTGCTTCCTTGGCCTTGTCGATCGCAGGACCCGCATTCTGCTTCGCCGCGCTCAACGCCTTCTTGAACGCATCGCGGGCCTTCTCGATCGCTTCTACGGCCGACTTCTTGGCTTCTTCGATCGCGGCGGTGGTCTCGTCGACGCTTTTGTCCACGTCATCCGGCTCACCGGACGGCACGGGAGTGGGTTCCCCCACCGCTGGCGGAGGCGCGGGCGCAGGCACAGTGTCCTGAGCGCTCGCAGGCAGGGCAGATCCCGCGGCCACGGCGACAGCGGCGATGATCATCACGGCGAAACGCATCCTGCACCTCCATGAAAGGCAGCCAAACCTTATATAGGCATCAAACCCTCGCACGGCAAAAAGCAGCGTTCAGCCTCGCTGTCGAAGCAACAGGAGACCTGCCCATGGCATCATCAGTGCAAGACCCCTCACCCAACGCCTGCCGCGTTATCCGCGCAACCGACACCTACGATGGGAAGCAAGGCCTCACGTACGTCTGCGGCATCGCCGCCGAAACAGTCGGCTCCAAGGGCATCTGCATGCACTTGCTCACGGTTCCGCCCGGTGGCCGAGCCAAGGCCCACCTCCACGAAAATCACGAAACGGCGATCTATGTTCTCGATGGCGAAGCCGTCACCCTCTATGGCGACCGCCTCCAGCACCACATCCACACCCGCAAGGGCGACCTCGTCTATATTCCTGCGGGCGTGCCGCATCTGCCCGTGAATATCAGCGACGAGCCGACGTCTGCGGTCATCTCCCGCACCGATCCCAACGAACAGGAAAGCGTCGTCTTGCGCCCGGATCTCGAGCCTTACGCCGACGAAAAGATCGCGTTCCTGCGCGCTGCGCGCATGGCGGTTAACTCGACCTGAGGCTGTGGACGACTTCAGAAGCCTTGTTTTCCGCCCAAGCGACTCCATATACCATCCACTTAGATGGTATATGGATGGTGAACGCGGCCATGAACCAGGTGGTTCGACCACGAACGGACAGCGAGAAAATCACCCTTAACCTGGGCTTTGTCGATCTGGGTCAGATCGACCTGCTGGTTAAGGACGGCTTCTATGCCAACCGGACCGACCTGATCCGGACAGCGATCCGTAACCAGCTCGACCGGCACGACGACGTTCTGAAAAAGAGCATTGTCCGCCAATCCCTTGATCTCGGACTTCGGCACATCACGAGGCAGGAACTGGAAACTGCTCGGGCAGCGGGACACCAGCTTGAGATCAACGTGTTGGGCCTTGTCAGCATCGCCGCCGACGTCTCTCCCGAACTTGCCCGCGAAACGATCGCCTCGATTGCCGTTCTCGGCGCTCTGCATGCGAGCGCCGACGTGAAATCCGCCCTGGCGGAACGCATGCGGTGACCCTTCAACGAAACGTCGCCCGTCGCAGCGGCCGGACCTCGTCCGCCCGCCAGATCAACAGTGTCGAAGAGGACTCTCCGCGATGACAAAGCCGATACCGGAAGAGATGGCGCAGGCGGTTCGCCTCACGCGATCGGGCCGTCTGAGCGAGGCGACGGATCTCATTCAGCGTCTGCTCCGGGGTCGGCCCTCGCCCAGCCCGAGTGACGAGACCACTGGTCAAACACGTTCACCGCTGACGATCGATGTCACGGCCGTCGACATCACGGCATCAGCATCACACGAGACGACAATGACACAGCTTGAGCCGGCACCGAGCCCCGCCCCACCCAAGCCTGACCCGTCATCGCAGCACGGCTCCGCTCGCATCTTTGAAGCGCTGCAATCCCTTCCGGCCGGATTGAAGAAGGCAAAGCATGCGGCGCCGTTAGACTTGGCGCCCGCTGCCGGCGCGTTCATCACGAAATCCATGAGCAACGGCGCCGGCAAGCGCGACTACAAGCTCTATATCCCGAGCGTGGCCAGTCGCTCTCCGCACGAGCCGCGCCCCCTCATCATTATGCTTCACGGCTGCACCCAATCGGCCGATGACTTCGCCGCCGGCACACGCATGAATTTTGCCGCTGAAGGGAACGGCTGCTTTGTCGCCTACCCCGAACAGATCGCTGCCGCGAACACCTCGAAGTGCTGGAACTGGTTCGAAACCAAGCATCAATCGCGCGGCCGGGGTGAACCATCGCTGATTGCCGGCATCGCTGAGCAGATCATGAAGGATCACAACATCGATCCGCGACGGGTCTATATCGCTGGTCTCTCGGCAGGTGGCGCGGCGGCCAGCGTCGTCGCTGAGGCCTATCCTGATATCTTCGCCGCTGCCGGCGTGCATTCAGGGCTGGCCTGCGGCGTTGCGCGCGATATGCCTTCGGCCTTCGCGGCCATGCAGGGACGGCACGGCCTTTACACCTCCACACGCGAGTCGCTCATTCCGACCATCGTCTTCCATGGCGATGCGGACAAAACGGTGCATCCACGAAACGGCGCTGATGTCGTGGCCGGGGCGGCTGCCGGCAACACGTATCCCCGCGAGGTCGAGCGCGGCATCTCGCCCGGGGGCAGAAGCTTCACCCGCTCCATCCAGCGCAACGAAGGGGGCCAAAGCGTCATTGAGGATTGGGTTATCCACGGGGCAGGCCACGCTTGGTCGGGCGGCAGCCCGGCGGGCTCGTTTACCGATCCAAGCGGCCCCGATGCCACCACCGAAATGCTCCGCTTCTTCCTCGCTCATGCGAGGTCCGAATGATCAGCGTGCTATCGGAACTGGTGCGGTGGTGGAGCGTTGCTGTCGTCTGGCTCCGCTCTGGCAGTTTCGCCTGCAGCTAAGCCTGGGGGCAATTCCATCGTCGTTACTGATGGTCACTCGTGCTACACTTGAGAGCTGAGCAAGATACGGAGGGCCATCTATGCAGTTCACCGTAGGCCTGAAACTCAACGGTCGCGCGCGGCACGTCACCGCCGAAGGTCATGACGCACTGGCTGCCGCACAAAAAGTCAAGATTGAACATCCCGATGCGAGCATCACCTATGTTCGCCCGATGAACCGCCGCGGCGATGCTCGTCATCCAGCCGCTTCGATCAAACCGGACCTGAACTAAGCCTTTTGCCGTATCGCGGCTTTAACACACTGACCTTCATAAAGCGCCGGTCGCGTGGCGCCGCTTGTCGCACCGAGGCTGGCATCAATCGCGTTGCTTTAAGCTGGCTCGAGACACTTCATTTCCGGCACTTCGCTTGGGAGCCTCTTGAAGAAATCGACAAGTTTTTCATAGGAACCGGCGCGAAGCGTGGCCTTGCGCCATGCCAAATAGATGGTCCGATAAATTTGACGGTCTTCCAGACCGAGCACCGCCACATCGAGGTCGCTGACAAGTTCACGGTTCGTGTAGAGCCCCGGCATGAACGTAACGCCAAGCCCCATGATCACCATTTCGCGAAGCATGTCGAGGCTGGTTCCCTCGAAGTCAAATCGAAGTTTGGCGCCAACTTCCTCGCAGAGGGGCAGGACACCGTCATGAAGCTTGTGAGCTGGACCAAGCGTGAGCAAGTCCCGGCCTTTCAGATCAGCAAGCGACACTTTGCCTGATTTCGCCAGCGGATCATCAGCGCCCACGACCAGGTTCAGCGGCTCGCGGAAGAGCGGAATGGCCGCAATATCGCTCGACTGAGAAGCCGACAATGTGATGATCAAGTCATCCTGGCTATCTGAAAGTGTCTTGAAGAGATTACCCGGCAAGTCTTCGCGCACATGCAGTCGAAGTTGCGGATAGGCGCGATGGAGGCGAGGTGCGGCATATTTGAAAAGGTACGGGCCGATCGTCGATGGTACGGCGAGCCTCAGGTAGCCCGAAAGTTTGTTGTTCTGGAAGCTGGCAATCGCCCGGATTTCATTTGCGTCCCGCAACATTCGGCGGGCGATTTCGACCACCTGAACCCCTGCTGGGGTAAGAATGGCCCCGGACGAGGACCGCTCGACAAGTTGAAACCCGAGACGCTCCTCTAGTGCCTTAAGCTGTTCGCTGAGAGTCGGCTGGGTCGTATTGGTCCGCTCCGCCGCTCTCCTAAAATGCTGTGTATCAGCAAGCGCAACAAGATACTCGAGTTGCCTTAAGTTTGGCACGCAGGCCCCCTCTTCATCGCCTATCCGTGTACAGTCCCATGGTCCTATATTGGGAGCCGGATGCGCGCCAACAATCAGGGTGCGCGGCGACGTAGCACCACGTTGCAACCGATAGAGAACACGACTTACTACTTCGTAGAGACAAAAAGTTGCGCCTTTTCAGGTCTGCAATCTGCTGCTTCCCGTTGAACTTTCTAGATTTACTGGCGTCCACTAGATTTACTGGCGTCCAGATGAGAACGCTCGTAGAGCCCGTCGGAGGAGCAATGATCGGAAACATCCGGGTCGCCGTGCGGCTCGATCGCATATATCGATCACCAAATGGGATAAAGCCAACTTCGCTTAGGCCTAAAATAGTAAGAGAATCATAATTTTGCCGCGCATTGATGGGTATCGAGGACCGCACCTCAAACACAGCGGGAATGAACGACGTGCTTGATGAGCGACCGATCGCTCCCATGTGTCGGCTCACTGCCAGCGCGCCAAATACACCCACATGAGCGCTTGGCGGCCCACCTTACCTATCTCTCAGAGCCAACAGCGGAACTCGATGCCATATCGACCGGACCAAGACCAGCGCACTTGGAGCGAAATCGTTCGACCTGCGATCCGCATGGTCAGCCTCGACGGACGGGAAATCTTCATCCTGCTCGTCTATACGATTGCGCTTGGCCTCGTTGCGGCGGCTGTGCCGCTCGCCTCGCAGATCCTCGTCAACCAAGCGGCCTTTACCGGCGCAGCACCTCCGATCCTCGCATTGTCGGTGATTGTGCTTGGTGTTCTCCTCGTTGGCACCTTTATCCGGCTGTTCCAGATCCGCGTCGCGGCCTTGATCGCCAAAAGAACTTTTGTTCGAACGGCGCTCGAAGGCACGCGTGCTCTGCTGGATAGTCCCTCGCAAGCCTACGAGTTCGACGATCGTGAAGTTGCCAATCGCTTCTTCGATGTCATGACGTTCCAAGCCGCTTTCTCGGTATTGGCTTCCGAAGTCTTGGGCGTGTTTGTCGTTAGTCTGGTCGGCATCGCGATCCTCGCGTTCTACCATCCGCTGTTCTTTTCGTTCAGCATCGTGGTGGCGCTGACCTGCATGTTGATCATCGGCTTTTCGGCCAAGCAAGGCGTGAAGCGCGGGACCCGGAGATCCACCGAGAAGTACCGCGTGGCGTTCTGGCTGTCACAGGTTGCCGAAAACCGGTCGATGCTGCGCCAGAGCGATAACAATCGCATTGTCCATTCGATGACGGACGACCTTTCGACCGAGTATGTCCGCACCTACTTCGACTATCTGCGCCTGTTGTTGTGGCAGGGCGGCGCGCTTTTCCTGATCCAGGCTTTCGCAAGCGCGGCCTTTTTCGGCGTGGGTGGGTGGCTGGTCATCAATGGTCAGCTCAGCCTCGGACAATTGGTTGCCGCCGAAATCATCGTCTTGTCCAACATGGCGGCGCTGACGCGCTTTTATTTCTACCTGGACAGCTTTTATGAAACGGTCGTTGCCGCAGGCAAGATTAGCCAGCTGACCGAAGCCAATGCGGGTGAGCCCGAGCGAGTAGCTGCGTCGAAACCCGCCGTGATTCGCGGACTTACGCTAACGTCCGGATTGCTGTGGGAACCCCTGGAGCTTAAAAGCGGGGAGGTCATAGCCTTGCGCGGACCCTCGCGCCGGAACTGCAGTGTCTTTCTTCAGCGAATCGCAGCTTCGGATCGCCTTGACGATGTTACGCTGAAATGGAATAGCGACGCTTCGATCAGCCGCGAAACTGCGCCAGACCAAGTTCTGTTTTTGGCCCGTCCTGCTGTCCTACGTATGACGTTGGCAGAAAATCTTTCTTTGCTGAGCGATGCGGATACGCTGAATGCAGCTCGATCGACCGTTCTCGACAACCCACTGTTGCGCCCGTCCGAAAAGACAGATGCCGACCATGTGCTCAACGACGTTGAGATGAGTATCTCCGATCGCGCGCGCTACGCAGTCGCCAGAACATTCATGAGTAACCGTCCGGTCGTACTCATCGATATGTTCTTCAACCTCATGGAGGCGGACGACCAGATTACGTTTATCCGCGAGTTCAAAGCTCGCTTCCCCGACCGCATCTTGATGATCAATTCGTTCGACACCGCAATTGATCCCTACATCACGCGCGCTGTGAAGATCCGAGGGACCGACGCATGACTCCGGCTGACCTTTCGCAATCCCTGGCATACCGGATGCTCAGCACCCCGTGGGCGATCCGCAGATCGATCCGCATTATCTTGGCAACAGCGGCGCTCATCATTCTGGCGATGCTCTTTATTCCCTGGCAGCAAACAGCTGTAGGCGACGGCCGCGTGATCGCCTTCGATCCAGCCGAGCGGCTCCAGATCATTACGGCTAACCTGGATGGCAACATCGAGAAGGGGTTCGTCCGCGAAGGAGATCGAGTCAAAAAGGGTGATGTTGTTGCACGCATGGCAGACAACGACCCCGACATCTTGGCCCGCCTCAAAAAAGAACGCGAAGCGCTCGCGCGAGAGATCACCGCGCTCGAACTATCCGTAGAACTGGCCAACAAAAATCGGGAACGCCAGAAAGCGCTTCAGAAGAAAGAATTCTCGACGGAGTTCAGTGTCGAACAGGCACGTATTGCCGAAGCGCGGGCACAAAAAGATCTTGCGGATGCCGAGGGACGTCTCGCGCGGCTCGACACACAAATCGCTCGGCAAATGACGCTGGAAATTCGGGCACCGCGAGATGGGATCGTGCAAAGTATTCTCGCTGGAGAGAACAGCGGCCTGCTGAAATCTGGTGTCCCGATCGCGCATATTGTTCCCGAAACAGACGACAGGACAGTTGAAATCTACGTCAATGGCGTGGATCTGCCCTTCCTCCGAGTTGGACAGGACGTCCGCCTGCAGTTCGAAGGATGGCCCGTTCTGCAGTTTTCAGGGCTGCCGGAAATCTCCACCGGAACGTTTCTTGGAACCGTCAATTTTATTGACCCGTCCGACGATGGCCGGGGCCGTTTTCGATTGATTGTGAAGCGGAAGGAGGGCGCTACTTGGCCGACGCCACAACAGTTACGGCAAGGCGTGCGCGCTCGCGGCTGGGTGCAGATGAACCGCGTGCCTCTCTGGTTCGAGATTTGGCGCCTGATGAATGACCTGCCTCCCGGTACGCCACCGCTGTCACAATCGGGCGGTTCAACGGTTGAAACTCCACAGCCCCAACAACGGGAGACGCCGACCAGTACCGACTCGACGACAACGTTACCCATGTCCCGTCGATAGTTGCTGGCACCCAAGGCCGGGTTTCGTCCGCCCACCACGGCGGTCGCGATCCGAAGTGCCTTTCACCCGGCAACTGGGCTCGGGTTGGCTCTAGTGCGCGGGATTTCAGTTCGCCGCGACTACGTCACGCGCGGCCAAAGGTGCTGACAACGCACGGCGGCGAGCGAACGCCTGTCGGAGAAGTTTCTCGTACGTGAAAAAAATGGCGCGCCCGAAAGGATTCGAACCTCTGACCCCCAGATTCGTAGTCTGGTGCTC
>ERZ1066138.456-NODE-456-length-13846-cov-7.895076_pt1 | contig 13846 bp, 9 predicted proteins | sample MGYA00382785_ERZ1066138 | MGnify/ENA primary metagenome ERZ1066138 (study PRJEB33369, sample SAMEA5778368) | biofilm metagenome | biome: Industrial cooling water; feature: Water cooling tower basin; material: Biofilm | place: United Arab Emirates | collected... | reverse complement strand
CGGGCTGCAGGTGTGGAGCGACTGCGCGGTCAGTGGCAGGACGGCAGCTTGCGCTTCCAGGCGCTGGAAGCTCGCGGTGATCGTTATCTGATCCTGGAGCCGGCGGCTGGCGTGCTGCCCGAGCTGAGCGTGGCGGCCGAGATCGACAGCAGCCTGCTGCAGGGCCCGGCCGACTACCTGGCGCTGGTCCATCCCAGCTTCCTCGATGGCGCAGGTCGCGCCGCGCTGGATCAGCTGCTGGCACGGTGGGAGAGCGAAGGCCTGCGCACCAAGATCGTGGATGTGGAGCAGGTGTATCGGCGCTACAGCGGCGGCCGCATCGATCCCACCGCCATCGATCGATATCTGGGCGATGCCACGCTGGCGATGGGTCTGCGCTACGTGCTGCTGGTCGGTGGCGACAGCTACGATCACCTCAACCACTTGGGTCTGGGCACGCTGACTTTCATCCCCACGCCCTACGGCCGCACGCATGACTTCGTGAACTACGCGCCGCTGGACAGCCGCTATGCCGATCTGGATGGCGACGGTCTGATCGATCTGGCGCTCGGCCGTCTGCCGGTGCGCACCGCCGCCGAGCTGAGCAGCCTGACGCAGAAGATCCTCGCCTTCGAGAACGCGCCGCACCAGCGTTCCAGCCTGATGATCGCCGACCGCACCGGCGCCGATGGCTTGAGCTTCCGCAGCGCCAGCGAGAACTTCGCCATCAGCATCGCTGCAGGCTGGGCGCTGCCTACCGAGGTCTTCCTCGATCGCTATGCCAGCGGCAATGCCGGCACTGCTGCAGCGCGCAGTGACATCAGCGCGGCGGTGAACAGCGGTCGCGCGCTGACCACCTTCGTCGGCCATTCGGCGCCCGGCATCTGGTCACGCGAACGTCTGCTCGATGCAGGTCAGGTGCAGAGCGGCTTGTTCAGCAATGCGAACCTGCCCACGCTGGTGACGCAGTTCGGCTGCTGGGGTGCGTACTACAGCGTGCCGCAGTACAACACCATGGCCCACGCGTTGCTGTTGGGCAGTGGCGGCGCCAGCGGCGTGATCGGTGCCAGCGGCCTCACCGCCACGGCCTCGGATGAGCTGATGGGTCTCACGCTGCTGCCGCGCATGACCCAGTCCGGCGTGCGCGTCGGCGATGCCTTGCTCGGCGCCAAGCAGGAGATTCGCAGTCGCGATCCAGCCGCCGTCGATGTGCTGATGGGCACGCACCTGCTGGGCGATCCGGCGATGCGCTTGAACCGGCAGTGAGCAAGCGGCGCGGCGGGCTCAGACCCGCTGCGCCGAGCGCCGATCGGGCATGGCCATGGCGGCCGGTGGTCGCGTCGATCCAGTGGGCCATCGAGATTTGACGGCGCGGTTCGCTGCGCTTACCGGCACCCTACAAGGGCATGCCTCGCAGGCTGCTGGTGTCCGCAGTGAAGCGCACCGGTTGCGATCCAAAAGCGAGGGACGAATGCGTCGTCGCCGCTCAAACCTGCGTCGTGCCCAGACACTCCGCCAAGGCGCCGAGCACGCGTTCCACATTGCGCGGATTGCTGCTTGAACCCATCAGACCGATGCGCCAGATCTTGCCGGCCAGTTCACCAAGGCCGGCGCCGATTTCGATGCCGTGCACGTCCAGCAAGCGGCGGCGCACGCCGGCTTCGTCCACGCCGGCCGGCACCTTGACGGCATTGAGCTGCGGCAGACGTGCGCTGGGCGCCACCAGCAGTTCCAGGCCCATGCGCTGCAGCCCGTCGCGCAGCAACTCATGGTTGCGGCGATGGCGTGCCCAGCTTTGCTCCAAGCCTTCCTCGTGCAGGATCAGCAAGGCTTCGTGCAGGCCGTAGAGCATGTTGATCGGCGCGGTGTGGTGGTAGCTGCGCGCGCCGGCACCCTGCCAGTAGTTCATCACCAGGCTGAGATCGAGGAACCAGCTCTGCACAGGCGTCTTGCGCGCCTTCAGCGCCGTCACCGCGGCCTCGCTCATGGTGAAGGGCGACAGGCCCGGCGGCGCCGAGAGGCATTTCTGCGAACCGGAATAGACCGCGTCCGCGCCCCATTCGTCGACGCGCAAGGGGATGCCGCCCAGGCTGGTGACGGCATCGACGATGGCCAGCGCGCCATGTTCGTGGGCCATGCGGCACAAGGCAGCCGCGTCCGACTCCACGCCGGTCGAGGTCTCGGCATGCACGAAGGCCAGCGCCTTGACGCCCGGGTTCGCGCGCAAGGCTGCGTCCACCTTGTCCAGATCCACCGGCGTGCCGAAGGCGTCCTGCACCATGATCGGGGTGGCGCCGATGCGCAGCACGTTCTCGCGCATGCGTCCACCGAAGACCCCGTTCTGGCACACGATCACGCGATCGCCGGGCTCGATCAGGTTGACGAAGGCGGCTTCCATTCCGGCCGAGCCGGGCGCGGAAATCGGAATGGTGAGCGCGTTGCGGGTGAGGAAGGCGCCGCGCAGCAACTCCTTGACCTCATCCATCATCGCCACGAAGGCCGGATCCAGATGGCCGATGGTGGGCCGCGCCAGCGCGTCCAGCACGCGGCGCGGCACATCCGAGGGGCCGGGGCCCAGGAGCAATCGTTCAGGGGGCTGGAAAGACTTCATCGAATGCTCCTCAAGCGTCGGCGTGGGTGCTTATGGACCCAGATAGCGCGCCAGCCAGCCGCGTACCTCGCTGTAGAAGTAGCGGCTGTTCTCGCCCTTCTGGATCCAGTGGTTCTCATCCGGAAACACTAGCAGCCGGCTTTCGACTTGCATTCTCTGCAGGGCACTCCAGTACTCCAGCCCGTTGTTGATCGGCACGCGGTAGTCGAGTTCGCCAAAGGTCACCAGCACCGGCGTCTTGAAGTTGGCGCCGAGACGGATCGGGTTCTGTTCGCGCCACACCGCGCCCTGCTCCCAGGGCGGCCCGCCCGCGCTGACTTCACGGCCGTAGATGGTGTCGCTGGTGCCCCATTGGGCTTCCAGGTTGACCAGGCCCGCATGGCTGACCAGGCAGCGATAGCGCGTGGTGGTGCCTTGCAGCCAGTTGGCCAGATGCCCGCCGTAGCTGGCGCCGCCGGCACACTGCCGCGTGCCATCGATGTACGCGTAGCGCGCGATGGCCTCGTCCGCTGCCTGGTTGATCTGATCGGCCGGGCCCTTCAGCGGATCACCCTGGATCGACTGCGCGAAGGCCTCGCCGAAGCCGGTTGAGCCTTTGTAGTTGGTCAGCAGGATCACGTACTCCTGGCCGGCCAGCAGGTGGTAGTTCCAGCGCACGAAGAAGGTGTCACGCCACATGATGTGCGGGCCGCCGTGGATCAGCACGAACAGCGGGTACTTGCGCTGAGGATCGAAGTTGGCCGGCTTGACCAGCATGTTGTGGATGCGCGTGCCGTCGGCGGCGTCGAACCAGAAGTGCTCGACCGGCGGCAGGTCGAGGGCGGCGGCGCGGGGCGAGTTGAAGGCGGTCACTGGCTGCGCGCCGCGCGATTCCACGCGCACGATCTCGGCCGGGCGATGCGCGGCGTCCTGGGTGGCCAGCAGCACCGGCTTGCCGCGCGTGTTGGCCACGAGATTGCTGGTCACGCCCTCGCTCAGATTGGACCAGGGCGCGAGCTTGCGGCCATCGCCGCTGGCCAGATAGACGACTTCCAGGCCGTTCTCTTCCACGCTGAGGAAGATGTCGCGGCTGTTCGGGCTGATCGCGAAGCTGCTCACCGCCTTGCCTTCGGGCAACACGATGGGCGGCAATTCCTGCGCCGCCGGCCAGCTGAGCCGACCGAGTTCGCTGGCGTCATAGATCTTGCCCGAGCGCAGCGTCATCAAGGCATACAGCACGCGGCCATCGGGCGCGAAGCGCGGGCGGCCCCAACTGGTGCCATCGACGCCGGCCTGGCCAGTGAGCTGCTTGAGACTCAGATCGCCGAGATTGACCAGATACAGATTGCTGGCGGTGAAGCTGTAGGCCGCGCGATGGCGCTGGTCGGTGGCGGCAAAGACCACGCCCTGGCTGTCGGGCGTCCAGGTGGCGTCCAACTCCTCGCCGGTTTCACTGAAGCGCCCGCCGTACCCAGACTTGCGCAACAGATCGGAGCCAGACAGCAATTCGGTGATCGCGCGGGTTTCGAGGTCCAGCACATAGAGACGCAGCTGGCGATCGTCCAGCCAGCGATCCCAGTTGCGGATCGGGAAGCCCTCATAAGCGCGCACCTTGTACGGCAGCGCCTCGCGCTCCTTGGCGATGCGCGCGTGATCGGCCAGATCCTTGCTGTCGCGGAACACACTGCTGACGAACAGGATCTTGCGGCCATCCGGTGAGTACTGCGGGGTGCGCACGCCGCTGACGACTTCGGTCAGGCGTTCGGCATCGCCGCCATCGAAGCTCATCCGATACAGCTGCGGGGCGGTGTCGCCCGGGCGCTGCGCGGCGAAGATCAGGTGGCGCCCGTCCGGACTGAACTGCGGCGCCGCTTCGGCGGCGGCGTCCTGGGTCAGTCGACGTGCCGCGCGCTTGCCGGCGGGATCGATCCACCACAGATCGACGCGCTGCTCCTTTTCCGAGTAGGCAGCTTCGGTCACCGGCACCACGGCTTGCTGGCCGTCGGCGCTCAGCACCGGCGCCGTCGGACGCCACATGCGCCACATGTCTTCATGGGTCATCGGCCGCAGCTCGGCGGCGCTTGTCGCGCTTGCGGCCAGTGCCAGCAGGCTTGCCAGGGCGAATCGCATCGGGATCTCCTACGCTCAGGATTGATGGGGACGGGCCACCGCGCGGGCGGCCAGGTAAGCGGCAGTGCTCAAGGCCAGGGCCACGCCGATGGCGATCCACTCGGCGCCGGTCAGCGAAGCCAGGATCGGCAGCATGGCGAGCACGCCGACGATCGGAATCAAGGGTCCGGCGGGCAAGCGCAAGGGGGTGCCGGCACCGCGCTGATCGCGCGACTGCAGGCGCCACGCGGACAGGCAGATCAGCGCGTACAGGATGCCAACCGCGCCACCCGAGACCAGCGCCAGCGTGGCGAAATCGCCAATCAGGGCCAGGCCCAGGGCCACCGCGCCATGGACCACGATGGCCACATGCGGGACGCGGCTCTTTTCCTGGATCCGACCCAGGGGCGCCGGCAGCAGCTGATCGCGGCCCAGCGCGTAGAGCAGGCGCGAATTGCCCAGGATGTTGCCGTGCAGATAGCCGAGCATGGAGATGCCGGCGCCGACCAGCAGCAGGGCAAAGGCGCCAGACCACAGCGCACCGGCGGCATTGGCCAGCGGTGTCTTGTCGCCGGCCAGACTGGCGCCGAGCAGACCCTGCGCCGTCACTTGCAAGCCCACATACAAGGCAATTACGAACAGGATTGCGGTCAGCGCCGCGCGCGGCACGGTGCGCGAAGGATCGCGGACCTCGCCGGTGGGGACCAGCGCGCTCTCCATGCCGGCATAGGCAAACAGCACCAGCACCAGCGCGCTGCCGAAGGCAGACCAAGCCGGCCAGCTCGGCACTTCCAGATTGGCCGGATCGATGAACCAGATGCCGATCCCGATCAGCAGGATCAGCGGCAGCAGCTTGGCCGCCGCCAGCGCACCAATTGCCCGTGCACCCAGTTGCACGCCGCGCAGGTTGAGCGCAATCAGGGCAGCGAATAGCAGGACCAGCGTCACCGCGCGTGGCCCGGTGTGCGCCAGGGCCGGAAAGACGCGCGCCGCCTGGTCGACCAGCGCGGCTGCCACGCCACCGCAACCGGTGACGTTGGAGATCCAGGTCAGCGCACCAAACACGAATCCGGCAAAGGGACCGAAAGCTTCGCGTCCATAGCTGTACGGCCCGCCGGTGGCCGTGGCGCGACTGCCGGCGGCGGCGAAACAGACCACCACGGGCAACATCAGCAGCGCGCCGATCACAAAGGCGTAGGGTGCCGCCGAGCCCAGGCTTGCCGCCAGGCTGCCGGGCAGGGCGAAGATCCCGCCGCCGACAATGATGTTGACCACAGCGGCAGCAAGCAGCAGCGTGCCGAAGGCGCGGACCAGTTGCTGCTCGGTACCCTGACTCATCAGGACCAGACCTTTAAGGGAGGCAGAACCACCGAAGCTAGCATGCATGCCGCCGGCAAATGGTCGCGACGGCAGCCGGGACATCGTCCCTGGCCAACGCCTGGTCGCGCCCCGAGCCAGCAGCCGCTTTCCGTACACACCGGGCTGGCATCATCGGTGGTCTGCCGAATGCGGATGAGCTCATGCAACATCGCGAAACACTGCTGCGGATCCTGGAAGACTGCGTGGCACGCTCGGAGCGCGAGAAGCTCAGCCTGGGCGAGGTTCTGGAGAGCCTCAAGACCAGCGCGATCGCACTGTCCACCGTGCTCTTGTGTCTGCCCTTCATGCAGCCCTTGACGCTGGGGCCGCTGTCTTCGGCCGGCGGCCTGGTGCTGGCCTCCTTCGGGCTGCAGCTGTGGCAGGGGCGCGCCAAGCTGTGGCTGCCGCAGCGGTTGTATCAGATCAAGCTGTGGGAGCGCCTGCTCGGCGTGTGCCGCTTCGTCATCAAGGTGCTCAGCAAGGTCACCCGTGAGCGGCTGGTCTCGTGGACCGACGGTCGCTTCGGCGAGCGCATCGCCGGCGCCATGATCATGACCGGAGGCGTGTTGCTGGTGATTCCGGCGCCCATCCTGCCCTTCAACAACACGCTGCCGGCGCTGTCGATGCTGTTCGCGGCGATCGCGGTGCTGGAACGCGACGGTCTGATGCTGCTGGTTTCCGCCTTCTGGCTGCTCGCCACCATCGCGTATTTCAGCCTGTTCTTCTACGCGGTGATCGTGTTCGGCAGCGAGGCGGGTGTGTGGCTGACCAACCAGTGGAAGGGTCTGATCGGGTGAAAGGCGGAGTGCGCCAGTATCTGACGCACTCCGGCACGGCTCAGACGATCTTGCAGGCTTCGTCGAAGGGCAGCCGCGGACCGCGCGGATGCAGGCCGGCGGGATCGCCGTAGCCGAGGTTGATCAGGAAGTTGGAGCGGACCTGGGTGCCGGCAAAGAACTCGGCATCGACCAGCGCATTGTTGAAGCCGGACATCGGCCCACAATCCAGGCCCAGCGCACGCGCGGCCATGATCAGGTAGGCGCCTTGCAGGCTGCCATTGCGCAGGCCAGCGGTCTGGATGGCCTCGGGACGACCGGCAAACCAGCTGCGCGCATCCGGCGCATGCGGGAACAGGAAGCTGAGCTTCTCGTAGAACTCATGGTCGGTGGCCACGATCACGGTGACGGGCGCGGCCATGGTCTTGGCCACATTGCCCGCATCCAGGGCCGGCTTCAGGCGCGCCTTGGCCTCGGCGGACTGCACGAAGACGAAGCGCGCCGGCGAGGTGTTGGCGCTGGTCGGCGCCCATTTCAGCAAGTCGTACAGCTCGAGCAGCGTCTCGGCGCTCACCGGCCGGTCCTGCCAGCGGTTGTGGGTGCGCGCGGAACGGAACAACTGGTCTAGGGCGGCGGTGTCCAGGCTCGACATGGGGCGCTCCGTATCGTGGGGGTGCGGGGCGCGCAGGATACTTGGCACACGGCCGCGGGGTGTGTGGGCCCTGTGCAGCGGCTGTGTTGAAGGCGTGTCTGAATCCTGACCGTCGCCGTCGAGCCCAGGCTCAAACACGGCTGGAAGTTCCAGTTATGATCCGGCCGTTTCCCACTCCCGCCCGCCGGATCGCTTCCATGCGCATCCGCAGGCTTTGTCGCACTCGGAGGCAGCATGACGCGCACACCCGCCATCCTCGCTCTGGCTGATGGCACGGTGTTTCACGGAACGGCCATCGGGGCAGTCGGCATCGCCAGCGGCGAAGTGGTCTTCAACACGGCGATGACCGGGTACCAGGAAATCCTGACCGACCCCTCCTACGCCGAGCAGATCGTCACGCTGACCTATCCGCACATCGGCAACACCGGCTGCACCGAGGTCGACGCCGAGTCCTCTGCGGTGCGCGCCAAGGGCCTGGTGATCCGCGACCTGCCGCTGCTGGCCAGCAACTGGCGCAAGGAACAGGATCTCGGCGACTACCTCAAGCAGCGCGGCGTGGTGGCGATCGCCGACATCGACACACGCAAGCTGACCCGGATCCTGCGCGAAACGGGTGCGCAGAACGGCGCCATCGGCGCCGGTGCTGAAGTGGATGCGGCGGCGGTGCTGCAGGCCGCGCGCGCCTTCCCCGGCCTGAAGGGCATGGACCTGGCCAAGGTGGTCTCGGTGGGCACCGCCTACGAGTGGACCGAAGGCACCTACGACCTGGACCAGACCCGTTTCCGCCCGCTGAACGAAGCCTTCCATGTCGTCGCCTACGACTTCGGCGTCAAGCTCAACATCCTGCGCCTGCTGGTCGATCGCGGCTGCCGCCTCACGGTAGTGCCCGCGCAAACACCGGCCTCTGAGGTACTGGCGCTGAAGCCGGACGGCGTGTTCCTCTCCAACGGCCCTGGTGATCCCGAGCCCTGCGACTACGCCATCGCCGCGATCCGCGAGTTCCTGGCGCGCAAGCTGCCGGTCTTCGGCATCTGCCTGGGGCACCAGTTGCTGGGACTGGCCGCCGGCGCGCGCACGCTGAAGATGAAGTTCGGCCACCACGGCGCCAACCATCCGGTGATCGACCTCGACACCGGCAAGGTGATGATCTCCAGCCAGAATCATGGTTTCGCCGTCGACGAAAGCAGCCTGCCCGCGAACGTCCGCGTCACCCACCGGTCGCTGTTCGATGGCTCCAACCAGGGCATCGCCCTCACCGACGCCCCCGCCTTCAGCTTCCAAGGCCACCCCGAAGCCAGCCCCGGCCCGCGCGACGTGGAGGGATTGTTTGATCGGTTTGTGGCTTTGATGCGGCAGCAGGTAGCGGCATGAAGCAGTGCTTCGGCTGGCCAGGGGATCAGGGGCTGGGGGCTAGGGCGCCATGATCGAGAGCTTTCGCGATCTGGAGGTTTGGCGCGAGGGCATCGAGTTGACGGTGCTGGCTTACGGCATCTCACGAAAGCTCCCGACTGAGGAGCGTTATCTTCTGGCCACACAGCTTCGGCGCGCAGCCGCATCGATTCCTTCCAATGTCGCCGAGGGTCACTCGCGCGCCTCGACTCGCGAATACGCGCGCTTTGTGGCCATTGCATTGGGCTCGCTTGCGGAACTTGAGACGCACCTGACGGTGGCCCAACGCGTGGGCTACATCGACCCAAGCGACCTGGACGATATCGGTCTGGCCGCCAGCCAATTGGGACGCAAGCTGCGCAGATTGCAAATGGCCCTGCACAACAAGCTGGCGGCAGCATCGCGCTCGCGCGCCCCAGTCCCCAGCCCCCAGCCCCCAGTCCCGGGTCCCGAGTCCCGAGTCCCGTGAAAGGATTGATCCCCCATGCCCAAACGCACTGACATCAAGACCATCCTGATCATTGGCGCCGGTCCGATTGTCATCGGTCAGGCTTGCGAGTTCGACTACTCCGGGGCGCAGGCCTGCAAGGCGCTCAAGCAGGAGGGGTATCGGGTCGTGCTGGTGAATTCGAATCCGGCGACGATCATGACCGATCCGGACATGGCCGATGCGACCTACATCGAGCCGCTGCACTGGAAGACGGTGGCGCGGATCATCGAAAAAGAACGTCCGGACGCATTGCTGCCGACGATGGGCGGGCAGACCGCGTTGAACTGCGCGCTGGATCTGGCCGATCACGGGGTTCTGGAGCAGTACGGGGTGGAGTTGATCGGCGCCTCGCGCCAGGCCATCAAGTTGGCGGAAGACCGCGAGTTGTTCCGTCATGCGATGGCGGAAATTGGCCTGGAGTGCCCCAAGGCGGAAATCGCGCGCAGCATGGAACAAGCGCTGGCCGCGCAGACCAAGGTGGGCTATCCGACCATCATCCGGCCGTCCTTCACCCTCGGCGGCTCGGGCGGCGGCATTGCCTACAACCGCGAAGAGTTCATCGAGATTGTCGGGCGTGGCCTGGATCTCTCGCCGGTGCATGAGGTGCTGATCGAAGAGAGCGTGCTCGGCTGGAAGGAATTCGAGATGGAAGTGGTCCGCGACAAGGCGGACAACTGCATCATCGTGTGCTCGATCGAGAACTTCGATCCGATGGGCGTGCACACCGGCGATTCGATCACCGTGGCGCCGGCGCAGACGCTGACCGACAAGGAATACCAGCGCATGCGCGATGCCTCGATCGCCGTGCTGCGCAAGATCGGCGTCGACACCGGCGGCTCCAACGTGCAGTTCGGCATCAATGCGCGCGACGGCCGCATGGTGGTGATCGAGATGAATCCGCGCGTTTCGCGCTCCTCAGCGCTGGCCAGCAAGGCCACCGGCTTCCCGATCGCCAAGGTCGCTGCCAAGCTGGCGGTGGGATACACGCTGGACGAGTTGCGTAATGAAATCACCGGCGGCAAGACGCCGGCCTCCTTCGAGCCCAGCATCGACTACGTGGTGACCAAGATCCCGCGTTTTGCCTTCGAGAAGTTCCCCAAGGCAGACCCGCGCCTGACCACGCAGATGAAGTCGGTGGGCGAGGTGATGGCCATGGGCCGTTGCTTCCAGGAGTCCATGCAGAAAGCGCTGCGCGGCCTGGAGACGGGTGCCGACGGCCTCAATCCGCGCATCCCGCCGGGTGGCGACGAAGAGGCGCTGACCCGACTCAAGCGCGAGCTGCGCGAGCCCGGTCCGGATCGCATCTACTACGTGGCCGACGCCTTCCGCGCCGGCATGTCGATCAGCGATGTACATGAGCTCTGCGCCATCGACCCCTGGTTCCTGGCGCAGATCGAAGACATCGTCCGCACCGAAATCGATGTCCACGCGCAAGGCCTGAGCGCCATCGATGCCGTGCGCATGCGTGAGCTCAAGCGCAAGGGTTTCTCCGATTCCAGGCTGGCGCACCTGCTGGACTCCGACGAGCGCACGCTGCGCAAGCTGCGCCAGGCGCTGGGCGTGCGGCCGGTGTACAAGCGCGTCGATTCCTGCGCCGCTGAGTTCGCCACCACCACGGCCTACATGTACTCAACCTACGAGGACGAGTGCGAAGCCGCGCCCACCAATCGCAAGAAGGTCATGGTGCTGGGCGGTGGGCCGAATCGGATCGGGCAGGGCATCGAGTTCGACTATTGCTGCGTGCATGCCGCGCTGGCGCTGCGCGACGATGGTTACGAGACCATCATGGTCAACTGCAACCCGGAGACGGTGTCCACCGACTACGACACCTCCGATCGTCTGTACTTCGAACCCCTGACCTTGGAAGACGTGCTGGAAATCGTCGACAAGGAGAAGCCGATCGGCGTGATCGTGCAGTACGGCGGACAGACCCCGCTGAAGCTGGCGCGACCGCTGGAGCGCGAAGGCGTGCCGATCATCGGCACCACGCCGGATTCGATCGATCTGGCCGAAGATCGCGAGCGTTTCCAGAAGATGATCGTTGAGCTGGGCCTCAAGCAGCCGCCCAATCGCACCGCGCGTACGCCTGAGGAGGCTGTCGTGCTGGCCCGTGAGATCGGCTATCCGCTGGTGGTGCGGCCGTCTTACGTGCTGGGTGGCCGGGCCATGGAAGTGGTCTACGCCGAGAGCGACCTCAAGCGCTACATGACCGAAGCGGTGCGCGTGTCGAATGACTCGCCGGTGCTGCTCGACCGCTTCCTCGATCACGCCATCGAGGTCGATGTGGACTGCGTGTCCGACGGTCGCACGGTGGTGATCGGCGGCGTGATGGAGCACATCGAGGAGGCCGGCGTGCACTCCGGCGACTCGTCCTGCTCGCTGCCGCCTTTCTCCCTGTCCGCCGAAATGCAGGACGAACTGCGCCAGCAGGTGGTGCAGATGGCCAAGGCGCTGAACGTGGTGGGCCTGATGAACACCCAGTTCGCGATCCAGGGCCAGGACATCTTCATCCTCGAAGTGAATCCGCGCGCCTCGCGCACCGTGCCCTTCGTGGCCAAGGCCACCGGTGTGCCGCTGGCCAAGATCGCGGCACGCTGCATGGTCGGCCAGTCACTGCAGGAGCAGCGCTACACCGCAGAAGTGGTGCCGGCCTACTACTCGGTCAAGGAACCAATCTTCCCCTTCGTCAAGTTCCCCGGCGTGGATCCGATCCTGGGACCAGAGATGCGCTCCACGGGCGAGGTGATGGGCGTTGGCCGCTCCTTCGGTGCCGCCTTCGCCAAGGCGCAGATCGCCTCGAATGTGCGCGCGCCGGCAATCGGCCAGGTGTTCATCAGCGTGCGCGATGCCGACAAGGCGCGCGCAGTGCCGCTGGCCCGTGACTTCGTGGCGCGCGGATTCCGGCTGGTGGCCACCCGCGGCACTTGCGATGCCTTGCTGTCGGCCGGCGTGCCCTGCGCGCGCATCAACAAGGTGATGGAAGGCCGCCCGCACGTGGTGGACCTGATCAAGAACGGCGACCTCAGCTTCATCGTCAACACCACGGAAGGTCGACAGGCGATTGCCGATTCTTTCTCGATCCGACGTGAGGCACTGCAGCACAAGATCCCGTACTCGACCACGATCTCCGGTGCGCGCGCGGTGCTCACCGCGCTGGAGCATCAGGATGTGACCGAGGTCTATGCGCTGCGCGAACTGCATGGAGAACTGACAGCATGAGGCGTCCCCCCTTGACCTTGCGCGGTGCCCAGCGCCTGCGCGCCGAGCTCGAGCATCTGAAGTCGGTGGTGCGTCCGCGCATCGTCAATGCCATCGCCGAGGCACGCGCGCACGGTGATCTGCGCGAAAACGCCGAATACCACGCGGCGCGCGAACAGCAGAGCTTCACCGAGGGCCGCATCAACGAGCTCGAAGCCACGCTGGCCAACGCCGAGGTCATCGATACCAGCAAGCTCAACGCCGGCACCCGCATCGTGTTCGGCGCGCGCATCGAGCTCAGCGATATCCATTCGGGTGACAGCACGATCTACCGCATCGTGGGTGAACTCGAAGCCGACATCAAGCGTGCGCGCATCTCGGTGTCCTCGCCGGTGGCGCGGGCGCTGATCGGCAAGCACGAAGGCGACACCGTGCACATCGACACGCCTGGCGGCCGCAAGAGCTACGAAGTGCTGGAAGTCGCCTACGGCGAAGAGGACGACGAAGACTGACGCGGTCTGCGCTCGGCGGCATCGGGCATGTGGATCCTGCCCACTCAGAACCTTCTGCGTGAGGCGCGTTTCGAGCGCTTGCGGCGCATGCTGGCCTGTAGTGACGCGCAAGCCGATGCGGCCTTTGGTCTGTGGCCAGCGATACGCCCGCAGTGCCGCGGGCTCACCGACAGCGCGCCGCTGGCTGCGCTGAGCGGTGCGGCGGACGGACTGGATACGCGTCAAGGCCTGTGGCTGCGCGCGGACCCGGTCTACCTGCAGGCTGATCTGCGCACTGTGCGCATGCTGCACGCCGGCGCCGCGCATCTGCCGACGGCGGAATGGCATGCGCTGGCGGCAGCGCTGGCCGCGTACTACGCCGAAGAGGGCTTGCGCTACCACGCGCCGCACCCGGATCGCGGCTATCTGCAACTGCCCTCGACTGCCACCGATCCAGGCGCTGATGCGCCGGATGCGATGCTCGGCCTGGACCTGATGCATGCATTGCCGGAAGCGCCCGAATGGCGGCGCCGGCTCAACGAGATCCAGATGTGGCTGAAGCTGCAACCGCTGAGCGACAGCTGGCAGGCGCGCGGCGAGGTGCCGCTCAATTCCCTGTGGTTCTGGGGCTACGGCGAGTTTCCGCCAGCCTTTGGCCTGCACACGCAGGCGGTGGCCAGCGATGACCCGCTGCTGCGCGCGCTGGCCCTGGCGGCCCAGGTGCCGGTGCATGCCGCGCTGGCCGAACTGGGCGGCCCGGTGTGGCGCGATCTGCGTGATCCCGACCAGCTCGAAGCCTGGCTGGAGCGGGCG
>ERZ1066138.455-NODE-455-length-13860-cov-10.479536_pt1 | contig 13860 bp, 12 predicted proteins | sample MGYA00382785_ERZ1066138 | MGnify/ENA primary metagenome ERZ1066138 (study PRJEB33369, sample SAMEA5778368) | biofilm metagenome | biome: Industrial cooling water; feature: Water cooling tower basin; material: Biofilm | place: United Arab Emirates | collected... | reverse complement strand
CGTCGGTGATCAGGCCGACCGATTCGCCCAGGCCCTGGCCGATCAGCGCGCCGGTCGGCGCCAGCATCTCGGGCATGCCGGGGCCGCCGACCGGCCCCAGGTAGCGCAGCACCATCACGTCGCCGGCTTGGATCTTCTTCGCCATGATCGCAGCCAGCGCCGACTGCTCGTCGTCGAAGACGCGCGCCGGGCCGGTGATCGCCGGGTTCTTCAGGCCGGTGATCTTGGCGACCGCGCCCTCGGGTGACAGGTTGCCCTTCAGGATCGCGAGGTGGCCCTCGGCGTACATCGGGTCGGTGATCGGGCGGATCACGTCCTGGTCGGCGGCGAGCGGCGGCACGTCGGCCAGGTTCTCGGCCACCGTCTTGCCGGTGATCGTCAGGCAGTCGCCGTGCAGCAGGCCGGCATCGAGCAGCAGCTTCATCACCGCCGGGATGCCGCCGGCGCGGTGCAGGTCGACCGCGAGGTATTTGCCGCTGGGCTTGAGGTCGCACAGCACCGGGATCCTGCGGCGCACCCGCTCGAAGTCGTCGATGCTCCATTCGACGCCAGCGGCATGCGCGATCGCGAGGAAGTGCAGCACCGCGTTGGTCGAGCCGCCGGTGGCCATGATCACGGCGACCGCGTTCTCGAGGCTCTTCCTGGTGACGATGTCGCGCGGCTTGATGTCCATCTTGACGGCCTCCACCAGCGCCGCGGCGGCGCGTCGCGTGCTCTCGACCTTCTCGTCGTGGACGTTGGCCTCGGTGCTGGAGTAGGGCAGCGACAGGCCCAGCGCCTCGAAGGCCGAACTCATCGTGTTGGCGGTGTACATGCCGCCGCAGGAGCCGCTGCCGGGGATCGCGTGGCGCTCGATCTGGCAGAAGTCCTCCTCGCTCATCTTGCCGGCGGTGAACTGGCCGACCGCCTCGAAGACGCTGACGATGTTGAGGTCCTGGCCCTTCCAGCGGCCCGGCAGGATGGTGCCGCCGTAGACATAGATCGACGGCACGTTGGCGCGCAGCATGCCCATCATGCCGCCGGGCATGTTCTTGTCGCAGCCGCCGATCACCAGCACGCCGTCCATCCACTGGCCGCCGACGCAGGTCTCGATGCAGTCGGCGATGACCTCGCGCGACACCAGGCTGTACTTCATGCCTTCGGTGCCCATCGCCATGCCGTCGCTGATGGTCGGCGTGCCGAAGATCTGCGGGTTGGCGCCAGCGGCCTTCAGGCCCTCGACGGCGGCGTCGGCCAGGCGCTGCAGGCCGGAGTTGCAGGGCGTGATGGTCGAGTGGCCGTTGGCCACGCCGATCATCGGCTTGGCGAAGTCGGTCGGCTCGTAGCCCATCGCGTAGTACATCGAGCGGTTGGGGGCGCGGGCGACGCCTTCGGTGATGTTCTTGGAGCGGCGGTTGAAGCTCATGGCGGGGTCCTGCGGGGCAGCGGGCGGACAAAAACGCATTCTCTCGCACCGCGTCGTGGCGCGAGGTGGCTGCGTTATCGTGCGGCTCCGTTCACGGCGCCCGCCCCATGCTGATCCATCCGCAATTCGACCCCGTCGCGATCCAGCTCGGCCCGATCGCGATCCACTGGTACGGGCTGACCTACCTGGTCGCCTTCGGCCTCTTCCTGTGGCTCGCGAGCCTGCGCGCGGCGCGCCCGCCCTTCGTCGAGGCCGGCTGGACCAAGCGCGACGTCGAGGACCTGCTGTTCTGGGGCGTGCTCGGCGTCATCGTCGGCGGCCGGCTCGGCTACGTGCTGTTCTACAAACCCGGCTACTACGCGGCGAACCCGCTGGAGATCGTCGCGGTCTGGAAGGGCGGCATGGCCTTCCACGGCGGGCTGCTCGGCGTGATCGTCGCGATGGCGTGGTACGCGCGCACCCGCGGCCGTCGCTGGCTGGAGGTGACCGACCTGATCGCGCCCTGCGTGCCGACCGGCCTGGCGAGCGGGCGGCTCGGCAACTTCATCAATGGCGAGCTGTGGGGGCGCGCGGCCGACCCGGCGCTGCCCTGGGCGATGGTCTACCCGCAGTCGGGCAGCGACATCGCACGCCACCCGTCGCCGCTGTACCAGTTCGCGCTCGAAGGCCTGCTGCTGTTCGCGCTGCTGTGGCTGTACGCGCGCAAGCCGCGCGCGACCGGGAAGGTGTCGGGCGCCTTCCTGGCCGGCTACGGCGTGCTGCGTTTCGTCGCCGAGTACTTCCGCGAGCCCGACGACTTCCTCGGCCTGCTCGCCTTCGGCATGAGCATGGGCCAGTGGCTGTGCCTGCCGATGGTCGCGGCCGGCATGGCCCTGTGGCTCTGGGCCGGGCGGCGAGCGCCGCCCTAGGCGGCCGCGCGCTCGACGTGGCCGTGGCGGGTGTAGAGGAAGTCCAGCACCTGCTTGCGGTAGTGAACGTAGGCGCTGTCCTCGGCCAGCTCGATGCGGTCCCGCGGCCGCGGCAGCTCGATCTTCAGGATCTCGCCGATGGTCGCGGCCGGGCCGTTGGTCATCATCACGATGCGGTCCGACAGCAGCACCGCCTCGTCGACGTCGTGGGTCACCATCACCACCGTGCTCTTGGTGCGCGCGACGATCTTCAGCAGTTCGTCCTGCAGGTGGGCGCGGGTCAGCGCGTCGAGCGCACCGAAGGGCTCGTCCATCAGCAGCACCTTGGGCTCCATCGCCAGCGCCCGGGCGATGCCGACGCGCTGCTTCATGCCGCCGGAGATCTCGTGCGGCCGCTTGGCGAGCGCGTGCGACATGCCGACCAGCGCGAGCGCCGCTTCGGTACGGTCCTTCAACTGCGCCTTGCTCTCGCTGGCGCCGAACACACGCTCGACGCCGAGCAGCACGTTGTCGAAGCAGGTCAGCCAAGGCAGCAGCGAATGGTTCTGGAACACCACCGCGCGCTCGGGGCCCGGCGCGGCGATCTCGCGGCCGTCGCACAGCAGCACTCCGCTGGTGGGCGACAGCAGCCCGGCGATCAGGTTCAGCAGCGTGCTCTTGCCGCAGCCCGAGTGCCCGATCAAGGTGACGAACTCGCCGCGCTCGACCTTGAGGTCGATCTCGCGCAGCGCGTGGAAGCGACCCTTGCGGGACGTGAACACCATCTCGGCGTTCTGGACTTCGATGAATGCGCTCATGGTCGGACCCCGGTCAATCGTCGTAGGAGAAGCGGCGCGCCACCAGCATCAGCATCTGCTCGAGCAGCAGGCCGACGACGCCGATCACGAAGATCGCGATCAGGATGTGCGCCACGTTGAGGTTGTTCCACTCGTCCCAGACCCAGAATCCGATGCCGACACCGCCGGTCAGCATCTCGGCCGCGACGATCACCAGCCAGGCGGTGCCGACCGACAGCCGCACGCCGGTCAGCATGTAGGGCAGCACGGCGGGGAAAAGGATGCGGGTGATGACCTTCCACTCGCTCAGGTTCAGCACCTTGGCGACGTTGAGGTAGTCCTGCGGCACGCGCTGCACACCCACCGCGGTGTTGATGACCATCGGCCAGATCGAGCAGATGAAGATGGTCCAGATCGCCGCCGGGTTGGCGGCCTTGAACACCAGCAGGCCGATCGGCAGCCAGGCCAGCGGCGACACCGGCCTCAGGAGGCTGATCAGCGGGGCGGCCATGTGGTGCATCACCGCGAAGCGCCCGATGATGAAGCCGGCCGGGATGCCGACCAGCGCTGCCAGCCCGAAGCCCAGTGCGACGCGCTCCAGCGAGTACAGGATGTTCCAGCCGATGCCCTGGTCGTTCGGCCCGTTGCTGTAGAACGGGTCGCTGAACAGCACGTAGGCGGCGTCCCACACCGCCCTCGGCGTCGGAAAGGCACCGCCGCCCTCGAGGGTGAGGAGGTGCCACACCAGCACCAGCAGCGAGGTGCCGACGATGGGCGGCAGCACGCGCCATCCGAGCGCCGGCCAGTCGAAGGGTTGCCGCGCGGGACGAGGCGGCGTCACCGGGGCGGCAGGGGCGGTGGCCCGCACGACCGCCGGCTTGGCCGGCTCGGTGGAGCGCACCGCAGCGCTGGGGTTGTGGAACACGGCACTGACCATCTCGACCCCCTGCTCAGAGCTTGATCTTGAAGCCGTCGGCATAGGCCGCGGGGTTCTTGCCGTCCCAGACCACGCCGTCGATCAGCTTGCTGGTGCGCATCACGTCCTTCGGCACGCTGATCTTCATCGCCGAGGCAACCTCTTTGTAGAGGTCGACCTGGTTGATCTGCTTGGCCACCGCGAGGTAGTCCGGGTGCTCCTTCAACAGACCCCAGCGCTTGTGCTGCGTGAGGAACCACATGCCGTCGCTCAGGTAGGGGAAGTTGACCGCCCCGTCGTTGAAGAACTTCATGTGGTTCGGGTCGTCCCAGGTCTTGCCCAGACCGTTCTGGTAGCGGCCGAGGATGCGCTGGTTGATCGCGTCGACGCTGGTGTTGACGTAGGACTTCTCGGCCACCGTCTCGGCCATCTTCAGCTTGTTCTGCAGCCCGGCATCGATCCACTTGCCGGCCTCGAGGATGGCCATCATGACGGCGCGGGTGGTGTTCGGGTACTTCTTGACGAAGTCGGCGGTGGTGCCGAGCGTCTTTTCCGGGTGGTCTTTCCAGATGTCCTGGGTGGTCACCGCGGTGATGCCGATGCCGTCCATGATCGCGCGGTGGCCCCAGGGCTCGCCGACGCAGAAGCCGTCCATGTTGCCGACGCGCATGTTCGCCACCATCTGCGGCGGCGGCACGGTGATGGCCTTGGCGTCCTTGAACGGGTTGATGCCGTAGGCCGCCAGCCAGTAGTAGATCCACATCGCGTGGGTGCCGGTCGGGAAGGTCTGCGCGAAGGTGTAGTCGCGCTTGTCGGTCGCCATGACCTTGGCCAGGCTCGCGCCGTCGACGGCGCCTTTCTCGGCGAGCTTCTTCGACAACGTGATCGCCTGGCCGTTGTGGTTCAGCGTCATCAGGACGGCCATGTCCTTCTTCGGGCCGGCGATGCCGAGGTGCACGCCGTACACCAGGCCATAGAGCACATGCGCCATGTCGAGCTCGCCGTTGACCAGCTTGTCGCGCACGCCGGCCCAGGAGGCTTCCTTGGTCGGGATGATCTTGACGCCGTACTTCTTGTCGAAGCCGAGCACCGAGGCCATCACCACCGAGGCGCAGTCGGTCAGCGGGATGAAGCCGATGCGGACCTCTTCCTTCTCGGGTTTGTCCGAGCCGGCAGCCCAGACGGCGGTGTTCAGCCCGGGCACCATGCCGGTGGCGGCCGCGGCCGCGGCGGCGTTCAGCACGGTACGGCGGCCCAGTCGGGCTTGCAGCAAGGGGTCGTTCGACATGGCATTCAAGCTCCAGAAAGGCAAAGAAAAAGGCGTCCGCACATCGCGAAGCCGGGCTTCACGGGTGCAGACGCCATCGTCTGATCGGAGGCGACCGCCGTTGGCCACCACCAGGGGAGGTCATCCTTGACCTCTGGTTGGCTGAAGCACGACGTGTGCCAGCGCCGAACCAGCCTCGCTGCCCCGCTTGGCGGGCCGAGCAGGGGCGCCACGCCGTCCAGGCGCGCACGCTTCTTGTGCGCCGCACAAAGACGGTGAGGCGCTCAGCCCAGGACGTCGGCCAGGTCGATCAGACGCTGGGCAACCTCGGCGACGCGCAGGCCGCGGTCCATCGCGGTTTTGCGCAGCCGGGCGTAAGCCTCGTCCTCGCCGAGGCCCTGGCGGGACATCAGCAGGCCCTTGGCACGCTCGATCAGCTTGCGGTCGCTGAGCTGGGTGCGCGCATCGGCCAGCTCGCGGCGCAGGCTTTCCTCGTGGTGGAAGCGCGCCATCGCGACCTCGAGCACCGGCTTGATGCGCACGCTGTCGAGGCCTGCGACCACGTAGGCCGTCACGCCGGCCGCGATCGCGTCGCCGACATGGCTGGTGTCGGCATCGTCGGTGAAGAGCACGATCGGCCGGCGCTCGTCGCGCGTGGACATGACGACGTGCTCGAGAGTGTCGCGCGCGTCGCTCTGCGCGTCGACGATGATCATGTCGGGCTGCAGCTGGGTGATGCGCTCCGGCAGGAAGGGATCGACCGGCAGCACCGCGACGATGTTGTAGCCACTGGCCAGCAGCCCGATGCGCAGGCTGCGCGAGCGCTCGATCTCGACCGCCGAGCGCTCGTCACCCGGCTCCGGGATGAGCGAGGGTGGTGCAACGATGACAATGCGCAACGCCGGCGGCGCGTTCATGCCGCCACTCGTGCAAGGAGCGCGCCAGCCGCCGGACGGGCTGCCGCGAAAGCTTCGCGCACCAACGAAAAGGCCCGCACGCGGCGGGCCATGGGGTCGGGTGGGCGCGGTCGCTCAGGCGCGCTCTTCGGCGATGAAGGTGCGGCGCAGCCACTCGATCGCGCGCAGGTTGCCGAACACCGAGTCGGGCGCGCCCTGTTCGCGCTCGCGCAGCAGGTCACGCTCGGCCAGCATGCCCAGGAAGTGCAGCACCTCGGCGCGGGCCAGGCCGCTTTCCTGCATCAGGTGGGGCACCGACACGTAGCGCTGGGACATCTGGTGCAGCATGCGCTTGAACGCGGTGCGGTGGAAGGTCGGCGGCAGATCGGGCCAGGCCCGCAGCTTGAAGTGTTTCATCGTCCCAACCCGTTGTTCGGTGCGCTCGGACCGCGAGCAATTTCTTCACGCTCAGGGTAGCCAGTCCCGGCGCCGAGGGAAAGCCTGGCCGGCCGGGCCGGCGTGATTTCCGGCACGTCCGCATGGTGACGAGATGCAAGCGCTGTGAAGCCTTCGGCACCGTAGGGCCCTGACTACACTGGCGCCATGCGCATCCTGGGTTTCGAATCCTCCTGCGACGAAACCGGCGTCGCGCTGGTCGAAGCCGTCGCCGACGGCGTGCCGCGGCTGCTCGGCCAGGCCCTGCACAGCCAGGTCGCGATGCACGAGGCCTACGGCGGCGTCGTGCCCGAACTCGCTTCGCGCGACCACATCCGGCGGGTGCTGCCGCTGGCGCGGCAGGTGCTGGCCGACGCCGGCTGCGGCGTCGAGTCCGTCGACGTGGTCGCCTACACGCGCGGGCCTGGCCTGGCCGGCGCGCTGCTGGTCGGCAGCGCGGTGGCCTGCGCATTGGCGGCGGCGCTGGACAAGCCGGCGCTCGGTGTGCATCACCTCGAAGGGCATCTGCTGTCGCCCTTCCTGTCGGCCGACCCGCCGAGCTTTCCCTTCGTCGCGCTGCTGGTGTCGGGCGGGCACACGCAGCTGATGCGGGTCGAGGGCGTCGGCCGCTACGGGATGCTCGGCGAGACCATCGACGACGCTGCCGGTGAGGCCTTCGACAAGTCGGCCAAGCTGCTCGGCCTGGGCTACCCCGGCGGGCCGGCGCTGGCGCGACTGGCCGAGTTCGGCGACCCGAAGGCCTACGCGCTGCCGCGGCCGCTGCTGCACAGCGGCGACCTCGACTTCTCCTTCGCCGGCCTGAAGACCGCCGTGCGGACCCAGGCGATGAAACTCGGCGAAGCGCCTTGCGAGCAGCCGCGCGCCGACTTGGCGGCCGCCACCCAGGCGGCGATCGTCGACGTGCTGGTGAAGAAGTCGCTCGCCGCGCTCGACGCGACCGGCCTGGACCGGCTGGTGGTGGCTGGGGGCGTCGGCGCCAACCGTCACCTGCGCGCGCGCCTCGACGCCGCCTGCGCCCGCCGAGGGGCGCGCGTGCACTACCCCGAGCCGGCGCTGTGCACCGACAACGGCGCGATGATCGCGCTGGCCGCCGCGCTGCGGCTGCAGCACGGACTCGAGGCCGTGAGCCGCGACCGCAGCTTCGACGTGCGGCCGCGTTGGCCGCTCGACGAGGCGGCGGTGGGCTGAGACCGCGGCGTGGTCCGCGCCGCGCCGCCTCAGCCGATCGTCAGCTGCGAAGCCGGCTTGACCTTCTTCGCCAGCACCAGGGTCAGCACGCCGTTGTCCAGCTTGGCTTGTGACGCACCTTCGTCGAGCTCGACCGGCAGGGCGAAGCTGCGGGCGTAGGCGACGGCGCTGCGCTCGCGGACCAGCACGCGCTCGGCCTCGGCGCGGATCTCCTCGCGGGCGGCGGCTTCGACGCTGACGCGCTTGCCGTCGATCGTGACCTTGACGTCCTCCTTGGCGACGCCGGGCAGGTCGACGTGGACCGTGTAGGCCTGCTCGGTCTCGCGCACGTCGACGGCGGGCAGCCGCGTCGCCGCCGAAGGCACGACGTGGCCGAAGACGCGGTCGACGGTGTCGTCGAGCAGGCGGTCGAAAGCGCGGCTCAGCTCGCGCGGCTGGCCGTTGAGCGCATAGCTTCGGGCGATGGGCATCACGAACATGGGGACCTCCTAGAATCCGTTGACGGCAGCGACGTGCTGCCTATGCCGCCGAATTTGGAGCGGCATTTTTGTTTTCAAGGCCCCTTGAAATGCGCGATGTCATCCGCGAGCTGCCCGCCTCCCAGATCCGCGAGGTCGCCAACGCCGGCATGGCCCGCCGCGACGTGCTGGCCTTCTGGTTCGGCGAGGGCGACGAGGTCACGCCGGGCTTCATCCGCGACGCCGCGGCCGAGTCGCTCGCCCGCGGCGAGACCTTCTACAGCCACAACCTCGGCCTACCGGAGTTGCGCGAGGCGATCGCCGGCTACGTGGCGACGCTGCACCGGCCGGTCGGCGCCGGGCGGATCGCCGTCACCTCCTCGGGCGTCAACGCGCTGATGATCGCGATGCAGGCGCTGGCCGGCGCGGGCGACGAGGTCGTGGTGGTGGTGCCGGTCTGGCCGAACCTGACGGCGCAGCCGGCGATCCTCGGCGCGCAGGTCCGGCGCGTCGCGCTGCGGCCCCGCGGCGGGGCCTGGCGGCTCGACCTCGACGAATTGCTCGCGGCGGTGACGCCGCGCACCAGGGTGCTGCTGATCAACGCGCCCAACAACCCGACCGGCTGGACGATGAGCCGCGACGAACAGGCCGCCGTGCTGGCGCACTGTCGTGTCACCGGCACCTGGATCGTCGCGGACGAAGTCTACGAGCGGCTGTACTTCGAGGCCGGCGCCTCGGCCGCGCCGTCCTTCCTCGACCTCGCCGAGCCGGGCGACCGGGTGGTCGTACCGCAGAGCTTTTCCAAGAGCTTCCTGATGACCGGCTGGCGGCTCGGCTGGCTGGTGTTGCCCGAGGGCCTGCTGGAGCTTGTCGGCAAGTTGATCGAGTTCAACACCTCCTGCGCACCGGTGTTCGTCCAGCGCGCCGGCCTGGCCGCGCTGGCCGGCGCCGAGCGGGTGGTGCCTGGCGTGGTGAGCCAGCTGCGGACCTGCCGCGACACCCTGCTGCCGGCGCTGCAGGCGCTGCCCGGCGTCGAGGTGGCGGTGCCCGCGGGTGGCATGTACGCCTTCCTGAGGGCGCCCGGCGGTGCGGACTCGCTGGCCTTCGCCAAGCGGCTGGTGGCCGAGCATGGCCTGGGCCTGGCGCCCGGCGCCGCCTTCGGCCCGGAGGCCGAAGGTTGGCTGCGTTGGTGCTTCGCCTCGCGCGAGCCGGGGCGGCTCGTCCAGGGGGTCGGGCGGCTGAAAACGGCGCTCGGTCTATAATGGCCGTCGGTGTAACGCACACGTGCTGCACCTATCCCCGCACGGCATGGGTCGGTTTCACCCGTGTCCGCAAGTCGAAATCGAAACCGCGGCGCGCCTTCATCCTGCGAGCACTGCGGTTCCATGCCAACAGGAAACTCGAAGATGATCCAGACCGCCGAAATCGTCCAGGCCAACGCCCGCGGACCCGCGGACACCGGCTCCCCCGAAGTTCAGGTCGCGCTGCTCACCGCGCGCATCAATGAACTGACGCCCCATTTGAAGACCCACGCCAAGGACCACCACGGTCGCCGCGGTCTGCTGCGCATGGTGTCTCGCCGCCGCAAGCTGCTGGACTACCTGAAGGCCAAGGACGCCGACCGCTACACCGCGCTGATCCAGAAGCTGGGTCTGCGCAAGTAAGCGAAGCCCGATGACGAAGAGCCTGACTGGCCGCGCCAGCGCAGGCTCTTCGCATTGGTGCTTCGACTCTCGGAGCCAGGCTCGCCGGAGCGCCGATGTGTCATTCCAACGCCGTTGCTGACGACGATGCAGCAGCCGCGCTGGAATGGCATCCCGCTCAGGGCCAGTCGCTCCCGGTGATGTGCGCGACCGACAGCGCACGCTCTTCCAGGAGACAAGCATGACGATGTTCAACAAGGTCACCAAGACCTTCCAGTGGGGCCAGCACCAGGTCACCCTCGAAACCGGCGAGATCGCCCGCCAGTCCGGCGGCGCCGTCATGGTCGACATGGACGGCACCGTGGTGCTCGCGACCGTGGTCGCGGCCAAGAACCCGAAGCCGGGCCAGGACTTCTTCCCGCTGACGGTCGACTACATCGAGAAGACCTACGCCGCCGGCAAGATCCCCGGCAGCTTCTTCAAGCGCGAAGGCCGCCCGAGCGAGCTCGAGACGCTGACCAGCCGCCTGATCGACCGCCCGCTGCGCCCGCTGTTCCCCGAGGGCTTCTACAACGAGGTGCAGGTCGTCGTGCATGTGCTGTCGCTGAACCCGGAAGCCTCGGCCGACATCGCCGCGCTGATCGGCTCGAGCGCCGCGCTCGCCATCAGCGGCATCCCCTTCAACGGCCCGATCGGTGCCGCGCGCGTTGGCTACATCAACGGCGAGTACGTGCTGAACCCGGGCCCGTCGCAACTGGCCGAGAGCAAGCTCGACCTGATCGTCGCCGGCACCGAAGCGGCCGTGCTGATGGTCGAGTCGGAAGCCGACCAGCTGCCGGAAGACATCATGCTCGGCGGCGTGGTGTTCGGCCACGAGCAGGGCAATGTCGCGATCCGCGTGATCAACGAGCTGGTGCGCGACGCCGGCAAACCCGAGTGGCAGTGGCAGGCCCCGGCCAAGGACGAGGCCTTCATCGCCAAGGTGAACGAGCTCGGCGAGGCCAAGCTGCGCGCCGCCTACCAGATCCGCTCCAAGCAGGATCGCACCCAGGCCACCCGCGCCGCCTACGCCGAGGTGCTGGCCGCGCTGGCGGCCGACGGCGCTGCGGTCGACAAGGTCAAGGTCGAGAACATGCTGTTCGACATCGAGGCCAAGATCGTACGCAGCCAGATCCTGGCCGGCGAGCCGCGCATCGACGGCCGCGACACCCGCACCGTGCGCCCGATCGAGATCCGCTCCTCGGTGCTGCCGCGCACCCACGGCTCGGCGCTGTTCACGCGCGGCGAGACCCAGGCGCTGGTCATCACCACGCTCGGCACCGAGCGCGACGCGCAGCGCATCGACGCGCTGGCCGGCGAGTTCGAGGACCGCTTCATGTTCCACTACAACATGCCTCCGTTCGCCACCGGCGAAACGGGCCGCGTGGGCAGCCCGAAGCGCCGCGAGATCGGCCACGGCCGCCTGGCCAAGCGTGCGCTGATCCCGGTGCTGCCGAGCAAGGACGAGTTCGCCTACGCGCTGCGCGTGGTCTCGGAGATCACCGAGTCGAACGGCTCCTCGTCGATGGCCTCGGTCTGCGGCGGCTGCCTGGCGATGATGGACGCCGGCGTGCCGCTGAAGGCGCATGTGGCCGGCATCGCGATGGGCCTGATCAAGGAAGGCAACCGCTTCGCCGTGCTGACCGACATCCTCGGCGACGAGGACCACCTCGGCGACATGGACTTCAAGGTCGCCGGCACGACCACCGGCGTGACCGCACTGCAGATGGACATCAAGATCCAGGGCATCACCAAGGAGATCATGCAGGTCGCGCTGGCGCAGGCCAAGGAAGCCCGCCTGCACATCCTCGGCAAGATGGTCGAAGCGGTCGGCGGCGCGAAGACCGAGGTGTCGGAGTTCGCGCCGCGCCTGTACACGATGAAGATCAACCCGGAGAAGATCCGCGACGTGATCGGCAAGGGCGGCGCCACCATCCGCGCGCTGACCGACGAGACCGGTTGCACGATCGACATCGCCGAGGACGGCACCATCACCGTGGCGTCGACCGACGCCGAGCGCGCCAAGTTCGCGATCAAGCGCATCGAGGAGATCACCGCCGAGGCCGAGGTCGGCCGCGTCTACGAAGGTCCGATCACCAAGATCCTGGACTTCGGTGCGCTGGTCAACATCCTGCCGGGCAAGGACGGCCTGCTGCACATCAGCCAGATCGCGCACCAGCGTGTCGAGCGCGTCGAGGACTTCCTCAAGGAAGGCCAGGTCGTGCAGGTCAAGGTGCTCGAGACCGACGAAAAGGGCCGCATCAAGCTGTCGATGAAGGCGCTGCTGGAGAAGCCCGAGGGCTATGTCGAACCCGAGCGGAGCCCGCGCCGTGAGTACGGCGAGCGCGGCGACCGTGGTCCCCGGCGTGAGTACGGCGAGCGCGGCGACCGTCCGCCGCGTCGCGAGCGCCGCGACGAAGGCGAGCGTCAGGACGCCCCGGCGGCCGAAGCCACCGACGCGCCGCCGTCGGAGTGAGGTCGAGGCCTCGGCCGCGATGCAAGCCCTGGAGATCAGCCAGCCCGGCGGGCCGGAGGTGCTGCGCCTCGTCGAGCGGCCCGAGCCGCTGCCGGCGCCCGGCGAACTGCTGATCGAGGTCGCGGCCTCCGGCGTGAACCGGCCCGACGTGCTGCAGCGCAAGGGCGTCTACCCCCCGCCGCCCGGTGCGTCCGACCTGCCGGGGCTCGAGGTCGCGGGCCGCATCGTCGGCGGCGACGCCGCTGCGCTCGCCACCGCGGGCTGGAGGCTCGGCGACCGCGTCTGCGCGCTGACGCACGGCGGCGGCTACGCCGAGCGCTGCGTCGCGCCGATCGGCCAGGTGCTGCCGGTGCCCGAGGGCTTCAGCGACATCGAGGCCGCGAGCCTGCCCGAGACCTTCTTCACCGTCTGGATCAACGTGTTCGAGCGCGCCCGCCTGGCGCCGGGCGAGACGCTGCTGGTGCAGGGTGGCTCGAGCGGCATCGGCGTCACGGCGATCCAGCTCGCCAAGGCGCTGGGCTCGAAGGTCATCGTCACCGTCGGTGATGCCGATAAGGCCGTCGCCTGCCTCGAACTCGGCGCCGACCACGCGATCGACTACAAGACCCAGGACTTCGTCGCCGAGGTGCAGCGCCTGACCGAGGGCCGCGGCGTCGACGTGATCCTCGACATGGTCGCCGGCCCGTACGTCGCACGCGAGCTGGCCTGCCTGGCCGAGGACGGGCGCTTGTCGATCATCGCGGTGCAGGGCGGCACCAAGGCCGAGTTCGACGCCGGCGTGCTGCAGCGCCGCCGGCTCACGATCACAGGCTCGACGCTGAGGCCGCGCACGACCTCCTACAAGGCCCAGGTCGCCGCGGCGCTGCGCGCGAAGATCTGGCCGCTGCTGGCGACGCGGCGGATCCGCCCGGTGGTCTTCAAGACCTTCCCCGCGGCGCAGGCGCCCGAAGCCCATGCGCTGATGGAGAGCAGCCGCCATGTCGGCAAACTCGTGCTGACCTGGTGAACAGGAGAACGCGTCCATGACCGATTCCCGTCGCAAGCTCGTCGTCGGCAACTGGAAGATGCACGGCAGCCATGCCGCCAACGAGCAGCTGCTCGAAGGCCTGAAGGCCGCCGGCCCGCTGCCCTGCGACGCCTCGGTCTGCGTCCCCTTTCCCTACCTGGCGCAGGCCGCCGAGCGCCTCGCGCGCAGCGTGCTGGCCTGGGGCGCGCAGGACGTGTCGGCGCACGAGCAGGGCGCCTACACCGGCGAGGTATCGGCGGCGATGCTGCAGGACTTCGGCTGCCGCTACGTGATCGTCGGCCACTCGGAGCGCCGTGCACTGCACGGCGAGGGCGACCAGCTCGTCGCCGACAAGGCCAAGGCGGCGCTCGCGCGCGGCGTGACGCCGATCGTCTGCGTCGGCGAGACGCTGGCCCAGCGCGAGGC